>Ga0070699_100000485_pt1 | contig 37796 bp, 35 predicted proteins | sample KBSK1503metaG_FD_65473 | JGI IMG/M metagenome (GOLD analysis project Ga0070699, IMG submission 65473) | Corn, switchgrass and miscanthus rhizosphere microbial communities from Kellogg Biological Station, Michigan, USA - KBS K1-50-3 metaG | ecosystem: Host-associated > Plants > Roots >... | reverse complement strand
AGTGGTGCCACGACCACGGCGTGCTCTACATCAACACCTCGACCGAGCTGTGGGATCCCTACGCGTTCGGGAAGCACCGGCACCCGACCAGGAAGACGCTTTACTGGCGCCACATGAATCTGCGCCGCCTGGTTGCGTCCTGGCCGGCTCGAGGGCCGACCGCCGTCATCGAGCATGGCGCCAACCCCGGACTGATCTCGCACTTCGTCAAGCAGGGCCTCATCGACATCGCGGAGAGCCTCATGGCCGACCGGAACGTCGGGCCGCGCGCCGCCGAGCAACTGTCCGGGCTAATCGGCGCCGGCCGATTCAATCGCCTGGCCCGCGCCCTCGGCGTGAAGGTGATCCATTGCAGCGAACGCGACACCCAGATCACCGACAAGCCCAAGCAGGTCGGCGAGTTCGTGAACACCTGGAGCATCGAAGGGTTCCGGGAGGAGGGCACCACCACCGCGGAGATGGGATGGGGAACCCATGAAAAGAAGCTGCCGAAGCATGCGTTCCGCCACACCACGGGACCGAAGAATCAAATCTGTCTCGCGCGGATGGGCATCAACACCTGGGTGCGCTCCTGGGTACCGCACTACAACATCCTGGGCATGGTGGTGCGCCACGGCGAGGCGTTCACCATCTCCGATACGCTCACCGTCCGGGACGGGAAGAAGGCGGTCTATCGTCCGACGGTGCACTATGCCTACTGCCCCTGCGACGAAGCCATTGCTTCGCTCAACGAGCTGCGGGGCGATAACTATGCGCTGACCGCCAACCAGCGCATCATGCGCGACGAGATCACCGGCGGCGCCGACATCCTCGGCGCGCTCATCATGGGACACGCCTACCGGTCGTGGTGGATCGGCTCCGATCTCACGATCGAGGAATCCCGCCGGCTGGTGCCGCACCAGAACGCGACGACCACGCAGGTGGCCATCGCCGTGGTCGCCGCGGTGATGTGGATGATGGAGAATCCCGCCGAAGGTGTCCGGGTGCCCGACGAGCTGCCCCACGAATTCATCCTGAACATCGCGAAACCGTATCTCGGGCTCTGGATTTCGAAGGCCTCCGACTGGACGCCGCTCGAGGGCCGCGACCGGACCTTTGCCGCCTACAACAAGCCCGATCTCGACCTGAAGGATCCATGGCAGTTTCGGAACTTCCTGGTGACGGATGCCGGTTGACGCCGCTATCATATCTTCTCCGAATTGCACCTCCTACGGGTGATCTCATGTCTCGATCCGTCCAGCTTGGCGCCATGGTCGCGGCGGCGCTCGCCACAGCCGCAGCCCCTCTCGTTTCCCAAGCCCGGCGCCCGGCCACGCCCCGCGCCCAGGCGGGCACCCCGGTATCTGTGGTCGAGGCCGGCATAGCCGACCTCCGGACGGCGCTCGAGCAGGGCCGCACCACCTCCCGCGCGATCGTGCAGCAGTACCTGATGCGGATGGCGATCTATGAGGACCGGCTCAATGCGATCGTCAGCGTCAATCCGAATGCGCTTGCGATCGCGGACTCTCTCGACCGGCTCCGGGCTAGAGGTGTGATCCTCGGCCCGCTCCACGGGATTCCGGTCGCCCTCAAGGACAACATCCACACCGTCGAGATGCCGACGACTGGCGGCGCGCTCGCCTTTGCAGATCTGGTGCCCCCCTACGACGCGACCCTCACCCGGAACCTCAAAGCCGCGGGGGCGATCATCCTGGCCAAGACCCAGCTCACCGAGCTCGCCAACTGGGTCGCCAGCGGAATGCCGGGCAACTACAACGCGCTCACGGGGTATGGGATGAACCCGTGGGACCCCCGGCGGGATCCCCGGGAAAACAGCTTCGACGGCCGGCCGGTGCTCGGCACCGGCGGATCGAGCTCGGGGGTGGGGACCAATGTCAGCTTCTGGGCGGGAAATGTCGGCACCGAAACCTCGGGCTCGATCCTGAGCCCCGCCAACCAGAACATGCTTGCGGCGATCAAGCCTACCGTGGGGCGGATAAGCCGTTACGGCGTCATCCCGATCAGTGCCGATCAGGACACCCCCGGTCCGATGACGCGCACGGTGAGCGACGCCGCCATCATGTTCGGTGTGCTGGAGAGTGCTCTACCCGACTCGAATGACGCCGCGACCCGGAAATGCACACCACCGCCGGGGCGCGATTACACCAGGTTCCTCAAAGACGACGGGCTGACCGGTGCCCGCATCGGGATTCCCCGCGCCTTCTACTACGATCGAACCACCGGGAGCAACCCGCGCGGCGGCCTGAATGACGCGCAGCGCAAGGTCATGGACTCCGCGATCGCGATACTCAAGGCCAGGGGCGCGGTGATCGTGGACCCCGCCGACATTCCGAGCGTGGTGGACACGGCCGCCGGTGCCAACTTCCTCAGCTGGGGGGTCTGCGGTGGGCTCGACAACGCGAAGGGGCGGGATGCCGACTGCTCCATCGCCTTCAAGTACGGGATGAAGCGCGACTTCAACATCTGGCTCAAGTCACTGGGAGACAAAGCGCCGGTCAGGACACTCGCCGAGCTCCGGGCCTGGAACATTGCCCACCAGCGCGCCGGCGCCATCAAGTACGGCCAGGCGAACCTCGACGTCTCGGACGAGATGGACCTTCAGGCGGACCGCGTGCGGTATGAATCCGATCGTCGCAAGGACATTCTCCTGTCGGCGACCAACGGCATCGACGCCGCGCTCAAGGCCAACCGGCTCGACGCCCTGCTCTTTCCCTCCGCCAACAGCGCCAACATCGGCGCGCGGCCCGGTTACCCGACTGTGACGGTGCCATTCGGATTTCTTCCGGTGACGCCCGGTACCGGGGCCAACGCCCTTCCCGCCGGCTTCGATCCGAAGCCCTCGCCCTTCAACGTGAGCTTTACGGGGACCGCGTGCAGTGAGCCGAAGCTGATCGAGCTGGCGTATGCATTCGAGCAGGCAACGAAGAAGCGGATTGCGCCGCCGCTTTTCCCCTGACGCGTGGAGAGGCACTCATGAGACTCTCCGGGCTGCTGGTGCTGTCACTGGCAGGCACCGCATCCCTTGCGGGGCAGAGTACCGCGGCGCCGCCGATTCGCGCGGCCACCCCCGAAGTCTTCGAGGCCGTCCGCTCCGTGTACGAGTACAACCGGAAAGCGCCGCTGCTGGCCGAGTCGCTCGCCAAGCGGGACTTTCCCGCCTACACCCGTGAAAAGATCGTGTTCAATGGCGTCCAGCAAAGCCGGGTGCCCGGCCTCCTGCTGATCCCGAAGGCCGGCCGGCGTCCCTACCCGGTGGTGATCCTTCTTCATGGCATCACCGCTTCCAAGGAGATGTGGTTCGAGCCCGAAGGCTGGGCCTACGGAACCCGGCTCATCGACCCGCTCACGGCGTCCGGCATCGCCGTACTGGCCCTCGATGCGCGCTACCATGGGGAGCGAGGGGCGGAAGGCGGATACCGGGTCCCGAACGACATCAACGAGATCCGGGACTTCGTCGTGGAAACGGTGATCGAGCACCGCCGGGCGCTGGATTATCTGGGGACGCGCGACGACATCGATACGACCCGCATCGGGCTGCTGGGCCTGAGCATGGGAGGGATGGAAACCTTCGCGCTGACCGCGGTCGATACGCGGGTGCGGGTTGCCGTGGCCGGAGTGACTCCGATCGGCGCGACCAAGACCTTCGTCACCATACCGGTAGCGCCCCAGACCTTTGCCGGTGCGATCCGGACCACGCCGTTCCTGATGCTCATGGGTCGGAACGATGAGTACTACAGTATCGAGGATGCGCGCCAGGTCTTCGAGAGCATCCCCAGTCCGCGGAAGGAGCTGGTCTTCTACGACAGCGGACACCGCATGCCGCCGGAGTATGCCGCGAGGGCCATCAGCTGGCTGGTGCAGTACCTCAAGTAGCTCCTGTCAGGCAAGCGCGACACTGGCGAGCTGGCCGACCGGCAGCTCGCCGAGCGGTTTGATGAGAACCTCACCCTCGGCGAGTCCGGTGACATGGTGGGCAGAGTGGACGCGGCGTAGGCTACGTCTCCGGGTTACAGGTGATGCAGCGAAAAGTGGCCGCCCTGCGGGTCCATGCAGTTCACGATCCACGACCCCCCGGGCACTTCCATCGGCCCGTTGAGCACCTGGCCGCCGTTCGCCTTGACCCGCTCGGCGCCCTGATTCACATCGGCGACCCGGAAATACAGTCCCCAGTGCGGCGGGGCCTGGCCCATCTCAGGCGGCTTTTTCATGATGCCGCCCAGGTCCCACTCCCGGCCGAAGATGTGGTACCCGCCCATCGGCCCCATGTCCATCACACTCCGCTCCCGCCAGCCGAAGAGGTCGCCGTAGAATTTGACCGCGGCCGGTGCATCGGTCGTGTACAGCTCATGCCACGAGATGTCCCCCAGCTCCGGCCTGGCTTCCGGCTGCACGGGCGGGGAGACCGGTTCGTAGATCGAAAACGCCGCGCCCTGCGGGTCCTTCATGGTCCGCATCCGCCCGACGGTGGGTACCTCGATCACCGCTGAAAGGGCGCTGCCGCCGGCCTTTTCGATGGCGGCGACGCCTTCTTCGAGATTCTTCACCCCGACATACATCCCCCAGTGCGGCGGGAAGTTCATCCCCTGGGGGATCGTCATGCATCCGCCAACCGTCGCGCCGCCCGGGCGCACCCACATGTCGTACGGCTGGGGTGACCCTTCGAACGGCGTGACGGTCCAGCCGACCACCGCGCTGTAGAACTTCTCCGCGGCCTTCATATCGGTGGTCAGGAGCTCGTACCAGAGAATTCGTCCCTTGACTGAAGCGTCGGCCATGGAGCCTCCAGGTTTGATGAAAAACGGGGAATGTACGATACGGCAGGCAGCCGGGAACAGGCAACAGGCACGGGCGGCTCAAATGACTCCGCCCCTTCGCGCCTTCGCGCCTCCGGTGACGGGAAACCAGAGGACCTTGCGCAATGGGGTTCGGAGCCAGAACCTCTCGATTCGGCAAAGGAGCGAAACATGCATTCCGGGCGCTCGGTTTTCGGCGGGCTGGTACTCGCGCTGGCCTGTTCCGGGGGAAACGGGGGCGGAGGGGCCACCGGCACCTACGCCGCCGTCAACGGTGATCCCATCACCCTGACATTCAAATCCGGCGGCAAATTCGAAATGACCGCGTCCGGCCCGGGATCGTCGAGCGGAACCTATACCACCGACGGAGAGAAGCTGATCGTCAGCGTCGATGGCCAGACCCACACCTTCATCCGAGACGGAAACTGCATCGAGGAGCCGCGCCACATTTTCGGCAAGCTGTGCAAGGGTGGCAAATCCGGCGAGGCGGCGAATGTCTCCACCCGGAATGTGCCCACCACGCCCACCGGCACCTGGGTCGCGAGCACCGCCGACGGCGAATTCAGGCTGGAATTCAGACCCGGGAACACGCTGGCCCTGAGCATGACGCCGCCGGGCGGGCAGCCGGACACCAAGACGGGCACCTTCATTGTCGAGGGCGACGCGATCCACGTGACGCTGGAGCAGGGGGTGCCGATGGTGCTCAAGTTCGTGAACGAAGCCTACGAGAGCACCTCGTTCGGGTTCCCGATGAAATTCGTCGGGCAGTAGGAAAAGCGAGGTGAGTCAGCGCGAGCGGTGCAACAGCTCCGCCGAGATGTTCTGGGTCACCACGATCTTGAGATCGGGCGGAGCGCTCAGCCGTTTGAGGACCAGCAGGCGCCCATCTTTCGCGACTCCCCACGCCCGGTGGCGGGATTCGTAGGGCCCCATCGACGCCACGGTCCTCCGTCTGCCCAGCGCAAAGGTCGGACCAGGCAGTACCTCCACCGCGTCAATCGTGTTATTGCCGGTCAAATACAGGATCTCACGGCCGTCGGGCGACCAGCGCGGTGAGCTGCCGGCTTCGGGAGAAACCTGCCACACCGTCTCCATCACGTTGGGGAACGGCCTCACGTATACGTGCTCCGTGTTCCCTCCCGCCTCGTCGGAGCTGAACGCAATCCACCGGCCATCGGGAGAAATGATGGGATTGTCCTCATCCTGGGGCGTCGACAGCAGCGGCTTCGGAACGCTATCGCCGGGAACCAGCATCATCAGGTTGTGAAGGCTCTCATTGTTGAATTCGGAGTACACTAATGGGCTGCCGCCGAGCCCCGAAGTGACCCCGGACAGGAAGAGCAGCGAGGTCGCCAGCTTGGTCTCTCCGGCGCTGCCGTCGGCCGGGCGGGACACCAGGTGCAATCCCTTCTCCCGTGCCACGCTGTAGTAGAGGGTTCGGCCGTCCCGCGACCACGTCGGCGCGAACGCATCCGCGCTCCCGAGGGAAAGTCGGCTCAGCGAGCCATTGTCGAGCCGGCGAATCCATATCGCATACCGTGTCCCGTCCCACACCGTGAAGGCGATGCGGCTGCCGTCGGGCGACGGGGTGGCGGCGTTGATGGCGTCGATCCACCCCGGCACGACCGGCTGATACGTGCCGTTGCCCGTCGCCCACCCGAGCTCGAGCGAGTCCCTGGCGCTGGAGGCCTGGGCGTAGGCCACGACATCGTTGCCGACTCCCATGTCGACTCGCCAGAAATCGACGTTGATACCCCGGGCCAGGAGCGACGGCTCGCCGGTGAGCTCGAGGCGGTTCTGGTCGAAGCCGACGAGGCTGAGCTCACCCCGCGCGCTGACCACCAGGAGATGTCCGCTGGCCAGGAAGTACCCCGCGACTCCGGGGAGGAGCTGCCGGTGCTTCCCGGTTCGAGTGTCCACCACTCCGACCAGCCAGCTTTCCGGCTGGAGGGAGCGGTGAATGGTGACGATCACCCCGCGCCCGTTGGGGAGCGCGTGGGGCATGTTGATTTCTTCCTCGCCCGAGAGGGTGTCGGGAGTTGCCGCATCCGTCAGGGTTCCCCCGGTTTCGGGGAGCTTGAGCAGGGTGCGGCCGAGTCCGTCGAGATAAATGAAGCCGTCCCGGCCCCAGGAGCCGCCGGCCAGTCCCACACTCTTTGCCAGCTCCACCGGCAGGCCGCCATCGAGGCGGATCACCATGAGCGCGGAGGGGCTGTCCAGGACATAGGCCAGCCGGGTTCCGTCGGGTGAAAAGAAGGGGTGTACCCCGCCGTTGGTCCCCGGAATGGGAACTGCTTCGACTTTGTCTCTGCTTCTGAGCCAGAGCTGGGTTCCGTTGGGTCCCGGTCCCCGGTAGACCAGGCGGGATCCATCGGGAGAAACCGCGATCCTGCTCCCGTATCCTGGGGCCGATGCGGCGGGCAGGTCGACCTGGTACCGGGTGACCGGGAGCTCCGGCGTCTTCGAGGGACGGAGCCACCCCCAGGCGGCAAAGCCGGCGGTGAGGAGGAGGGCGACCAACAAGACGCGGAGACGCAAAGGCGCGGTGGCGCGGCCCCCTCTTACGACATCGCGACTCCGTGTCCTCGCGCCGGTCTGCATCGTCGTTTCACCGCCCAGCGCCGCGGCAAACTCCGCCGCGCTGCCGAACCGGTCCGCCGGAAGTTTTTCCAGCGCGGTCAGCACCGCGGCCTCGACCTCCTCGGGGACGCTCTTTCTCTGAGGCCCGATCGGCCGAGGCTCTTCCGTCAGGATCCGAGCGACGATGGACTGGGTGGTGGAGCCGGTGAACGGCGGGTCGCCGGTGAGCATCTCGTAGACGACCACCCCGAGCGCATAGATGTCGCTTCGCGCCGTGATCTCCCGCTCGCCCATCGCCTGCTCGGGGCTCATGTACTGCGGCGTCCCGAGCGACAGGCCGGTTTGCGTCATCCGCTGCCCCCCGGCGCTCTGCACCGCCAGGGCAATCCCGAAGTCCGCAACCACGGCGCGTTCGTCGTGCAGCAGGATGTTCTCGGGCTTGATGTCGCGATGGATCACGCCGTGGCGGTGCGCATAGTCGAGTGCGCCGGCCACTTCACGGGAGAGCCGCACCGCGTCGGAAATCGGAAGCTGCTTTTCGCGGCTGAGCCGGCTCCGCAGCGTTTCGCCCTCGATCAGCGGCATCACGTAGAAGAGATTCCCGCCCGCGTCGCCCGAATCGAACAGCGGGAGGATGTGGGGATGTTGCAGGGCAGCGGTCGTCTTGATCTCGCTCAGGAACCGCTCGCCCCCCAGAACCGCCGACAATTCGGGATGCAGCACTTTCACCGCCACTTGGCGGCCGTGCCGGAGGTCGTGCGCCAGGTAGACGGTCGCCATTCCCCCCGCGCCCAGCTCGCGCTCCAGGCGGTACCGGTCCTGCATTGCGGTCGCCAGCGCCGCGGGGACGTGTGTCATGAGCCCAGGTCGTGAATGTGGACTGGAAGACCTTGAATCTGCAGATAAACCCGCCGGTTGGCGAGGCCATGACGGTCCCACTGCCCATCCTGCGCAAAGCGGTGTAGAACCCCTCTCCTCCGGCACCGGAGTGCGACCATGCGCGCCACTGCCCGATCCGTCTGGTCCCTGATCGTCACCCTTGGTCCGCTGTCGCTTCAGGCCCAGGAAGCCAAGGTCGAATCCCAGCTTCTCCTCCCCCCCGAGCCCGGAATGCAGTACGCCATCAGCCCGAGAGGGCTGCACGTGGCTGGTGTGGTGCTCCGGGGCAGCAGGCAGGTGCTGGTGTACGACGGAACCGACGGGCCCAGGTTCGATCAGGTGCTCGACCTGAACACTCGGGGCGGCGGCGGGAAAGTCAGCTGGAGTGATGACGGAAGCCGCTACGCCTATCACGGCAAGCTGGGCCAGGAATACATCGTCATCGTGGACGGGAAGGAGGTCGCACGCGGCCCCTGGTCCCCCGACCTCCAGGCGCAGGGCAGGACCCCGGTGTGGGAGCTGGGCTTCAGCCCCGGCAGCAAGCACTGGTACCTGATCACCGAGACGATGACACCGGGCCGGACGAATTACCGGATGCTGCTCGACGGCGTGCCGGGGCCCCTCTCCCAGCAGGTTGTTTCGCCGCTTTGGAGCCCCGACGGGGAGCACCACACCTACATCCAGAAAATCGATCCGGGCACCACTCCGCAGGTCCGCTACGCGCTGATCGTCGACGGCAAGCCGGCGCCTTACCTGGCCGGCGACATGCAGTGGACCGGTGACAGCAAGCATCTCATCACCAAGCGCCCCATCGCCGGCGCGAACGAGGAGGTCCTCGCCGACGGGCAGCCATTGATGCGGGTTCCCGGCGGCGTGCAGCTCACGATGGCGCCGGTCGGTCCCGGAATGCTCGGCCGCGCGATGGCGACGTTCGAAGGGGGCGCCCGCGGCAACTTCCTGCTCGTCGGCAATCGCAAGGCGGTGGGGAGCGAATGCACCAACACCGGCGGACTCGATGCGGTGTACATGAGCCCCGACGGGAAGCACTATGCCGCGCGCTGCGCGATGACCTTCATGTACATCGACGGGAAGAAGGGCCAGGAGTATCCGGAGGGCATTTCGCATCTGGTCTGGACCGCCGACGGCCGGCCGGTGTACTCCGGGCGCACCAACCAGCGAGCATTCATGATCATCGGGGACCAGGAGTCCAACGCCTACAGCTGGATCCTGGATGCTACGCCGACGACGCGGGAGGAGCAACAGCGCGCTGCCGCGATGCCGAAGCCCGCCGTGGTGCGCGGCACTCACGTGGCCTATATCGCCCGCCCCAACGCCAATGATGGAATGGCCACGGTCGTGGTGGTGGACGGGAAGGCCATGCCTTCGGTGGCAGCCAGCGAAGTGAGTCTGAGTCCCGATGGCACCCGCTTCGCCTACCTCTCGGGGCGGCCCGCGACCTTCGTCACGGTGGATGGGACCGCGTACGACAAGGCGGCCGTCGAGCCCGGCATCGGGAGAGTCGGATTCCAGGGAACAATCCACTGGAGCCCCGACGGCAAGCACGTGGCCTGGATTACCGCGGCGCCGAGCACCGGGGTGATGCTCGACGGCAAGCTCCTCCCCACGCCGCGAATGACACGATTCGCCCACTTCACCGCCACCGGACACCTCGTCTACCTGGCGCGAGGCGAAGGTGCGGAGCATCAGGTGTACCTCGACGGCAAGAGGGTGCTCACCCTTCCCCAGAACCTCTCCCTCGAAAACGAGGCGGACATCTACTGGCGATTCGGGGAGGACGGGAGCGTCTCGTTCGTGGCGCAGGACAACGAAGGGATGAAACGATTCAGGATCGTGCCGAACTAGCGAAGCGAATCTTACGGCACGTCCATTCGCCTGAGGCGCCGGATCGAAAGCCAGAGGAAGCCGCCGAACACCAGCACCGACGCCGCGGCCGCGACCCCGAAGCTCAGGTCGTCGGCCGCGACGAATCGGCGCGCGTCGAACCCGCGCATCAACCCGATCGTGTAGTAGCGAATGCTCAAGAGCCGCACCCCGGCCACGAACCCCGAGAAGAAACCTTCCCACACCACGATGTAGAGCAGGCCGATCCCGACGGCCTGGGTCGTCACCAGGCCGAGCCAGACGAACGCCGAGGCGTAGAGGGCCACCCCGATCAGCGCAGCTCCCGTGACCGCCAGTGCCGCGTGCAGATCTCCGAGAAAAGCCACATAGCTGGTGACGAAGGCGCTCACGGCGATGAACGGGCCGGCGATCGAGATCGACGCCAGCAGCTTTGGCACCACGATCTGCCAACGGGGAAGGGGCGCGAGAATGAGGTTGGCGAGCGTCCTGTCTTCGACCTCATTGGCGAAGGCCACCGCCGCGATCGCCAGAACCACCAGGGGCGCGATCGATCCCGCCAGCATCCCCCCGAACACGATGACCTCGAACTCACCAACCGAGGGGGCCTCTCTGGACGAGAGTGCCATCAGCGCGATCAGGACCGGCAACGAGGCCAGCACCGTCAGCACCAGGAGCCGCCAGCGCCCCGAGAGTTGGCGAAGGGTGAGCAGGTAGACCGCTCCCATTCCGTTACCGCTCCACCAGGTAGCCGAAGACGCTCTCGAGCGAATCATCCAGCGGTTCCACCCGCCGGAGCCGGATCGATTCCGACTGCGCCAGCCGGGGGAGCTCGAGTTGCAGAGTTCCCACGTTCCGGCTCAGCACGACGACTGCGCCGTCGGGATCGACGGTCACGGCGTCCACCGAATCGAGCGTGACGACCGCGGCCGCGAGCCGCCTCGGCGTGTCGCAGAGCACCCGCACGTGATAGGGCCGCTCGTTCAGCGCGGCGCGGATGGCGCGGAACCCTCCCGAGGCCGCGAGCTTTCCGTTTACGATGAGCAGGACGGTATCGGCCAGATGCTCGACTTCTTCGAGGATGTGCGAGGAGAGCACAATGGTGCGGCCGTCGGCGGCCAGTTGCCTGAGCAGGTGCTGGAAGTGGACCCGCTGCCTCGGGTCGGCGCCGTTCAGCGGCTCGTCGAGGATCAGCACCTCGGGATCGTGCACCAGCGTGGCCGCGAGCCGCATCCGCTGGCGCATGCCACGCGAGTAGGTGCTCATCGGGCGATGCTGCGCCTCGGCGAGATCGACCAGCGCGATCGCCCGGTCCACCGCGGCCTCGAGATTCGACACGCCCCTGAGCCGCGCCATCATTCGCACGAACTCGCGGCCCTTCATGAATCCGTAGACCGTCTCGTGCTCCGACATCACCCCGATCCGCCGGTACAAGGGCGGGTTGTCGCGGACCGGCTGGCCGAGGACGGAGACCGTACCGCTGGAAGTGTCGGCCAGCCCCGTCATCATGCGAAGCAGCGTCGTCTTACCGGCGCCGTTGGGGCCGAGCAGGCCGGTAATGCCGGGGCCGATGTCGAAGCTCACGTCGCTCAGCGCCACCACGCTCCCGAACCAGCGAGAGACTCCGTTGACCTGAATGACGGGGGTCAATGTGCCGCTCATGGCGTCAACCGCCGATAGCGCCACCAGAGCATCGCACCGGGCACCAGCGTCCAGGCGAAGTACCAGCCCACCTTGACGGAGGCCGGCAGAGTGTGGGCCGGTGCACCCTCCGTGAGCTCGCTGAACCCGCCGAAGATCACATCACCGACATGCAGCGGGATGTTTGTCAGGTTGAACATCGAGATCCACTGCGCGGTCGGCCCTTTCATTTCGGAGGCCATTCCCGCGGTGAACGGCGTCGTGATCGCGAAGAGTCCGACCAGGAACACCGCCGCGTATGCCCGCCGGGTCGTGAACGAGGCGGTGAGCAGCGCCAGCGTCGTGATGTAGACCGCCATCACCGCGCCGGAGAGCAGAAACTTCGGGATATCGAGCCAGTGGGCCTGCAGATACGCGGCGGGGGCAGGATCGCCCATTGCAAGGCCGAGCAGCAGGATGAGCTGGGGGAGCCAGAGCGCCCCCAGCATGACCGTCACGAAGGCGCCCCACCGCGACGAGACGTAGTCGGTCCCGGTGAGTGGGCGCACCAGGTACAGATTGATCACCCCCAGGCGACGGTCGCTCGACAGGAGCTCCGGCGCCACCAGCGAGGCGAACACGAACGTGATGATCGAGGCGATGCCGTAGAAATCCCCATGCGACGGCAAATTCATCCGCTCCGCCGCCCCGGGTCCGCCGAGCCGGTCCGCCGCCCCGGCGATCATCGCCATGATCAGCGCGATTGCCGCGAGGAGGGCGATGAAGAACCAGGGAAGCAGCTTGGCCCAACCTCCCCGACCCAGACCCAGCGCGGTCCGGAGGCCGTCCTTGTATACCGCGCGCCGCGCCCGGCCCCGTCCCTCGCGCCGGCCGGTGTATCGCTGGTACCCGATATCGAAGACGGTGCCGCTCTGGCCGCTCATGCCGCGCCTCGCTCGAACAGCTCGGTCAATGCCCTGCGGCGCGGCGCCATCCGGCGGAGCGGGGCCTCGGCGTCCACCAGGGCGTCCCGGATGTGGTCGTAGACCGATTCGTCGGGACCCTCCAGGGTGAGCCCGCTCCCCTCGGCAGTGATCACGACCCCGCGCCGGGTCAGTGCGGCGATCAGCTCTTCGCGATGGGCATCCACCTCGATGAACACAGTTTCCGTTTCGCGGGTGAAGTGGCCGACCTCACCGGACTGCACCAGCCGTCCGCCTTGCAGTACGATGATCCGATCGCAGGTTCGCTCCACGTCGGCCATGAGATGAGACGAGAGCAGCACGCTGATGCCGAACTCCCGGTGGGTCTTCCGCACCAGTGTCAGCATCTCCTCGCGCCCCTCTGGATCGAGCCCCGCGGTCGGCTCGTCGAGAAAGACGAAGGCGGGATCGTGCACCAGCGCCTGGCAGAGCTTGACTCGCTGCTTCATGCCGGTCGAGTATCCGCCGATCGCCCGGTAGCGCTCTTCGAAGAGGCCGGCGTGCCGCAGGGTGTCGGCGGCGCGGGTACGCGCGGCGGCCGGCGGCAGGCCGCTCACCTCGGCCATGTGGGTGAGGAATTCTGCCGCGCTGACATGCGTCGGCAGACAATCGTGCTCCGGCATGTATCCGAGGCGTCCGCGCACGGCGATGTTCTCCGATGCATTCTCACCGAGCACGGTGGCGGAGCCCGAAGTGGGGTGGAGCAACCCGAGGAAGATCTTGATCGCGGTGCTCTTCCCGGCGCCGTTCTCGCCCAGAATGCCGGTGATGCCATCGGAAATGGTGAACGAGACGTCGTTCAGTGCGACGACGTTGCGATAGTGCTTGGTGAGGCGCTCGGCGGAGAGCAGCGCGGGTGTGGGCGGCATCAGGTGCCCTTGATCCTGGGACATGCGTCCGCGAATCCGAGCTCGCAGGCCCGCCGGGTAAACTCCATGGCGCGCTCCGGCCGGCGGCTGACGCCCGCGCCCTTCTGGTACAGTCCAGCCAGGTTGTAGCACGCTTCGGCGTGGGAGTCGTCACAGGCCTGGCGATACAATCTCGCGGCCAGTCCGAAATCCTGTGTTACGCCTTGTCCCAGCTCGGTTGCTACCGCCAGGTGAAAACATCCCCCGGCGGCGCGGTCGTCGCAGGCCTGCTTGAAGAGCACGGCGGCCAGAGAGTCGTTGCGAGCGACGCCGGTGCCCGCAGCGTGGAGGCGGCCCAGTCCGAGGCAGCCGATGGTCTGCTTGGCATCGCACGCCTGGCGAAAGAGGGTGGCGGCTCGCGAGAAGTCCTGCACCACGCCCTGCCCGGCGGCAGACAGCTCTCCGAGGAGCGCGCAGCCAAGCTGGTGACCGCCCTTGCAGGCCTGCTCGAACAGGGCGGCCGCACGACCCACATCCTCGGGGACCCGCACGCCCTTTCTGTACAGAACGCCGAGGCCGGTGCACCCTTCCATCCCACTGTGGTCACAGGCTCGCTGGAACAGCTCGGGCGCGCGCGCTGAATCGCGGGTGACACCGCTGCCTCGCAGATACATCCCGCCCAGCGCTGCGCAGCTGTCCCCGATGTCGCCCTCACAGGCGCGCCTGAAAACGATCGCGGCTCGGGCAACGTCGCGAAGGACGTACTCCCCCCTCTGCAACTTGAACCCCAGCGCATTGCACGCCTTGGCGTCTCCCGAATCACATGCCTGACCCAGACGCTTGGCCTCACGGTTGCCCGGATGACAGGCGGACAGAGCGATTCCGGCCGCGAAGAGCAGGAACAGGCGCATCGGGTGCTCAGTTGTGGGTAATGATTGGGACGCGGCTCAGGCCATCGCGACTGGTACGAGGGGTCGATGTCGGAAGTTTCGGTCAGGGCAACAGATGCGGGCTCGGAACGTACTATATTGACGAAACCCGTGCTGCCAAAACCCGAGCCTCCCACTTCATGACTCTCCGATCCGTCCTCTCGACCGCCGGGGCCGTCGCCTCCCTTCTGGCTGGCCCGCTGCCGGCGCAGCAGATGTCCACCGATACCCGCGACCCCAATCAGAAGCAGGACCCCTCTTTTACAAGGAACTACAAGGACTGGCTCCCGAACCCGAAGCTCGGCAGCCCGCTGGTCGATCACCTGCCGCTGGTGGACGGGATCCCCACGCCGAGGGATGTGCTCGGCTACCACGTCGGTGCGCCGGCAAAACTGACTTATTATGCCGATCTGCTGAAGTACTACCGGACACTCGCCGCCGCCACGCCGCGGGTCAAGGTCGAGACGATCGGACGCTCCGACGAAGGACGCGAGCTGGTCGTGGTGTGGGTCTCGTCCGAGGCCAACATGGCTTCGCTGGCCGCGAACCGGAAGAATCTCGCGACGATCGCCGACCCGCGGGGCAAGTCTCCCGAGCAGATCGCGAATCTCATCAGGACCACCAAGCCCCACTATCACCTGATGGGCGGGCTGCACAGCGGCGAAACCGGTCCCTCCGAAATGCTCATGGAGCTGGTCTACCGCCTCGCGACCGAGACCTCACCCGTCATCTCCCAGATCCGCAACAACCTGTACGTCTCCATCACCCCGGTGGCCGACGCCGATGGGCGCGACCGCAACGTCGACTGGTTCTACCGCAACCTCGAGCTCGGACTTTCGAATGTTCCCCAACCGCCTCCCGACACCAGCCGGGCGACCCAGGCGGTGCGCGACAGCATCCGGAACGCACCGAGCCGGAACACCCCGCCGGTGCCCTATTGGGGCAAGTACGCGTATCACGACAACAACCGCGACATCAACATCAAGCTGATCCAGATGCGCGCGATCGTGGACTGGTACTTCACCGCGTACCCGCCGATCATGCACGACCTCCACGAGGCGCTTCCGCTCCTCTACACCTACAGCGGCGCCGCTCCACAGAACCCCAATCTCGATCCGCTGCTCTTCGCCGAGCTCCCCTGGTTCGCCAATTGGGAGCTGGCCCAGATGACCAAGTATGGGATGCCCGGTGTATACACCCATGCATTCATGGATGGGTGGTCACCGGGGTACCTGGGGTCGGTGTCGTACAATCACAACGGCTTGATGAAGATGTACGAGACCCAGTCGGGTCGTGATCCCGACACCGCCAAGGTCGTCAAGCGCGACTCGACCAGGGCCGATTCCAACGTGACTTCGACTCGGGCTCCTGGCGGCGGAGGCGGTGCCGGTGGTGGTGGTGGCGGTCCGGGCGGCGGCGCGAGCGCCGTGCCCACCGGACGGGGCGGCGGGCAGGACCGTGAGTGGTATCGTGGGATCCCGATCGGCAGGGACGACTCGGCCAACTTTACCCGCCGGGCCAATACCAACTACATGCAGACCGGCGTGCTTTCGGCGCTGCAGCTCGCGTCGATGTTCCCCGCGACGGTGCTGGAAAACTTCTACGTCAAGACCAGGAATTCGATCGAGGAAGGGAAGAGCAAGGCGCCATTCGGCTACGTCATCCCGGTGCAGCGTGACATGACCCGCGCGGCCGAGCTGGTGAACATCCTCCGGATTCAGCGGATCGAGGTCGGCGTCGCCGGCCAGGCATTCAAGATCGATTCGGTGAGCTATCCCGCCGGCTCCTACGTCATCAAGCGCGATCAGCCGTACGGCCGCCTGGCCAAGAATCTGCTCGAGAAGCAGCGCTATCCCGATGCCCGGCTCAACACCTACGACGACAGCGGGTGGACGATGGGGCCCGCGATGGGGCTCAACGTGGTGGAGGTGGCCGACTCGGCAATCCTCAAGGTCGCAACCACCCCGGTTACCACCGCTACGGCGAAGGGAAACGTTTCGGGAAGCGGCTCGGCGGGCATTGCCATTGCGCACAATGGCTCGAACAACATGATCACCTTCCGGTACCGGCTCAAGCAGGTGCCGATGAAAGTCGCCGAGAAATCATTCACGGTGGACAAGGTGGAGTTCCCGGCGGGATCGTTCGTGATCGCCGATGTCGGTCAGACTGCCGCCGTCCGCGCTGCCGCCGAAGCGCTGGGGCTCTCCGGAGCGGCGCTCGGTACGTTGCCGACGGTGCCGATGCACGACGCGGACCTGCCAAGGATCGCGATCTATTCGCAGTGGGGCGGCACCCAGAATCTCGGGTGGTACCGGCTCACCCTCGACGAGTTCGGGGTGCCGTATGACCTGGTCTACAAGGAACAGCTGGTCCTGGGGAATCTGCGCGCGAAGTACGATGTCATCCTCGCCGCCGAGCAGAATCTGAGCAAGCGGACGGTGATGGCAAAGCCGAGCGCGAAACCGGTGCCCTACCTCCACAGCGACAAGTACAAGTTCCTCGGCATGTACGGCGAATCCCCCGATATCACCGGTGGCTTCGGGCAGAAGGGTGTCGACGCCTTTGGCGCGTTCCTCGAAGCTGGTGGAACGCTGATCGCGATCGGCGATGCCGCGCGGCTCCCGATCGAGTTCGGCTGGGCGGGGACGGTGGAGAAGGTGACGATCTCCGGGCTCCGGGCCCAGCGGCCGCTGGTGCAGGGGGAGATCGTGCGGCCCGAGCACCCGGTGTTCTACGGCTACGCCGGGAAGGCGATTCCGGTCAAGTACGTCGGCGGGCAGCCGTTCCGCGTGGGAATTGCCGACGAGGAGAACGTGCTGGCCCGGTACGTCGGGGGCAACGCCTCGGTGCTCTCGGGACTGATGGAAGGTGCCGACTCGCTGAAGCAGAAGCCCTTTGCGGTGGACATTCCGAGGGCCTACCACGGGCAGGGACGGGTAATGCTGTTCTCGAACAACCCGATCTACCGCTGGCAGAATCACGGTGAGTTCAACATGATCTTCAATTCTCTGATCAACTGGAATGACGTGGTTGGGGTGAACGCGGAAACCCCCATACCCTGAGACTGGAGGCGGTCCATGATCGAGCGACGTCGAATGCTTGGCTGGCTGCTGGCGGGATCGGCAGGGGCGGCGGTGACTCCCGAGGTGCTTTCGGCGCGTGGCTCCACCGCGGATGAGCCTTGGCTCTCGGACATTGCCGGGCGCACCCATCGCGCCTTTCTCGACATTCGCAGTTTCATGCTCGACGGCTCCGCATTCAGGAAGCCGGCGGCGCTCCGGAGCGCTCTGATGAGCAGTTACGGCGCCGCGGCCGCCGATATCGGCATTGCCTTCGGGGCCGCGTCGAGTGGATTAGCCCACGTCCTGGGTCCGGATTTCTGGGAGGAATACCGGATCGGCGAGAAGCTTGCGCCGGCGTATCCCGCTCAGGCCACCGCCCTCATGGCGCACAGGAGCGTCGGGACGGAAATGGCCGCGGGAGTCGCCGAGCTGCGTGCCATCGGTGTGCATGTGCTGGCGTGTCGGAACACCATGGCCAGGTGGTCGAAGGACCTCTCCGCGAAAACCGGAGAGTCGCCCGATGCCATCAATGCGAAGATGCTGAAAGGCTTGAGCCCCGGCGTCGAACCGGTTCCCGCGATGGTTGCTGCGGCGGTACTGGCGCAGGCGCGCAACCTGTCGTACGTAGCGATCGGCTGAGGCAGGGCAGGGGGCGGTTCAGCGACTGGGTGCCGGCGCCGCCCCGGCCGGAATCCACGCCCCGCGGTGGACCAGGCCGTCGAAGCGGCGCAGCCTTCGCAAATCAGTCAGCGGATTCCCATCCACCAGCAGCAGGTCGGCCGGTGCGCCGACCGCTACCGTGCCGAGTCCGGCGACCTCGAGGAACCGGGCGGCCTCGCTGGTCGCGGCCCGAAGCGCTTCATATGGCGTGAGGCCCGACGCGACCAGCTCATCGAGCTCGTCGTGCAGGCTGGTTCCCGGCGCCACGACGTCGATCCCCGCGTCGGACCCCGCCAGGAGCAGCGCTCCCGCTGCGTGGAGCTCCCGCACGAACAGCCGCCGCTGCTGCACGATCGCTTGCCGCTCCCCCGCCGGATGCTGCGTGCTGAGCGCGACGTAGATCGTGAGCGTCGGACAGTTCCAGACCTCCGCGCTCGCGCTCAGCGTTGCCAGGCCCCGATAGCGGGCCGGATCGGCATCCACCCAGCCCCCGGTGCCGGCCCGTCCAGAGCGGCTCACCGCGCGATCGTATCCCGTGAGATGCTCGATGGAATGCTGGCCCAGCGCGAGGGCTTCCTCGACCGGCACCGCGAACGGTACGTGTCCGATCGGAATCATCCCGGCCGCGCGCGCCTCCGCCATCACCGCTGCATAGGTCTCCCGGCTGAGCCGGCTGTACACCTTCAGATACCGCCAACCCATGTCGTGTTGCGCCGTCACCGCTGCCGCCGCGGCTGCCGGGTTCGCCACCACCACGGTAAAGGGCCACTGCACCGGTTCGGCGTCGAGTCCCTGGCTCGCCGAGATGATCCTCGGACCCCACAGCTCGCCGCTTTCGACCCGGCTTGTGAGGGGGATCAGCCCCGGCCACCCCCACATGTTGCGCACCGTGGTGATTCCGTTGCGCGGGTACGCCTCGAGATCGGCGGTGTTGATGTGCACATGCATATCGATTAGCGCCGGCAGCAGGTACCGCCCGCGGCCTTCGATCAGCACCGCGCCGGCGGGGCGGGTCACCCCGCTTTCGCCGATGGCGTCCACGGTGCCGTTTCTGATCACCACGGTGCGCCCGGAGAGAACTGGACCGCCGGTCATGGTGATGATCTGGACGTTCTCGATCACCAGCGGAATGGAGGCGGGACTCGCGGGGGGATCGGGGGGTCCCGATTCTCCGGGGAGGCCGGCGCATGAGCCGGCGAGGGCCGCGAGCAGGGCGAGGCGGGAGTGGGGCATGCCGTCACTACGCAGGCGGCCCGCGGCCGGTTCCGCAGGAGCCGGGGCAGTATCTTCGGGCTGATGCGCTCCACGATCCCCACTCTCCCCACTCATCACGCGCCGGGCGGCGGTTTCAGGAATCCGTGGCCGGATAGCGAGGTGCGAGGCCTTCGGGACCTGCTTCGCTGGGCTCGTGAGCGCCGCAGACAAGTGCGAGTGCCGAGTCCACCGCGGGGCTCGTTTCCGTCAGCCACTCCCAAGGTGCAGTACCCGCGAGCCGCCGCGACCGAGTTCATCGCGACCTGGGTCGGCCACTCGACCGTTCTGCTCCAGATGGGAGGACTCAACGTTCTCACCGATCCGGTGTTCAGCCAGCGGGCCTTCCCGGTCCAATGGATGGGCCCCAGGCGCGTGATGGACCCGGCGTTGCCTCTCGACGCACTGCCTCCGCTCGACGTGGTGCTGCTTTCGCACAATCATTACGACCACCTCGACAAACGCGCGGTGAAGCGCCTCACGCGGATGCACCGCGACGCGGGGTGGATCGTGCCCCTCGAACTTGGCACGACTCTCCGCCGCTGGGGTGCAAAGAGAATCATCGAGCTCGACTGGTGGCAGGAGACGGAAACGAACGGCCTGCGGGTGACCGCCACCCCGGCCCGGCACTTCAGCTCGCGCGTGCCCTGGGACCGGAACCGGACCCTGTGGTGCGGATTTGCCCTCGAGGCGGCCGGCGGTCGCGCGTATTTCGCCGGCGATACGGCCTATCATTCGCAATTCGGGGAGATCGGGACGCGGTGTGGTCCCTTCGACTTCGTCATGATGCCGATCGGCGCCTATGACCCTCGCTGGTTCATGCATGTCGTGCATGTCGATCCGGAGGAGGCGGTGCAGGCTTATGCCGACCTTACCGCGAGCGGAAGCGGGCGGTCGCCGATGATGCTCACGCTGCATTGGGGGACGTTCGGCCTGACCGACGAGCCGATGGAGGAGCCGCCGCGCCGTGCACGGGCGGTCTGGCGCGACCGGGGGCTCGATGAGGCTCGGCTCTGGGTCGCCGCGTTTGGAGAAACCCGCCGGTGGCGAGCCCCTGCGGATCCAATCAACAAGCCGGGGGAAGACCCATGAGCGTGACCCGCGCCGCCGGCGCCGGGCGTCCGATCTTCCATCACATCGTGACCGCCAGCCCGACGCGGGCTATTTTACATAATACACACTCGCTCCACGGAGGGGACGAAAGTCCTTCGCGTCCAATGACAAAGACAGCACCCCTTCCAGCCGGCACGAAGGCGCCGGGCTTTTCGCTTCCGAGCGCTCCGGGCAAAAGGGTGTCCCTCGACGATTTCAAGGGACGCCCGGTCGTACTCGCTTTTTATCCCGCGGATTGGAGTCCCGTCTGCGGAGACCAGATGACGCTGTACAGCGCCCTCCGCTCCGAGTTCGAGCGGTTCGGCGCCGAGGTCCTCGGCATCTCGGTCGACGGTCCCTGGTGCCATGTGGCATTCGGCGAAAACCGTCACCTCAAGCTCACGCTGCTGAGCGACTTCGAGCCCAAGGGCGAAGTCTCCCGGCAGTATGGGGCGTACAACGAGGGGGAAGGCACCAGCGAGCGGGCACTCTTCGTGGTGGACGGCGACGGGATCATCCGCTGGAGCTACCTCTCGCCCGATGAGGTGAATCCGGGAGCCGACGGGATTCTCGAGGCCCTGGAAAAGCTCGGGCAACCGGAGACTGCGAGCTCGCCGAGCGAAGCATGAGCGAACAACACCTGGCTCCCGCCGTCACCGGGCGGGATCATGTGCTGGGCGATGAGACGGCCTTGGTAACATTGGTCGAGTACGGCGACTTCGAGTGCCCGTTTTGTGGAAGGGCGTATCCCATCCTCAAGCGGGTGCGGCAGCGGCTCGGCGACCGGCTGCGATTCGTGTTCCGCCATTTTCCCATCGCGGAGAGCCATCCCCACGCCGAGCACTCGGCCGAAGCCGCGGAATCGGTCGCGGCGCGGGGCGGGGCCGGAGCATTCTGGGCAATGCACGACCTGATGTTCGAACACCAACGGGCCCTCGACGACCAGAGCCTGGGGCGGTACGCCGCTTCGGCCGGCGTCGATGGGGCTGGTGTGCTCGCGGATCTTCGCGAGGGCCGTTATACCGGTCTGATCCGCGAGAGCTTTGCGAGTGGGGCGCGCGCCGGAGTGAACGGAACGCCGACGCTCTTCATCGATGGGATTCGGTACGACGGCCCTCGTGACGAGGAGACCCTGGTCGCCGCGCTGGAGATGGTGGCCGCCCACTCCACTTAGTATTCCCCATGCCCCCGAGCTTCGATGGAAAGCACGTCGTCATCACCGGCGGTGACGGCGCCCTGGGCCATGCGGTGGTCCAGGCGTTCGTCGGGGCCGGGGCCGCGTGCCATCTGCCGCTCCTGGGCCCTGTCGCAACCCAGCCCACCACAGGGGTCCACGTCACCGGCAACGTCAACCTCACCGACGAGGGAGCGGTCGCGAAGTTCTTTGCCGGCGTTCCGCCGCTGTGGGCCTCGGTCCACCTCGCCGGCGGATACCAGGCCAAGCCGATCACCGAGACCTCCCGCGCCGACCTCGACCGGCAGTGGGAGCTCAACCTGGTAACCGCCTTTCTCTGCTGCCGAGAAGCGGTGAGGGCGATGCGATCGAGCGGCGGGGGGCGGATCGTCAACGTGGCGGCACGGGTCGTCGAGGTGCCGGTGGCAGGATCGATCGCCTACTCGGTGTCCAAGGCGGGCGTCGCGGCGCTGACCCGGGCGCTTGCGGTCGAGACGAAGGCCGATGGCATCCTGGTGAACGCCGTGCTCCCGTCCATCATTGACACACCGGCTAACCGGGCGGCGATGCCGGGCGCCGACACCGCAAAGTGGCCCAAGCCGGAGGAGCTTGCGGCGGCGATCCTCTGGCTCGCATCGCCGGAGAATCGTCTCACATCCGGCGCGTTGCTGCCGGTATACGGCCTGGCGTAGGGTGGCGACCCAGAATCGCCCCGGCAATCACGCGATCGCCTTCATCGCGGTCACCCTCCTCCTCGATACCATCGGGTTCGGACTGATCAACCCGGTGATGCCGAAGCTGCTGGTGCAGCTGACCGGCCAGGACGTGAGCCACGCCGCCATCCAGGGCGGCTTCCTCTCCTTCGTGTACGCCGCGATGCAGTTCGTCTGGGCGCCGGTGCTCGGCAACCTTTCCGACCGATTCGGGCGCCGCCCCGTCCTCCTCTTCTGCATCGGGTGTCTCGGTGTGGACTATCTGATCATGGGGAGCGCCCCCACGCTGGGCTGGCTCTTTCTGGGACGCGCCATCTCGGGGATGGCCGGCGCCTCGTTCACGCCGGCCTATGCGTACGTCGCCGACATCAGCCCGCCGGAGCGCCGGGCCCAGAATTTCGGCGTCATCAGCGCCATGTTCGGCCTCGGCTTCATCATCGGCCCTGCGCTGGGAGGCCTGCTGGGCCAGTACGGCCCCCGAACCCCGTTCTACGCCGCCGCGATCCTCAGCCTGCTCAACTTCTGCTATGGGATCTTCGTCTTGCCGGAGTCGCTCGCCCCGGAGCGCCGCCGGCGCTTCGATTGGAAGCGCGCCAATCCCTTCGGCACCTTCCGCCAGATGAGGAAACACCCCGTGGTGCTCGGACTCCTGGGCGCGCTCTTCCTCTGGATGGTGGCGAACCAGGTGTTCCCTTCCACCTGGAGCTATTACACCAAGTATCGCTTCGGCTGGTCGGAAGCGATGATCGGGGCATCGATGGCGCTGGTTGGGGCGATCATGGTCACCAGCCAAATGACAGTATTGCGCTTCCTCGTCCCGCGGCTCGGCGAGCGGAAGGTCGCTCTGCTCGGGATCACCATCGCCGCGATCGGGTATGCGGGATTTGCCAGTGCGACCGCCGGCTGGATGATGTTCGCCTGGCTGGCGACCTGGTTCTTCGGCGCAATCGTCTTTCCGGTAACCAACGCCCTGATGTCCCACCGGATTGTCCCCGAGGCACAGGGAGAGCTCCAGGGCGCCGTCGCGGGACTTGCGTCCCTCGCGGCGATCGTCGGTCCGCTCCTCATGACCCAGCTCTTCGGCCGCTTCACCGCGCCGGACGCCCCGGCCCACATCCCCGGCGCGGCGTTTCTCAGCGCGTCGCTCCTCACCTGGATCTGCCTGGGACTCTACTGGTCTGCGACGCGCGCGCCTGCCGAGTCACCCGGCGGGCTTCAGCCGGAAGGAGCCTGACCTGCACGCCGTCCTGGGTGCCGGTGGAGTGGGTGGGTTCGTCGGAGCGGTTCTCGCCGGCGCGGGACAGCGAGTGCTCCTCCTCCTGCGCACCGAGTCGCTGCCGCACCACCCCGGGACCCTCACTCTGGACAGTCCCTTCGGTCACCTCGAAGCGCCGGTCGTCACCGCAACCACGTTGAATGAGGCCGCGGAGATCCTCTGGGTGACCACCAAGGCCACGCAGCTCGAGGCCGCGCTCTCGCTGGTGCCCGATCCTTCGGTGGTGCGGATGGTGGTGCCGCTCCTCAACGGAGTGGACCACGTCGCCCGGCTCCGGTCCATGTTCGGTGTGGAGCGCGTGGTGCCGGGCACCATCGCCGGCGAGCTGGAGCGTGCCGCGCCCGGACAGATCGTGCACCGGTCGCCCTTCGCGCGCTTCGGATTCGCGGCAGCGGGAGAAGCACGGCTCGCCGGTGCGGTCGAAGCGCTTGTCCGGTTCGGTTGCGCCTGCCGATTCGAGGCGGACGAGCTCACCCTGCTGTGGGGAAAGCTCGTCATGCTGGCGCCGATGGCGCTGAACACCACGGCGGCAGGGAAACCGGTGGGTGAGCTGTGGGCCGACCCGGAATGGAGCGCGCGCTTCGAGGCGGCGGCGCGAGAGGCGTGCGCGGTGGCGGTGGCGCTTGGCGCGCGGGTGGACGCCGGGGAGACGGTGCGAACCCTGCGCGGCTTTCCCGGCGCCCTCCGCAGCTCGATGCAGAAGGATGTGGCCGCCGGACGGCCTCCCGAGCTCGACGCGATTGCCGGTCCGATACTCCGAGGGGGGGCGGCGCACGGCATCCCGGTTCCGGTGACCACGGAGCTGGCGGCCATGATCGCGGCGCACCGTTAGCGCATGCGCACGCCGGGTTCAGGGGTGCTCCGCCTCCGCGTGCACCCGCTCTCCACGAATCAGATAGACCCCGCTCGCGATGATGACCGCGGCGCCGAGAAAGGTGATCGGGCCGGGCAGGGTCTTCCACACCGTCCAGTCGAGTCCGATGCCCCAGATGAGCGCGGTATACTCGAGCGGCGCGATGAAGGATGCCTGGCCGCGCCGGAATGCTTCGGTGAGGGCCCATTGCGCGAGGGAGCCGGTCACCGCGATCCCGGCGATCGCCGGCCAGTGCGCCGGCTGAATCGGCCGCCACGCCGGTAAGGCGAGCGCGCCCGCGCCGACGGCCACCATGGCCATCAGCCAGAAGACCATGCTCGGCGTGCTGTCGGTCCGGCCGAGCACACGGGTCGTGATCGCGGAGGCGGCGTAGGTCACCGCGGTGGCGAGAATGGCCAGCCCCGCCAGGGTGAAAGTGCCGGCTCCCGTCGGCCGAAGCACGATGAGCGTTCCCCCGAATCCCACCGCGATGGCGACCCACCGCTGCCGGCCGATCCTTTCACCCAGCCAGATGGCCGCGAAGACGGTGATGAGCAGGGGCGCCACGAAGAAGATCGAATACGCCTCGGAGAGCGGGAGGCCGCGCAGCCCGTAGGTCCACGTGGCCAGACTCGCGATGCCGAGCACGCCGCGGAAGAGATGGAGGCGGAACCGGACCTGGAGCAGCTGGCCGAATCCGCCCTGGGCCGCCGCCCAGACGAATGCAATGGGCAGGGTCGCGAATCCCCGAAGCGACGCCACCTGCATCGCGGGGTAGTGGGGAGAGAGGACCTTGAGCCCGGCGTCCATGAGCGTGAATGTGCCCACGGCAAGGAGCATGATCAGCGCAGCGCGGAGATTGTCGGACCGGGTGGTGTCTCCCATCCCGTAATCTACCGGAAGATGTGCGGGTTCCGGCGTCTGCGTCGTCGCCGCTCGTAGCCGGCCCTTTCTCACGGCAACAATTCAGAGCAGGAGACCTCCCATGAGCGACCCGCGCACGCTGGAATCGCGGAACTACATCAACGTGGGACAGGAGAATTCCGCCCCCATCGACCTGTACTATGAAGACCACGGCTCCGGAAAGCCGGTCGTCTTGATCCACGGCTATCCGCTGAGCGGAGCATCGTGGGAAAAACAGATCGCCATTCTCCTGGCGGCGGGGCACCGCGTGATCACGTATGATCGCCGGGGATTCGGCAAGTCCAGCCAGCCGACCACCGGCTACGACTACGACACCTTTGCGGAGGACCTGCACCGGATCCTGACCACGCTGCAGCTGAGCGACGTGGCGCTGGTCGGTTTTTCGATGGGTGGCGGCGAGGTTGCCCGCTACCTCGGCAAGTACGGCTCCGAGGGAGTGCGCAAGGCGGCGATCCTTGGCGGGGTTCCCCCCTTCCTGCTCAAGACACCCGACAACGCCGACGGACTGGACCAGGGCGTCTTCGATGGGATCGAGGCGGCAATCAACCGCGACCGCTACGCCTTCTTTTCCGAGTTCTTCAAGAACTTCTTCAACACCGATGCGCTGCTGGGCAACCGGGTGAGCGAGCAGGCGGTCCAGTCATGCTGGCAGATCGCGGCCGGCTCCTCTGCCACGGCGACCCTCGCCTGCGTCAGCACCTGGTACACCGACTTCCGCAAGGATCTGGAGCGCATCGACGTTCCGACGCTGGTGATGCACGGCGACGCCGACCGCATCGTTCCCATCGCGGCCTCCGGCGCCCTGACCGCCAAGCGGATCAGGGGGGCCCGCTGGATGGTGGTAAAGGGGGGCCCCCACTGTATCACCTGGACCCATCCGGAGGTCGTGAACCCCGAGCTGGTGGACTTCCTCAAATAGCGGAGTCCACCCGGGTCGTCAGACGGCGACGGCGCTCTCCGAGCCTTCGTACGCGCGCTTCAATGCTGCGATGTCGAACTTCGTCATGGTGAGCACCGCCGCCATCACCCGCTCCGACCGCTCGGCGTCCTGGTCCTGCATCATTTCCTCCAGGCCGGTGGGGACCACCTGCCAGGAGAGGCCGTACCTGTCCATGACCCAGCCGCATGCTCCCTCGCTGCCGCCTTCGGAGAGCCTGACCCAGTACTCGTCGATCTCCTGCTGATTCTCACAGTTGACGGTGACCAACCCGGGAATTCTTGAAGACCGCGGTGTAGAAGCGCGCTGCTTCTTCAGCCTGATTATCGAACCACAGGCATGGAGTGATTCCTTTCATGACCCGCCTCCGGGATGGAATGGCGAATTGCGGACATTGCCGATCGGTGGAAGACGAATGAGCCACGGGGGCAATAACAGGCCCCCTTTCCGAACTGGCGGGGACTTCGCATTATCCAGCCGTCCGTCTATCGCCACCCGAAATCGAACTGGAGGATGTCATGTCGACTACGACGCTGCAGGCCAGGAGCGTGCTGACTTCGCTGACGGTGAATGACCTTCCGCGCAGCACGCGCCTCTACACCGAAGGGCTGGGGTTCACTCTCCAGGAGGAATACAAGATGGAGGGGAAGGTGGTCGGAGTCATGCTGACGAGCGGCGACTCCGGCCTGATGTTGACCCAGGACGATTTTGCCAAGGGTAAGGACCGGGTCAAGGGCACCGGCGTGCGGCTGTATGTCGAGACCCAGCAGGACCTCACGACCCTGGCCAAGCAGGCCAAGGCGGCCGGACTCACGGTGGAGGGAGACCCGGCGCCTCTCGGCTGGGGCCCCATGGGGTTTTCGTTGACCGATCCCGACGGATTCAAGGTCACCGTCTCCGGGCCGGTCAATTGAGTGTGTGAGGTGAGAGGTGAGCGGTGAGCGGGAACCGCCTTCTCCGCTCACTGCGCACCGCTTACCGCTCACCGTACTGTAAACGTCGCCGTCGCCATCTGCGCTCCCCACGCAAAATCGATCGCTCCCCGACCCGGCCCGACGTTTCGTAACGTGATTGTAAAATCCTCGACGTGCTCCGGCGTCGGCGACATCGTGACCGGGATCCGGGCCAGATCCTGTGCTTGAGAATACTCCGTGCCCCACTGGCCCACCTGCTTGTTGATCACGAGCTGCGGAGCGCCCGTGGCATTGAAGAGCCAGAGGGTGTAAAGCCCCGGTGGCACGACGACGTTTCCGAATGTCAGCTCGCGTGACGTGGCCAGGTGGGTGGCCTCGTTGGCGCCCAGCCGCCAGATGGTGTCGGGCGGAACCAGAAGCCCGCCCCAGACCGTGCGCCCGCGCACCTGCGGTTTCCCATAGCTCAGGAATACCACGCTCTGCATGAACGATCCGGTCGCCACGCCGCGGGGCGAGAGCGCCCCCAGCGGAGTCATCCGCCCCGCGATCCCATCGAAGTCCACGCTGCCGGTGCTCCGGGTGGACGAGACTTTCTGGGTGGTGCCCGACGCATCCACCGACAGGAGTCTCCCGTCCTTGTCCGCGCGGAAAATGGTGATCAGGCCGCCCCCGCCGGCGACGCGGATGGTGTCGCCGGCGCCGACCGTGAATGTCTGGGTCAGGGGATTGCCTCCGCCAGTACCGACGACGGCCATGCCGACCGTCGTCGCCTTTGATTTCCTGAGGTCCGCGAACGCCACTTCCAGCAGGCCAAACGCCGGGTAGGCGAAGGGGGTGGCGTGCGCGGCGGCAATCATGCGCACGCTGGTGCTGTCGGCGAACACTGCTTCGCGCCTGACCGAATCGCCCATGAAGGTGATCTTCACCTCGCGAGGTGCGGTGGCGGCCGGAGCCCCGGTGAGCGGGCGGGCGCGGTAGATCACCGACTCCGGCCGCCCGTTCGGCCGGATGGAGACCTCGTAGCTGAGCCGGATTCCGGCCGCGCCGAACCGCGAGGCCAGCTCGCCGGTCTGTTTGGTGGCAGTGCGGGTGTATTTCTCGATCGCGACGGTGTCCTTGCCGAGCATCACGACAAACGAGGCGTCCTGCCCGAAGGCGGGCGTCGAGAGCACGGCCAGGGCAGTCGCGGACAGTGCCAGGAGCGGGAGTTTCATCGAAGAGCCTCGCCTGCGCGAATGGAAGGAGTCCAGGGGACGGAGCCGCCCGGAATATACCGCGCGCTGATCCGGACCTCTACAAGATCTTACAGGTGCGCCCGCGCCCTCCCCGGGCTACACTTTCCGGGATGACGCCCGCCACCGCGCGTTCGGTCGACATGCACGTGCACGTCGGCATTATGGGGACTCCGGGGAGCGAATCGGGCTTTATGTCCCGGAAAATGAGGGACAGCGCGGTCTTCAGGATATTTCTGCTCTACACCAGGATTCCCCAGAACGAAGTCAGCGACGCACGGCTGCGCAGCGCGGCGCTCGAGATCGTGCGCAGCAGCCAGGTCGACCGGGTCGTCTGTCTGGCGCTCGACGCGGTGTACGACGAGACCGGCAAGCGGGATTTCGGAAAGACCACCATGTTCGTTCCCAACGAATTCATACTGGGACTCCAGCGCGAGCTGCCCGACCGGATCCTCTTCGGCGCGTCGGTCCACCCGTTCGACCCCGCCTTCAAACAGCGAGTGACACAGGCCGTGGCCGACGGCGCCGCCCTCCTCAAATGGCTCCCTTCGGCGCAGCAGATCAATCTGGCGGACGGGCGCGTCGGCACGGCACTGCGATTCCTCGCGACCGCGGGCCGAGGTGGGGATCCCCTCCCGCTGCTGGTGCACATCGGCACCGAAGGGGCGATCATGTCGACCGACCCCGCCACGATGTCCTATGACTTTCTGTCATGGGGTACCTGGGACCGGTTCTGGAACGCCCTCAGGCCCAAGGGAAAGCGCTGGGCTACTCCCGACCTCGCCGCCATCCACGCCAATCTGCAACAAGGCCTCCAGGCCGGCGCCTGCATCATCTTTGCGCACTGTGGTCTGCCGTACTTCGCGCCCCGATTCCTCGGCAAGGTTGCCGAGCACAACGACATCGACGCCATCGGAGAGTACTTGCGGAAGTTTCCCGGACAGGGCGGGACGGTGAAAGGCAAGGCTTTCGCGGATGTATCCGCCTGCGTCACCCCGTTTCGGCAATCGTATTTCAGGGACATCGGCAAGCTTCCACCCGGGTCGTTGCTGGTCGGCAGCGATTGCCCGGTGCCGATCTTCGAGCTCTCGGCGGACTTCGACGAGAATATGCGGGATCTCAAGGCGGTGCTGGAAGGCAATCTGGACCGGATCGTCATCCCGCAGGGCAATCTGCTGGATGTAAACATGCGGGAGCTGCGAGCCGCCTTTCCCGGCCACCCCATGTTCACCAACGCGAGCCAGATCCCGCGCTGGACCTGAAGAGATCTTTTTCCCCGCTGCCGGCCAGCGGTCGGTGGCCCCTCCAAGATCTTGCAGACTTGTCCCACTTCACTCCCGCGCGATATTCGACGCCGATCGGCAGCATCCTTGCGTCGGGCGTGGCCCGGGAAGGTCCTATGTCCAGTCACAGCGTGGCTCGCAGTCTCACCGTCGTCGCGTTCTGCTCGCTCTCCGTCTCCATCCCTGCCGCCGAGGCGCAGGACCGGGAGTTTCCTTTCCACTATGCCGCGAAAGTCGTCTGCGGGGTCCAGCGGGAAACCAGGAGCGGCGGAGTGGTGGCGCAGACCTACGCCACGACGATCAACATCCATAACCCGGCCGACTCTACCACGATCTTCCTCAAGAGCCTGGTCGTGACCCTTCCACCCGGCATGCAGCGCCCGGTGAAACCGGTCCGCCTGGCAGTGGACACGCTCGGGCCGAGGATGGCGCTCGCCACCGACTGTGTCGATCTCAATAGGCGCTCCGCCAATCGACTGCCGCCGTTCTTCGAGGGATTCGTGCTGATCGACAGCCGGCAGAGCCTCGATGTCGTCGCGGTGTACAGCGTCCCCGGCGGCATCGACGTCGTTCACGTGCCGGAACGGACCCGGCCGCGATGAAACCCGGTCAGGTCGGCTGCCGCTTCGCCTCGGACTCGCTCAAGCGGACGATCATCGCGTAGCGCATCAGGCCCCACTCCGAATCGATCCCGAGCGCCTTCCGGATGCGGGTGCGGTGGAAGGTCACCGTGTAGTGGCTGACGTGGAGCGCCGCCGCGATGCAGGCGGTGCTCTTTCCGTCTCCAAGCAGCTGCACGATTTCCCGCTGGCGGGGAGTGAGGCGGGAGAGCTGGAAGGTGCGCGACTCGGAGGCGAGGTGAGGTCCCAGGTGGGGAACCAGGGGGGACACGAACTCTCTCCCCGCCAGCACCTCGCGAATCGCCAGCCGCAGCTCGTCGGTCCCGGCGTCCTTGGGCACGAAGGCGTTCGCCCCTGCCTGGATCGACGCCTCGGCGAGCACCCGGTCGACGTGCATGGTGACCACGATGATCTTGACGTCCGCCGCGGCCGCCCGGAGGTCCACGATGACCTCGAGCCCGCTCCGGTCGGGAAGGCTCAGATCGAGCAGCACCACGTCGGGCGCAAGCCGCTCGCACGCCTCGACGACCTGGCCGCCGGTCGCCAGCATCCCGACGATGTCATAATCGCCCTGGAGGGCGGACCGAAGGCCCTCCAGCATGAGGTGATGGTCGTCTACCAGGAGGAGGCGAAGCTGCCGGGTCATGGCTGGACCGGACGGTCGAGTGGGGAGTCGGACACCAGACCTCCCGCGGAGTACGATGCGGGCCGAAGGGCAGTGTGGCAAGAGGCGGGGTCAGAGATGTACCGGGGCTCCCTCCCTGCAACCCCGCTCACGCGCTAGCTTCCGGCGTCCCCCGACATACATCCGGAGCTTCCAATGCGCACCTCTCCGCGAGCAGCGGCCGCACTCATCGCCCTTGCGCTCGCCGCCTCCCCGACCCGGTCGATGGCGCAGCAGGCGGCGTCCTCGCGGCTCACCGCCGAGCTGCTGGACTCGCTCCGCTGGCGAAACATCGGCCCCGAAGGCAATCGCTTCAGCGCGGTCGCCGGGATTCCGGGTAACACGCACGTCTACTATGTCGGCGCCGCGTCCGGTGGCATCTACAAGACGACCGATGGCGGGGTCCATTGGTCCGCCATCTTCGACGCGCAGCCGGTCCAGTCGATCGGCTCACTTGCGGTGGCCGAGAGCGATCCGAACATTGTCTGGGCGGGGACCGGCGAAGGGAAGATCAGGAGCCACATTTCGGTCGGGCAGGGGGTCTACAAGTCCACCGACGCCGGAACGACCTGGAGACTGATGGGGCTGGAAAAGACCGGGCGCATTCCCCGCACCATCATTCACCCGACCAACCCCGACATCGTGTTCGTGTGCGCCCTGGGTCATTCCTATGGCGACCAGCCCGAGCGCGGCGTGTATCGCACCACCGACGGCGGCGCCACCTGGACCCAGGTGCTCTTCGTCGATCAGAAAACCGGCTGCTCCGACCTGGCCATCAACCCCGGGAATCCGCGCGAGCTCTTCGCGGGAATGTGGCAGTTCGAGATCCACACCTGGGGACGCCGGAGCGGCGGCCCCGGCAGCGGCTTGTTCGTGTCCCGGGATGGCGGCACCACCTGGACCCGCCAGGTCGGCAACGGATTGCCCGCGAGTCCGGTCGGGAAAGTCGCCGTCGCCATCGCGCGGTCGAATCCGCAGCGGGTCTTCGCGGCGATCGAAACCGGGGACGGGATCCCCTGGGAAGGTCAGCCCACCGGCACCGGCCAGCTCTGGCGCTCGGAAGACGGCGGCCGCCGATGGGCGCTGATCAATCGCGACCGCAACGTGATGGGGAGGGCCCACTACTACTCCCGGTTCGCCGTGTCTCCCTCGGACGAGGACGAGCTGTACTTCCTCACCGCATCCTACTCCAAGTCGATCGACGGTGGCGCCACCCTCCAGGTCCAGGGGGGAGACCGGGGTCCCGGCGGGGACCACCACGACATCTGGATCGACTACACCAATCCCGACCGGATGATCGTGGGCCACGACCAGGGACTCTCGATCTCGGAGAACCGCGGCAAAACCTGGTTCCGCCAGCGGCTCACCAATGCGCAGATCTATCACGTCACCGTGGACAATGCGATTCCCTACAACGTCCTCGGCAACAAGCAGGACGAGCCCAGCTATCGTGGCCCGAGCAACAGTCGGGTGCCCGGGGGCCGGAGCGCCGGGATCAGCCGGGGGATGTGGCATTCGATCGGGGGTGGCGAAAGCGGCTGGGCTACCCCGGATCCCACCGATCCCAACGTGGTGTGGTCCACCGCGTCGGGCTCCGGCATGGTGGGCGGAATCGTGGTGCGTTTCGAGGAGAGCCGGCGCCAGTTCCGGAATGTCGAGGTGTGGCCCCAGCAGTCGAATGGTCCCGCGGAAGGGGTGAAGTATCGCTTCGTCTGGGACGCACCGCTTCACATTTCTCCCTACGACCACAACACCATCTACACCGGAAGCCAGCACGTCCACCGGACCATCGATGGCGGACAGAGCTGGCAGGTCATCAGTCCCGATCTCACGCTGAACGACCGGACTCGCATGGGGAGCTCCGGCGGCTTGACGGGGGACAACATCGGCGTCGAATACGCCGGCGTGGTGTACGGAATCGCCGAGTCACCTCGCGAAAAGGGAACGATCTGGGTCGGTACCAATGACGGCCAGGTCCAGCTCACCCGCGACAACGGGGCCACCTGGACGAATCTCACGAAGAATCTGCCGATGCTCCCCGCCTGGGGGTCGGTGCGGAGTATCGCACCGTCGCGCTACGACGCCGCCACCGCCTATCTCACCGTGGACGGCCACCAGGAGAACAACCGCGATCCCTGGGTCTACAAGACCACCGACTACGGCAGGACGTTTCGCCTCATCGTGAACGGCCTGCCCAAAAACATGCTCAGCTATGCCAAGGTGATTCACGAAGATCCGGTGCGCCGCGGACTCCTCTACCTCGGGACTGAGAACGCGATCTATGTCTCCTTCAATGCCGGAGAGACCTGGCTGCCGCTTCAGGCGAACCTGCCGCACGCACCGGTGTCGGGAATTGTGGTGCAGGAACACTTCAACGATCTGGTGATCTCGACCTACGGGCGGGGTTTCTGGATCATGGACGACGTCACCCCCCTGCAGCAGCTGAGCGACTCGGTGCTTGGCAGAACCGCGTACCTGTTTGCGCCGCGTCCCGCGTATCGCTTCCGGCCGATCACGGCACCGTCCACCACCTACGACGATCCGACCACCGGGAGCGATCCCGAGTATGGTGCGTCGATCAACTATTTTCTCGGAGCGCCGGCCAGGGCGGCCCCGACGCTGGCGATTCTCGACGGTGCAGGACAGGTCATCCGCACCCTCACCGGGAGCAATGCCGCCGGGATCAATCGTGTGTACTGGGATCTCCGCGGCACGCTGAGCTCCGAGATCCGGCTTTTCACATCCCCGATATACGCGCCCCACATCACCGCCGGCGCCGAGGGGAGGGTGGCTCCCGGAACTGCCCGGCTCTCGATTCTGCACCCTCCCGGCAGCTACACCGTGCGGCTCACCGTCGACGGCGTCACCCAGACCCAGCCGCTCGTGGTTCGGAAGGACCCCACCTCGGCGGGCACCGAAGCCGACATCGCGGCGCAGACCCAGGTGGTGAGCTCCCTGCGCGACGAGCTCAACACGGCGGCGGCCGCGGTATCCCGGATCGAGTCGGCGCGGGTGCAGCTCGAGGCGCTCCCGCGCCTCACCACCGACACGTCGGCGCGGCGTGCCGCGAATGCCATGAACCAGAAGCTGATCGACCTCGAGATGAACCTGGTGGACCTGCGGCAGACCGGGGCGGGTCAGGACGGCGTCCGGTTCGCCTCGAAGCTGATCTCCAGGATCGGGTACCTGGCCAATGGCGTAGCCGGGGGAGATTTCAAGCCGACCAATCAGCATATCGAGGTGCAGCAGATTCTCGCCGCCGAGCTGCGGACCCACCTGCAGGCGCTCGACCGGTTGATGACGGGTGACCTGGTGGCGCTGAACGACCAGCTCAAATCGAAGAACCTGCCGATCGTCGCCGACCGGATGACGCCGAGGCTGGTGCCATGAGCTCGGGCGGCCGTCTCCTCCGCGCCGGCCTGCTGACCGGCCTGAGCGACGGACTCTTCGCGACGTGCCTCAGCATCTTCGTCTACGATTCCTCCTTCACTCGGCTCTGGCAGGGCGTCGCCAGTGTGCCGCTTGGTCCGGAAGCGCTCAACGGCGGCTCCGGCACCGTCGCGATCGGCCTACTCCTGCATTTCGCCGTCGCCTTCACGTGGTCCGCGGTGTTCCTTTTCCTGGTGATGCGCTCGGCCAGGGTTCGCGATGTCCTCGCCTCGCCGTACGGGGTAATCACCGTTGCGGCACTGTACGGACCGCTCATCTGGATGGTGATGTCGATGGTGGTCATTCCGCTCTTTACCCACCGCCCGCCCAGGATCACCGACCGTTGGTGGATCCAGCTGATCGGACACATTCCCTTCGTCGCGGTCCCGATGCTTCTCGCGATCAAGGGAGGGGAGGTCGGACGCGCCGGCGCGCCGGCGGGGACGAGGGAGTAAGCTCCTGTATCTTTTCCACGTGTCATGGACGCGGTGGAGAGCCATGGATCACAAGTTCTTTCGCCGCGGCGCCATAGCCGGGCTGCTGTGAAGATCTGGATCGACGCGGACGCCACGCCGCGAGAGGTGAAGGAAATCGTCTTCCGGGCCGCCAAGCGCCTCGGCGTCGAGACCGTGCTCGTCGCCAATCAGCGGCTCCAGCCGCCGGCGGGAAACTCCTTCATCAGCGCCGTGAGGGTCGACGGGGGCCCCGATATCGCGGATCAGCATATCGTCGCGCACGCCGCTCCCGGCGACCTGGTGATCACCCAGGATATTCCGCTTGCCGCCGAGCTGGTGCCGAAGGGAATTGCGGTGCTCGACCCGCGCGGTCAGGTGCACACCCTGGAGACTATTGGTGAGCGGCTCTCGATGCGAAACATCATGGAGGACTTCCGCATGGCCGGCGGGACCACCGGGGGACCACCTCCCTTCGATGCCCGCGCGAAACAGGCCTTCGCGGGAGCGCTGGATCGGACCCTCACGCGGTTGCGCTGATTCGATCGCGGGGCTCGCCCGCTGGTCCCCTGCCGTGCGGACGGAACAATTGATGGATGCCGTACCGCCTGGTCCTGGAAAAGAACGACTCCGGCTGACCTTCGATGGACTTGTGACGGCCGCGACCCACGCTGAAGCGGAAGCCTGGCTGATTTCGCCTGAGCCCTGACGGCCGCTGCGGTCCAGCCGGCGATTTGAGACTCCATTGAGACCCGATGGCTATCGTGGGCCCGCTTCGACAAAGTGAGCCCATGATGCGCGCGCGGATCGATCGTTCGGACAGGAGGCAGGGATTCGTGCTGCTGGGGCTGGCCCTCCTCGCGGTGGTCCAGGTCGGTGCCATTCTGGTCATTGCGCACCGCGTCCGCCATCCGCCGATTGTCCGCCCGCCCGACCTCGCCATTGGAGACGGGGTCCCGGCCATTCGGGGACGGGATTCCCTCGCGGCAATCACCACGCTTCCCCTTCGGCGTAACGGCAGGAGCTGGACCGTGCTCCTGGCCTTCAGCCCGGCCTGCTCGTGGTGCGATTCGGTGGCGCCGCGCTGGAAGCGCTGGACCGAAACGGCCGACGGGAGGGTCGCCGTGGTCGGCATCGCCTCGGGTGATCCTTCGGCGGCGCTCCGCTACGCTCGCGCTCACGGCTGGAAAATCGGCGAGCTGATCGTCGTCGACAGCGCACTGACGGGAGTGCTTGGTCTTCAGCTGACCCGGAAGACACCCTGGCTCTTCCTCATCGACAAGAGAGGCGTGCTCCGGTATTCCGGGCATGGCAACGAGGTCGGCACAGTCGATTCACTGGTGGGCGCGTCCCAGTGAGGTATCTGTCGCTGTGCCTGGCCACCTTCCTCGGGAGCTGTCACACCGGCTCGGGCCAGTCCGAGCTGGTCATCGATACCGGACCGGCGATCTCCGCCGTGACCGACACGCTGCTTTTCGGCGTCCGGGATGTGGCAGTTACCGCCGACGGCGACATCTGGGTCCTGAGCCGGCACGACCCGTTCATCCGCAGGTTTACCGGCGGACAGTTGGTCGCAGCGTTCGGCCGCAGTGGAGAGGGACCCGGTGAATTCCGCGCCCCCTGGTCGTTCGTTCGCGGAGACCGGCTCATCCCGCCACGGGTGTTCGACCCAGGCGCGCGACTCATCGTCCGCCTCGATACCGCGGGACGCGAGCTCGCCCGCTCTTCATTTCGAACGACCTGGGGGTTTGTACGCTCGGATATCGAAGATGTCTCGTACGGCCAGGTCTTCCGGGCCCTCTCGCCCTCCGACTCCGAGTTGGTCAGCCTCGTCTACCTGGGAGATGTCGGGACCACGCGGGATCTCCGCCGCAGCGCGCTGGTCCGGTTCACCGCCCTCGGACGCCCGCTCGACACCCTGATCTCCTTTCGGAATCGCTTCGATCCGCAAACTGACCGCTCGGTGGCGCGCTGGCTGGTGACGGTTCCCCTGCTGGCGGGCTGTCCCGATGGGACGACGGCCGTCTATGACGGCATCGCGCCGGAAATCCGCGGATATTCCGGCCTCGAGCCGGTCTGGCGCATCGCGATGCCTACGAGCCTGGCCCGGAGCCGCGACATGCCGGCGGCCGATCTCGAGCGCTATGTGCGCTATCGCGTCCTGGGAGAATTGCTGGAAAACCAGGCCGATACTTCCACGCTAACGCGCCGGGTCGAGGAACAGCTGCGGTCGACAAAGTCATGGTATGCCCCGACCGTCCCGCCGATCGTCGGACTGCTGTGCGATCTGCGTGGCCGCGCCTGGCTTCAGCACTTCGATACCCGGGACGATCCCCTCGGCAAAGGCCGGATCTGGACGGTCCTCGGCAGGCAGGGGCAAACGGCGACGGTTCGCGTTCCCGCCGGTTTTGTTCCGCTGGCCTTCCGTCAGACGACCATCGTCGGAATCTCTCGAGATGCGCTCGGCGTCGAATCGGTCGGCAGCATCACGCTGCCGAACCTGCTTCCCTGACCTCAACCCCCTGGAGGCGTATGAACACCTGGAAAGTGATGCTTGGCGTGAACGGCGTGTTGTTGGCGGCGCTGCTTCTACTCGCCGGTCCGCTTCGCTCGCCGCTCTCGGCGCAAGGCCCGACGACCCAACCGAGTCTCTCGCCCTGCTGCAAGACATCGGTCGAGGGCAGCAAGTTCTGCTGCGCCGATTGCTGTGGCTCCGGATACCGCTGTTCGAGTCTCTGCGAAACCAAAAAGACCTGATGGTTCGGTCA
>Ga0070699_100000484_pt1 | contig 37956 bp, 27 predicted proteins | sample KBSK1503metaG_FD_65473 | JGI IMG/M metagenome (GOLD analysis project Ga0070699, IMG submission 65473) | Corn, switchgrass and miscanthus rhizosphere microbial communities from Kellogg Biological Station, Michigan, USA - KBS K1-50-3 metaG | ecosystem: Host-associated > Plants > Roots >... | reverse complement strand
ATATATTGTGTTCATAGCGCCTCCTTTCAGTCTCATGTCTTGAGCGACACTGCGCGACTGATCCGTGAGTTTAACACTCACGGAAGGAGGCGCTTGCTTCATAACATCAGTACCACCGCGGGGTAGAGACTGGGCGAAAGCAATCATTGGTCATTATTGGTCATATATCATTTGACATTTCTCATTTGCCCATTTGTGCTGTTTGTCCCTCTTTGTGACTGACAATTCTCTCAAAGTTGTAGAAGGTGCTCCGGATAACTAAATGACAAATGAGAAATGTCAAAATTATATATGACCAATGATTGGGATTCCGGAGTTCTTGACGCGGGGGCTCAACTCCACGGAAGGATCCTTCATATGAACTACGCAAAACTTACAGGCACGGGATCGTTTGTTCCGGAGAAAGTTTTAACTAACGCAGAGATTCGTAACGGCCCGCCAAAGTGGCGGATTCCCAAGGGCGTCTACGAGATCTTCGAAGCTCGGGAGGTCTGCGCGGCGAGGTATTATCCTGACTTGAAGACGTATAAGTTATGGCTTTCGTCCACCAGATAAAGACGACCGTCCACCACCACCGGAGCGTTAGCGATCGGCACAGGAGCGGCGCATTTGAATGACCAGGGGATTTCGCCGCTTTGCCGATCCAGGGCGACGAGGATTCCTTTGTTGATGGTCGAAAAATAAAGATAACCGTTCGTGACGTCAGACTGCGTCAATAATGGACCGCCCTGAGATCGCACGGCCGCATCAATGTTCATTTGAGAAAGGATTCGGCCCGAAGTGACATCAAGATTTATGCAGATCTCACAATCCACGACAATTAGAATGCCTTCCGGGCTGCAGACCACACTGCGGGGATCGTCGATATCTATGCGCTTTGACCAATGGATTTCACCGCTCGCCTGATTGAACGCCAAGACGTGATAGCCTTCGACCGGGACGATCACCATGTTGCCCCAGAGTAGCGGAATACCTGTCACGTCTCCGCTGCGAATAGTTTGATCGATGTCTGTAAACTTGCCGATCTCCTTCAGCGAGTTTCTCCAGATTTCTGACCCGGTCTCAGCCGATAGGCACGTGAAGCTGCCTCTGTTATCAGAAATAAATATCTGTTGCTCCGACATCGTGAGCACCTTCGGTGGGCGCAAGATCCTGTGCCTCCACAAGAAATCGGCGCGCTCAAGATCGTAGGCGAAACAATAAATCGGCTCATCGGCATCCTCTTCGTCGAGATAGATCCCATATAAAACGTTTCCGCGCAAAGCTGCCGAGGCAAGGTCGAATGCGGGAGTTGATTGGCTACCACGCAGTTCTCCCGTCGATGAATCCAAAACAAAGATTTTGCCGCCCCGGCGAGTGACCAGTGTATCTCCAGAAATTAGGACGTCCCCTTCTCCGGAAAGATCGTCGTCAATGCCTTTCGGACTAAAACTCCAAAGCTCCGTCGCAGTGCTCTGCTCAAAAACTTTCAGTCCGCTTGAGAGGAGCGAGACGAACACTTTCCCCTCTTTTATCTTTGGCTGACAAGCCACTCCGGACATTGACCAATCTTCCAACAGTTTGAGAGGTGGCTTCAGTGAGTCAACCTGCATCCTGCGACGTTCAGGGTGAAACCGGTAATGCGTGTAGTCTTCCATGAGAGGATATATCCTTGGGTTCGTGTAATCTGCTTCAGTAGACGATAACGACTCTATCGAGCGCAGCAATGATATTTGGGACGTCCAGACGTTTGATATTGTATTTGCGAGTGAGTTCCTTGTCATTGAGAGCGTCTTCCATCAACTTAATGATGGCGTCTCTATCTCCCTTTGCCAATCTCCTCTGGAATACCCATCGCACACCCCTCAGTTCATTACGCGCATAATCCTTTCCGATTTGCTCTAAGAATGTGGGCACATAAAAGTCGGTCCAACTCTTAAATTCGTATTGAGTCTTAACAATTACTGCATCTATCCGCCGATCGTCCATGGTAGCTTCGAACTGTGTGACGCTCCCCCAGAGTCCATTATCCTCGATGTAGCTCAGCATGAAGTCGGCACCATAAAACTTATTACCGCCAATTTCCAGGTCTGCAAGCACCACCTTCGTTCCGGACACATTCCGCACAGCCAATTGCTCCAGCTTACTTAGGAAGCGTCGGCCAGCCGTCTTGCCTTTTGCCTTGTTCATGATCTCGGCGAACTGGGTCTTGGCCAGGTTCCCTGTGTTCAAGATCCGCCGCACCTGGTCAATGACTTCCTGGTCCTTCTGTAGGTCGGTCCAGGCGGCCATCACTTCCTCGGCATCGGGGTCCGTACCGGGTCCACCGGTGGAAGGTGCGGGCACCGTTGGTGGGGTCGTACCGGCTGCCGGTTCTGCCAGATCAGTTACTTTGTAACGTTCGCCGTAGTCCTGGAGTTCGCCACCAAGCTCCTTTAATCCGGGCACATCCATCTGGGTGGCTTCGGGCTCGATGCCAAGTTTGGACGCTGCCATCTCCACTCGGTCGGCATCCCGCGAAGCCTGAACCAAGTCATCGAGACGCCGGGACAATTTCTTTCTCGCGGTTTCATCAGTCTCTGTAGCAGCGATGACGATGAGGTCCGCTTCGGCTCTGCTGATCTTCGACTTGATTGGACCGCGCTTGGAAGCCATTTCCAGGGAAACGGGCTCACCTGGTGCTCCCAGAGTGAGGAATAGTGAGTGGGCTCGAGCGTCCATGGTGAACTGAATCACCTGGGTCTTGGGAGTCGTCGGTGGTTGATCTGGTATCTCGCCCGTGCCCACCTTGCCCTTTTCTTTCCCGTCTTCCTTGAAGCCGCCCGTTACCTCGTTGGGTTTATCTTTGGGAGGCTTTTCCTGTACCACTTGCCGGATGAATCGCGCGGGCTCGAAGTTACCCTTCTTATATTCAACTTCGGGAGTTTCATCCGAGCCGAGCGTATAGGAAACATTGGTGGTCAGGCCAAAACCAGCAATGGGAAACACCTTGTCTCCCAGGTGGATTTCATGAATGACCTTCGGACCTGCCTGGAAGATCAGGTCGGCATTAAAGGTAAGGTCAATTTCGCCGCCTATGAAAAGCTCGCCGGCGATTATGTATTTCGGTTTATCATCGGCTGAGCCTGAGCCTTTAGTCTGCCGCTTAATGGTTGGCTGTGCTTCGACCACTCCGCGCACTTCGGCCTCTGCGCTGAGATTAAGAGCAACACTCGCTACACTCACGCCCAGGTAACTGTATTTCGTACCCAGTCGAGCGGCCAGTTCACCTTCCGCTTCGAGTCGGGCTTTTGCGGAGGCAGATAGGTTAAGTTTGGCGGAGATTTCAATTTCCGAACCAGCATCGGGCCGCGTGGAGTAGACACCCGTAATGGTAATACCGTGCAAAGTTAGTGGCCCAAAGACCGCTCCCGCGGTGAGTTTGACATGCGCCTTGGCTCGCACCCCTGAAGCCCAGAATACGTAGACCATCTCAGAATAATCCTTATCAAAGAAGGTCTTTTCCTTGGTGGGTTTTGCATCCATGAGGGTGATTTGGTGGGCCGAGCGAATCGTTCCGCGCACCGTCAAATAGCCGTCTGGATCGACTACGAAGGCGGCGTCAGCGTCGATTTTGTCCGTCACGACGAACTTGAGCACTCCCCAGCCCGTGAGAGCCAGCCTGTCCCCAGTGCCTGACGTGCCGGCTGAACCTCCACCAGCCGGTGGCGCGCCTGCGGATTTGCCCGAATCAACTGGCTGAAGTGAAGCCAGCTGGCCTTCGATGGCCTTCCAGGCGCGTCCTTCTTCCGTGGCAAGGACGTTAAGTTCCCCCTTCACGCGAGGCGAGTCGTATTTAAGCGCACCACGAATCTCCAGGACGCCCTCCTCGTAGGTAAGGGCCAATGAACCTTTGAAGCCTTTGGCTTCCCAATCCGTGCGCACCTGAAGCTTGCCGATGAGGTCGCCAGTCTTGTCCCGCTTAATCTCAGTGTCAGCGGGGATCATGCCTTTGCCTTCGGTGTGCAATTTCCCTAAGAAAGCGAAACTCTCATCGACAAGTGAAGCGACGCCAACCAGAAAAGTACCTCGATTAAGGTGGTTCGTGAACACATACCAAAAGTTGAGGTGGCCGTCCTTGAGTTCGTTTTGGACCTTCGTGTTTTCTACTTTGCCGTGCGAAGCAGTGCCGCCAATCAGCAGTCCAAGGAACCGCTGCTGATCTTCTGGTGAACCGTAAGCAGCGCCGATCGAATTGGGTGGCAGCGGTTCTGTGACCCCGACCGACCCGGTGATCTCATTACCTCTTCCAATAGAGACGACCAAAGACAGACTTTGACCTCCTCCTGGCGGGCTTATTTCAGAGTGCACCATTGGTAGAGCAGAGGGTCCCGCGGTATAGTCACCTGAACTTGTCTTTGTTATGTAGAGCTTGCCTTTTGCCAGGTTGCCGAAGTTTACGTTGACGAGTGCGTTGCCTCCTCGATCATCGATGTAGGTCCGGAGAAAGATATTGGGGTCGAATTCACCGTTGCCCTTTAATTCATAACTACTACTCATACCGATGAGGACAGCACTTTGATAAGCAGCACCCAAGAGAGCGATCCCTTCCTGCCTCTGAATTGAATGTGAGTCCACTGGTGTGATTTCGGCGGCGTTAATCGGGCTTTGGCTTGTCACCTGCTCTGCGATCTTTTCGGCCTGCCTCTCATCTGGGTCGGCAGGCTCACTAATGGCTGCCGTTGCGTTGGCATTCGGCTGCATACCGCTGGATTCTTCACTCGCTGTGTGTGCATCGGGAGCTGCCGCACTGTTCTGCTGCACAACGTGAGTCAATTCGTGCGCAAGGAGGTGCTGGCCCTCTAATGTTTCTGGGGAATATTTGCCGGCTGCGAAATAAATGTCGCGGCCTGTCGTGTAGGCGTTGGCTCCCAAGGCTTCAGCAGAATCTACGGCGGCATGATCACTGTGCACTCGCACATCACTAAAATCAGCGCCGAGGCGGGATCCCATAAAGCTCTGCGTTGCTTTATTCAGAGGCTGGCCGTTGGTGCGGGGCGGGATCACTTCGCGATCGCCTGGGCCGGTCGTTAGGGTTGATCCGGATGCTTGAGCTTGGACGGACGGCTGTGATTCGTCCGTAATGGCCGGAGCCGCAGTCAAACTCTCTGCCGGCTTGCCACTACACTTCGCACATATGCCGCCGCAGGCGCAATCGCGCTGAATGAGGCGCGAACGATTGGAGCTGAGCTGAATCTGACTGACGAGACGCTGCGTGTATCGGTTACCCTGGGTTTGTTGCGCGCGACTAAGTGCGATCACCCGAAGGCCAGCATTGGATCGCCGAGAGAGTGCAGGGCTTCGCATCAGGTTCCACGCTTCGTTACTCGCGGCTGCGCCTTTAGCTCCCCCGCCAAAAACGCTTGTAAGCACGTTGGGCTCGTGTTCGCTGAGGTGTTCGGCGGATGCTGTTGCTTTGCCACCGTTGTTTGCAGCATCGGTCTTCTCGGGCTCTATTTGAGCTTCGCGGGTGAAATACATCGTTTATGGTTGCGCTACGACACTCAAACTTCGCAGTGCCGGATTGGCGCGTTGTTAAATTCCCTGTGGGTGCTATGCCCTCGATGAACCGTTTCCGGTTATAGCCAAAAGCTGTGAGGGCGGATTTTCAACGCCATCCTGAAGAAACTCTTCGGGCCGATATCGGAGCACGAAGGACAACGTATCCAGCCATTCAGTCAATCTCGGATTTCGTTCCCATCGCTCGCTGTACACGGCCGCAATTTCGCGCAGGTTCTTCGTTAGAATCCGGACAATATCTTCTTGTTCAGCACTACCGCGCAGGAGTTCGCTGGAAACTGTTTGGCCCGATTTGAGCTCAGCTAAGATCTCTCGCAGATTAGCCGGAACCTCTTCGAGCAGTGTTCCACTCGCACTAAGCGCAACCGCACCGATCGCCCGCAACAAATCGGCGAGGCTAGGTTTGTCTGCTCCTTGCTGCGAGCGCGTCTGAACAATCTCCTGCAAAGCATGCCTCACAAGATCGGCAGGCTCATCTCCGATCACGTCGTCTTTATTTCCGGTATCCCACCATGACATTTTTGCTTCCCCCTTTATGGACAGAGACCAGCGGCCTTTACGGCCGGGTCTTCCATGATCTGTTTCTCCAGTGCTGGCAAGTTCTTCCGGGCGACTTGCTCACGACGATTCATGAGGTTCTTTTCTCCCACGGCACCTTTTTCAATATCCATGTTCGTTTGTTCAAGATAATTCGCCTGAGCTCCGTTCAAACCTTCTACCCGTTGCTCGAGAATTATTCCTTTCTTAAACTCCCAAAATTCTCGCTGCTCCATTGTCAGATCTTTTCTCTTGAGCATCTTTTCAGCTTCCTCTCGATGCTCTTGTTGCCGTCTCACCAGGTCATCGGTTTGACCGATGTACACATAGTCTGGAAAGTCCGGGTTGTATCCTGCGTAGATTCTCAAATTACCGAAGCTGTAGGATGGACCATCGTTGTGGACCAGCAGCCCTGCGCCAACGAAATAGGTAAAGCTCGTTTCCACGTGCAGATTGTAGGTCGCAGCAAAAGGCGCTTCGCGCCGAGTGATGCTTGCGATCGGTACAGCTTTTCCGGAAAACAAACGCAGTTGCATGCCCGCGCGGAGATTTCGTGTCTCGATCCACTCTCCTTCAGATTCGACCCAGAATCGATGCAGGCTCGTAGACCGGATAGTTGAGCCGTTGACTTCAATGTGATAAAACGACATCGTTTGATTCCTGTAGATCTCGAGCACTCTTCGTTCTACGGTGCAACCGGACTCAGAGTCATGAGCTAGAACTATGTCGTTCTGCTTTAGTGTTTCAATTGGGCAAGGACCAGCAGGTGTCCAGACATGAGTACCGGCGGCGAAGCACGGCAATCTTGATCTCGCATCAAGATTCAGTTGGGCATTCTTTCGTTGAATCTTTAGTTGAGCTTCAACTACTTCCCGAAATGCGGCTTCCGCATCCTTCTTCGCCTGATCGGCAGCGTCTCGGGCTTCACGCCCCTGTTTTCGCAAATCCGCTTGTTTGTCGCCCTTTGCAATCGCTGCCTGATGGTCGAGTTCGGCCGCCCGTTCCTGCATCTCTTTTGCTTTTTTCTGGAGATCATTACCCCGACTCTCAGCAGCGTCCTTGATCGATTTAAGATCCGCTACCTCTTTCAATCCTTCAGCACGCTTCGCTTGAATGCTTCGGTCATAGAGCTCTCCCCATCGTTCATAACTCCACGTGCCACCACGTTCTTGATACTCCTTCCATCGAGCTTCCTTGTGAGCAGGCATTCCGGGCGGCAGCGCTCCGGCCGGGCCACCTGCCTTCTTCGGCGCAATTTGAGGTCCCGGATCCGTCGTAATCGCTTCGATTGATAGTTCCGGCGGGCCACCTGGAGTCGCGACAGGTTTTTTCGCGAGAATTGCGTCTACCTCTGAATTGATATCCGGCTGCACTACGCATACGGACGGCCCGTTGGAAAAACGACACCATCGTCCAGTCTTCTTGTCTCGGCGATAGGTGTGCTCAGCTACAGTCATTTCGGCATCGTAGTCGGCGCTGTATTTTGGATCTTCAACTCGACGGACGTTCTCCTCGGTGGGCTTCAACCCTGCGCGCGCGCGAATATCCATGAGACGTTCAACCAGCGCGCGGTCCCGGGCAGGCTGGTCCATTCCCTCAACGCTCTTCAGAAAGGACTCGTGCTCGCCGGTAGCTTTTAGCTCGAGCTCCATATCTAAACGAGTGTTAGAGTCAAGCTCTACCTTTTTTGAGAGTTCAAGCTTTTCTTTGATTGCGAGCTTCCCTTTAATCAGGTCCTTGTTGGAAAGCACGATCATGGCGCCACTCATGAACAGGGTGGCGACCACACGCATGAACTCGGTCTGCTTCTGGGCTTCATCGAGTGTTGGGTCTGCCTCGATCGTCCGCAGCGCGCTGATAGCCTCTGCCGTCACGTACAGAAATGTTCCTACGTCCGCGGCGGCACTGGTGATGATCAGTGCAGTACCAACTTGTGTGACGAGCGGACGTACGGCTTTCAGCCCTGCCGACCTGAGCGCGGCGCCGCCAATTCCAGTTACTGACGCGGCGATCGCAATGCCATCAAGAATGTTTTCCTTCGACAGAGCTTCGTAGCCGATGTCGATACGTTCCTTGATCGCGATTACAGAACGTGCTGTAGCAGCAGCGAGCAGTGCAAGCCCGAGTGCCTTGGTGAACGTAGCTTCGGGCGCCAGCAGCAACAGGCCTCCGACGATGATCGAACCGATCGTGAGAATGTTGTCCCACCACTCCTTCGCGCTCTTCCACGGTGTGGTAGTTGAGAAGCTGCGCTGTTCAACTCCTCCCGATCCTTTGAACACAACCGGATCGAAGCGATAGACCACACGACCACCGGTCGGATACTCATTCTTGCTTTGCCAGCTTCCGAAAGCGTCGACGTACGCTGATTGCGGTGAGTCGCCGGTGCCACTGAATCTCAAAACTTTGCTACTCGTGGCATCGAGGAGATTTGCGGTCCACGACGTGCCGTCTCCCTTGACCGTCAGGTACATCGCGAGCGGGAGGGTGACTCCTTTCTCAGGATGGATCAGCACTGCGGAAATTGGTCCCGAGTAGAGCTTGCCCGTTTCGAGTTTGAGTTTGTCGGCAGGAAGGTTTTCAGTCTGCTCGAGTTCGGGTACTAGATCTTTAAGCTTTTTAAGCTTCTTCTCCTGACTTTCGAGCCGGTCTTGCCAGTACTTCTTGTCGTCACCGGCCATCGCCACCTTTTGTTGTAGCTGCCGGATGCTTTCGTCGGTTGACGCGGCAAGTTGCTTGAGCGAACCGGGTGAGGTGCCGGCCAAAAGCGGTGAATCCATCTGCGACAGAATCGATTCACCAAACTTCGTCGCGTCGAGGACATTTACTTTGACTTTTGGTGATTCGCGGTAAGGCGTCTTCTCATTAATGCCAAATGACCGCTCGACCTTCGACAGCTTGATTTGGACGGTATGATCTCCAGTACTGTCGAACTTGTGAGTGAAGACCCAAAAATCTGGGGCTTTTAGTTCGTCATCGACATACCAGTCTGGCGAGTAGCTGTGTATTTGAGGAATGGTTGGACCAAACTTGAATGTCACCGGAGCGCCCTGCACGGTTTTTTCGGGTGCGTCCAGAACATTTACCTCTGTCGGCGCAACCTCTTCAGGCGTTGCGAGCCAGCCCGTAGTGAGAGTCGTGGTGGGCTTATCTTCATCTCCAACGTAGATGTGGGCCAGTACCTCGAAGCCGCCTTTTTGTTTGATGGAAAAGGATTGCCAATTCCAAAAGCCGACCTCGAGCAAAACGGGTGTTGTAACCGAGCTCTTCTCAAAGGTATAGAATAAATTTTCCCGGTCAGTCTTCCATCGCCATCCGACCTTCACAGTTTTCCCTGGCGGCAGATAGTCAAGGACCGCGCGGAATTCCATTCGTTGTCCAAAGTAAGGGTTGCCTTCCGGCAATCTTTGGATGCGGCCGCCGATGACGCGAAGCTCTTTTCCTGTCACGACTGACTCGAGAAGCCTCGAGCGGTCCATCTGGATTCCGAATTCGGTATTGAGCCGTATCACAAGTTCATCAATCCGGCCATTGATCCACGGTTCTTGCTCAGCAGGTGTAGTCCCGGCGAGTATCCCCTTCTTTAAAGCAACAAGATCCGCAAGTTGCTTTGTGATTTCGCTGTACCGAGTATTCTGCAGTTGTTCCTTGACCGTCGAAGGAAACCCAGCGAGCATGCGGTACCGGTCGAACTCTTCCTTGCCTCGCGCTTCGGATTTTTTCCCTGCATCGTAAAGGTAAATTAGTCGGAGCTCCTTAAACAGCAACACGTCCCACTGACCTTTGAGGATGCGTAAGCCTTCCTCGTCGAGCATATCAGCAAGGAACCCTTGCCAGTATTGAAACCCAGCCCACATCAAGTACTGCTTTTCATCGCTCAGGTACTGCAGTTTGTAATGCTCGTTGATTGCAAAATCTTTCTGTTGCTCAGCTCGAAACTTACGAGCTTCTTCGAAGTATTCCGCGGAGTAATGCTCAGGAAACCAGGTGCGGTACGCCTTCACGTCCATGTACTGCTTCGATTCTGTTTCTGTCTCGCTGGCGATGGTTGCTCGATTTATACCCGCCAGCACTTCCTGCATTAGCACTGACGGTTTAGCTCCCTCGTCTGCAAGTTTTCTGAACTTCTTGAGAAAGTGGTCGGTGTAGATGGCCATCGCCCGACCGGCCTTCGTGGCTTGCTTTGATCCCTTTGGGGCGCTGCTCCAATCTTGTATGAACTGGGTCTGCCAGTCCTGGGCCATGGCGAGAACGCCCTCGTTCGTCTTCAGGTCATAGCTCTTACCGGCAAACGGATCCGTCGGGTCTCGCTGGATCAAGTCGTGAGATTGCGCAACTCCTGATGATTCGGCGTTGAGAGAAGCAGGGATTGTTGCTCCGGCTACCACGGCATCTGCCACGTGATCCGCTTCTTTTTCCAACGGATCAGCCGTCGCACCTGCATTGAGCATTGCTTCGTGAGAATGAAGAGTTGTATCCGGGACGCGGCCTTCAGCTTGCTGCACTGTATGTGTCAACTCGTGAGCAAGGAGGTGTTGACCTCTTGACGATTCGGGCTGGTATTTTCCGGTTCCAAAATAGACGTCGCGCCCGCTGGTAAAGGCATTCGCATTCAACATATCTGCTGACTCAGCTGCTCGATCGTCGGTGTGAATGCGAACATCGCTGAAGTTGCGACCGAAGCCCGATTCCATAAGTTGCCGCGGCCGTTCATCCAACGGCTTTCCGGGTTCCTGAGCTACGAGAGGATCGCCACTGCTGGCGAGTGTTGGTGCAGATGGCAAAGCAGCCTGCAACTGGATCGAGCGGTTACCGGGTGCATCACCGATGTCTGAGGCTGGCGAGACAGGGCTGATCGCAGCGCGGCAGCTCTGACATGTGCCACCGCAAGCACAATCACGCTGGATAGTTGTGGAGCTGGCTTGATGTTGATTCAGTGCACGCTGGACAAAGCGGTTGCCATGACTTTGCTGCGCTCGTTGGAATGCGATACTGCGAAGTGAACTGTTGGCCCGATGGGAAAGCTTATGATTCAAGAGGAGTCGACCCTGCGCATGACCCACGGAATCATGGGTGAGAATCGCATCCAGAGGACCACTCAGTGTTCCGCCAACCGCACCTCCCTGCGCGTTATTGTCTTGACGCAGTGGCTCGTGCGCTTCGGCAGAAGTCGTAGTTTCTGTGGTGGCGCCCATTATGAATTTCCCCGTCGGGCCTGCTTTCGGTCATACCTTAGGGTGGGGTACCAGATGAGCTGGACGGAGTTGGCCCAGCTGTGCCCGAGCTTCCCGAACTGCTCAGACTAATGCCGAGGTCTTTTGCAAGATCGACAATCAGTTGCTTTGTGGAAGTTGCAGAATCTCTAAGACGCCGGCGTACCCAGGCCTCGAAGGATTTTTTTACAGCGGCTACATCGCTCGCCGGAATCGGAGGACTCGGGGGACTGTTGTAATAGCCTTTAAGCAGCGCCAATGCAGTAGCTCGCTCACCTGGAGAAGACTTTTCGTAGTACTCAATCAAGGGAATCCAGCCGGCGCGAAAGCTACGCAGCTCGTGGAAGTAATGAAGGAAATCCTGAGTCCAGGTCTCCAGCTCCTCTTCGTCGTCCGTCCGTACCGCAGGTTTCGACACGGGCGTTGGGCCAGGCGCGGGCTTCGTGGTAGTGGCTGGTGCGGCGGCAGATGGTCTCACCAGATGATGTGTCGTGTGATACATCTCGTGCTCGTAGTACATCATCGTGAAGGTAGGACCATCCTCATTTAATGAGTTTGGTCCCAGCACTACGTAGAGGTTTCCCCCATCGCTGAAGGCGTAGCCATAATTGGGACTTAACGAGTGAGTAGCAGCTGCTGCAGCTGCGCCCGTCGTAAGCAGCTTTGACTTTTTGCTGTTTAGATTGATATCAAAATTGATCGCGGGCAGGGGCTTGTAGTCCTTCGGATCAATATTTCCTCCTGGTGAAGTTTTTGCTACGACAACTTTCTTTTTCGTTGTGGCTATTGCGGTTTCGATCAGCGCGGCCATTACGTCGGCGTCCTTTTTGGATTTCGCGTCCGCAACGTCTTTGGACCAATTGGCAGGAGCTCCCATGGGCGTTCCCGCTCTTACAGGAGAAAGGGGAACGTCGACAGGTCCTGGTATTCGTTCACTTACGTGCTCTGCTTCTCGCTCCGCGTCGATGCCAGATGCGACGTTGCCATCCGCTCTCTTCGACTGCTGTACGACGTGGGCAAGCTCATGTGAAAGTAGCTGAATTCCTTCTGGAGTGTGAGGCGCATATTTCCCCGGTGCAAAATAGATATCACGTCCAACGGTGTAAGCCTGACTTCCACGTTCTACCGCTGATGTAGCGGATTCCTGATCGGTATGCACACGAACATCACCGAGTTCGTGGCCCAACTGATCCTCCATCTGTTGGAGTGTCCCTGCCGGCAGCGTTGCGTTGCTACTCGAAGACTCTCGACTGATGTCGGGATCTGTTCCAGGAGATTCCGCGACGATCCTCTGCACGGTTTGATTTCCGACCGCGTGCTGAAGGTTGATTAGTTCCGCGGCAGCAGGATGAGCCGGCAACATTTCAGACTCGGACGATTGATCAGATTCTTCCTGATCACTTGTTTCAAGAGATCTTAAATGCCACCACCACATTAGCCTGCATCCGCTTGAGAGCAATTGGCCGAGAAAAGCTGTTCGAGGTCGGGATTAACAATTCTATTTTCAAAATCAACCCACACACGTTTGTCTTTGCGACAATCGTAGCCCCGACAGGGTAACGGCCTCTGATCGCGGACGGTGCAGCAGCTTGTTTGCCGATCGAGGTGGCGACAGTAGCCGTCCGCATCCTGTGCTATCAAATACGGGCGACCCAGGTCCCACTTGATCGCTCCTTCTTCTACGTCCTGTTGCGACAGCGCAAAACTCATTCGGCAACACGCTGCCTTGCAGAGATGAACTCGACTCGCGCAATCAATTTCCACTGTCTCATCAAAAGTGTATTTGTCTCGCTCATCCTCCTGCATCGCCACGCCCATGCCTTTGTCGAGAAATGATTCGAGAAGACGGGCGGCAACCTCGCGTTTTTTCTCTTCGAGTTCGCCCAGCTCCACAAGTCCCTTGTCAGTTAGGAGCTCAACCAGAGCGTATAAGAATGAAGCGCTCTCGAGTAGCTTGCTGGTGTTCGAATTGAGGCGGCTGTGACAGTAGAGTAGACCACCAGCCACCTCGTTGCGTTTGACGGATTGAATCGAAACTAATTGGCTCATTGTGTTCACCCTCGCACCTAACTCAACACCGTGGAAATCGGCACGGTCCGCTTAATCAGTTCGTAATAGGGGCCGAAGTCAGTCTTCACTGCCAGCTTCCCTTCCTTCTGATACTCACCCTTGGTCGCGAGAATGAGATGCGACATGCTTATCGGTTTCGACTCCTGAGCGGCGAGGAAAGCCGCACCGAGCACGATGTTCTTGATGTTGCCACCTGTCATCTTGAATTTTTGCGCCAGGAATCCGAAGTCGATATCTTTCTCGCGCGGCGCATCCTTTGGGAAGTGTCCACGCCATATGCGCTCTCTCAGAACGTCATCGGGGAAAGGAAACTCTAAAACTTCCTGCATTCGACGAAGGAAAGCGTCGTCGAGATTCTGTTGAAGATTTGTAGCCAGTATGACAACGCCTTCGTATTGCTCAACGCGCTGCAGCAGATAGTTAACTTCAATGTTTGCGTAACGATCGTGAGCATCTTTTACTTCAGTTCGTTTGCCGAAGAGCGCATCGGCTTCGTCGAAAAACAGAAGCGCCTGACTCTGTTCGGCCTCACGGAAGATCGCGCTTAGATTTTTTTCTGTTTCGCCTATGTACTTGCTGACAACACTCGACAGATCGATTTGATAGAGATCAAGCGAAAGTTCGCTGGCGAGAACTTCCGCGGCCATAGTTTTTCCCGTTCCCGAAGGTCCGGTGAAGAGTACGTTCAAACCTTTTCCGCGAGAAAGCTTTTCTCCAAAACCCCATTCTCGATGCACCACTCGTCGATGCTTCATCCATGCGGCAATGCCGCGAAGTTGCTGGGCCTTTTCCGGCGACAAGACTATGTCAGACCAGGTATAGCGCGGCTCAACCCTGATGGCGAAGCGGCCGACCTGTGGACTCGTCAAAGCGCGGCCTGCATCCAGCAAATCCTGAATGCCCGGTTGCGCCTGGGTTGGATCTCTAACGGCCGCCAAGCTCCGAGCCATGTCGATAGTTTGCCTGATGCGCTGGCCACCAAAGCGAAATGTGTCGGCCAAACGAGCGGGATCGGCCGTTGTTTGTGCGTCCCTGAGAGCGGTCTTCCAAGTCTGCCGGCGCATATTGAATCCGGGAGTTTGAATGTCCATCCTCCAGACTCGAATATTCGTAGGAATACGAGCGAAGGCACTCTCTGACCCAAGCAAAAGGATTGGTTCGTCGAATACGCTCAACGCCTTCCAAAGGAGTGTCAGCGCCTGGCTCGAAATCTGATTTTCACTCCCGTTACCGGCGGGCTCCTTCTCTTTGATCGCAACGATCGCTTCCCATAGAACGGCGTTCCGCATGAGTTTGGCCACGGCGGCGTCGTCAGCACCAAGCTGTAAGAGGTCAACTAACAAGAGCCGTCTTCCCAGAGTTTGAGCGAGAGCTTCCGCAGCGCTTGCGAGTGCTATCTCTGACTGACCAATAAGTCTAAGGGCAATTCCCCGTATGTCGCCGCGACTCAGGTAGGCACCGAGGTTCCGCAGTTGCTCCTGCGTATTAGAGTCTGTCTCAGACTGATGATTTGAGAATCGCGGTTCAATCAGCGCTGCAACGCCGGCGGTTGTGGGCGGCTGATCAAGGAGGAAGGCAATGATAGCTTCGTCGATCTTCAGAAACTTGCGCAGCAAAGGAGCATCCCGGTCGTGCGGCTCTGTTGCCATTTCCAACAAGCGATTGGCAAAGAGCGCAGCTGAAGGCGCAAATAGAATCCGAGCATCGAGTTTCTCGCGTTCGGATCGACAAATGAGGTTGAGGGCCAGATTGATGCTGGGATGTTTTCGCGTTACATCATTTTGTAGGTAGGCGTATAGCGTCTCATAGTGAGGTTCCAATTCGACGGCAATAGTAAGCAACAAGACGTCTACTTCGGCCGGTGAAAGATTGAAACGTCTTGCCAGCGCAGGCAACGCCAGCCATTGTCTCGCCTCTTCAGACAACTTACGGCGGGCATCAATATCCCGCCCCATGTTCTCGAGCTTCTGATCGATGGCGGCTAGTTCATCCCTGACAGCATCCTGTCGTCTCCAGCGCTCGCCAAAAAAATCTGGGGCCTGTACGAGAGCGTCGATTTCCGGTTCGGAAATTACCAGTCCGCGAAACTCATCCGCCGTTTGCGCGGAATCGGATCGCCGCGCTACCAGGAGCGCTCGCTGAAGCAGCAAGTCGAGCCGTGCCAGCTCTTCACGAAGGTGCTCAAAACTGTTTTTGTAAGGTTCCATCTCAGGCCGATCAAACCAAATCAATTGCGTTCAAAATATCTTCGGCGGTAGTCATAGACCTTCCAGTTGAAACTCCAAACGACGCCCACCCAGCCAGCTTACCGATTCCACAGATTCGTCCATGCTGGAAATATGCAGCGCGATGTGAAATGGGTTCGCCTGAAGGATCACCAGGATTCTTTTGTCGTCTATAAAGATGCGACCGAGCTGGGAGAAAAACGTCTTAATGACAAATGAAGGTTTGGCCTTGCGAAAGCCACGCACGCGACTGGAGAACTCGCGAGTCAAAACGCCAGCGAGACAATCGAACGTGGCTCGCCAATCACCGAACCGACCCTTGTCGTTTTCCTCGGTGTCAGTGAGCAAGTCGAGTAAATCATTTTGCTCTGTTTCAGAAAGGGAGACTAAGAAGTTGCAGAAACCGGTGAGATCCACGGATGCTGGTTCGGGCCACCCGGCAAATAACAGAAGACCAGGGTCTAGTCGCTCACTCTCTGGTGATTGACCAAGCAGTCTTACCGCCAACGCCGCGAGACAGTAATTAAGCGCCCTGGATTCAAGTCTTGAACCGAGCGACGAGATGCGAATCCGCTGCACCCAACCAAGACGTTCGATGAGACCCGCGAGCAACAGCAGTCCTGCACACTCGCTGGAAACCCAATGAGCGCCCTTCTCACCGGAAGTACTCTTTATTACGGGAACGGGGCTCAGCTCGAAGAGGAGTTGGGACAGTAAATTAAGTTTCTGACTGTGGACTCCGGGATCCATTTGTGTCGCCAACGCCCAAACCTTTGCTATTACCTCCAACACCACCGGGTGCAGCGTCGGACGTTGACGCCGAGCGAGCGATTCCGGCGCCAGTACTTGAAACCAACTCTCGGGTGGAAGAGATTGAGTCAGCTCTACCAGCGCATCGAAGGTCATCAAAGCATGCAGCACCAGCCGGGGCGTCAAAACTCGATCTCTGTCAACGTTTCGGGTCCTGCTCAGGGCAAGGAAAATGCGCAATGCACGTTGTCGGGTGGCAAGTCTTCCCCGCGTACTCGATTGGGAAATAACCAGAGCACCGATTGTGAGTAAGTCATCGACTGTCGGCTCATTAGTTTCCTCGTCGTTGACGGAGGCTAATAGGGAGAAAAGTTTTTCGAGTCTGAAATCGTCGAAGAGCCACAGGAACTGATCGAAGCGTTTGCAATCGTCCAGCAACAAGAGCACCGAGACGATCTCCCATGGCTCGTATGAAAGAACTGTTAAGACACAGTCTGCCGCGCCTAACTGCAAGGGCTCTTTGAACTCCTCGTATTCCCATCGTGCGCCGGCTGAACCTGAAAGCACGTCAGAAATGAATCTTGCGAGCCATTCTGCTTTCGTATCTGCTCGGACGATCTCATCTCCGGCAGCACGCGTTGTGCTTAACGCGGTCAATAACTCTTTGATAAACGCATCCACCCAAGTTCGCGTTATTGTTTCTTCGTCAAGTTTGGTGGTGGTGATCTTTAGTTGAACCGCTAGTCGGCGGATCCTCACGACATTTGCTTTAAAAGCGGGCATCAAACTGAGCTGGCGAGAACATTCCCCGGCAAACCGCTGGCGGACAATTTCGTTTGCCATCGATCCTACTGCCTGATGTCTCCGGGGGACTCGGCAGCGCGTCATAAATTTGCCGATGTTAATGCTCATGTCACGGATAGCAAATAACTACATATCCAAATGTCAGCCCGACTATTGCGCTGGCAAATGTTGGCGTCGGGCCGATTTGAGCCGTGGGTTCAACCTTCCAGGCGATGTCGATGTTACAGGAGTTGGGCACCGTTGGGTGTTTCGCGCCCGAAGCTGAAATGATTTGATATGAAAGCTGCGCGGTAGGTCCAACTGCTAAGAAAATTTCAAATCTGGTTGTCAGGTCATTCCAAGTCACCGCCGCAATCGAGGCTGCTACATCGACTTTGCTAATCTTCTTGAGTTTGGTAGTAGACCTCGTAATCCTTTCCGTGCCATTTCCAGGGTCCGTCACCGTAATTTCCCGACTACCAACCAGTGTTTCCGGAGTGAGAGCGTTAATCTGCTCAGCAAGTGACAACCATTTGCCGTCAACGTTTCCGTAAAAATTACCTCTGAGAAAAAGGTCATTAGCGATCTTCACGTTTCCCGTTAGATTGGGAAAAACTGCGGGTGGGACGGGTTTTGGTTGTGGGACAATGTCATTAGGGTTAACATCAAAGTCGGCGCCGACGATCGCATTCTGTTCAGCAAACAAGTTGGCTTGGACGCCAAGCGATGTTGCCGGAAGAAGCGCAGTGTTGGGCTTGAGCACCTCAAAGCTCTTGGTTGCATCTGCCGGAGTAACAAGTCTCTCTGCCCTGAGTCCTATATATGTTCGCTGATCAGGTTTTGCGTCAGTTACGGCGAGCGCGCCGTTAACTATCTCGGCCTTAAGCGTACCTAACCGGACCAGCCACTTGGCCTTATCCGGATCGTCCCCGAGAGCGTCAAAAACTCGCGGTTCGATACCATTAGCGTAGCTCTCCGGCTTCAGCAAGATCTGGAATGATTCGTTCCACCTTGTACACTGGTTCTTTATGTCGCAGAGCCCGTATCCCGCCGACGGCGGAGTTGAAAGACTTCGGTCGTAAGCAATCCATAAGGAATATGTTCCCGCCCCTACTCTGTTATTGTGTAGATCATCTGCGGTTAGGACATAAGGCGCAAACAAAACGATCTCTCGGCCGTAAGCATCGATTGCCATACCCTCAGTGATATAAAACTGATCGGGAGCTCCGAGCACAACGTTGCCTTTCACGACGTCGAGCCCGTCAACGATGCCCCAGAGATGAAGGGCCAGGTTTAGACGCCGACGCATCTCGAGGTGATACGTTTGCTCGGCGACGAAATCAAAACTCCTCAGGTATTCCCTCTCGTAATAGTTGAGGCGCTCGATACTGTTAGCCATTTTCTTCCTCCTGCGTGCCCTTACCTCGTCGTCGAGTTGGTCGTTTCTTGCCTGCGGGCTTTTCTGCTGTGGCCTCGTTTAACCTCTCCTTGAATTGACCATAGCTTTTCACGACGTCCTGCAACTTCTTGACTTCCTCCATGGCAGCTACCGCCTGTGCCTCTGCGCGCTCTATCCTCTGATAGATCTTCACAGTCTCGGCCGGATCCAATAAAGCTTCTTCGCGCCACTCAGACCTGGCATCTACTATCTGGCCGCCGCTTTGATACGCGTAGAACCGCCGCTCAGTCCCGCTGAGTGTTTTGGAGCGAATGGTTTGAAACAGTTCCAGGTGCTGTTGTTCAAATCGCTCATCCTGAACTTGAAGATCCAAGTTAAGATACTTCGCCACTTCCAGCGCGTGAGGTACCTTCATCCCTTTGAAAGTGCTCGGTGAAAGTATCTCCGGACGCGTAAAATCAAAAGCGTAACGCAACGACTGCCTTAGCTCTGCGAACATCTCGAGCGCGGCTGTACTGCCGTCGTAAACTGTCTTTTGGTTTGCCTGCAAACGAGTAACGAATTCCTTGCAGTCAAATTTCGCTGCACTGCAGCAGGTTCGCTTCAGGTCCTCGTCATAGCTGTCGTCAGGGTCTGTTCGCCCGGGCCAGCGTGCGCCAGTTGGCGCGCCCGCCGGTTGCTGGCCTGTCCATTGAGAGCCTGTCGTCTGGCTCGGAACCGTAGTAGCAGGATCCGGGCGTAGGGGATCGTGTTTCGTCATGTGTGCTGAGGTTTGCTCGCAGGCGAGTCCTCCCAGCGTCGTCGCGATAATGACTTCCCAGAAGGAAGCAAAACTCCATACATAAGAGCGTGGACAATTGCAGACGTGTACTAGCTTGTCCCCGACTACTTCAATCGTTCCCAGCACTACGCATGAGGGTTCACACGGCTCTTTGCACGGGAAGATCATTTCGCCCAGGATGCAGGAGACTACATATTGATGAGCCAATTTGAGGAGTCGGCAAAAAGCCGCGCTTACATCCCCAGCGTAATTCCCGCCGAGATAAGTTCGTCCTTCCTTATATCTACCCTCCCGTTTGCCTTCGTCGTACGTTGGTAGAGTGGTGTCACTTTCGTAAGTTGTATCCTGAGGAAAAGGTATCTTACGAATCTCATAGTCTATGCTGCAGTTGTACTTGTCCGGGTGTTTACTCAAGTAGAGCAAGAGTAATCCGCGCAGCGTGCAGAAAAGCTCCCACCATTTATCATCGGGCGTGGCCTTCTCGTTTACAGCATCATCGATCTTGTTGAGATGGTCGTTCAGCTGTTTGGCAAATTGACCTTCAGTAAAAAGCTTGGCGCAATGTTTAATGCGACACTCAAGTTCCTCGAGCCAGGATTCTTTCTTCGGCAGTTTCTTAAGAACGTCGAACCGAACGCCCTCGCGAATGCGCGTCGGTTCGCATTCCGTGAGGCTGGGCCGGCAACCGGCCACGAAAGGCGTAGTAAAATCACGCTGCTCCTCTTCGTAACACATCGTAATGTAGAAGCATTGCCGGATCTTACAATCGTCCTGTTCATCTTTTGGCTTGCAGGGATCGTAGGCTGCATCCCCCACCAGATACCCGTTTTCGCGGAGCTTGCCGATCACATCGAAAGGAAGCGGCTGGCAGACAATGAGATCATTGCCGCAGTCGTCAATGGCGTAGCCTTCATCAATCATGATTCCGCCACACTCATCATCACAGGTCATGCGGAGGCCACACACTACGCCCCAACCGTGAAGCGTCCGATTATGAAGCTTACGTTTTTCGATGGCGTACCGCTGTTCTGTCGTTAGGTCCGTGTCGGTCAACAGATGTCCGCAGAAATAGTTGGGCCGTTCGAAACAGATGAGATCACAGCAGGCACCGCCTGGCTTTGGATCAGCGCAGTGGCAGGTATCTGACTTCGACTTCTTGTACGTCCTGGTCTGGGTGTCAATCACGGTAGCCTCCAATCAAGAATATCTGTGCCTCTGTTCGACTGAGGTTGTCTCGAGCCTATCGTCGTGTTTCCGTCACCACTCGGATCCAGCTCTCAAACAGACCGCCGGCAACACCGTCTCCAGTCGGCGGCGCAGCAATATAGTTTCCATCGCTATCGATCCGCGCGAGCAACTCGCCATCGACTGGCAACCCGTTCTCGTCGACGATCTGATTGCAGCGCAGCAGCAGATACAGGTCAAATCTGGTGTGGTCTAGCCGATGCTCAGCATAGCGACGATCGATTTCCAGAAATGCCTTCATCCGATCGTCGCTTACTCGAACGCGCGCTGGTACCACTTCCATCTGTCCCCCGCTGTGGGGATCCTCATATCGCACTGCTATCGCCTGGAACGTCCTGGGAGTAATCCCCTCCCAACGCACCGGGGCCCCAAATGTCACTTCGAAACCTCTCGGGGCGGAGCCGTCGCCGATGAACTGCCGCATAAAATCATGACTGTGATACTCGCCGCGGTGCTGCCAACCGATATCGACAATTTGGGTTAGCGTTCTGGAAGGGACTTTCTCTGCAATGCAATGAATGATCTGTTCGAGAAACTGTGTGCTGCGCAATATGCGCCGGACCGATGTGTTGTCGATCCGATCCTCAGTTACTGCTTCACCCAGAACATGATCTTCAACTATGGCCAGCTGTAAACATTTGAGATCAAGCGGCGCCGGACATGGATCAACCAACACATTGAACAGGTCAAGACAGTTATCTTGTTCGCACTCATATGGGTCTTGATCCAAACCATCGGGCGGTTCGATGCTCACGGTCAACTTGTAGGTCTCGCAAATCCGATTTGGTTTCTGTCCGCTATCGCTGCATGCACACTCATCGAATGGCGCCGGCATCATCTCATCATCAGATTCGGCATAGGTCAGACAGAAATATAAATTGACGGTCGGCTGACTCGTTTGAGAGTCGTCCGGGTACGGAGCGTACGATCCTTCGCCGGATGGCTGTCCAGTTTGGTAAGGACCTCGTTGGCCCGGCGTTCCATAGTTCTGCGGACCTCCACCCGTGTTGTAGCCTGGGGGTGGACCATAGCCCTGCGGGGTTTGGCCTGCTGGTCCATAGTTCTGCGGCCCCTCACCGGTGGTGTAGCCTGGGAGTGCACCGTAACCCTGAGTGTTACGCTCAGCGTATGAAGAATATGAGCCCTGGTTTGTTGGATAGGGTGTCGCGTCGTAACCACCTTTCGGATATTGCTCTTCCTTTGGTGCATCAGGCGGACATGGATCTGTGCTTCGAGGAGGCGGTGGTGCCGGCTTGGGCAATTCGACCTCAACCTCTTTCAGAACACGTATGAGACGTCCACAGGGATCGATTGCCAAACCTGGTTCAACTATTACCCTAAGGTTCGGACAGTATGGGTGAGACCTAACCTTGAGGCCACAAATCACTCCCCATCCGTGAAGCGCCAGATGGTGTAGACGCAGCTTGTCGCTCGAGTAGCGCTGCTCGGCCGTAAGATCCCGCTCGGTAAGGAGCTTACCCGTGAAGTAGTTGTTTCGGCAGAATGGCGGAATGTCGCATGGCACCGACTTGCACACTTGGGCCGACTGCTGGTTCTTGACTGATGCTGTGGTCTTGGTCTTCATCGTTAACTCCTTCACGCAAGCTTTGTAGTGATCCCTGTTCGCAACCGGCGCCCGGCTCCTCGAGCACGAAGCCGTTCCTCCTCAACTGAGCAAGCGAGGATTGAATCGTAGTTCAAGGTTGAGAGGGTGTTCAGAACCAGATGACTGATCCCACCAACAACAGCGTCGGCGCCAATCGTTGCTTGCACTCCGACGCGCAGGCGAGGGAAGACCGGACAGAGTTCGGCTTGAGTGTGAGCCGGCTTCTCTCGCTCAACCACTTGCTGTACTTTCTGTCTGGTCTCGGCAACCTTGTACGGACTAGAGGGAAAGAAAACTGTAAAGCGGTTAGCTCCCCAGTCAAAGGGCTCAATAGCTGGTTCGGGAGTGCCTGTTAGACGAAAGTATCCGATTTGCGAATAGGACGTAAGTTGCAGCCGTTTGTAGAAATCTCGACTCCAGAGCCTGACCGTTCCATCGAGCGGAAGAGTAACTTTGTAGGTGTTGATGTCCTCACCGCAGGCTCCCTTGGTCGAAGGTTGTTTGTCCGGGACGCAGGGATCCAGTTCGGTCGATCGATCCTGACTTGCAACGACCGAAAGCACGGGCCACCGGCGTAGGCGGAAGTGCTCGAGGATTTTTGCGAAGTGTACGCCCGTGTAATCCTGGATGAGGCGTTCGATGCCCGGCACCGTGCCGCGCTGGCGGTAAGAGCTGAAAGCATCGGCGAGCATTTGCCGCTTCTTGGCGCTGGACCACCCGAGCGGTGGTTTGTTTTCACTCGCGACCTGAAGGTCTTGCGCACCAACCGGAGGACACTCTGGTGGTGGTTGACACTTTTGTTCCGTCAGACACTCGAAACGGCACCTGTCATCGATCAATGAGTCTGGCTCGATGACCAAAGCAACCCACCCGGCCAACCAGTCAAACTGAGATTCGCTAATGGACCATGGATCAAACAATTGCCAGATCTTGTCTATTTTCTGATCGAAGTCGTCGAACTGGGTTTGGAAGATCGAGAGAAACCTCTCCAGAAACAATCGACTCTCATCGTCTTCCTGATATACCGCTGGCAGGTATTGAAGATAACTAAGGCGGGGAAAGAACGCTTTGATACTCTTAACTAACGGGCTGGCTATCCCGTTTGAGCGAAGCGTTATCCGCAGCCACAGAAAACGCTCCGGTCCACTTTGCACCAGACAATCCGGGTTGTTGTCGCCACTCAATACGCAGCGAGTCCAATTCTCTTCGGCCGGGGTCCATGTGGCATCGTGCGGTACATCAGAAGTGTAACTGTCAATTTCTATGCTGCCGGCGCCCAGTTGTCCGGGTGTCGGAAGAGAATCGCCTGGCTGGGAGCCGTCGCTCGGCATCGAGGCGCTTAACAGAACTCGATGCCATTGGCACTTCTCCAGCTTGCTATCGAGCGCACTTGTCACGAAGTGGCCCTCGTGTCTGAATGTCCCGAGGGGCTCGATACGCCATAGCCTTTGGCGCAGACCGTTGAAATTCTCTTTAATGATCGCCAGGAGAAACGGGCTTGCTCCGGGTACCCAGGCAAGGTCCACAATCTCGCCCTCTACACCGCTATGACTCTGACCGATTGAATTGTATTTCTCTTTGTTTTCCGTAGCGGGAACATAAACGTCGATTAGTCCGCTGGCATCGGCGACATAAAGCGTCCCGTCGCCGGCGAATGCCAGACTTCGCACGTCTTCAATATTGGTAAGTGCGCGCGGCAATGCTCGCCGGGGCGAAAAGATGAAGACCGCCTGTTGCTGCTGATCGACCACTGCGACTAGCCCGCCAGGTCCAAGCGCAATGCGAGTCGGATCGAGCAAACAGTCGCGACCGATTTCCCCGAGCCACGTGCCGTCCCTGAAGATCTTCTGGATACGATGATTTCTTCGATCAACGATAAAAACTGCGCCACAATCATCGGCCTCGATGGCCCATGGGAAATGGAAGGCTTTTTGACCGTCTCCCGGTATTGGGCTTCCTGTCTGATCTACTGCGCCCCACGACTGGACCAAAGCTTCTTGCGTTTCGGAAAACATCTGAACCCGATGGTTCCCGGTATCGCAAACCACGATTCCTCCCGATTTCAACAGCGCAATACCGCGCGGCTCAAGGAAATTTCGGGCACTCCTTCCCTTTCCTCCAAAGGTCGAAATCGTCTCAATTGAGCCACGGTCAAGATCTACGAGACTGACGCGTGCTGTCGTTGCATCGACTACTCCGACTTTAACGTCACTATTGATCGAAACGGCACTCGGACAGACAAATCTTCCTTCCTGAAGAGTGGTGTCCAGCAGCAACGAGGATCGACCGGGCAACGCGAAGAGCTGCCGATTACCTTCGGCAGTCAAAGCCAATCCCTCACGCGCGTCTGTAGGCGAGTATTCGCGCCATCCATTGACCTGATCCAGGATCAGATATTGTGTGCCGTCTGTCATCATGCGTAAGAAACAATAATCTTGTGCGTTCTGGAGAACACCAGTTCATCATCGTTTACCAAGACGTCCGTGCAGGCAGGCTGTGGTTGACCGTCAACGTAGGTTGTTACCGCACCAGCCTCGAGCCGGGCGACACCTGGAGTGTTTAGGATTCGCCGGTAAGTCTCTGCAAAGGAGATGCTCGCGCCAAAATCCCAACCGGTCCCTTTGGCCCCGCCGAGCAACGGATGGAAATAGTCGAGCAGCATTTTTTTCAGAGCTTCTGCCACTTGCCCGCTGTTAGAAGTTGGTTGGGCAATCACTCGAGCTTCTATTTCGACTTCCCTGTATTTTGGCGCGGCGACATAAAGCTCTGTAGTGATCAACCGGTGCTGATTCAGCCACTGGCCCACGAGTTTGAGTGTGTCTTCTGAGGGCATTGGTTTGAATTCGTCCGGCAGCGCTTCAGGAACGACCACGACTGTGATGACACCAGGCACGGGAATAAGGGTCGATGTTGATCTGTTCGTCGACGTCACATCACAGCTTGTTTTGGCTGCCATCCCTCCAGAGCAACCGCAGTCTTGTCTTGCAGTTCCTCCGGAGCTGGCGCATTTCGGGCAAGAGCACACGGGTTTTCTCTCGACAAACGAAGGTCGGATTGGCTCGAAATCAGGATGTCGAAGTGGCAGCGCGTGTGCCCGACGAATACGCGCACCGGGTGTTTGTTTTGCAAGGAACTCAAAATCGCTACTGGTCACCGCGCGAGACCGCGTGCGAATGGTTTCCGGAGCGCGCAACTTCGCCTGCTCAAGGGGCTCCTCGTCCTGGCCACCAATAGCCGGGCGGAGATTGGTGACGCTGTCGACGAATGGAACGGATGATTCAAGCGAGGTTATCTTGTTGGCCCCGGCATTTCCTCCGGCGCCTCCACCCCAGCGATAGTTGGCAGCTTTTACATTTGGTTGATCTGTTTCCGGATCCTCAGGCACGGCTAGTCGGCCCGGAATTCTGCCTTGTTCACCGTCGCCGAAAGCAACCTCTCCACTGGTGGGAGCTAGCGTGAAGTGGCGGTCCTCTCGAGTTGAGGCCGCGAAGTCGAGGACCATTGTCCAGGACTGGAAACCCTCTCCCTCGTCAACTTGAAGATCAAACCTGTCCAGGAATACTGGCGTATTCGCAAGCGTGAATTTTTGATTCGGGGTGCCCCTGCTGGCGCCCAGCAGCTCATCTGTAACAGTGACCGAATTAGTCGCCATGATTGTGTTAAGGAGCACGTCTTCGAGACGCGGCGCTCGTTCGAAACCGGCCCCCAGCAGTTCCTTAATCCGATAACGAATCCAGAAGAGGGCCAGGTCTTCATCTTTCCGCAGAAGTCCCAGCTTGTCCGCCACTGCGTCCACGGGCGGATCAAACCCGACCGTGCCCGTTCTGGTGAGGTTCGCAGTTTGATCGCGAACGTTGGTCAGGGGCTGCCAGCTGGGATCTGCATCCTTGCCGGCAAAGTATTCCCAGACGGCGTCGGCTGAGGGGCTCGGTGCGTTTTGGTCGGTTTGCACGGTCGGCGCCATATCTTCAGCGCCATTGCCGTCCTGACTGCTGGTCGTTGTGGAAAAATACGCCTTGATCCCCTTACCTTCTGCTATCAGATCGGCAGTAAAGACATGTATGGTCAGCGTTATCGGGATGCCTTCAGAAAATTTCGTGTCGAATCCCAGATAGAGCGCCGAGTCTCGCTGGGGTCGAGCTCCAAACGGAAAGAAATACTTGCCTGGAACGCGGGAGCTCTCGGTGACAATCTCGAATCGAGCACTGTCAAAGCTCTGGACGGCGGCCAGTTCAGAGCCCACTGCATAGAGATTGTCATCAGTTTCAAAGATGAATGTTTTCCCGTCGACCTGTTCCGTCAAGGCGACTTGGGTTCCCTGGGGAATTAGCTGTGTCAGCCCCTTAGCCGCCAATTTGAAGGTCAGCTCAGCGTGGGCCGGAGACGGTGGACTCGGCTCGATTCCAATCAACTCAAGAAACTTTACAAAGTTCTTTTCGGGGACCCGATTCAGACGCCAGATGATCATCTCAGAGAGCCACGCGAAGAGTTGCACCAGGGCAATCCCCGGGTCACTCTCGTTTAGATCGGTCCACTCCGGCGTATAGCCCGGGATGCGACGCTTTGCCTCTGCGATCAGCTGCTCAAACGTTCGGTCATCAAGTTTTATATCGGGCAGCGGCATCAGCTAACCCCTTCTTCGAGATAGAACGGAAAGACCACGTTGAAGAACTCGTTAGTAGCTCGAATCCGGTATTGGATAGTGACCAGCACCTGGCTTTCGAAATTTCCCGGGCTGATAAAACTAATGTCCTGAGCGCCGGCATCAACACGCGTACTTTCCAGATCGGCCGCGCTATCAACGCGGACTTCATCAAGATCGATTCTTGGCTCCCATTCCAGTAGCGCGCTCTTGATTGCTATCGCCAGCTTGGTGCGATTAACTACGCTGTTGGACTGAAAAACAAAATCGTCCACGCCTGCCCCGAAATTTGGACGCATTATTCTTTCTCCCAGGGCAGTCTTGATAATCAGCCAAATCGAATCCTGGATTCGTTGTGGCCCGTTCGACCAGTCCAGCCCCCCGCGAGCGTTGACTTTGATCGGAAACCGCCATCCCCTGCCAATGAAATCAAGATTGCTCACCCACAACCTCCAAGTGCATCTGCCGCAATCTGGAGCGTGCCAACAACGCCCTGCAAGGTCCGCACCACCTCTTGGAGCGATTCGATGTCAGTTTCGCTGCCGATACTGGGCAACTCGATCGGTCCAATACCTGCAAGGCCCATCAAGGGAGCCGCTAGCTTCAAAATTACGCCAATCGGCTCAATCGACTTAGTCAGATGATCAGCCGATGTTGCGGCGTTATCCTGCGCGCATTGGAGCGTTCGCACGAGCTCCGTGTTTCCGGAAGACTGGGCAGCATCGAGCTGCAACGTGATGCCCTTCATCACGCCTAACAGTGATTTCATCTGTCCCAGAAAACAGTTGAGGGCTTTGATGATGAGACAGAGCAGATCCCTCAGAAAAGGAATTAGAGGTGCGCCCGTGACGACGAGTAGACACGGAGCCAAATCGGCCGCCGCCTTGACAAACTTGGGGATGGCCGAGCCCAGTTTGATCGGGTCGGGCGGTGGTCCTAAGGCTTTTACCACGTCGATTAATGGAGCGATGAGACCCAGCAATTTAAAAAGACATTCCGTCGCTGCGAGGAAAGGAGAAATCTGCAACATCAGATTGAAGATCATGGAGCAATCGGTAGGAATCCCTTTTGAGATATCGGTGAGCGCGTTTATCGAACCTCCGGTTGGCAGAGTGATCTTGAGAGGCGAAGGCGAAGGAAGCTTGAGATCGGCGCACGGGGGCAGATCGAAGAGCTTCTTGACATCCAGCGGAAGAGGAATGTCGATTTCCGGCATCTCTTTTATCCCTCAAATCGGATTGCTGTTTGGCGAAACTACCCGCCCATTGATCGTTACTACGGGTGCTTCAATCGCCAACAACCCCACGCTCTTGATTGTCACTTTGCCGTTCGACATCGTGACAATATTTCCGTGAGCATCCTCAATGACCAGCGCCCCCTTGCTGCCGTTGTTCTCAGTAGCATCTATGAAAGTGATGTTGTGACCGTTGACAGATTGAATACGGCGTAGACGCACGTGATCAGCTGGTGGCGTGTCTGGTCCATTCCAGAGAAAGCCCAACACATATGGGAAACGAGCGTCACCACGTTCGAAGCCCACCACCACTTCGTCATCTTTCTCGGGCATGAAAAACGTGCCTCGATTTTTGCCGCCCATCGTGGTGGCAATGCGAATCCAATCGGTCTCGTGGCTCTCTTCATGCGCGTTGAACCTGACCTTGATCCGGCCGGGGATCTGCTCGTCAATCTTAGTAACAGTACCGGTAACGATTCCCTGGATCAGACTCATAGTTTTTGCACCTTCTTTCCCGTGAACTCAGTTGTGTAACCGCCGTCGCCGATCGAATGTGTGCTCGCCGTGACGAGATATGTGCCTGAAAAGCGGTCGCCAAATCCCTTGATCTCGACTTTCGATCCGGCACGCAGATCGGGTACACCGATCGTCTTGCCTTTTGCCTCCACAAGGCTTTCACCTATGGTTTTCAGCCTATTTGTCGCTAACTGCTTGGCCTCGGCCTTGTTTTGGATAGGCCGGTCAATAACGATCTCTTGTTTCTTGGCGAGGTCAGGTTCAGTTACCCCGAGCTCACTCGGAGTAACGATGCCTTTGATATCGCTTCTCTTGACGGTGGCGACGATTGGCTGTTTCGTCTGGGGATTCCATCCACGTACGGTCAGCTCCGCTACCTGGTTGGCGACCTGAAAAGTCGGCTGAAAGCTGATGAGCGATTTACCCCATTCGAGGATGTAAGTCTTACGGTCGACGTCTTTGCCGGGACGGAAGTGGAAGATCACCTCACGATTGGGCTCCTTCGACGATTCTTCCATACTCAAGTCATAGCCAAGGTCTCGAGCGCGTTCCATCAGGAAGCGAATCGGGAACTGATTGTCCATTAGGAGATAAGGAATCGGATCTTCATGCTTGAGGTTGGTTTTGATTTCTTTGTCGTCAAGTGTGAGCTTCAGCTGGGGAGATTTCTTACGAAGTTCGGTCGCGATGCTGTCAACGATCTTTTTTGCGATTTTGGAATCTTGCTCGTTGAAGAATGGTTTGGTTTCCTGCTTGGTGCGAAACCGGTGAAAGAGATTCAATCCTCTTACGGTAATTGTTGGAGCACCGGATTGCGGGAAATTAGGAGTAAGCGTAGTTATCTCACCGATCAGCATCGTGCGTAGCTCACTCTTCCCGTTTCGGTAATAGCCCATTTGCACCTCGACGTCTTTCCAAGGGTTAAAGGTATTGCTGTTGCTGTACTTGAAAGCCTTCTCGTCAAAAGTCGGGGCCCCTGCATCCCAGTTGTTAACGGTCATCTCAAACGAATCGACATTGGTAAGACTGTCCGTGTAAGTAACACTCATGATGTCGTTCATCACCACCGGCTTTAACTTCTCGTTCTGCACCTTGACAATGAATGCCGGCACGTAGAAATCCTGGTTCTTGTAAATTTCGATTGGCAGTGTCGTGGCAGCGGTCATACATGCATTCCCTGATCCGAATAGAGTCTCCAGTTACGCGCTCGTTAGGTCCGTGCTGCTTGTGCTCCCGGGTTGTGTGGGTACCGCGAGCTTGGTTCCCGGAGCAATAAGCCGCGGATTATCGACGTTATTCTCCTCAGCTATCAGTCGCCACTCGCCGGGGTCGTCGTATTCTTTCCAAGCGAGATGGCTCAGTGTCATACCGCGCCCAAGAACCCGGACCTTGCGACGATCGGATGAATGTTTCAGCGTCTCCTTCAATTGCTGTTCAACGGTTTTGTATTCGCGAAAAGTGACGTTAAGTTTTGCGCGCAGGGGTATACCCTTTGGGCTGAAGAGATTAAATTCCTCACTAATGCTCTCGACCACACACTGAGGAGAGAGCGTCGAGCCGAAGGAAAAAAGTTGGTCCCCCCAAAAGAGTTCGCAACGTGGAGGTGCATGAGTCCGTTGGTTAATCTTGACGAGGTCGTAAAGCTTGCGTGTCTCAACGCGAACGTCTTTCACATCGTCAAGCAGTCCAAACTGCGTCGTATCAAAGAAGAGCTCCATCGTGATCTTTTCGTTCTGACCACGAACAAACTGCAACACGGGGGAGTCCAGGCCCGGGATTGCGATCTCGGCAATCTGTACACCCTTGTTCAGCGTGTAACGCTCGGGATTGAAGAGGACCTGTAATTCTTTGCCGAGGTCCTTGCTCTTGATGGTTAGTTTCTCAGGGTTCATGGCTCTTTACGTGTGGGCCTCGTAATTGCTGTCGTAAACAGATGTATCTTTTTGCTGTTGCGCCTTGCGATCCTGCTCCTGCTTAACCTGCTGCACCGCAATGTCCACCAATCGCTTGACGTCTTCGGGACTAAGCGATGCCACACCCTCAGTGACAACCATGTCGGTATGAACTTCGCCGATGCGCACGTCATTCTTATCCATTTGTCTTCCTCACTTCGGATCGGTTTCTCCCGATAAGAGACTCATGCTCCCAACTCCATGAACAAGCCCTCGTGTGAGATCTCAAGCGACTCTATGGCCACAGAGCTTTGACTGGCGTTCAACGACGGGCCCGTCCACTTCATCGGTATGCCGCTCTTGAATCGCCAAATCTTTGCCGGTTGCCTCGCTTCATCGAGAAGCGCGATCAACCCGTCCTTCCGCTTGCCCTTCCCCAACACAAAATCGTTGTGCCAGCTCCATAGATCGTCGTACAAGTAAATGACACCGTGCTTAAGTGTGATGTTGGAAAAGCTCGTTCGCGTCGGAAACTTAAGCACGTGATCGTTTAGCCCGCCCTCTTTGTATTCGAAGACCTCAAGCGTTGCTTCCAGACCCGAGCACTCGGAGAAGCCCGCCACCTTGTAGCTCAAGGCCGCTGTAATCAAGGTTCCGAACACGTTGGAGGTATCCAGCAGTGTCAGATAGAAGTTGAATACTCCGAGTGGATCAATTCTGAGGTTCATAAGTTAGTCCTCAGGCTCCGTTACCTGGGTGCCACTTGGTCCACGACTGATCTCAAAAACAATAAATTCCATCGGTGCAGCTACCGCTATTCCAATCTGGCAAACAATCTGCCCCGCATCGAGCACCGAAGGTGGGTTATTTGTGTCGTCGCATTTCACGTAAAATGCTTCGGTCGCGAGTGCTCCCTTGAGCCCGCCCTGCCGCCAGATTTGCTCCAGGAAGACTGTTAGCGAGTGAACCAGCGTTCGTCGGAGGGCAAAGTCGTTCGGTTCAAACACTGCCCATTGCATCGACTTGAAGACGGACTCTTCGATCATCGACATCAGCCGGCGTGCGTGAATGAACCTCCAATCTGAATCGTTTGCACCAGCCAGAGAGCGGGCGCCCCAAATGCGAATGCCACGTCCGTTGAATGCCCGGATCGCGTTGACACTGAACGGATTCAGTTCCTCCTGCTGGAGCGCAGTGATCTCATCCGCAACATCGATAACAAATTCGAGAGCTGCGTTTGCCGGTGGGTGATGCACGCCAAACTGGTTGTCGATTCGTGCGTAGACTCCGGCCACATGACCACTGGGCGGCACCAGACGTGTATCGTTATTGGCGTCGGGAGAATCCGGAACCTTTAGCCACGGATAATAGAGCGCACCAAAACGACTATTGAAATTGTTTCTCCATTGCACGACTTGCTTGGTATTCTGCTTGGCAGGAGAATCCAGGATCGCTACTCGGTCGCGTAGCCGCTCACACTGATCGAGCATCATTGCGTAGATGTTGAAGACGTCCTTGACACTAAGTGCCGAGGGGATCTCAGTAGGATCCTCAGCCAGAGAATCTGTCTGTTCGACTTTGGGAGGGGGAGGATCGCAAGGTGCGTGTGATGGTGGAGGTTTCGTGGGTACAACCGGCGGTGCTTCGAATACAGCATCAGGCGAGCACAGGATGGCTACCTCATCGATCTCTTCGAGAATGCGCAATCCCCAAAACTGATCTGGTCCGCCGGTGAAATCAAGCGCGCTGATTCCTGTAAGCCCGTCACGTCCTCCCTGAAGATAAACAGGGCCCGCCTTGAGAGGGCCAGCAGTGAGGCTACTTGCGAACACGTCGCCGATAAATAGACCGGGTTCAGAAAGGCTATTTGGTTGAGAAACGTCTATTCTGATCAGCTGTGACTGTTGATTGATTACATCTGGTGCGTAGAGTCGTTCGTTCGCTTTATCATTCTTGTTTAGGGTGAGTCGCTTGTAATTCTCCTCCTGCTTTGTGGCCGGAGCATAGAAACCCGGGTCAACATTGATGCGAAGCGAAAATTCATTGAATAAAGAGCCGTCTTGTAGCGGAGTAATGTCCAACCGTATGCGGTTGCCCCAGTTCCCGGGGCTAACAGCTTTCACCATGACGGCAGTCGGGTATTGGAACACGACGTCACCTGCGCGGTGAGCTGACTTCGTGTTGCGACCAAGAATGACCGACGTATCATCGCTGCCGATAACCATTGAAAGCTCTGTGAGTCCCTCGCTCGCAATTGCTACTAAGCTGCCGTCGTTTAGTATCTGGGCCCGATCCAGGACCAGTTTGTTTTCACCTGCGCCGACATCCTGGGCAAGTTTGGCAACCACATTGGGCGCAGCGCCTGGCAAGGCCATTGATGCTGGGCGCGGGTGGTCGAGTGTTTTCTCCCCGTTGATGTTTGCAACACGGACTACATAACAAGTTGTACCGCCGTTATCGAAGAAGGCGCGTACTGTGTAAGCCAATGAGCCGAAAGGGATGAATCCGCCAAAAATGGTGGTGAAGTCCTTCCAACTCGTTAGTCTGATAGCGAGATCCTCGGCCTTAATTTTCGCGCCGAGCACCATGCCGGGCACGGGCAAAGGCCCACGCTCAGTGAACCCGACAAAACCAGCTACGTCCGTCCGCACCAGCCGAACATCTTTGCGGTCGGACGGCTGCGGACGGAGGTAGATGCCGGGCGTCAGGTAGGCGGACATGGTGTGCCTCGTCGAAGTAGCCGGCCTTACTCCGTGGCTCAGGCGAGCTCTAAGCCCTCATGAGCGATCTCGAGTGTTTCGACAGCAACCTCGCTCGTCTTTGCATTCAATGCCGGGCCTTCCCACTTGCTGGGCCAGCCTTCACGGAAGTTCCAACGCAATGCTTCATTGCGCGCCTCGTCAAGCAACACGATCGAACCGGCATTTCTCTGGGTCTTGCCATCGATTACCTTCTTACGCCAGGCCCAGAGCGATTTGTCTTTGGTCCAACCCCGTTTGAGCACGATGTTGTTGTACTTCATTAGTCCAGGCAGCTTCCGCGTTGTACCCTGCTGCTCGGCGCCCTCGCGATACTCGATCATGTTGGTATCAGTCGACAGACCACTCGCCTCACTGAATCCGCCTTTGACCACCCCATCGATCTCAATGAGAAAATTAAATTGACCATAAGGGTCGTTGCGTTTGCCGTCTGGCATAATTAGTCCTCCGCTTGGCTAAGGTTGACGCCGAAAACTGCTAGCCTTCAGTGACATCGGAACCGCCGGTCCATTGACCGATGCGGAAGATCACAAATTCGGCAGGCTTTACTGGCGCAATCCCGATCAACATGATGAGTTTGCCGTTGTCGATGTCGGCCTGCGTCATCGTCGTTCGATCACATTTCACGAAATAAGCTTCCTCTTTCGCTTTTCCCTGGAGCATTCCGTCCATCCAGAGCCGCGTCAAAAAATCGCCGACACTGCGGCGCACACGGGCCCAGAGCGGCTCGTCGTTGGGCTCAAAAACGACCCACTGAGTGGCCTCGTCGATCGACTCTTCCACGAAGATGAAGAGCCGGCGTACGTTCACGTATTTCCAATCAGGATCGAGAGTAGCGGTCCGAGCGCCCCATACCAGGTTTCCGCGGCCGGGGAAGTTCCTCAATACGTTCACGCCCTTGGGATTCAGAATGTCTTGCTGGCCTTTCGTTACCTTAACGGTTAGACCCGCTGCGGCATCCGTGGGATCCAAAAACAGTCCGCGAATGACCTCATTAGCCGGCGCTTTGTGGACTCCGCGCTCGATGTCACTCCGAGCGTAAATGCCTGCGATGTGACCGCCGGGAGGGATGTCGATCGGCATGCCGGTAACGCGATCTGGAACTCTGATCCACGGGTAATAGAAGCCGCCATACTTGGAGGTGACCGTCGGCCTAAGCGCAGCAGCAGCAGCGGCGCCCGGTTGCGACTGAAGAATGGCGAATCGATCTTTGAGTCGTTCACATTGATCGATCATGGCATCGGTAATTCCATTCACCGCAAACTCATCAGGGCAGCAAAGAATGGCGATTTCGTCGATGTCTTCTAGCGCTAATAACCCTCGTCGCTGTCCCGGCAACGCAGCCGGATCGCCTAAGAAGGCGATCGGAGGCATCGGTAAGGTTCCGTCAGTTCCACCGGCCAGGAAGATCGGTGGTGACAGGGGCGTGTTTGGTTGCGCCGGCAATGCAGGCTCGTTGGCCGGGCGAGCGTTGGCATTCGGTAGGCGCGCGATCGTGATCAGCACAGAGATTCCATTGATCTCTCGTTCGAAAAAGTTGCTTGCGAGTGGATCGATAGACAGGTTGTCGTAAGTCTCAAGGATCGTCGGATCTCTGCGGTTTGGATTGGTAGTACTCAAAGAATCGGTTGGGTCTATGACTTGTGCCGGCGCCGGCAAACCACTGACCGTGGAATCCCAATACATCACGGTCAGCCTGAAGAGATTAGGATCGATTAAGCCCTGCCCTGCCGGACTGACTTTGAAAGCCAGACGATTGTTGGGCCAGATGCCTGGACCGAGTGCGGTTATCGCGAATTGGGCATTGGCGTTGTTGACCGTTGCCTGAGTGGCGTCGTTCGAGACGGCGCGCGCGATAAAGCACCGCTTGCCGCCGTTTTGAAAGAACCCTTCGACTCCACGCGCGAGGTAACGATTAGGCACGTATCTCCCAAATGTCCGAGCGTACTCGCTGAAACTGGTGACAAGCGTCGCCTCACGCGGACCGCGTTCTGTAACACCCAGGAACCCAACCGTGCTGGTCGCCACACCTTCAATGGGCTTGTTTCCGGTATCGACCTCTTCAACATAAACACCTGGTGATAAATACTCGGGCATGTTTCTCTCCTTCTCTTGGCTATGGAGCCATCACGATGTCTTGAGCGACTGTCATACCTCGTCGGATACTAACGATCTGATCCTTGTCCGGTTGAGGCGCATGTGTGGCACGTATTGTTATGTCCTCGCCGGCACCATTCACGTCTTTGAAGAAAAGCACGAACTGACCATCTGGTCCGGTGAGATACTCGAGATCGTCATTGACTCGGCGGACACGCGCGTTGACTACAGGCAGTCCAGCCGCCAACACACGGCCGCGTACGAGCGTCGCGCCGACTGTAAATGGGTAAGCGGTGGTAGGCTGAAGCGCCGCTAAAGCGCGTTGCTGGCGGAAAGCCAGTGGCTGAGTTGGATCGTCGAGTGGTTTGGTTTGGTCCGCCGCCAACAAATCTGGGAAAGCCGGCCATCGGTCGTGTGCCGGTGGAAAGACTATGGGAACATCGGCGTCGAAATAGTACGGTGGTTCACTCAGGTAGTACGGAGGCTCATCCAGCTGCGGATGATTTGGATCATCAATCCGACCTGCACTATTACTTCGGACCTGAAGCGTATACGGCGCCGGCGGTAAGTCGAAGAAGAAGAACGCTGACTGTCCAGGTTGTTGCAACGGTACGTATGGCGGCACGAATGGTTGATTTGCGATCCTAACCGTGATCCGTCCTTCAAGCTGGTTTGTCTCTGTGAATTGATCTGAAAGCATAAGTGCGAAGACAAGCTTCAGTTCATGAACATCCGGGTCAAATGTTTTCAGCCCTGCCATCTGATATGCCGTTAAGCCACTTCACCGTAACTACTACTCTTCTGCAGTACCGGCTGGAGAAACTGCTCGCGAGTGGAATCGACCATTGCGACTCGCACCACGTAACAGATCGAAAGGCGGTAACTCAGTTCCAATGCCTGCCAAACACGAGCTGTTTCCTCTAGGGTGGCCGGATTCAAAACAACTCGGAGTACCTCACCCGAGGCTGCAAGTGATCCTACAAGGTCGGGCCCTTCCAAAATCGCGCGGTCATAGAGAACCTGCATTACCTTGCCGAGCACTATCTGCTGCTCGCGGGGCAAGCCGACCATCGGCGTAATCAAGTAGAAAAGATCCAAACTGAGAGGGGCCTTGCGCAATTGAGCGCCATTCCCCTGAACCGGAAACCGGTTCTTCGTATTCGGGTCTTCAACTATCCGATAGAGATAAATCGACAATCGGACAGCATCATTACCAATCAGATCGGCGGGCGACTCCAGAGAAATGCGACTCTCGTTATCAATCAGCGCGTTCACTTGCGGATCAAGTTGGATTTCCTGCCAGAGAACGCCGACCAGCGATTCACCCACTTCCGCCAGAACTGTGTAATCGCTCATTGCTCTCCGCCCTGGCTATTGCTTGGAGCCCTGGTATTGCTTGGGCTGATCAGGCACATCGCAGGTAGCCACAATCTTCAGAAGGTTGTCTCTTCGCTTTTGCACCAGGTCGTCTAATTCTGTTTGAGCCGTCTGCAAGTCAGTAGTGGCTGTGGCCAACTGCGCCTCCTTCTGTCTGACGACCTCTTTCGCCTTGCTTAGTTCATCAGACGCGCTGTACAGGTAGCGCTTCAAGTCATCGCTGGAGACGATCTTGATACTGCCCAACACTTGCTGAAGTTCGAGGGCCAGGAAGTACATGCTGGCGGCGTGACTGGCGTCGTCTTCCTTTTCTATTTGCGTCTTGAGGTCCTTAATGTCCTTGAGCTTCTTTTCAATGTCGTCCTTTAGCCCGGTCCAATACTTGTACTTTTTGTCCTTGTTGTCCTGATCCTGCTGCGCCTGTGTCAGTTGATTCTCGGCGTCTGTCTTTCGATTCTTGAGCTGCTCCAAAGCGGCCGTCTTCTCAGCGATCTTACGATCGTATTCGGCTATCTTCTGGTCGATCGCCGGCTTATGTTTCTCAACAGCGCACAGAATCATGCGCATCTTCGTGTCTGCGTAAGTTTCGTCTTCCTTTTCTTCCTTGATCAGATTCGGGAGTGCTTCCTTATAGGCGGTCAGCACGTCCTTGATCGCGGTGCCTGCGTCAGTCAACGACGCTATATCCGTCTTCAACGATTCAGATTGCTTAGTTAGTTTGGCAATATCGGCCAGGATTTGAGCCTGTTGCTTTTGTAACTCTTTGGCCCGCGCATCCGGATCCGGCATCGGAGGATATCCTCCCGGTTTTTGATAACCGGGCTGCTGCGGATATCCCTGCTGTGGCGGATAACCCGGCGGCGGTGGATAGCCTGGTGGTGGCGGCGGATAACCCGGCGGTTGCGGCTGATATCCTGTTGGTGGTGGCGGCGGATAACCCGGCGGTTGCGGCTGATATCCTGTTGGTGGTGGCGGCGGATAGTCAGGCGGTGGCGGATAACCCGGCGGCGGCGGCTGATATCCTGTTGGTGGTGGCGGCGGATAGTCAGGCGGCGGCGGATAACCCGGTGGCTGCGGCTGATATCCTGTTGGTGGTGGCGGCGGATAGTCAGGCGGCGGCGGATAACCCGGTGGCTGTGGCTGATATCCTGTTGGTGGTGGCTGCGGATAGTCAGGCGGCGCCGGATAACCCGGTGGCTGTGGCTGATATCCTGTTGGTGGTGGCTGCGGATAGTCAGGCGGCGCCGGATAACCCGGTGGCTGTGGCTGATATCCTGTTGGTGGTGGCTGCG
>Ga0070699_100000482_pt1 | contig 37985 bp, 21 predicted proteins | sample KBSK1503metaG_FD_65473 | JGI IMG/M metagenome (GOLD analysis project Ga0070699, IMG submission 65473) | Corn, switchgrass and miscanthus rhizosphere microbial communities from Kellogg Biological Station, Michigan, USA - KBS K1-50-3 metaG | ecosystem: Host-associated > Plants > Roots >... | reverse complement strand
CGGCTTCGATCATCGAGATACCGATTCGATCTTTGACTGAGTATCCCGGGTTCAAGCTCTCCATTTTGGCAAACACTTGCGCCTTCACGTCGCGCGCGAGCCGATTTAGCTTCACCAAAGGCGTATTTCCGATCAACCCGAGAATGTTTTGCTGGAATTCCATCAGAGTCTCCGACAAGCCTGATAAGTGCGGACCTATATAAATACCAGAAAGTGTGAGATGGGGCTAATTGGGAGGGCGGTAAAGAGGTTTCACGCAAAGGCGCAAAGTTAAAAACGAAGCCGCAAAGAAAATTTCAACTTCCTCTTTGCGACTTTGCGGCTCGGCTTTGCGCCTTTGCGTGAAACTGCTTTTAAAATGTTTGGGCCCGGACGTGCTCTCCCCTTCACATCCGGGCCCTTACAAGGCCACTCATCTTGCAATGTGTGACCGAACTTTAGATTCGCGCCTTAGTAGCGCCGCCGTCTGTTGTCTCTAAGCTTGTAGGTGTAGAGCGCTGCTCCACCGCCACCTAACAGAGCGCCGATAACCGCACCCTTCTTGCCTCCGACTGCTCCACCTAATACGGCACCCGCGCCAACTCCGATTCCCGTGGTGAGTTTGTCGCGATGTCGATCCCAAAATGACCGGTCGCGATCCCAACGATAACGTTGTCCACCATAAACTTGATTTTGATAACGGTAATCCTGAACTCGTTGTTGATACTGCCCGCCGTAATACCGGCGACTTCGTGTCTGAGCGCCAACCGGAATTGCCGATATCGTTAACGCCAACAAACAAAATATAGTCACTAACCCTTTTTTCATTACCACTTGGCCTCCGTCGCCTCTTTTTGGCAATGGCCGTGCCAACACCGGGTTAGCTGAATAACTCCGCTTTTTTGCAGTTTTATCGATAATTGGGCTGAATATGACGCGCAAAGTGTTAACCATAACGTGCGCATTCTGTAAGGTTGGTCACCTTTTGGGGTAATCTGTCCACACACTTAAAAAAGTTCAACAATGAAAATACTTATTCTCGACAGTGCTCAGATTCGCGAGCTGCTTCCCATGGAAGAATGCATTGAGTTGATGGCCGGCGCGCTCGCGGCGCTTGCGCGTGGTGAAGTGTTTCAACCGCTGCGCACGATTACTCGACCGCCCGATGCGCGTGGCTTACTCGGCTTGATGCCGGCATTTCGTTCCGGCGAAGACGGTGCGTTTGGATTGAAGGCGATCTGCGTCTTTCCCGACAATCCCGCGCAGAGCAAAGATGCGCACCAGGGTGCGGTGTTGTTGTTTAGTCGTGAGACGGGTGAGTTGCTCGCGTTGATGAATGCGTCTGAGATTACGGCGATCCGAACTGCGGCGGTATCGGCGGTTGCGACTCGCTTGCTGGCGCGCGAAGATGCGGGGCAGCTCGCGATCATCGGCGCAGGGGTGCAGGCACGAACCCATCTCCGCGCGCTCGCGTGCGTGCGATCGATCAAACGCGCGCGGGTAGCTTGTCGAAATATTGAACATGCGCAACAACTCATGGCTGAAATGCAGGCGAAGGTAGCGTTTCCGATCGAGGCGGTGCGGACAAATGAGGAGGCAGTGCGTGGCGCCGATCTGATCGTTACGGCGACATCTTCGCTTGAGCCGGTTATTAATAAAGACTGGATCTCGCCCGGGGCTCATGTTAATGCGATCGGAACTCACTCGCCGCACTCGCGCGAGGTTGATAGTGGGACCATGGCTGTCGCACGAATTTTCGTGGATCGACGTGAGTCGGCGTTGAATGAGGCTGGTGATTATTTGCTTGCGGCAAAGGAAGGTGTCGTGACACCGGAGAGCATTCTCGGTGAAATTGGTGAGCTTTTGATCGAGACGAAACCGGGCCGCGGTTCTGAAAGCGAGATCACGCTCTTTAAATCTCTCGGTCTCGCAATCGAAGACGTCACCTGCGCGGATTATCTTTATAAAAAGGCAACCACCGATCAGCTTGGTACATACGTAAGTTTTTAAAACAGGAGATATATTTTGAGCTTTTGGAGCCTTTTTGTGGCTAAATGAGCCTGTCGCCCGTGACCGTCATCGAATCCTGCCGGTAATGACAGCCACGACTCTGCCGGTTATGCTGCGCCGCCTGGGCCACGATCAGCGCGACTTCAACCGCATTACGCAAACCTATCAAACCATCGGACAGCTTCGTCGTTCGATAAAACGTCTCGATCTCATTCCAGAGATGCCGCAGCTCGCGAATCGCGCGTGATAGTCGCTCGCCGCTGCGTACCAATCCAACGTAGTGCCACATGATGTTTTGAATCGTTTGCATATCCCCCTGGATCAACGCGGTGTCAGGTTCATCGCGCAAACCACTCTCATCCCAAGGCGGAATATCATCAAACTCCGGCGCCGGTCCATTGCTACGACTCAACGCCTTTTCAATCTCCAGCGCCGCGCGATTTCCCCAGACGAGTCCCTCTAAAAGCGAAGTTGAGGCAAGACGGTTCGCGCCGTGTACACCCGTACAACTAATCTCACCAACCGCGTACAGGTTACGAATCGTCGAACGCGCCCACTCGTCAACCAGTACGCCGCCACAAAAATAGTGCGCCGCCGGAACAACCGGCACCGGCTCGCGCGAAATGTCGAGACCAACCTTCAAACACTCTTGGTAGATAAACGGAAAGCGCTCGCGAATCTTCCCGGCAGGCATGTGCGAAGCGATGTCGAGCAGCACGTACGAATACCCGCGCGCTTCCATCTCGTGATGAATGGCCCGCGCCACCACGTCGCGCGGCGCCAGATCTTTCCACTCAGGCGCGTAACGCTCCATGAACGGACGCAAGTCAGGCGTCAACAACACTCCGCCTTCACCACGCACCGCTTCACTAATCAGTAGCCCCTCTGCTCCCGGCGCCGCGAGTGCGGTCGGATGAAATTGAACGTACTCAGCGTTCGCGATCCTCGCACCGGCGCGATGGGCCATCGCCAGACCATCGCCGCGCGCGCCAACCGGATTGGTCGTGTTGCGATAGATTCGTCCGAGGCCGCCAGTTGCGAGAATAATCGCGTTGGCGAGAAAGCGATGGACAGTCTTCTCAGTGCGATCGAAAACGTAACAGCCGTGACAGGCTATATCGCGATAGTTGTCGAGCGGATCCCGCGAATGATGCGGAAACGTGATCAAATCGACCGCCGTCGCTTCCGACATGATCTTGATATTCGGATAGGTTTTTAGCGATGCCACCAGACCATTAATGATCGCGAGACCGGTCGCGTCGCCGACGTGCAGAATCCGGCGGCGCGAATGTGCCGCCTCCTGTCCCCAAACCGGTGCGCCGTTTTCGTTGTGATCGAACACCACGTGGGCCGTGCGTTCGAGCACTTCGTTCAACAGTGGTGGGCCTTCTTCAGCCAGAATGCGCGCGGCCGCAGGTGAAGTTACACCGGCGCCGGCTGCGACGATATCTTCAAAGAGTAGCTCGGCGCTGTCGTCAGGACCGCGTCCGATGATGCCGCCCTGCGCGTAACGTGTGTTTGATTCGTGAACGTCGGTGGCGCGCGTGATGATGGTGATTTGGCGCTGAGGATTTCGAGCCAGACGTAAAGCAGCAGTTGCACCGGCGATGCCGCAACCGATGATTAAGACTTCAGTCTCCATTAATTAGTCTTCTCGTCCGATCTCGAGCATCCGCTCGACCGAACGCAACGCGCGCCGGCGCACGTCTTCCGGGATGAAGATCTCAAACTGCTCTTTTTGCAATGACTCGAGCGTGTCTTCAAGCGTGATCTGGTTCATGTGCGGACAACGCACACTACAGAGCCGCAACATATCCTTATCGGGATTGGCGGCAGCAATGTTGTCGCCCATGGAACATTCCGTCAACAACAGGTAACGCGGCGCTTTGGTCTTTTCAACGTAACGAATCATCGCGGTCGTACTACCCGAGTAATCAGACGCGGCCACAACTTCCGGACTACATTCCGGATGGGCCAGAATCATTACATCGGGAAACTGCTTTCGCACATTCTGAATATCTTCAACACTGAACTTTTCATGCACTTCACAACGACCGGGCCAGCCGATCATCTGATAGTTGAGCTCGTTCGGGAAATGCATGCGCGGTTCGCGTGTCGGGTAAATAATGTCCTTACCAGTCTCGCGTGCGACATTGCCGGCGAGGTATTCATCGGGGATGAAGATCACCTTGTCAGTCTGCAAAGACTTAACCACCGCCACCGCATTTGACGATGTGCAGCAGATGTCTGACTCCGCTTTCACGTCCGCGTAAGTGTTGATGTACGTGACCACGGGCACGCCTGGAAATCTTTTCTTCAACTCGCGCACGTCTTCAGCAGTAATACTCGCCGCCAGCGAGCAACCCGCTTTGTCCGAAGGAATGAGCACCTTTTTTGTCGGATTCAGAATCTTGGCTGTTTCGGCCATGAACTTCACGCCACAGAAGACGATGATGTCTTTGTCAGTTTCGGCAGCTTTGCGACTGAGCTCGAGCGAGTCGCCGACAAAATCAGGAATCGAGTGAAAGAGCGCCGGCTCCATGTAATTGTGGCCAAGTATGACAGCGTTTTTCTGTTCCTTGAGTCGATTGATCTCGACTGCCAATTCCGCCTTGAGACGCAGCTCAAAATCCGGAACCGTGTCGTGCAGCAACCGGCTCAACTTCTCGTACATCTCTTGGGTGGTCGTCTCAGTAATCATCATACAAACTTTCTTCAGGCTACAAATTCGAGGCTGACGTCAAACACCTGCGGGGAGTGTGTCAGAGCGCCTACTGAAATGTAGTCAACCCCGGTTCTCGCAACTTCGAGCACTGTATCGAGCGTAACGTTGCCAGACGCTTCTAGTTTGGCCCGTCCATCGCAAATCTCAACTGCCTCGCGCATAGTTGCGAGCGTCATGTTGTCAAGCAGGATTCGCTCGACGCCAAGCTCGAGCGCTTCACGCACATTGTTCAGCGAACGCGTCTCAACTTCAATTTCGAGCGTTGTTCCCGACGCGCGTACACGTTGGACCGCGGCGGTGATCGAACCGGCGAAGTCGATGTGATTGTCCTTTATTAAAACCATGTCGAAGAGGCCGGTACGGTGGTTTTGACCACCACCGAGCCGGACGGCGAGTTTGTCTGTGAATCGCAGGCCGGGCGCAGTTTTACGCGTGTCGAGAATGACTGCTTTCGTGCAGGCGACGGCGTCAACAAATCTCCGCGTCAGCGTAGCGATGCCCGACATGCGGCCGAGAAAATTCAGCGCCGTGCGTTCACCCGTTAACAATGCCCGCGCCGGCCCCTCGAGATTCGCCACCACCGTCCCGCGAACAACTTTCTCTCCTTCACCAACTTCAGCAACAAAACTAACCTGCCGGCCCAATGCGAGCATCACCTGCTTCGCAATCTCCAGCCCAGCTACGACACCATCCTGCTTCGCCACGATGCGTCCTCGCAACGACGCGTCCGCCGGCACGATCGTGTCGGTGGTAACATCGCCTGGGCCAATGTCTTCCTGGAGCGCACTGGTAATGTAACGGGAAATCTCGGCGGGCAAATCAGAAATCATTCTTTGTGTATCTTGCAACACCACAGCGTGGGACGCAAATCCGTGTTTTTATTCCGTAAAATCCGCGTTTACATTCACCTCACGCTTACTAAAACCTCACGTCCGTCTTTCACCTCATTCCCGGAATAATCACCCGCGATAATACGCAGCACATAATCCCCTTTCGGCAACTGAGACGTATCCCAAACGCCTCGCTCCGCGCGTCCATCGCGCACCGTGTTCGTCACCTCGTAAAGAAACCTCGTGGTCTTACTCCCATAAACCGTGATCCCACTTTCATCCGCATACGCAACCTTCGTTGCCTCTCGATCCGGAGGCAAGCGATCAAAAACAATATTAATGCGCGGCTCGCTGAACCCCGGCGCCGGTGTGCCATCCGCCTTCAGCACCTGGTAACCGAGTTTGTATAGACCAAGACGACGCCGATCCGCATTCAGGTTTGTGCGATCGAAAGCATCGACCACGATGCGCACTGGCCCACTTACAAGCAACCGCTCGCCCTGCTTCTGTGTAAACCGTTTTCCCGAGGAATCGAACAGTTGAATTCCATCCTTCTCGATAGTCGGAGCGATTGTGTCGCTGAATCCGATCGGCAGCAACGAAAGCGGATTGATCTCGCCCCCTGGTGGTCCAATGTTCATGTGTACATGCCACATCTTGTTAATCGTGCCGACAGCGTCTCCCGGGTTGAAGCGCGCGCCGCGTTTCACACGCACACGCACTACCTTACCCGTCGCATCGTTAACCGGCACGAACCGCGGATCGGCAAACATCTTTCCATCCTTGTCGCGACCGACATGAATGTGAATGTACGACACGATGCCGACCCGAAATCCCTCATTGAGCGAATCAAAGCCCCAGTTTGCCAGCGGACTCGTCACCTTTTCCGAGCGCACTGCACGAACGACGTCTCCATAACCGCCAAACACGTCGAGCCCACTGTGAAGATGATGACGACTATCAGTCGAGTCGAAACTGCCGCGCACTTCGCCCATCGTTGCCGCGACTTCGTGCGGGCTCTCCTGCGGCGCAAGCGGCCACAATAACGACTGCTGGCGCAACGTTTCGTTCGTCAGTTTCGGCCGCGGATCGATCGACGTGGCGGCACTGTCTATTGGCGCCGGATCCAGCTTGCGGATCAGGTAGTTGCCGCTATCGGCAATATACAACTTTGCCGGACCACGACCATGGGGATCGATTGCGACCCCGGCTGGCTGATTGAAATGACCATCATCAGCGATAGCGCGCGTCGTACCGTCGGGCGCGACCTGGACCACACGCGATCGATCGAGCTCGGTTACGTAGATGAAGTTATCGTGCGTGATCGCCAGACCGATCGGACTCGAAAGATCCGTCACGGGCAACGTGGTGACGTTTCCCTCCGGACTAATTCTGCGCAGTCGATCGTTTCCGGTGTCGGCAATGATGACAGAGTTGTCATTTGCCACTGCAATTCCACTCGGTGTGTCGAAGAGCGCGGTATTGCGATCGCCATCTGCGTAACCGGGAGTGCCTTGACCCGCAAGTGTACTGACCTGGCCGTCAGGCGCGATCATGCGGATGCGATCGTTGTAAGTGTCGGCGACATAGATGTTGCCGCGCGCGTCCACCGCAACCCCAATTGGACCATTAAACTGCGCTTTGGAGCCTGGTCCGTCGACGTATCCGGCAGTGCCGTCACCGGCGATGGTCGAAGTCTCACCACGGACCGGCACTCGACGAATGCAATTGTTACCCGTGTCGGCGACGATGAGATTCCCGTCCGGTGCGACCGCGATTCCCGAAGGTGAATTGAACAAAGCCTTGCTACCCACTCCATCCCCAGGTCCCTCGACACCACCCGCGATACTCGTAATCTCACCGCTGGGCGCGATCTTTTGAATACGATTTTGTTCACCCGCAGCGGTTATATAGATCGATCCGTCGGCGCCGACTGCCACGCCAAACGGATCCGGAAGTGTGACTGGAGAGCCATCGCCGGCCACAGTAGTAACGTGCGCTTTCCAACCGATCGGCGTCGGCACCGGTTTGTGCATGAAGCGATAGACGATAAAAGCGATCGCACCGCCCAACGGGACCAGCAGTATGAGTGCGACAGCGAGTTTGCGCATTTAATCGAGGAAGGATTCGGGCTGCGCGAGCATCTCTTCGATTCGCGCAATGTAACGACCAACGTGCAGGCCGTCCATCATTGAATGGTGTACTTCGACTGAGAACGGCAGGAGCGTGCGCCCGTTATCATTTTCAAACTTGCCGAAAGAGATCTTCGGCACTGAATCCTGACGTCCCCAACGCCGCGCGTGCGAGAAACTAGTGAAAGAGATCCACGGCAAGGTGGTGCAATGTATGCGTGCGTCGTCTTCGTGTTTGGGCCGGAATGCCCAATCGCCTTTCTTAATCTCGTCTACGGCCTGCGTCGCACCTTCCATAAATTTCGAGAAGTCTTCGGCGTAGTCCCAATAGACCAGCGTAAAAGTCTCGTTGGGCAGAATGATGGTGGTGCCGCCATTGATCACGTCATGGACCAGCACCTGCCCATCTCGCAGCCGGTAACGAAACGGCTCGATCTCGTTAGCCGCACGCAGCGCGAGATAGTGGTAAGTCAACCAAACATTCGTACCTTTCCGCTTTTTCAGTTCAACTAACAGCTTAGTGATGTCGAGTCGCGTGCAGACATTGAAGTAGGGCTTATCGAAGGGCAGGTAAAACTCAAATACAGCTCGTCGCGGCCAGGTGGCCAAGTCTATGTAATGGGGCATAGCGCAAGGATTGTACCTCATCTCGCCCGCGACGATACTTAAGCTAAGACGTCCCCAGTCTGTTAAAATCCGAGCGCAACCTGTAGCCCATGACAAAACCAATTCCCACACTCGCAAGATCGATCGCCACCGGCGCGATTGGCTTCGGCTTGGTCAGTCTGTGCGTGTTTGCCACCGTCGCGTTCGCCGAGCGATGGATGTATCAAACGCTCGGGTTGCTGGGCGCTTACCTCACCTGGACCGTGTTGTTCATCGCACTCAGCGGCGCGGTGTTCGGCTCGCTCGTCGTCATTCGTTGGCGACTGCCTCGTTTTTATCTGCTGTTTGCTCTCGCGTTCGTCGCATACGCTGCCGCCTGGATGATTGCCTATTTCATTCTGCGCGGTACGGCGGGTGAAGTAGTTGGCTCGTTAGTGGGGTCGGTCCTGATGGCAATCGTCTTTGCCGCCGGATTCGGCTCGTTAAGGTCAACCGTAAAACTTTCTGCGGTGCTCTTCGTATCAAACTTTCTCGGATACTTCTTTGGAGCCGCGATTTTTAGTTACCTCAGGAGTGAGGTGGGAATGTTGTTGTTTGGAGTGGTATACGGCCTGCTATTCGGGGCCGGAATCGGAGCGGCGCTACGACTCGTCCAACAAGAGCAGCAGGATGAACACGGGTGAAGTTCTAACTCGCAGTGCGATCTGGATTTCAATTCTGGCTTACACCGTTGGGTCTGTGATCTTCGCGAGCTCGCGCCGGGATCAATGGACGCGGCTCGCATGGTCCATCGGCTGCCTCGCCCTGCTCGCACACTTTATTTTCGCGTTCAACTACTATCACGCGTGGAGTCAGGCATCCGCTTATAGTGAAACCGCCCGCCAAACCGCCGAAGTGTACCGGATCAACTGGGGCGGTGGTCTTTTCATCAACTATACCGTTGCAATCCTGTGGATCTGCGACGTCGCATGGTGGTTGTTTGCAGGCGTGAGCGCGTATCGTCGGCGTCCGTGGTTAATAACGATGCTCTGGCACAGCTTCTTGATCTTCATCATCTTCAACGCCACGGTCGTTTTCAAAGACGGACCAACGCGCTGGATCGGTCTCCTCATCTGTCTGACCCTCATTCTGAGCTGGGCGTCTATAAATCGGCAACGTTCGTTATCGACTGTGCATTGACTTCTCTTTTGTGACTCTTGTGCCTTTTTGTGGCTACTGAAATACGCCAACCTCCAGTCGCCCTGCCGTTCTACTACGGCTGGGTACACGTCTTCATCGCGGCGCTCGCGATGGTCGGAACGTTGCCCGGCCGAACGCAGGGTCTCGGACTAATTACCGAACCCCTGCTCAGAGATCTGCAAATCGATCGCGTCCACTTCGCACGCATAAACCTCTGGGCCACCTTGATCGGCGCGCTCTTCTCTATTGGCGTGGGCCGCCTGATAGATCGTTTCGGAAGCAGGATTGTGCTGACCATTGTCACTACCGCGTTAGCCGCGGTCGTCCTTGGAATGAGTAAGACCAGCAGCATCGCCGCGATTGCGATCCTGATTACGCTCACGCGCGGCTTCGGACAAAGCGCACTCTCCGTCGTCAGTATCACGATGGTGGGGCAGTGGTTCGTGCGCCGGCTCAACCTGGCGATGGCGGTCTACACGATCGCGTTGAGCATCGGCTTCATGCTCGCTTTTCCGTTGATAGGCGCGATCGTGCTTGCGAATGGCTGGCGCACCGCGTGGTGGATCATCGGACTCGCGCTGCTGTTCGGTCTGGCGCCACTGGCGTTACTGCTCGTGCGGCGTTCGCCTGAGTCGTGCTCGATCGAGCCTGACGGCGAGCAACCAACCACCGAACTCAGTTACGCGCGTCCGGATTACACACTCCGCGAAGCCCTGGCAACTCCGAGTTTCTGGGTCTTTGGAATCGCCAGCGCTATTTATGGACTGATCGCGTCAGGTATCGCGCTTTTCAACGAATCGATTCTCGCTGAACGGCGCTTTGACGCCTCGACGTATCATCGCAGCCTCGTAATCGTCGCCTTGACCTCGCTCGCGGGAAACTTCCTCGGCGGATGGATCGCCTCGAAGTGGAAGATGAACCGTGTACTCGCGCTCGCGATGGTCTTACTTGCAGGCTCGCTGGCCGCACTACCGCACGTCTCGACGCAGTTGCACGTGGCGATTTATGCAGCGGTGATGGGACTGGCCGGCGGATTCGTGATCGTGATCTTTTTCAGTTTTTGGAGTGCCGCTTACGGGCGAAAACATCTCGGCAAGATCCAGGGCGCGGCGCAAGCGCTGACGGTAATTGCCTCCGCGCTTGGTCCACTTTTCCTCGCCGAGACGGTCAGTCGCACCGGCTCCTACGCCACAATATTCTACCTGCTGACCGCGGTGGTGCTGGTGTTGGCGCTGTTAGCCTGGCTTGTAAAAGTGCCGGCTAACGCGCCGCGCGCGACTTGATCACTTCGCTGAGCAAATCCGGCTTGGTGCTGTCGCGCTCGAGATGCGGGTATCGCTCGCCTCCGTGGTAGTTCACTTTATACGTCTCAGTGAAACTACCGTTTTCCACCACCAACTCAATCGGCGCGGTGCTGCTCTTTGAAGCAGCAATCGCTCCGTGCAATACATCAGTGGACCAGGCGCGCCCGTTCACGGAAACGATTTTCATGCCGGGCGCCACTCCTGCTTTGAACGCCGCGAGGTTCGGATTTACATCCATCACGCTCCCATCCTCTTTCAATAGCACGCCGAGCGAATACGACAGATCGACGCTCTTGCGCAGGTGCTCGCCGATTAGAATCTCCGTGTTCGGTTTATCCGTATAGACGAGTTTCCACCCGCCGTTGGTGATACCGGCGAGAGGCGCGTGCGGAGCGATCGCGTTTACACGCGCGTTCAGGAAGCTGCGCCAATCGTACGGGGTCACTTCGTTGAGGGTGTTGACGACGTCGTCAAAGGTGTAAGGCTTGACGACGGGCGCAGTGTCCTGTCCGCCATGAAAGCGCCGGCAGAAATCGTCGAGTGAGAGTTTGCCGTTACTTCGCGATCGGATCAGCACGTCGGCATCGAGCCAAACCAGTGAGCCTTCGTCGTAGTAATCAACCCGGCGACGATAATTCATCCACGCTCGCGGAGACGGATACGTCCACTGGACCGCAATCGCAGTATCGACGAGCGGACGCCACTCGCGACCCGACTGGTTTTCCATTTCAGCGGCAACGGCGGCCATCGCTTCGCGAAAATCCTCGGGAGTCCAAAGACCACTCCGCGCCGGCAGCACCTTGCCGAGATATTGAGTCAGTCCTTCGTAAACCCACAACAACTCGCCCTGCATCGGTTGTTCGAAATCCGGTGTCGCCAGGCCAGCCGGACGCCGGTACTTGCCATTCCACGAATGCGCGTATTCATGACCGATCAACTCGGCGAAGTCGAGCAGTTCAAGCTCTTCGCTGAATGATTCTTCGCCGGCTCCGTCTTCGCTGGATTCGTGATGTTCGAGTCCCTCGCTCCCGCCGTGATCGCTCAAGGTCACGAGAAACTGGTAGCTTCGGTAATGACGTGCGCCGAACAATGCGTAGGCTTCCCGCACCATCGATCGCAGACCGTTCAATGTCTCGGGTTTCATTTCGAGTGCTGCCGGCGTGTCGGCCATAACGTCCATCTCGTGGACGACGCCTTCGGAGCTGAGCGGAAACTTGCGGAAGTTTGCGCCGATGATGGCCGGAGAATCCACCAGTTGCTCGAGCGAGACTTCTTTGAACTGGAGCTCATCATTCCGCTCACTTACGATCGGCAAGGCGGACGCGAAGCGCCATCCGGCCGGCAACTTCAAAGATGCTTTGACGCTGATCGCGTCGCTGTTCGCCCCTTGTGTGTAGACGAGTAACCGGTTCCACTTGATGCGCGCCAGCCTCGCACTCGCAGTTGACTCCGGTTGCGAAACGTCATCGAAGACAACCTCGAGCACGGTCACTCCCGCCGGGATGTCGCAATGAAAGGCAAACATCTCGACGTTATCGCGTCGCCAGGCGATCGGTTTGCCTCCGGCGCTCAGCTTCAGGCCCACCAGATCGTTGATCGGACCGGTTGGACTGTGTTCGCCGGGAATCCACTTCGGATAGAACAGTGTTAGTGGTCCTGGTTTGACGGGAATGGCGAGTTTGCTATGGACCACATTCCGCGCCGCATCGGTCGCATCGACGGTCAATGTCATCGCGGTTTGGGCCAACGTTGAAACAGTCGTGAATAGAAGGAGTATGCCGAGGCAAAGTATGCGAATAGGTTTCATGAATCCTATTGAACCAAGAACGGCGGGCCAGCCACAAGATCCACCAAAAGCTCAATAAAAAAATACTTGTGGTCCGGTGCCTTTTTGTGGCCTATTAAAGACCCTGGCATGGCCCGTAGAAAAACAGTAAATGAGACCGGCATCGAGCGCTTAGCAGGCGTGAATGCATTCGACGCGTGGATAGGGTTTGTTTGTATCAACTGTAAGCATCAGAATCACGTGAGTATCGGGCAGATTCTGACTTCTCCCGCAGAGGCTTACGACACCGCGAACTGGACCTGTGAACACTGCGGGTATGCTCATTCAAAAGATTCGATTTTGCCTTTTAAGAACTGGCCCCTCGCATTCACTCTCCCGGGATCGCTGCCGGCACAACGATTTTGGCGCGGCTTCTTCCGCACCTGCACCGAATATCCGTCCTCTTACTACAAGCAGTGCAATTCCTGTGGACGCATTCTTCCCTTCGCGGCTTTTAGCCGTCACCGGAAATGGGGACCACTGGAGCTGCAAATGGAATGTCGTGCTTGTAAGGGTGGCGTCAACGCAAAACTCAACCCTTTGCGAACCGCGCAACAACTGCACGAATCGTCCGTTCGCCGGCGCGTGGCTGATCTTCTGCTACAAGGGATAAACACGCCGGTAGATATTGACGCTTTGTTTGAGCGATTCGGCTCGAAGTGTTTCAAGTGCGGCCAAACACTGGATCAAGCAGATCGTCGCACATGGGAAATAGACCATATTCTTCCCTCACGCTATTTGTTCCCGCTGAGAATAGAGAATGCGGCACTGTTATGTAAGGGATGCAACAACAGCAAACACGGTCGCTGGCCCAGCCAGTTCTATACCAACAGTGAACTAATCGGGCTCAGCAAAATCACGGGAGCTGATTTGACACTGCTGGCTGCAGCAGCGCCCGTCGTCAACCACGATATTGACGTTAACGCCGGCGTCGCGCGCTATTTGAAGGTTAGAGAGCGGTCGAATCTGGCGAAGCGAATCGAGGAGTTGAAAGCGTTGCTGGACGATTACGATCTGGTTAAAGATCTCTCGCCTGAAAACCTGCAGTTATTAGGCTTCGCATAACGTCAATTCAGTACCAGGAACTGGTGCGCGGTCACGGTGCCCTTGTCACGGATGCCATGCGACTCGCAATGCATCACGTCCTCCGTGAATGTGTCGGCAATGCGAAACCATGGAGCGGCGATCTTCGCAAGCTCAGCCGCCATATCGCACTTCTTACTCTTCCCCAGGTGCATGACGAAAACGCCGTTCGGCTTCAGGCGTTCCCGTGCTTGCCGGAAGATGGGTTCGTAAATCCGGAAAGTGCGCTTTTGCCGCTCATCGACAAACGCGAGCGGTTGACTCTTGAAATCTGCCGCTTCCCAACCACAGAACCAAAGACGCATCCAGTTTGCCAGATAGAAACGCGTGCTATCGAAGAATGGCGGCGACGTGATGATCGCCCCCAGATCCTTTATCTCCTGCGGCCACCAACTGGTCGCATCCTGGTAAAACATTTTGCCGGCAGTGAATTCGTCGGGATGCTCAACCTCGAGACTGCGACGGACCTTTTCGCGCAACCGCGGCATCAGGGCGCGATAATCGTAAGCGCCGGTCGGAGCAAATGGCGTTATCGGATGCGACCGGCGGCTCAATGCGTAAGGGCGATTGCCGTGCAGGATGTGCAACAGCGCCGCCAGCACCAGAGAAGCCGCGGTACTTTGCGGTGGATTGAGTCGAAAATATCTACGAGCAAGCAGGAGTTCGCGAAGCGTTTGTTTGTCAAAGTAGTCGAACAGCGACCCGTTGAAATGGATAGCGCCCGCAGACTCTTCTTCGACGTTCGAAACGTTTTCCTCACTCAAAAAGCGCTCGAGTGAGTTCATTATCACATCGCACTCACTGGAGTCTGCGAGCGACAACTTCGCCGTCGCGATGTGCATTGCCGCCGGACTGATCTCGAAGCCATACGCGGTCACGCCTTGAAGTGCAGCTTCAAATGGAATCGTGCCCACACCCGCGAAGGGATCGAGCATCGCATCTCCCTTTGACAAAAACGTGCGCACCAAATGTGACGCAAGTGAGGGCTTCATTTTTCCCTGGTACGAACAGAGAGAATGCAGACGATGGCCCCAGTTGCGTTTTGCGAAATCATCGCGTTGATGCGGTAAGTGAGTTTTGAAGTGCGCCCACTGCTTTTCCCACTTCTGTTTCTTCGAGCGGTTCCGTTTGTTCGGGATCGCGTAACGGCACACCAGCAGCGACTGCATGAGAGGCAAGCTGCCGCGTCCCGTTCGCTTTCGTAATGGTATCTCCCGCTCGAGCGTGTAGCCCTCGGACTTCAACACCGAAGCCAGCAATGAATGGCTCGGCACACGAACACCTCCATACGCGGAGTCGCCGATATCAATAATGACTTTGGCATCCGGAACCAGGTGGCGTTTGAGCGAGCTGAAGACGCGTTTGAGATCACCGAAATAACAAGAGATCATCTTCGGTATGCGAGCGTCGTAGGCGCTTTCCTCGAGCTGCTTGACCACTGCGGCGATATCATCCGTCGTCTCTACTCGTTCCTTTTGCACAGTTACATCGTTTATGCCCGCGGTGACGGTTCTTGAACGAAAGCCGGATAAGTCAGAGGCAGTCCGCAGACAACGCAGGAACCAGAGCTCGAGCTTGGTGTTCCGAAAATAATTTGTTCCGTTCGGGTAAGGTGGACTGGTAATGATGGCTTCGGCACGAAGCTCCGGCAGATGTTCCAACGAGCGCGCGTCTTCACAAACCAACAGCGGCGGATGCGGGATCTGCACCAGCCGCTCCAGGTCATTGGCGATACGTTCAATCACCGGTTCGACGGCCGAAGACAGATCGTGGTGCCCAAGCGATTCCTCTCGCTGGTTACGAAAGCGCAGATCACCGCGCCTGATCACGCGCGAACAATCGACGAGGCTCGACAAGATGCTAACGGTCAGGAACTTTGCCGCGAGCGGTTCATCGCACGCCAGCCGGTCCACGAGAGTCCGCGCCCGCAGGATGTCGTCGTAAACCGGTGCTGCAAAGAATTGACTATCAAAAAACGTGCTGTGGTAAGCAGCTTGTAACTCGAGATCCGGCTCCGCGGCTGCGATCGAGTCTCTGAAACGAGCGCCGATATCCCTCATCAGTCCCGCTACTCTCCGCCGCTCCTTTGCGTCGAGTGTGATGGCGGCAATCTTCGCATCGATCAAATACTGAAGGAGCGGATTGAGCTCACAGTAAAGCGCCGTTCGTCCGAGCTTTGCCGAAGTCAACGCGGTAGTGCCAGTGCCGGCAAACGGATCCAGGATTACAGCGGCGTCGGGTGCAAACTCTTCGATAACCTGTTCGACAAAACGAGGAGAGTAGCCTTCCAAATAAGGAAACCATTCGTGGAGCGGCTCTTTCTGACCACCGCGAAAGGTCGCCTGAATCGGTTCGATCAGGGGCCTTGAGGTCTCCGTCATGAAAGGCAAGGCGCGCTGGCTATCATTGCCGTTGGCGAGGTGCGAGCGCAGTACGCTCAAACAATATGGAGTAACATTCACTCCGCTGGTGGTGGCAGCCGTATGCAGCGAATCGAACGAGGAGTGGCCCAGGAGCTCACGAATCTCGTGACTGGATAACGGCTTGATGGCCTTATAAAGATCAGCATCCCGGCTGCTGAAGGCGAGAGTCAGGCTCTTTTGCTTGGCGGAACTGGCCGGAAAGTCCGCAAAATAGATACTCTTGAACTCCTGTGGCATGTGGAATGAAGTAACTACCATACTTATGATAGTTACTTCAAGTAAATTGTTTTGGTTCCGGGAGGGTGAATGAAATTAAAGATCGTTCAGGCTGGTGATCCGGTTCTGAGGCAGCAAGGTCGCCCGCTCACCACGGACGAGATCCTGAGCTCGCGGATACAACTCTTAATCGAACTGATGCGAAACACGATGCGCGAGGCGCCGGGAGTCGGACTCGCTGCCCCCCAGATCGGCGAGTCGATCCAACTGGCCGTCATCGAGGATCGTGCTGATTACCTCAGCGATCTTTCCGCGGATCAACTTGCAAAGTATCAGCGTTCCGCAGTGCCCTTTCAGGTGATCATCAATCCGAAGCTCACGGTGGTCGGTGACTCGTCGGCTCAGTTCTTCGAAGGCTGCCTGAGCGTCACCGGGTTCAGTGCCGAGGTGAATCGGGCGTTAAAGGTTCGCGTCGAATGTCTTAATGAACGCGGCGAAGCCCTAACGATCGATGCACAGGGTTGGTATGCACGCATTCTCCAGCATGAGATAGATCATCTGAACGGAATCCTGTACGTCGATCGCATGAAAACCCGCACCCTCACGACCGCGGAGAACCTGCTTCGCTTCTGGAAGTAAGGGCGGCCACGGAGGGCCGCCCGTCGAATCACTTCAATGCGGCAGAAGCCCCGTTGCTACCGGCTTCCTGGTCGCATACGGAACCGGGACCAAGGTGCTCGTCTCGCGCTTACCACCGTTAGCCTTCTTGTTGGCCCAACCGCCATTGGAATCTGATTCACAAGTCTTTTCCGTGACTGTTGTCGGCGGCCAATAGAACCCATCCTTTTCGATGTACATGTCGAGAGCGATACGAACCTCGAGTGTCTTACAAACCGCGAATTGATCTTCGGCGGTGGCAGCATCCGGTACCACGTCCGGACTGTAGAAGTTTGGTTTCCCGCTTGGGCTTGCAATTACTCCGCCGGGTGCCGATATGTACGAGAAACCCTTCCAGTCCGTGTAGTGGTTTAGCCGTATCGGTTTCTCGCGCCGCTGCCTCAGTTCATACTCCGTGACTGCCACCGCGCCGATACCCAGGGCAGTGATCATGAACCTGAGCAACTTGCCGATCTCGATCGCCTGCGTCGCCTCCTTTGCCTCCATGGGTATGAGGACTTCGGCCTCCACTTCCTCCACTACCTCTAGTTCCTCAAGGAGCAACAACCCACTCGGATCGATCTTGTTCACGGGATCGTTCGCGACGTAGAGATACTTATGCAACGTCAACGGATCGAAGATCGAGCCTTCGTACGTATCGCGCGTGACGAAGCGACCGTTGAACGGATTCAGGTAGCGAGCGCGCAGATAGTAGAAACCGAGGTTGGCATCAAACTGCTCGCCCACAAACAGGTAATCGTTTGACGTTGAGCCGGTGCTCGAGATGAGCGCACCGAATGCGTCGTAGTTGTACGTGTCGGTAATCGCGCCGCTCGCGTCCGTCAGGAAACGCACGCTGCCGTTGCCGTCGTAGCCAAAGTAGCTCGTAGTCCAATTGCCGCCGATGAGTTGTCGCTGGCTAATGAGATCGTGCCCATATACATAGGTACGCTGCACCGCGCCATTGACGATCTCGTCGACAACCTGGGCGTAACCCGTCGGGTTAACACCGTCGACCAGGTACTTCGTCGTCACACCACCGGCAGTCTTCGACACGCGGTTGCCGTCGCCGTCGTAAGTGAACGAAACGGAGCCGCCAATACTTTCGGAGAGTCGATCTTCGAAGGTGTAGTTATAGGTCCCACCAGCGGAGACCTTCAGGTTTCCATCGGCGTCATACGTGTCAGTAGTCAGCCGATCATTAGCATCGTAGGTGTATGTCGCCGACGAGACCGCCGGCATCGTCGAAGTACGGCTGAGACGATTGCCGACGTTGTCGTAAACGTAATCAACCACGCCGTTGCTCGACGCATTCGCATCACCGCTGACAGTCTCCTTCGTCAGGCGATAGAGATTGTCGTAGTTGTAGGTGACCTGGCGGCCGCTCGGCTCCGAAACGGTGAGACGATTGCCGGCCGCGCCGAGCGTGTAAGCGTAGCTCGCGATCGGAGTGCCCTTGCTGACACTCACGTTCGTGAGCCGATTGAGTGCGTTGTAAGTGGTCGTCGCCTGCACTCCGTTCGGATTGCTGTAACCGGCGAGATTCCCATTGGCGTCGTAACTATAACTAGTCATGCCTGACTGATGATTGTCTTTGACAGTCGCCAGCCGGTTAAGCGCGTCGTCCGTATAAGTGACGGACACGCCGTTCGCGTTAGACGACGTCATGCTCCGCAAATTTCCGGCTGGACCATACGTGTATGTCAACATACCTTGCGGCGTCACTTTCGTGAGCAAACGATCGCGCTGATCGTAGGTGTAAGTGGTCGTGCCGCTGGCGTCGGTCATCGACGCGCGCAGACCGGTTGGATCATAGGTGAAGACGATCGCCGGCTGGTTGAGCGCAGCGTCAGGCGTCTTGCGAATGAGCTTATTCATCAGATTGTATTCGTAAGTCGTCGTCTCACCCTTGAAGTTTGTGCGACTCTTGACGTTGCCAATGGCGTCGTAGACAAACGTCTCCGACATTCCCAGCGGCAACGTGCGTTTAGTTCGGTGGCCGACGCGATCGTATTCAAACTTCGTCGTACGATTGTTCGCATCGACTTCCGTGAGCATATTGCCGACCTCGTTATAGGTGTACGTCGTGGTCTTATCGGCGCCGTCGATCACCTTTAACAAGCGTCCCAGCTTGTCGTACTCAAAGCGCGTCACACGTCCCGCCTGATCGGTTTTGGACGAAGTGCGCCCGGCGGCGTCATAAGCGGTCTCGTCCACTGTGTTGTCCGGATAAATCGTGCGCGTGCGGCGATTGTTGCCGTCGTATTCGTAGCGCGTGACGTTGTTTCTGGCGTCAGTCTTCGTCGCTACGTTGCCGACAGCGTCGTAGGTATAAGCGGTCGCGTTGTTGAGCGCATCAATGACCTTCGCGCGGCGGTGAGGGCAGCCGCAATTCGGATCATACTCATACGTCGTCGTGCCGCCCTTCTCATCTTTCTCGGTGGTAATGCGCCCGAGCGAATCGTAAGTCTTCGACGTGAACGTGCCGTCCGGATTTGTGGTCTTCAACAGGCGTCCGAGTGAATCGTACGTGTGACTGGTGGTGTGATTCGCGCGGTCCTTCAAGGTCAACAAACGGCCTTCGTCGTCGAAGGTCGACTCCTGGGTGGTGCCGTCGGGGAAAGTGAGCCGGACGAGGCGACCCAGATCGTCGTAGATGTAATCCACCTGGCGGCCCAGCTGATCGCGCGTGGCGATCTGTCTGCCGACACTGTCGTAGACGTTCTCGGTAAACGAATTGTCCGGGTTGATCGTCTTGATGAGTTGACCGAGCTTGTCGTATTGATACGTAGTGACAAGCGTTTCGGCCACACTCGCCGCGTTGGTCCAATTAACTGACTGCGTCAACTTATTGTTGTTGGTATCGTAAGTGTAGGTCTTGACGTTGCCGAGCGGATCCGTCTCCTTCGTAAGATTGCCGCTCGTGTCGTATTCAAAGCGCGAAACGTTGCCGAGTGGATCGGTCCTAGTTTCCATCAGCCCGCGGGAATTGTAAGTGTAAGTGGTCGTTTGGTTGAGCGGATCCGTGACTGTGAGCAGGTTTCCGGTCGCGTCGTAGGTCTTGGTGGTGACGCGGTTCAGAGCGTCGGTGACGGTCAGCACCTGGTCACGCGAGTTGTAAGTATAACGAGTGATGTTGCCGAGCGGGTCGGTCTCACTCAGCTTGTTGCTGTGCGCATCGTAAGTGAAGGTGGTGGTCTTTCCGGCAGCGTTGGTTAGACTGATGACATTGTCGCGGCTGTCGTAAGCGCGCGTGGTGACGTTGCCCTCCGAATCGGTCGTGCGCACCACCATGCCGCGCACGTTGTATTCGAGAATAGTCGTATTGCCCATGCGGTCGGTGGTCACTTCAAGACGGTTATTTGTGTCGTGCGTAAGGTTGATGATCTTGCCATTGGCATCGATCTGTCGCACCACTCGCCCCTGATCGTCGTACTCGATCCGGACCGGTTGCTTGCCGCGCGGATCAAGCAGCGACAACAGGTGGTGACTCGAGTTGTAAGTGAACGTGCTGGTCTGGTTTTCGCGATCGCGGAAGCTGACGAGATCGCCGTTCGCGTCGTACGAGTAGGTCATCGCGTTGCCGAGCGGATCGGTGATCTGCGTGATCCGACCGAGCGAGTCGCGGGTGAACACCACGCTCTTGCCACTGGAGTGAATAATTCCCTGCGGCGTGATCGTGAGCGTGTTGTTGTTGGGGTCTTTCATACTCACCAGACCGGCCTTTTCATCGATGATGTAACTAGCGCCGTCCGCTGTGGTGAGTTGGAACCGTGTGGGATTGTACACGTCTACCGTCTCGGCGCTGATTAGTTCAACATCGCCGGGAGCTTCACCGATGACGAAGACGTCGGTGTCATCAAGCGCTACGAGTCTCGCGCCTGCCGTGCCCTGACCGCTCTCTAACTGGTTGAAACTGACCGTGGCAAACTCGAACGGCGCGATGAGCTGGCATTGCGAGCTTAGGGACGCCTGGAACTTGAAAAGCCTGCCGTCCGGGAACGTGACGGTCACGAGCGGCGCCCTGGTCGGTTGCATGCAGAATGTCGGCAGGAAGGCTTGCGTAACAGTCTCTTCCCAGTTGGCGCCGGGCACCACCGTCTTCTCCACGCGAATGTTCCTCATCCCGAGTGTCCAACCCGCGCCGAAATCGCCGGTGCGAGTGTCGCGGCTGTCGTACGTGCGAGTTACTTGAATCGGTAATCCCGCCACCGGTACGCTGAGATCGATGAACGAGAGCGAGAAGTTTCCGATCTTCAAGTCACCGGTGACGATGGCGCTGACTGAACTTTCTGAAACTTGTCCGCCCGCATTCACCGCGCGCAAGCGAACCGTGTAGATACCGTTGACGAGCACCGTCGGATCGAAAGTTCCGAGCAGACCGTTCGTCACCGGCGTGGAGCCGGAAGCAATCGTGGTCCATGTTTGTGTGGCCGAGCCTGCATCGGTGTTAAGACTGTATTCGAGTTTCCACGTTGCGCCTTGGCTCACGCTACCGATGAAGTTCGTGCGATTGGTGATCGTTGAGCCGTCAGCCGGCGAGTTGATTGATACGACCGGCAAGGGCGCGGGTGGTTTGACTTCAACGATGACGTCGTCGCTGGTAATCAGCTCCGAATCGCTCGCCGTCAGGCGCAGGACATACGTGCCCGGCGTGTTGAATGATGCAACTGACGCTGCGCGATTCACCGGATTGAAACCGGCCTGGCCCGGACCACTCACCACACTCCACAACACCGAGAGGGTACTGCCCGCGGGTAGACCATCGTCCGTGGCGGTGCCGTTGAGCGTCGCAGTGCCGGGTAAGGTGATCGAGAGATCTGGCCCGGCATTGACGACCGGTGCGTGATTTGTCGGTTTAACGACGACGGTCACGTCGGCAAAGCGTGTCAGCTCAGAGTCAAAAGCAGTGAGACGCAACACGTACGTACCCGGTGCGCTGAACGTCGCCGAGGTTTGTGCCAGATGTGAATTTGCGAACGCAACCTGACCGGGACCAGTCACGACCGACCAGGTGACGACGAGCGTGCTGCCCGCGGGTAGACCATCGTCGGTGGCCGTGCCGTTGAGTGTCGCGCTGTTATCGATCTGGATCGTCTGGTTTGCACCAGCGCTGACTGCCGGCGGCTGGTTGCCCGCCGATGGATTGACTGTGACCGTGACATCGTCATCACTGATTAGATCGGAGTCGTTGCCGGTGAGTCGCAGGACGTAAGTTCCGGGCAGGCTGAAAGTCGCCGTCGTGGCAGCCTGCTGCGGATTTTCGAAAGTGACCGTGCCTGGACCAGAGACGACGCCCCACGAAGTTGCGAGCGTGCCGCCCACCGGGCGACCGTCGTCAGTGGACGTGCCCTGCAAAGTCACCGTATCGCGGATACCGATGGTTTGATCCGGACCAGCGTTGACTGCCGGCGGGTGGTTGACCTGGTCCTTGCACATTCCGCCGTTCTTCGCGTTGAAGATGTTGAGCATCTCCAGCGTCGTGAGCGGACGATTGAAGAGATTAACTTCATCGATCTGGCCGCGGAAGTTGAAGCCTCCGGTTGACGTGCCGATAGTCACCGGCAAGTTGTTCGCGACCATCGGTGTGGTTGTTTGACGCGACGCTTTGAGCACGCCATTGACATAGATCTGCATCACGCCGTGAGCGGGATCGATGATGCCCGTGACGAAGCTGTACTGGTTTGTCACGATTGAAGCGGGCGATTCCAGGAAGATGTTGGTGCCGTTGACGTAGCTCAGGTGCAAACCGCCGTCGGGCTTCATCCATAAACCGTAGTTGCGTTGAATGCGATTGTCTTTGGCGACGATGGCGCAGTAGCCGCTGTTGTCGACGTTCGTGCACGAGAGATTTGACGGATTGACCCACGCCGCGATGCTGATCGCGCCCGTAAATCGGAGCGTCTTCGCATCCGGCACGGTGAAGCCGCTAACCGAACTGCCGTCAAAGCCAAACGCCTGCGCTACCATGCCCGTTGGGAAGGTTGCGCCAGTCGGCGGATTGCCGTTGTTCGCACTGACCAGTTCCTGATAGTTGCCATCACCCGGCCACCAACTGACCAGTCCGGGCGGCGGCGTGATGCACGGATACGGATTGACTGTGATCGTGACGTCGTCAGTGGTCGTGAACTGTGAATCATTGGCCGTGAGTCGCAGCACATAAGTGCCGGGCGCAGTAAAGGTGGCCGTCGTGTTCGGCAGATTCGCATTCGCGAAGGTGACTGCCGCTGGACCACTCACGAAGCTCCAGGTAGTCGTGACTACACTGGTCGGCAGACCGTCGTCGGTGACTATGCCGTTGAGAGTCGCTGTGTTCGGCAACGTAATTGTCTGGTCGTCGCCGGCGCTCACGATCGGAGCTTGATTAGGTTGAACGACGGTGACGGTGACGTCGTCTGAGCCGAGCAACGCGGAATCGTTTGCCGTCAGTCGTAAGACGTACGTGCCGCCCTTCGTGAAGCTCGCGGTCGTAACCGCCGCGTTGCTGTCGGCGAAGGTAACTGTTCCTGGTCCACTAACAACACTCCACGAAACCACGGGAGTTGCACCCGCAGGCCGGTCGTCGTCGGTGACAGTGCCCTGGAGGTTCGCTGTGGCGGGCAAAGTAATCGTTTGATCCGGCCCGGCATTGACGACCGGCGCTTTGTTGCTCGGATCGACAACCGTCACAGTGAAACTCTGCGTATCGAATGCACCGCGCGGATCTGTGACCTTGACGACGACGTTGTGCGTGCCGACTTGTGCAATACCGGGGTTCCACGTGATCAGTCCGGTGGCAGAGTTGATCTGCATGCCCTGCGGCGCTGTCTCGAGCGTGTAGATCAGTGGCTCGTTATCAGCGTCAACGGCCTGCACCTGGTAGATGTACTGGCGATCGGGCGTCAGACCGATGCTCGTCTGCAAGCGGAAGTTCGACTCGCTCGTATGTCGCTCAGCGAAAAAGAAATCGAAGGCGTACGCGCTGCCGGGCGTCAGGCCCAGAGTGTCGAGATTCACAGCGCCGGACGCGGCGCCATGAACGCCGCCGAGATCGACAACTAAACGATTGTTGATGAACACCCAGATGTCGTCGTCGCCGGTAAACTGGAACACTTCGCCGCCACGGTAAGTGAAGTTCGTGTGGAGCTCGAGCGTGAAGTGATAGTTGTGAACACGGCCCTGATTGCCGAAGAGCTGGCCGTCGATCGGGAAGAACGCGTTCGACTGGAAGGAGTAGACGCCAGACCCAGTCGCGGTCTCGCGCAGCTCGATCGGAACAGTCGTCTTCAGGTTCACTGACGGATCGTCGTTGTACCACTGGTTAAAGCTGGTCGTGCTCGAGATCGCGCCGCGACCATTTGGACCAACGAAGATCGGCTTGTGATCCGCGCCGAGCTGGTTCTGGACCAGGCCCGTAACCAATCCGGAAATTCCCTTCTCGAAATCGGGGTGAGTGTCTTTGAAATCTCTGACCGTAGCGTTCAGCACGATCGCTGAAGGCGCGGTTGTCGGTGGTTGATAAGTGATGATTGGCTGCGACGTAATGTGCGGCGCAGAGTTGACTGTGATCGTGATGTTGTCACTGGCCGCGAGACCCGAATCGCTTGCAGTCAGCCTGAGAACGTAGGCGCCGGGGCCGCTGAAGCAGGCGCCGGTAGCGAGCGACGACGCGTTCGCGAAGTTGACCGTGCCTGGTCCACTGACCTTGATCCAGCGGTAGGTTAGCGTGCTGCCGGTCGGCAAACCGTCGTCAGTTGCAGTGCCGGAAAGCGCAGCACACGACGGCAGCGTGCTGAGCTGATCGGGACCGGCGTTGACGATCGGAGCCTGGTTGAACTCGCTCACACTAACGGTCACATCGTCGCTGGCCGAGAACTCCGAGTCGGTGCCTGACAAGCGCAGGACATAGACACCGGGCGCAGCGAAAGTGACGGAGGTGTTGGGCGATTGTGAATCGGCAAACGTCACGTTGCCGGGACCACTCACGCGTGTCCAGTTGGCTGCGAGCGTGCTACCCAATGGCAATCCGTCGTCGCTGGCAGCACCCAGCAACTCTACCGTGCCGGGCCACGCGGAAGTGCGATCAGCGCCCGCGTTAACTACCGGCGCTTCGTTCGCCGGCAAGACAGTAATTGTGACGTCGTCAGTGGCAGTGAAGCGAGAATCGTTGGCAGTCAGCCGCAGCACGTACGTGCCTTGAGCGGTGAAGGTCGCGGTCGTGTCGGCGGCCGATGCATTGGCAAAAGACACTTCGGCTGGTCCACTCACCTGACTCCAGGTTGACGTGAGTGTGCTGCCGTGCGGAAAACCGTCGTCGCTCACGACGCCTTGCAGGTGCGCGACATTGGGCAGACGAATGGTTTGATCTTCTCCGGCGTTGGCTGTGGGCGGCTGATTCTCGGGATAGACCGTGATCGTGAGTTGATCTTCGACGGTGAACTCCGTGTCGCTGGCCGTGAGCTTCAGGATATAAGTTCCCGGCGCGCTGAAAGCGGCGGTGGTGCCGGCAGCGTTCGCGTCCCCGAAGGTGACATTGCCCGGACCGGTCACAACGCTCCAGTTCACAGTCACACTCGAACCACGCGGCAGCGCGTCGTCGCTTACGCTACCGTTCAAGGTCGCGGAGTTGGGCAACTCGATTTCCTGATCCGGTCCGGCCTCGACTGTCGGCGGCTGATTGCGAGGGACGACCGTGATCGCGAGCGTGTCAGTGCTGAAGAGTTGGCCGTCAGAGACTTTCAGCTCGAGCACATAATCGCCTGGATCGACGAAGGTCGCTGTCGTCGTCAAGCTGCTTGCATCAGCGAACGTTACTGATCCGGGTCCGCTTACCTTTCGCCACGAGGCCGTAAGCGTGCTGTTGGCCGGCAGACCGTCGTCAGTTGCCGTAGCGCTCAAGCTGGCCGTGTCGGTGGGAAGCGTGATCGTCTGATCCGGTCCGGCATCGACTAATGGCGGACGATTGACCGGTGGTAACGGAACGTCGTTCTCCGTGATCTGCAAAACACCGTTGCCGCTGATCTGAAGTCGATCGCAAGTAACCGTGCCGCGCACACGCGACTTACCGATGATGGATACCAAACCTTCCGGCGCGCGCACGACGCCGTAGAGCACAGCTCCGCCGCTCATACTCAATCCGCCCTGGGCGATTCGCAACGACAGGCGCTTTGGATTATCTGCCGCTCCGACTGTCGAACCTGTGAGCGTAACTTTGTTCTTTACGTTCAATACGACTGGACCAGCGAGTCGCAACTCGCTGCTGCCGGAAAGCGTGAGCTCTTCGAAGTTGTAGATTGCGGGCTCGGTGGCGTTCGCTACGCCGAGAACAAAAGCGGTGCGACTCGATGCAGAAAACTTGCCGTAAGTGCCCGCCGGGACGATTACTGTGCCCGCATTTCCGGAAAGCGCCAGGTCGCGCAAAGTGGCGAAGTCGCCGAGGTTTTGTCCAGCCTGTGTGGCTGAGACGATGCGTGTTCCAGCCGGCGACGGTGGTATCGCAACCGGAGTCAACGTGATCGGGTCGGTGCGCGTGATCAGGTAACGCAGCGAAGAGTTGCCGCTTAAGTTCAACTGGTAGCCGGTCGGCTGCGCGCTCTCACTTCCTTCAATCACGCCGGCGAAGGTGGGATGACCGTCAACTATCGAGACCGTGGGCGTACCGGGAACGAGAAGATCAGAAGTGATGATCGAGTTACCACTCATCAAGATGTTCTCGCCGAGTTGCTGCCAGAGCGCGCCCTCGACGCGGCCGTCGTTGAGCTCCGGAGCGTGTCTGACCACGGCTAGGTTGTCGAAGACTTGTTTGACTCCGAGGATTTCGGCGACGCCCGCAGGCGCGAATGTGATCTGCGACCACTGGCTGACCTGTGCGATGTTGGCTGTCTCAAAGTCGGTTCCGTTCCAGTGAATCTGCGTAAGTTTGCCGGATGGTTGTGCGACCAGGATGTCGCCGATCATGTCGGCAAAGGCGTCTGCCGGAGCACCCCAGAGTTTTCTGCTCAACGGATCGACGCCAAAGAAGTTTTCGTGCGCGGGGATCAGGCGAAGGTCAGCGGGATTAACACCCAGGGTGTATGTCACCACACTGCCGCTGGCATCGACGGCGTAGATGAGGCCCTGATCTTTCGCGCCAACGAGAATCTTGCCGGACCATGGCCCATACTTCTCCGCTGCGTCAGGAATGGTGGTCACGGCAGAGAGCGCTGTTCCGAGGAGCGCGACCTGAGTCGCAAGTCCGGCTGAGTTGATCCGCCAGATGCCGCCACTCGTAGTGACGGCGATCACGTCGCCGCCGTAAATTCCGGTTCGATCGAGATACAGTCCGGAAACCAGACCGGTCTCGCCGATCAGTGTGACCCAGGGATTCTGCACGGTGCCGCCATCGCTCGCGACGCGAGTTACCACGCCCGGTGCGTCGGTGCTGGTAAAAAGTTCTCCCGGCTTGAAGCCGGCCAAACTAACGCCGAAACCATCGTCACGCGCTGTCGCGATCTTCAGCTCACCATTCACACCACTGAGATTCGAGAAGCTTCCATGAGCGCCGTCAGCCTGGATCAGTTCGAAATTGTTCGGCTGGCCCGCAGTTGAATTGGCCGAGACGATCACTTTTCTGGAGGGCTGGTGATAGTCGATGCCAACGTGATTGTTGAAGGCGGTGCTGAGCGGCGTGAGCTCAATGCCGGAGCTGCTGTTCTGCGTCGCGACAGTCTCGACGGGAGGAGCTGGCGGATTAGCCGGTGCTTCGGCTTCGTTATGCGCAGTAGTAGAACGAGCGTAGTTGTTAGCTGCCAGCGGCGGAAGTGGTTGCAGGAAAATTAAGAGAGCTAACAAGCCGGCCAGTAGCTGGCGCATGGCGACGGTTTTTGGGGCGATGTTGGGGCGATTCAATTTCTGACGTTTATTCATGGGTTCCTTTTCCGCGTCGGACGCAGTTCGACGTGCAGGGGCCGAGCGCACTTCCAGCCGGCGAGATTTCTTAACTTTCAGTTAGCAGTTAACAGGGTTATAAAGGCCGCTTCGGCTTGCCGTCGGGGAACAGGGCATTTCAAAAGCGGAGCAGAGTGAAGAGATCAAAAAACAGGTAGACCTCACCGACTCGTTTTCAACTCGAACCTAGCCAACCAGCGAAAATTACTACATATGAGGTTCTGGGCGCGCGAATCCTACCGATGATCTGAAATGCTGTCAAGAACGGAAGGCAGAGAAATTCACACTAACAAGTTTTCGATCTTCACGGGTAATTCACGAACCCGAACTCCCGTTGCGTGGTGGACCGCCGCCGTGATCGCAGCGGCGACACCAGCCAGGCCGATCTCGCCGATTCCGCGAGCCCCAAGTTCGTTAATCTCCTTGTCGGGGTAATCGAGGAAATGGACTTCAATTGGCGGCGTGTCGGCATTCACCGCCACAATGTAGTCGGCCAGATTGCTGTTTATCGGTGCACCCGTCTGCGGATCGTAAGTAGTGTGCTCCAGCAACGCCATGCCGATTCCCATCACAACTCCGCCCACGATCTGGTTCCGGCCAGCTAGTGGATTAATAATTCGGCCCGCATCCATCACGGTCACAACGCGGCTGACGCGCAGTCGTGCGATCTCGGGTTGCCATGTCACCTCAATGAAGTGACAGCCGAACGAGTGCGTTGAAAACTTTGGCTTCGGATTTCCGAACGTCCCTTCGGACTTTCCGCTGCCGGTGATCAGGCGAAGATTCGCACGGCGCAATAGATCAGCGAAAGGCACACCTTTGGCATCACCTTCGCTTTTCAAAAAGACCCGGCCGTTTTGGAAGGCTAGATCGTCGGGCTTGCGATTCTCAAACGGCGATCCTGCCGTTGTCGCCGCAACAGTCAGGAGGGATGAGATCGCACTATCAGCCGCGGCAAACACAGCTGGAACGACAGATCCGGTGGCCATCGAACCGCCCGAGATCGGGCCTTCCGGCAACGCGGTGTCGCCGAGCGCTACTTCGATCTTGTCGAGTGGTACACCAGTCTTCTGCGAGGTGAGTTGCGCAAGAATGGTGTACGTGCCGGTGCCGATGTCCTGCGTGGCGGTCGCGACTCGAGCGCTGCCGTCATCGTGCAGTTGGACACTCGCCGCGGCAGGAAATCGTGCGGCAATCCACGAGCATCCAGCCATTCCCCAGCCTAACGTCAAGCCGTCCCGTTTCATCGATCCGACTTCGGGCGAGCGCCTGGACCAACCGAATTTCTGTGCGCCGAGTTCGAAGCACTCAACCAAATGTCGTGACGAAAAGGGAATGCCCCGCGACTCATCGATTTTCGGTTCGTTGAGAATACGGAGTTTGACTGGGTCGATCTTAAGTTGATCAGCCAATTCATTCATCGCCGACTCGGTCGCATACAGTCCGGGCACCCGTCCGGGACCGCGCATGTCGGATCCCGAGCCCACGTTGCGTTTGGCACGTCCGAATGTCACGCGCAGGTTGGGCACACTGTATTGGAATGGTGTGGCCTCGCCGCAATCTTCGTGGTAAGGGTCGAGCATCGACGTGTGATAAATGTAGTCGTGTTGCAGGGAGACGAGCTTGCCATCGCGGGTGGCGCCTAGTTGCACACGCTGCTGAGTGAGCGGTCGATGACCGACCGACTGAAACATCATTTTGCGGCTCAAAACCAGTTTCACAGGCTTGCCCAGATGCCGCGCCGCGGCCGCGGCGAGTGGACATTGAGTCCAGGGCCATAGTTTGCTGCCAAAGCCAGAGCCGACAAACTGGGTAATCACTCGGACATTCTCTTTTGGCAAGCCGAACATTTGTGCGAGGACGCCGCGCAGGTTGACGACTCCCTGCGATGACTCGTACAGAGTTAGGTTTGAACCCTCCCAAATCGCGGTAGTGGCGTGCACCTCAAGCGGATTATGCGTCTCGGGCGGTGTGACGTAGGTTTGATCAAGCTTAACCGGGGCGCTCGCGAACGTCTGCTGCGCATCGCCCCGGTGGCTTTGCAGTCGCTCGGCTGGGCCATACGTCGTCATAACTGTATTCGGGTCGGCGTCCGCTTGAAGATGAGTTTCGACGTTCGGCTTCTCCTGGATATACGTCGCGCGAACCGCATCGGCAGCGGCCTTCGCGGCTTCGAAAGTGTCCGCGACAGCAAGTGCGATGTACTGGCCGTAATAGCGAATCACATCGTCTTCGAATGGCGGGCGGCGTTCATTGCAGACGCCTTCGAAGCCCGGCCCGAAAGTCGAGCGGTAAATTGGTCCGATGTTCTCGCGACGAAAAATCGCGCGCACGCCCGGCATCTTTTCAGCCGTGGTAGTGTCGAGCTTGAGCAATTTGCCGTTGGCGATCGTCGCTTCGACCGGCACCGCATAGAGCAGGCCGGGAAAATGGAAGTCGGAGGTGTACTTCGCCATTCCGCTCACCTTGCGTGAACCATCCACACGAGGTGTATCGCGGCCAACCGGAGAAGCATGCGGAGTATCTTGCGTTCTAGTCATGTTCACGCCTTCGGTTCAATCAGCTCATCGTTGACATTTTCAACGCGTGCGCGAGGCAACGCTTGGCAAGTTCGATTTTGAATGCGTTCTCGCTTTGTGGCTTAGCGTTTTGCATAGCCGCTTCCGCCGCCTTGCGAAAGTTGGATACGTTGGCGGGCTGGCCCACAATTGCGGCCTCCGCTTCTGGTGATCGCCACGGTTTCGTGCCCACGCCGCCAAGCGCGATACGAGCCCGCGTAACTTTTCCGCCTCCGATTGTGAGAACGATAGCGGCCGACGCTAATGCAAACTCATACGATGCTCGATCGCGTAACTTCAGATAAACCTGCTTGCTGGCGGCGATGGGGCGCGGCAGCGTCACATGCGTAATGAGATCACCGGGTTCGAGCACTGTTTCGCGATCTGGTGTGCTGCCGGGCAAGAGATGAAAGTCACTTATGGGGATCGCGCGTGAACCCTTCGGCCCCTGTATGTGAATCGTCGCCTCTAATGCGGCCATCGCCACGCACATGTCCGAGGGATTCGTCGCGATGCAATGTTCGCTCGTGCCGAGGATGGCGAGTGTGCGGTTGCTGCCTGTAATCGCGGGACAACCCGTTCCGGGCTGGCGCTTGTTGCATGGCATTGCGGTGTCGCGGAAGTAGACGCAGCGTGTTCGCTGGAGCAGATTACCGGCAGTCGTCGCCATGTTGCGCAGTTGTGCCGATGCGCCGCTAAGAATTGCCTGCGACAGCACCGGATAATCTCGCTGCACAGTTGGATGGTTGGCGAGATCCGAATTGCGAACGGTCGCGCCGATCTTCAATCCGCCGTCAGCAGTGACTTCGATTTTGTCGAGCGGTAAGCGGTTGACGTCAATCAGACGCGCAGGTGTCTCGACGTTCAGCTTCATCAAATCGATTAGCGTCGTGCCGCCGGCGACGAACCGCACGTCAGCGCCCTGCTGAGCGGTTTTTGCCTGGGCGCCACCCGCAATCGCCGCCGCGGTGTCTGCGGGCCGACTAAATTCAAAGGTGTGCATCGAGAGAGCTCCTGCTGGTGGTTATGCTTTTTTGCGAACTTCCTGAATCGCAGCCACGATGTTGGGATAGGCTCCGCAGCGGCAGATGTTGCCGCTCATTAGTTCCTTCACTGACGCATCATCGGGACCGCACGGCTCCTTGAGCAATGCAACGGCCGACATGATCTGGCCTGACGTGCAATAGCCGCATTGGTACCCGTCATGCGCGACGAACGCTGCCTGCATCGGATGCAATGCGTCAGGAGTACCCAAGCCTTCAATCGTTGTGATCTCTTCCCCGTCGTGCATCAGGGCCAGGGTGAGGCATGAATTCACGCGCCTTCCGTTCACGTGCACTGTACATGCTCCGCATTGTCCGTGATCGCAGCCCTTCTTCGTTCCGGTGAGCGCAACGGTCTCACGAACACAGTCCAGCAGCGTCGTCCGCGGATCGATGCGAAGTTCGTGGTCCTTGCCATTAATGCGCAGCGTTATCTGGATGGCGCCCTCGATGTTCGGCCCCTTACCAGCCGACGCCAAGTCGCTCTCTCCGGCAGCGCTGTTCGCGAGCGCCGGTACGTACGCACCAACCACGGTTGCTGCCACACTACTTCCCGTGGTCAAAAGAAATTTACGCCGCGTAGGATTAGGCGAACACGATTGCAGATCGTCGGCTGACATAAGTCTCCGTTCAACTAAAAATGTGTGTTATTTCGCTTACTCTACACCCGTCTTGCAGGGACGTCGAACAGTTTGTTTTGCTTGAAAATTTGCTATCAATCCAAACCCTTATCGGTAAGAAATTTGGACAGCAGATCCGCGATCTCGACGTTGTTCATATCCGACATCGGAAAGTGGTGTTGCCGCGAACGCCTACTTCCGGAGGGCTGCGAGCCGCTTCGTATGATTTTGATTGTCTGCGAATCCTACTGAGGCCGTTCCTAACTGACTAACTTGGGCGGATATTCGAAGCGAGCAGAGAAAGCGATGACATCGAGTTCCTGGTTCCTCGACATCGTTCCCCCTTCATATCGTTATCCTTTCCTTCACTCTCTCCGATTTACTGTGATTCTAAAGACCCACGGGCACAGAGCGATATGACGATACTCGCGAATTGTACGTTCCTACAAAAATTCCTCGTTGGCTCATGACTCCACGTCACTAACGAGTCCGTTCCAGGACCACTTCGGGATGTGCAAACCGTGCGGTACATCGTCCGCGGAGTCGTGGTAACGAGACATCGTGGTCCTGGTTGCCCACACGAAGTAATCGTGCAGCACGCGTCTGAGCCGATCGTCGCCGGTAAGTCCGGTGTCTTGCAGGGCCTGATCGAAACAGGCGATCGCTCGCTGGTCCATCTCCTCGTGCGGCCCGTTGCCGCTGTGAATCCGCACGACGGACGTCTCATCACCATAGCGGTCGGAGTAAGTTGTTGGCCCACCGAGCGCCTCCGCCCAATACGCGGCAAGACGCTCGGTGTGCTGAGGGTGGTATCCGTGGCTGAACGCATGGCTAACTACTTCGTCGTCCAGCACCCGAGTGTGCCACGCATGCGCCAACCTCAGCACTGCGTCGAAACCGCCCATAGCTTCATAGATCGTTTGCATGGTTTCAGTGTCCTATACTTTCAGATTCTCGCCGAGACGCCTCCGGGTTCGAGGCTGTCGCGCAATCTCGCGATGTCGCGCTGCGGCGGCGCGCCGAATAGCTTCTTGTAGTCGCGGCTGAAGTACGCCGGGTCCTCGTAGCCGACGCGGTGCCCTGCGCTCGCCGCGCCCAGGTCTTCGCCGAGCATCAGGCGGCGTGCCTCCTGTAACCGGATTTGCTTCTGGAATTGCAGCGGACTCATCGAGGTGACGGACTTGAAATGGTGGTGGAAGCCTGAAACGCTCATCCCCAGATCGCGCGCGATGTCCTCGAGCGGATCGAGGTTCAGTCTCAGGCCGAAGTAAGGCCGCTCTTTCGACGCCTCGCCCACTCGGAAGACTACGGGAAGATCTACCGTAAAAAGCAGATAATGGCCGGGGTCGTACCTGAGAATTCCTCGCCCACTAACACCTGCTTGCCGCCTTGGACCACGAAGCAGAATGCGGGCTGGTACAGGGCGAGCGGTGACTCCATCGGCGTAGTGAGCCGGGCGAGGAAGAACCCGTCTAATGCTTCGCGTGCCCCGTCCTCGGGGATCGCCTTCGCCATGCGTTCGAGCAGCTCCTCCCTGTTGCTCTGCACTCTCTGCGCTTCGCGCTTAGTCTTGCTACCGTTCATAAATTCATCTTAGCCCCTTCTTTCCGTTTGGCAACGCCGCGCGCAGAGTTTTTGCAGGAACGTACAAGTATTCGCGATGATCGTCATACCGCTGTGTGGCTCCACGACCTAGAATCGCACTATGAAAAATGTTGTGCTGAATAACGGAGTGGAGATGCCGATCCTGGGCTTTGGTGTTTTCCAGATCACGGACCCGGCAGAATGCGAACGCAGCGTGCGTGAGGCGCTCGATGTCGGTTATCGCCTCATCGATACCGCCGCGTCGTATGGGAATGAAGAGTCGGTCGGCAATGCTATTAAGGCGAGCGGCGTCCAGGGCTCAACAGCCGACCGGACCACATCAAGCTCGTGGTCGAGGGTATGCTCAAGCGGCTTCGCACCGATCGCATCGACCTCCTTTACCAGCACCGGGTCGACCCGCAGGTCCCGATCGAAGATGTCGCCGGCGCAGTCAATGACCTGATGGCCCAGGGCAAGGTTCTGCACTGGGGGCTGTCCGAGATGGGACTGAAGACGCTGCGCCGAGCCCATCCCGAGTTGCCGGTCACTGCCGTTCAGAACGAATACTCGATGCTGTGGCGTGAGCCGGAACGCGAGGTCATCCCGCTCTGTGAAGAGCTGGGAATCGGCTTTGTCCCGTGGAGCCCGCTGGGAGTCGGTTTCCTCACCGGCGCGATCGACGCAAATACGCGGTTCGCGGCCGGTGACATTTGCGGCGTTGAGTCTCGCTTCTCACCAGAGAATCTGCCGGACAATCTGGCGCTCGTGGAGGTGGTCAAGAGCTGGGCCTTACGCAAACAAGCCACTCTCGCCCAAATCTCGCTCGCCTGGCTGATGGCGCAGAAGGCGTGGATCGTGCCCATACCCGGCACGACACAGATGCCGCATATGCTGGAGAACATCGGCGCGGCAGCCGTTCGATTCACGCCTGCCGAACTCGCCGAACTGAACCGTGCTGTTTCGGCTATTCAGATCCGTGGAGCACGCCTTCCAGACGCAGTGCTGGTCTTCTCAGGCGTAGAGGCCCCCGCGAAGAATTGAACCAATAAATATGAGCGATTTATTGGTTTATGGACCACTCGCTGATCTTCAATCTTCGGCCCCACGGCTGCCTTTGCGATTACAAAGATCCGGAGTACCGCGAAGATGGCGATCGGTTGACCTAATAGATTCTAAATTAGGCCGTCCTTCTTGTTACCTGGTTAGAGCATGGGAATCTGGCGAGCGCAAGTAGCACTAATCAACTTTGTGGAAGTAAGAAGACGGACGCGACCGATGGTCTGCTTTGTAAACGTGCAAAGCGTTGACCGAATTATTTATTCCATTTTCTGTCGCTTTAACTTGGAATGGAAAACCCGCACCCTCGAGGTTTTTACTCAAGCAGCTTGACGTCACCCTAACTACTAACAAATTGACATTTCTCCGGACTTGGAATATGGTGCGGTTTCTTAATGGCCCAGGCTGGATCTCCTCACCTTACTCGCCAAATCCGGCACAAGTCTCTCTCGTTCAAGGGAAGGTTCTCCCGAGATTTTCAGTTTTCAAAAATCGTAACTGCCGCTGAGATCAGATAGGGAAAGTTCCGCGGGGCGGGTGCAAAAGCGCACAGAATTTTCGAAGGCGCGTTTACCTGAGTTGCAGACCACTCATGGTACGAACTTGCGCTGGCGTTTTTCGGATTGAGTGAATTCTTGCTGCAATCCCGCAAGTTTGTTTGAGCGTTCGCTCTCGCCTCCTGCAACCGGTCCAAAGCGCCCCCCCACGCGTGTGAGCCGGAGAATTTAAAAACTCCTAATCCTACATGAGGCAAGAAATGATTCCGTCACTTGTGAACCTCGATGCAATGAAGGCCGAATTCCAGAAAATTGTCAGGAAGAACTCTCTCGATTTAATTTCAATCGACCTTTTTGATCTCCAAAACCTCGAGCACGATGAAGACTCGCTTAAGGACCTACTACCGGGGTTGCGCAGCCGCCAGCGAATGCTTCGCCTCGACCCCGACTGCTTCAACGCAGAACTATTACTCTCCCACGGATACGATTCGGCTCACCGGATCACAACTATCAGCAGGGGCCAGTTTGTTCAGCGGTTCGCCGATCAACTCCGTCCGCAAGGCGCCGAAAAGGCCCGCGAGATTTACGACAAAGCCAGGTTGGTGAAGGCGCGCGTTTCAAACCTCGTGGCAGCTCTCCACGGATCGATCGCATCGCCGCACACAACATCGCTTGCCGGAGCTAACATCTCAGATAACCTTGCCAATTATTTTCAGACTCTTTCGAGTTATCAGACGATGTTCGGCTCGCTCAATTACTGTCATGCTGGTGATGAGGTTACGATTCTGAGTCCTGCTGCCTATCTCGTAGATCTGCTGAGGATCATCGACCTTGCGATCACAGTTCCAAACAGTACGCGGCCAAACGCCGAAGCTGCCAAAGCAGCTCGGCAAAAATTCGATAGCGGTGGTTCCTTATCCGGTGCAGAGCTCAACCTGCTATTCGAACTGAACATACCTCCAGGCCTCACCCTAAATGAGCGCCGGCCTGATCTAGGTAACATTCCACTAACCACAGGGAATACTTACGACGAAGTGCCGTACCTGGAGATTGTCGTTGCTGTCCTCTTGCAGACCGTAACTTTCGCTTTGGCAAAATCGAAACAGTTGCAGCAAGACGATGTCTTTTTGACCCTGGCAAATACTTACTACCCATTCAACCTTCCGGATAACCTGCCGCTAGCCCGGATGCGTAACTATTTAGCGACTAAGAAGACCAGCTTAGCGCGTGTTTACGCGGCCTTCATGAGCGGCCCCTGTTACACAATTAATGAAACAGCTGAGGATCTCAGTTTATCTTCCGAGCAACTGTCCAACCTGGAGCCGTTAACGAAAGGCTTGAACCAAAGAGTTTCTGCGAATTACGGATTGACTATCGCCGAGGGCCAGCTTGCCGGCATGGATAACCTCGATAAATTTCTCGCGCAAACGAAGCTTACTCTCGGCGATGCGACCACACTGTTTCTGCAGAATTTGAGCGCGCAGGAGATATTCGACATCAGCGGTGATTACAAGACAGACGGACCAGCGACCAAAACCACGCTGGTCCAGCGCGGACAGCGTGTCACCGGTACATTCGGATCCGACGGCAAACTGGAGGGTATATTTAACGGACTTGTACTAAGCGGGTATTGGCAGGGGAAGGTCAACAATGTGCCACAGGCCGGTGATCTTCAATTCTCGTTCTCTGAGGATGGAGGGACGTTTAAGGGGCGCTGGCGGATTGGCCATTCCGGGGATTTCCAACAAACGCCGTGGAATGGATCGCGTGACCTTTCGAAGGTAACAGTCGGTATCATTCCACATAGCTTCTTCATCAATAAGGTGCTGGCTCCGCGCCAATACTTACATGCAGTTGATCAGACTATACAGGGCGACACGTCTACCGTGATCGAATTCCAATCGGCCGGCACCTTGGACACAATCAATCGTTTCGTACGTTTGGCGGCCATACTCAATTGGTCCTACCCAGATCTCGACTGGGTCTTGAATACTCTCAACGCGCCAAGCGTGGATAAACAAAGGAATTTGACCTGCGTAACTGAACTGACCAAAGAGACAATTGTCGAGCTCGCGAAGATTAACTTACTAGTCACAAAATACGACCTGCCGCTCGAGCTCGCCACCTGCATGTGGTTCGACATCCGCACCATCGGCTGCGGATCTGGAGAGGTTTCGACAGCCCCTTTTGACATCATTTTCAACAACCCCGTTTTGCTGACCCAGTTCCCTGCCAGAAAGGTCTATCACCCACTGATTGTGGCTAGACCATCGAGCTACGTTAACCCGCTCTACACCGATACGCGCTTGGACTGGACGCGAAGCCCAACCCAGAATCTCGAGGGTGACGCTAACCTTGGTTCGGATGAGGCAATGGCAAACGCGATCCTCTCCGCAATCCCGTCGAGCGCCGACAATATCAGCGCCATTGCAACAGCAGCTTATGGCGCGAACACCACCATTCAACTGAACACTTTTAACCTGTCGTTGCTTTATCGACATGTGATGCTAGCTCAGCACCTGAAACTTCCAGTTTCAGCATATATCATGCTGCTCGAGCTGCTTCATTTAACTGACGACACAGGACACATCCTGCCGGTACTGAATCGAGATCAATTGATCTCTGTATTCGAAGCGCTCGAGTGGATCAACGACTGCGGGATTGCCATACCCGATCTCGTCTATCTAGTCACAGGCGTCGCTGGTGTTTACGCCAGCCCCGGATACGATCCGGCAAATCTGCCAGCCTTGATT
>Ga0070699_100000481_pt1 | contig 38015 bp, 28 predicted proteins | sample KBSK1503metaG_FD_65473 | JGI IMG/M metagenome (GOLD analysis project Ga0070699, IMG submission 65473) | Corn, switchgrass and miscanthus rhizosphere microbial communities from Kellogg Biological Station, Michigan, USA - KBS K1-50-3 metaG | ecosystem: Host-associated > Plants > Roots >... | reverse complement strand
TTTACTTCGGAGCTGACGGCTATTCCGGGTGTGGGCGATAAACGCAAAGGAAGACTGTTGCGTCACTTCGGATCGATTCAGCGCATCTCGCGCGCGGGCGTTTCGGAGTTGACGCCGTTTGTCGGACGCAAGACCGCGGAAGAGATTGCCGGACACTTCGAGCGCCAGCGATTGCTGGCAGGAAAATCCGTGTAATCCGCGTTAAGTCTGTCCTTTCACGCCACTGAACTCGTACGTCAAATAAAGTTTCAATGAACCATCGAGAATCTCTGCGCGCACGTCCTTGGCGCGTGCTTTAACTGCGCCGTTACTCGCCTTCACCGGAATCAACAACGACAACTGCGGCTCACTCACCAGCACAAGCGGATTCACTTTCTGATTGATCGCGCCCTGCACAAACACAGTGACAAAATTATTCGCAATCGGATTCACACCCTCGAGATTCACGCCATCCACGTTCACGTATCCAAAAACAGTCTGCTTCTCCTGATCGAACTGTAGCTTGATGCTAGTTTGCGCCCAGCCTTTGAACTGAATACAGCCGCCGAGATTGTAGTTGCCGGTGAATGCCATCGGCGCGTAGATGTTGCCGTTGCGAAACTGCACACCAGTTTTCGCGCCGCTGCCTTCAGGTAACAATGTGATTTGATTCGTGCAGCCACCCTGAAACAAGGCTGGTTCAATGCGCTCCGAGCCATCGCGATTCTGGCCGAGTTGAAAAGTCGGCGTTCCGAGTCCGGAAAACGTCGTCGCCAGCACCGCGTCAACAAAACTCTGCTCCAGTGAGATCGTCACCGTGTTTGGCGGAACTCCTCCTTTGTCAGGCGGCAGCACAGCCTGGCCCGGCACCGCCTTGGCCGGCGGGGCGCCCAAAAAGAAAACTGCAGCGCCGCCGCCGAGCAGAATTCCTAACAGGAGAATAGCAACATATCTCATGGGTTTACCTTTACTGAGTTGGACTCGGGCTGGTTGCCGGCGACACGGTTGGCGACGGCGGTGGCGGAGCAGAGTTCATGTTCTGCAACAACGTGCGCAATACCGCTGCAATCGTGTTTGTGACTGCGTTCACCTGGGCTCTCACCTGAGCTTCCGAGACTTTGTTATAACCCGCCGGGATCTCGAAGAGACTCGCATCGGGATTTGTCTGGATGTCGCGCATCTCGGCTACGACCTTCGCGCCTTTCACACCCTGCACGTCGCCGCTGGCTTCACTAAAAAGCTCCGCGCGCAAAGGCAGTCCGGTGTCCTTGTCTACATAAATAAACGACTCGGTTTTGACTTCGCCGGCGGAAGTTTGTGTTTGCGACGTCCGCGCATAACGATATTTCAGCGCTGTTCGTCCGGCTTGTGATTCTTCGCCGACGAATTCGATGCCTTTCAGGCGATCAAGATACGCTACCAGCTGTCCGGGCGTCATTAGTTTGTGAATCTGAAAGCCGGTCGCTTCGGGCGTCAGCTCCGCATACTGCTTGCGCGCCGGAGCGATTCCATATTGAACGCCGGCGTGTTCGAGATAGATCAGGTCCGAGCCATCCGGTAGCTTGAACGAGAGCCGCCGGTCAGCGCCATTTTTTGCGACTTCCGCGGACAGAGCCGGGATACCCATGGCTTTGTCGCCGCCTTCAGTTTCCGCGGTAAAGACGATCGTGGCTTTGTAGCTGTCAGGTTCGCGGGCGGCGATGGTTGACGGCGCGCTCGAAGCGTTGATGTTGGCGGCCGTGGCGTTGGCGTTGACGTTGGTATTGATATTGGTGTTGATGTTGGCGTTCGACGCTGGACCACGCGCACAGCCACTCGCTGCAATAACGATTATGGAAATAGTCAGGACGAGCATTTTCATGTTGAGATTCTCCGCAAGTGCGCGCACAAAGGCGCGACGTTATTCAACCAGGGGCCAACCGGGGGTATGAAAAAAGGGAAGGCAGATAGAATACAAGATAAGCCGCAAAAAGGCACACAAGTCACAAAATTATTAAAGGTGATCCAGCTGGTCCAACTCTTTTTTGTATGCCTGATGTGCCTTTTTGTGGCTAATTTTTGACTTTCATTCAGCTTTAGAGTAGAAAACTGCGACTATGAAACACATTGTGGCAGTGGTGCTTATCGGCTTCGCTCTTTCGCTATGTAACCTTTCCGAAAAATTACACAAGGGAAATTCGAATTCCGGATCATCAGGGTCCGGTTCCAGCAGCTCCGGTGGCTCAGCCGAACCGGGCCGGGCGACTGCCGAGCAGATCGCCGCGCTGTCCGGTGGTCAGCAAATCAACTGGGAACGGCAGGGCATGTCGTGGACCGTGCCTCCGGGTTGGACCGAAACGGAAAATGAGTCGAAGTCGTTTACGTGGCGCTCGCCCGGCGGCGGCGACGCGGCTTCACTGATCGTCAGCATCTCGCCGATGTCTGATAATTTCCCGACCGACTCGGCCAACGACGCTGCTTATGAGCAAGCGAAGGATCGGGCAAAGAATGGTGAAGTTGACGAAGTGAAGTGGGTTGAGATCGACGGCGTCAAGGGGGTTCAGTTTCGCGAAGCGAGTCAGGAACATCCGGATGCTCCGCGGCGACTGCAATGGCTCTCTTACCGCAAGTATCTCGGCCAGGTGCAGGGCATCAATCTAATGCTGGCCACGCAGAGTAAAGATTTCGAGCGACATAAAAACGCGTTGTACGGAGTCCTTTACTCAACGAAGATCACGCATTGAGACGAAAGACTGTTTCACGCAAAGGCGCAAAGATTAGCCCTCAGCAGCGCGGCAGCGCCTGGCGTCTTTGCGCCTTTGCGTGAAAGTTTTCCAAGGGGGCGAATTGCCCCACTACCTCGATCGGCAAGAACCGCCACGAGTTTTATAGTTGACATAAGTCCCGACTATAAGCTAACTCTCTGCAAGTTTAACCAGGCTCTAAGTACGTCCTTACGATCCTTCGGGAGTATTCCCGGGTCCTGGCTCAGACAGACTTCTCCGAGTCAAACAATCGGATTCCGTGGACAGTTCCCGGGTGAGGTATGTCTGTTTTTGAAAAAACAAGTGCAAAAGTCGTTAGCGTTAGACCCCAGGTTCTGAAGGTTTTTCAGTTCCACTCCCAATGGAGGTCAAGACATGGCAAAAGAGAAGGCGGCATGGACCGTAATGGTCTATCTCGCAGGCGACAACAATCTCACCGCCGAATGTATGTTCGCGCTCACCGAGATGAAGGGGGCCGCACTTAATGAAAACATAAACGTCATCGCCCAGTTTGATCCGAGCGATCCTTATGTGCCCTCGCATCGCTACGAGATCAACCAACTCAACCAGGGTATTTACCAGGACATCGTCGATTGCGCCCGCTATTACAAAAACCAGGAAGAAGTGCGATTCAAAAGGGAGAGCCGCAACGCGATCGCACTGGCTGCGCAACGTGAAAAAGCGCTGGAAAAACTTCGCAAAGCGGGGCTGAAGAAACTCGAGAAGGCGTGCCTGACCGCGTCGAAAGAAAATGAGGTGATCTCGGACGATACTGATACCGGTTCGCCGATCACTTTATACAACTTCATCAGCTACTGCCTTCAGGAATACCCGGCAGACCGGTACATGGTCGTACTCTCTGGACACGCCGGAGGAACAGAACGCGATTACCTCCTAAAGGACGAGAGCAGCGCCCGCTCGTTGACCTTTAATGAACTCCAACAGGTATTCAGACGGATCAAGCGGGATCGTCACGGGAAGTTAATTGACATCATAGGCATGGACAACTGCCTCATGAGCATGGCCGAGATTTGTTATCAGCTCAGGGACGTGGCGGAGATTGTAGTAGGCTGCGAAAGTTTCAGCCCGATGTCAGGCTGGCCTTATCGTCAGATTCTCGAGCGGCTGTGCAACGATTTTGTTAATCCAAAACTCGCGCCGGGCCAGTCAGTCACGGCTGAAGCAGCTAAAGCTATCGTTGATGAGTACATGAACTTTTACTCGACTTACTGGATGGCGGGTTTGTCAGTAACACAGTCCGCCCTGAACTTGAAGAAGGTCGACAAGTTACAACAATTGATAAACAGTCTGGCTGAAACTTTGGAGCAGAAACTGACCGCGGAGTCGAAAAAGAAACCGTACGCTCCGTCCAAACGGCGTCTGGAGAATGCGCTGCTTTTGGCTCACTGGGAGGCGCAGTCGTACAACGGCGAGCAATACGTCGATCTTTACGACTTTTGCGACTGCCTGGAAAGGCGAGTGCAGCCGGGCGAGATCGCGAAGCGCTGTCAGACGCTGAAAAAGTTCATTCAAGAGGAGTTTGTGCTGAAGTCGTGTTATTGCGGCGCGACTTACCAGTATTCCTATGGTGTCTCGATCTATTTCCCGTGGTCGAATGTCGCTCCGAGTTATTGGAACCTCGACTTTGTGGACCAGAATGAGGTTGGGTGGGGAAGTTTTCTAAAAGCGTACACGCATCTGACGCGGCGCTCACCGCGAAATGGAATGGCCGATCGTCGCATGAAGTATAAGCGTGGAGATCAGGAGTACACGACGGAGCACCGCATGGTCCTGGATAGAATGGTTTTGGATCGAATGGTTCTGAACCGTATGGGGTCCGCCTCAAACCGCATTCACAGCATGCGAAATCCGCCGGCGGCGTTCAATCCCGGAGACTGTGTCAAAGATGGAGCCGGTGTGGTGCAAAGCCAAAAGAGGTTTCGGTTGCGGTAAATCTATGCGATATCTCACGCAAAAGCGCAAAGTCACAAAGAAATCATCAAGGGCTTACTTTGCGACTTTGCGCCTTTGCGTGAGAATTCTTTCTCTGGTCGCGCTCCTTGGGATTGTAGTTCCCTCCAGTGCCTTTCAAACCACGAACACTGACACCGCCGAGGCGATCTTCACTGAAGCCGAGAGGCTACGGGCCGAACAACGCGAAGACGCGAGCCTCAAAGCCATCGAGAAGTATCGTGAAGCCGCGACTGCGTTTCAAAACAGCGGCAACCTGAAACGCGCCACTGTCGCTTTCCGAAACGCTGGCGAGATCCTGCAACTACTTGGTAACAGCGCCGACGCGCTCGTCTGCTACCAACAGGCCCAAACATTAAGCCGTAAAACTAAAGATCAACTCGAACAAGCAAAGTTATTCAACGATCTCTCCTATCTTCACTTCCTCGACGGCAACAGTAAGGACGCTGAATTAAACGCTCGCGCCGCGCTCAAACTCGCTCGCAATCTTCGTCATCGTGCAATCGAAGCCGAGGCACTCAACAACCTGGGTGAAGCGCTCAGCAACCTTGGCGATCGCGTCCACGCTCAGGAACATGAGGAACAAGCGCTTGCTATCCGGCGTGAGCTTAACGATGCGCGCGGCCAGGCCCTCAGTTCGATATCACTCGGTTTCATCTACAAGAGCATGGGCCAGCCCGAAAAGGCCTTCAGACTGTTCGCGGAAGCACGGTCGCTGGCAAAACAGGCAAACGATCTGGGAGTCGAGTGTCAGGCGGTTATCGCTGTCGGCAACGTCAATCGCAAGACCGGAAACACACAGTCTGCCCTTGATTCGTATGAAGAGGCCAAAGGGATTGCAGAGCGAATCGGAGACCAAACTTCGCAGGCAATTGTGTTGGGGCAAATCGGCAGCATCTACTTTGAAATGGGAGACGATCGCCAGGCCGTTCCGTACATCGAAGACTCATTGAAGTTGTTCGACCGCAATGGGAAGCTCTGGGGTGCGGCAGAGGGACGGGTGCAACTCGGGCGGCTACGCCATTCGCTCGGCTACGATAAACAGGCAATCGAATATTTCACCGGTGCGGTCGCGTCGTTTCGATCGCTCCAGATGCCGCCGCTCGAATCCAGAACCCTGCGCGAGATCGGACTGCTTTACGATTCGATGGGCGATAGAAACAAAGCCCTCGAGTCGTATCAGAACGCTCTTCGACTCACACCCGCGAGTGAGGATCAGATCGAAGCCGCTTACCTGCTGTGTTACATCGGACAGATTTACGAAGAGCTCAAGGACACGACTCGCGCGTTGCGTTATTACCGCGAAGCGTTACCGTTGAGTCAAAAATCCTCAGACCCAATCGCGGAAGCGATGATTCATAACAACCTCGCCCGCCTCTATAAAAATCTCGGCAACCTGACTGATGCCAAACGAGAGGTTGAAGCTGCACTCGCAATCATCGAATCGCGGCGCACCAACGTTTTGAGTCAGGATCTGCGCACGAGCTACTTCGCAACGGTGCGCAGCACTTACGAGTTTTACATCGACATCCTGATGCAGATGCACCGGCAAAGTCCGGGTTCAGGATTCGATAAAGAAGCGTTTGCAGTCAGTGAAAAAGCGCGCGCGCGATCGTTTTTGGAGTTGCTTAGCGAAGCGCGGGCGAAGGGCCGCGACGGCGTCGATCCGGCGTTGCTCGACAAAGAACGCGAGCTCAGCGAAGCGATAAACACGACCGCACAGCGTCAGGTGCAACTCCTGATGGAGAAGCGTAGCGAGGAATCGGATCAACTTTGCAAAGCACTCGACGGCCTCGTCGCCGAGCTCGCGCAAACACGCGACAAGATTCGACTCGCTAATCCTCGTGCCGCGAGTTTGAATGTTCCGGAGTTGTTGAGTCTCGACGAAGTGCAGCGACGTTTGCTGGATGAGGATACGGTGCTGCTCGAGTATGTGCTGGGCGACGAGCGCAGTTACGTTTGGGTCGTTACTCGCACCGCTCTTCTGAGCTTCGAATTACCATCACGTAAAGAGATTGAAACGTCAGCCAGAAAACTTCACGAGCTGATCGCTTCGCGACAGATGATCTATGGAGAGTCAGTAGCTGCGCGGGCTGAGCGTCAGAAAAAGGCTGACCTTGAAATTCCGGTGCAAACGGAGCTGGTCAGCAAGTTGGTTCTTGGACCACTGGCCGGAAAGCTGGAGAAGAAACGATTACTCATCGTCGCGGACGGCGCGCTTCAATACGTTCCCTTCCAGATGCTGACCGCGCCCGGTTCTGGAGGTTATCTGCTGCAAAAGTATGAGATCGTAAATCTCCCTTCGGCTTCGACTCTGGCGCTTTTGCAGTCTGTAGCAGCGAATCGTAAACCGGCGAGTAAGTCAGTAGCCGTACTGGCAGACCCGGTTTTCGAAAGTGACGATCCCCGGATCGCCTCGAGTATAAAAGGCAGGCGACCGCCACGCTCGAACGACGTTCATCTCGCATCGCGCGACGCAGGCGTTTCACCCGATGGCGTTCAGATTCCGCGACTGATTGCATCCGGCGCCGAGGCTGATGGCATTATCGCCGCGGTACCCTGGTATACCGGCTTCAAAGCCGTAGGCTTCGACGCGAATCGCGAAATCGTTTTTGGCTCTCAACTCGCAAACTATCGCATCATCCATTTCGCCACGCATGGTCTGATCAATAGTGAACGTCCGGAACTGTCGGGCATCGTCCTGTCGCTGTTCGACAATGAGGGACATCCGCAGGACGGTTTTCTCCGGCTGCACGATATCTACAACTTGCACCTGCCGGCCGACCTCGTGGTGCTGAGTGCTTGCAGCACTGGTCTGGGTAAAGACGTAAGAGGTGAAGGGCTCATCGGCCTGACACGCGGGTTTATGTACGCCGGCGCCTCGGGCGTGATCGCGTCGCTGTGGAAAGTTGACGACGATGCTACCGCCGAATTGATGAAGCACTTTTACGAGGGCCTCTTTCAAAAGGGAATGGCGCCGGCCGCTGCCTTGCGATACGCGCAGCTCACGCTATCGCAGAACAAACGATGGCAGTCGCCCTACTACTGGGCCGGCTTTATCATTCAGGGCCAATACACCGAGACCGAAAAGTTTGTCGAGCCGTTTCCGAATCGAACTCAACTGGCGTTGCTCTGTATTACAGGAGGCATACTTCTGCTCATCTTTACCGTAGTCTTCATCCGCAGGCGACGCCAACGTGTATAGCTGTTACGCAAACGCCTGATGAACAAAGATTGGTTTCTGTCACAGGAGGCTTTTGATGCCTTGCTTGACTGGCTTGATTCAGATCGTGAACAAGCGGGAATCAAGTACGAGGAGATTCGCGCGCGCCTCATAATGATCTTCGCCGGACGCGGCTGCATTGATGCCGAGGATCTGGCAGACGAAACCATTAATCGCGTTACCCAGCGTTTGAGTACAATTAAAGAGGAGTTTACTGGTGATCCGACTCGCTATTTCTTCGGTGTCGCAAACTTTGTTCACATGGAGTATATGAGGAGAAAACCGCCTCAACCATCTCCGTTCCCGCCGTCTGACTCAAACCAGGTCGAAATCGAATATCGCTGCCTCGAACACTGTATCGCGAGTCTCACCGAGGAGAACCGGTATTTACTTCTGAAGTACTATGGAGCCGAGGGGCGTTCAAAGGTCGAGCAGCGCAGGCAACTCGCGGACGAGTTAGGTATTGCGCCAAATGCCTTGCGCATCCGGGCCTATCGCATTCGCCTCAGCTTGCAGGAATGTGTGGAGAAATGCATCGAGCGTTCACAGGAATGAAATAAGTGGCAGTTTCGAATCATAAAGATTAGAGGCGACTTCGTCGCTGGAGATTGCAAATCTTGAACCCGAACATTGATAAGCAAGAGATGAGAAATTACCTGCTTGGTACCCTCGAAATAGAACGCCGAGCGGCCTTTGAAGAAAGTATCCTTGGCGACGCCGGGGTTTACGAGGAGATCTTAGTCACTGAAGCAGAGTTAATCGATCAGTATTTAGCAAACAATTTATCACCTTCTGAGAGGCACCAGTTTGAGACTCATTTTCTGATCACGGCTGAACGACAAAGGAATTTACAGTTTGGCCGTTTACTTAGGCGATACCTGAACTCCCAACCGGCTCCCGTTTCTCCAGTAGAAATACCGGTAGCAGTTCGCCAGCACGAAATACCAGCTCCCGCGAAAAACTTCTTTCCGTTTGCCGCCGGCATCTTTACGCGAACTGCGACCGTCGCCGTCTCAGCCGCAGTTGTCGTCAGCATCGGAATAATCCTGTTGCTGTGTTGGACCTCGACCAGAAATCCGGGGCCGACCATCGCACAGGAAAACACCTCCCAAACAGTACAGGTGACGCTGACGCCCGGCACGATGCGATCTGCAGATGCGGTCACTCAGCGTGTCCCGGTTCCACCTCGTGGCGTTAAAGTCAGGCTCGAAATGCAGGTAAGCAATTCGAGTTTTCATAAGTACAAGTCGGAGCTGTTTCGGGAAAACGACTCGTTAAAGACAGCGGACGAGCTTCAGGCGGAGAAAAAGGGCGAGCAGCATATTGTGCCGTGGACGATCACCGGAGAAGTGCTCAGTCCGGGAGATTATCAAGTCAGGCTCAGTGGCGTTCTCGATTCGGGCCACGATGAATTCATCGACAACTATTCCTTCCGCGTAGTGAAATAATTTTGAAATGTTTGACCTTACCGAGTCATAGAAAGTGAAGCGTCGGATTAAAAGCCGAAGGACAAGGCAGCGGCGCTCGTTTGGACAAAAAACTACCCCACGCTGAAGCTCCTCACCCCATGCTTAGGTGCATGCCTCATGAAAGATGGCGAGCGGCTATAATTGGAGCAGCCGCTCGCCAGTATTTTTTCCCACAAAAAAGCACATAGAAGAACACATAAGGCACAAAAACCTGATGTTTCCTTTTGTGTTTGTTTTTGTGCCTTGTGTGCCTTTTTGTGGCTAATTATTCTTACTGTTTCTTGATGTAGTTTCGGTGTACCCAGCCATCCTTTTGCTGGCGGTCCTGGGTTTCAAAGAGGACGTTCTTGTCGTCTTCGCGAGTCACCATGCGGACGCGTTGTGTCACTTCCTTGGCCGCCGCCGCCGGCTTCTCGGATTCGACCAGAAAACTCTCGACCACTTCGCTGGCAACCGGCTGCGTGTCGTCAGTGTGCTTATTCAATTCCGCAATCGCTTCCACGGCGCTGGCTTTGAGCAGCTTGGGCCAGAGTTTCGCGAATAGCGCCTGCGACGCGTAAACATCCGCGCTGTTTACCTTGCCGTTGATGGCAAAAACGTAACCAATCACGTCCGACTTGTGCTTCAGAATACTCGCAAGCGAGTTGATGTAAGCGGCGCTTGTTTCCTTCACTTTGGAGTTTTCAACTGACAACTCGAAGCTCGTTTGGGACGCCCTTGCATTAACGCTCGCGCCAACGTTGCGGCTCAGCTTCTCCTGTGCCACCGACACATTTTGCCAAACAGCTTGTTGCGAGTTTGCGCTTTTGGCTGCCAGCTTCAGTTCTTTAGTAGCGGCTGAATTGTCGGAGCTGCTGAATTCGGCTGCCAGCTCGTTTCCGCGTTTGCTCCAACGGCCCGACTCAACACAAAACGCCGCGATTGGCATGCGGCCTGATTTTGGCGGCACGATGAAGTCGGTCGAAATCATGCGATCTTGTTCGCCGCCGCGGACGATGTCGCCTGACTGGACGTAGATGTCCTGGTTCGAGAGGTTTCGAATCGCGAGCTCGTTGACGTCTTTGGTCTCGTAGACCTTCACTTTCTTTTGCGCGAGCGCCTCCTGAAGCGTCAGAAAAGTTTTGCTGGTCTGGTCTTTTCCGTGGATGAGGAAGACTGTCAGGTTTTTGTGCGTGTACGGACCGGAGAGCCGGTAGTTAGAGGTTTGCGGGTTACGTGGGGAATCCTGACCGTGGGCGTTGCTGAACAGTCCAAACGGGAGAGCGATTAGCAAACAGAAAACCGCGAATATGATTAGGTGCTTAGGCTTCATTGTCGTACTCCTGGCTTGTAGCGATGGACCACGGGGAGACCACTCGCGGGGAGACCGTGACTACCTTGCGGGTAGAGGAACGATAACGATGAAGACTTCTTGCGCCCTGAGACGTGGTGATCCAGGTTTTCGTTGCCAGCCGAGGCGACGACGGCCAAAGTAAGTTACCCATTCTGGATGAAATACTTTCCTCAATTTCACCACACAAAATGTGACCAGGAGGTTTTTTATTTTAGTTTTATCTTGACTAATGGGGGGGTTGAGAATATAGATGCGGCATCGGCAACGTCTTACCGGTGTCTTCTGACCTTACCTGTCGTTAGTTCCTGATCTTCAAGACTTCAGCTACATGGGTGTTTGTATGCAGGTGTCTCTGGAAGCAATTAAATTCAATCATGATCCCCACTCGGCTACGGCGGACGCCCTGAACATCCGCCGAAATGAAACCGAAACTGTGTTCGTTCCAGAGTGGCGAAACGGCGTAAGCATTCTTCCGGATGATTCACCGGCAGCTTACGCAAGAGATGCGATTGGAGAAAATCCAATCACGATCAAAGCGAAGTTCAAATGCCTGGATCCCAAAATAAAATCAGTGGAAGTTCGTGCGATCGATCCAGCCAGAAACGTGGAGGCACTTTCCGCCTCGGAAGGTAACGCAATCGGCGAAGTTGCGGAGAGAGAAATCACATTTGATGCGAATGGCGAAACTGAGTTTGAGAGTTTCGAGCTAATCAATGTAGATATTCATAATCGCGGCGTCAGCTCCGGCGTTTCGACTTTGATCTGGCAGTGCCGGCTTAGGCACTCTGACCCCTGGTCGAATCTGACGACCACTAGCCACCGAATATACACGCTCCTGGACGTGCCTAATTGCGCGTGGCGCCAGCAACCATTTGACGGACTAAACATACAACTGCCGTGGACGGAAGTTCTCGACTATGCGTGTCAATGGGCTAGTGGCGCGCAGGGAATAGACGAAGCTGCCGGCAGAATCACACAGGCTGTTTTCGATCTTGGGAGGTCGTTGGTAATTTACGACGGACCTTCTACCTACGCCGACCTGACTTTTGATTGCACTTCGCTGCTGAACCTACTCCATGACGACAAGGGACTAGGGCAAACACTTAACTGTTCGGATTGCGCGACGATCGTTTCGACTTTTGCCAATGCGGTGGGATGCGACCTTTGGCAGTCGCGTATTGGTACCAGCTTCTTCATCACCAATCCTATTCGTCTCATCGGCGAACCTGATTTCGATAACGTCGACTTCGAATATCACGAAGTCGCGTGGAAGGATGAGTGTTCCTTTGACAATGATTTATTCGACGCCTGCCTCCAGGTAGATGCTGACGAAGACCCGAGCAAGCCGCCACAGACCGGAGTCTTAGCGATCCAAACTAAGTTTGGATCGCTCCAGAAGGGAAATTATCGGTTCCAACTCGCGCCACCGCCTAAACACGGTGAGGTTGATGTTTGCAAACCGACTCCTAACACGCGACAACGCAGAGCTATTGGACTAAACAGTACGCCACAAAAGGACTGCACGGAACTTTCGTCCGGCGCCGAGCCTCAGTCTAATGAGCCGGTCGGCAATACGCCTCAGATCTTTAGTGGCAACGTAAAGTTCGAAGATTGGGACCTCTATCGGGTCCGCACCTTAAAAAAGACGGCGGACCTTCTTTTTGGAGCCTGCTCACTTTGGTACTTACCTGCGGGAGATCCCGAACACCTTATCCGCCTGGACATTTCCGTGCATGGAACGCCTGCAGCTGCCACGCGCGAAAAACAACGCTTGCTGGAACGTTATCAGGTTAGGGATGCAAAGCAGGATCTGAAGCTCAGCGCAATCGACTTCATCATTATCACTAAGAGAGCTTTCCTGGGCCAGGTTGATGAGGTCGTCATTGAGGTGCGAAGCGTCGGAAGGAAAGCAATTAACATCGGTCCATTTGCACATGCTGTTTCGCAAATGATTTAACCAGTGAGAATCACAAAGAGCAACCGTTAACGTTCATTAACACTTGAGAGGAGAAGTCATGGCAAATCATTTCGAAGGCGACTGGCATTATAAGTTCGTGTCGGTCGACAACACCGGTGAGATAACCACTACAGATATGGGTCAGTTCCATCTGCCCACGGTGGGAAACGGCGGCAATCTCACAAACGCCACAGATAACGATCGCCATCCCCTCACCGGAGAGATAGGGCAGTCAGGTGGGTTTGAGACCATTCATCTCAACCGGGGAGCGGGTCCCGAACGTCACCTAAGGGGCATTCTGGTCTTTGAGGGGTCGGTCAACGGCGTGCCCACTATGGTCGTGGTTGGCATACACCGTAGACAGCCGTTTCCGCATATCCGAATGGAGTCTGGTGAAAAAGATGCTTCTGCCCAAGTGCAAACAGACGGCACGTGGGTCGCAACCAAACCTTAATCTCAGTCCTCCATATGATTGAATGACTTAAACATTTTGCCAGGGAAGCAGCCCAGTTGCGGCCCTGGCAAACGTTGACTTGATGACTACCGTGCGATTACCAGCCGCTATAAAGCATGCTTGCTCGTTTCTGCTAGTTCTGTACGTTTGTTCAATTGCGACTCCGACGATCGTCAGGTCACAGCAGACTTGCGATCAAGGCACAGTCCTAATGCTCGGGACGTCGTTGTGGTGCAAGGCCGAGGGCGGCCAGACATACTCATTCAAGCTCAGTGTTCCTGCTAACAGCTTCGTACATCTAGTCGTTAGGCAGCGAAAGATCATTCTCACGGCCGTGCTCCGCGATTCGGAAAACCGAGAACTTGTAAACAGCAGCTTCCCGGCAGGGGGCGATGGTCCAATAGAAATTTCCGCAATCTCTGGGGACTACATTTTAGAAGTTCGTTCGATGGAAAACTGGGCAGTGCCTGGCTCATTTGATGTAGTAGTCGACCAGCCCCGAGCTACCGTAGCGGACGACGCACTTCCGATCGCCGCCGAACGCTCTTTTGCCAAAGGACTGCAGCAGGATCAAGCAGGCGCCTTTGCTCCTGCGGTCGAGGAGCTCAATAAGGCATTGCTGTATTGGAAATCGGTTAACAACACGCATTGGTTAGCGCTAACACATTATGCGCTGACCCAGTCGTACAGAAAATCACGCAACCCTGCAAAAGCGGAGGAAAATTTTCTTGAAGTCCTTAAGATCAAACTCGATGAGTCCGATTGGCGAATAAGAGCCGCTAGCCTGAACGACTACGGCTTTAGTAAGACTCTGCAAGGAGACAGCGAGAAGGCGATCGCACTTTTGAATGAGGCGCTCGCACTGTTTAGAAGCCATGATGACCGCCGTGGCCAGGCAAGTTCTTTGAACAATCTGGCTATAACTTATGGCCGCGAGGGCGAGACTCGCAAAGCGTTGAAGTTGGCCCAGGAAGCGCTACCTCTGCGCAAAGTGGAAAACTTTCAGTCAGGGGTCAATAACCTGCTGAACACAATCGGCCAAATCTATAGCGGACTTGGTAGCCCGTACGAGGCGCTGGACTATTTTGAGCAGGCTTTACAAGGCTGGCAATTAATGGCGCAGCAGAATCAGCTCGACAGTCCAGATCGGTTGGCAAACGCACTGAACAGCGTTGCGCTGGCAAACGATCGTATTGGCAACTGGCAGAAGGCGAATCAGTACTACGACGACGCGCTGCGTATTCCCAAAATAACTACGCCACTGCGCGCTGCGATTCTTAACAATCAAGCTAGTTTGTATGCGTTGTTAGCAGACTTTAATACCGCAACGAAGGTTATTGATGAGTCGATTGATCTGCTCACCTCGATGAACGGTCCGGATCCGGACTTGCTCGCAAGCGCTCTGCTTCAGAAAGGTCAATTTCTGATCGCGTCAGGCAAAACAGACGAGGGGCTCGAGTATTTGCGACGGGCTCGCGAGACTAAACCCAACAAGCCTAAGCTGGCTTACGTTCTGATTGCTATCGGAGATGCTTACGCACGAGCAGGTAATTCGGCAGAGGCGCAGAAAGCCTACTCCGACGCTCTTGAGGTCCAGCTCGCGATCGACGATCGGCGTGGTCAAGCAACCGCCCACCAAAAGCTGGGCGAAGTGTATGTGGCGCTGAATAACAGAGCTACAGCTCTCAAAGAATATGAACTCGCATTATCGCTCTCGAGAGAAGTGCGTGACCTTCCGGGAGAAGCTTTGGCATTGAACAGTCTGGCACTGGTTGAGCGCGACCTCAACAACCTTCCCGTAGCGCTGGAGAAAAGCACCCAAGCCATCACGATAATGGAGTCACTCCGCACGAACGTTTCCAGCGATCGGCTGCGAACTTCGTACTTCGCTAGTTACGGCGATTACTATGAAGTGAATATAGATCTCAACATGTTGCGGGCACGAGGCGGTTCTTCTGCCAATCTCTCAGCCGCGCTGGAGAAAAGTGAAAAGTCGCGCGCGCGATCTTTAATAGACCTACTTGCGAGCAATCCGGCAGATATTGATCAAAATATCAGCACGGAACTGCGTCAGGCTGAACGCCAGATCACACAGAGACTGCGAGCTAAGATCGAAGCTCAAACTGCGCTTTTGAGCACTCGTCACAACCAATCGGAAGCGGAAACGACAGCAAACGAAGTAACCGACTTGCTTCGACAACAGGACGAAATAAGAGGACGCATTAGAGAACAGAATCTAAAGTATGCAAGCCTGGTCCAACCAGCGATCCTGACAACCGGAGAAATTCGACAACAACTCGACTCGGACACGCTCCTGCTCGAATTCGCACTCGGGGAGAAGCGAAGTTATGCGTGGGTGGTGACCAATGAGGGCATCAAGGGGTTTGAGTTGGCGCCGCGTGAGCAGATCGAAACGCTCGCGACGCGACTGCTGCACGCTATCACCGAACGCAATCGCAAGGTACCGAAAGAATTCCCGGCGAACACTGAGGCGCGCTGGAAGAAGGCGGACCAGGAGTACGCAGACACTGCCGCCGCCCTGAGCAAGCTAATTCTCGAACCTCTCGCTCCAGCGTTACAACGCGAACGCCTGGTCGTCGTTGCTGATGGTGCGTTACAACTCGTCCCGTTCGGCTTATTGCCGGACCCGACAACTTCATCGCACCTGATCGCGAAACATGAAATCGTCTCGCTGCCTTCAGCGTCAGTCCTGGCACTGCAACGACAAGAGCTCGCGAATCGAAAGCAGGCGCCGCTCGGAGTCGCGGTCGTGGCGGATCCGGTATTCGAACTGAAGGACCAGCGCGTCGCCGAAGCACTCGCCACAAACAAGAAGCGCAAAAACAAAACACCGCCACCCGTCGCCACTTTACCAACGAAGCCTCAGAACGAAACGCTGGTCAGCGCCTTGCGAAGCGTGGGCGCGGATGCCTCGCTGCACCGGCTCGTGATGTCGCGCACTGAAGCTGACGAAATCGCGCGGGTCGTTCCTGCGAATCAATTGTTCAAAGCTCTCGACTTCCAGGCTAACCGTGCAGTCGTGATGGATGGTGCGTTGTCAAAGTATAACTACGTCCACTTCGCGACTCATGGCGTCATCGATCTCGAACACCCGGAACTTTCCGGCATCGTGCTCTCGATGGTAGATGAAAACGGCAAAGAGCAGGATGGTTACGTGCGGCTTTATGAAATCTACAACCTGAACCTGCCCGCTGAGCTCGTGGTCCTGAGCGCGTGTCAAACCGGAGTCGGCAAGCAGATTAGAGGTGAAGGCTTGATTGCACTGACGCGCGGATTCATGTACGCGGGTGCCGCGCGTGTCGTCGCCAGTCTCTGGAAAGTTGATGATTCAGCCACGGCCGCGCTGATGGCGCAGTTCTACAAACAGATGTTCACAAACGGAAAGAAACCGGCGGCGGCTTTGCGCCTGGCGCAACAATACATGTCGGAGCAAAAACGTTGGCGGTCGCCCTATTACTGGTCCGGCTTCGTGTTGCAGGGTGAATGGAGGTGATTTAAAAGAGCAAACGATTCATTCATCGCATATAATCACACTCCGAGTTCCGCCCCCAACCTGAAGTAGGTTTCGGAGTTTCTCCACTGTTGAATTCCTCTGATTTTCCATCCGAGCTGACCTCCCGTTCAACAGGCGGCGACAAGAGTGTGGCCCATCGGCACGCAGGCCCTTTGACTCAGCAAGCATTTGAAAAATTGTTGACTTGTTTCTCGCCGGATCGCGAACAGGCGGGAATGGAATATGAAACTACGCGGCGCAAATTGATCCGGTTTTTCGCATCGCGCTCGGTGGAATCAGCCGACGTGCAGGCAGACGAAACAATCAATCGCGTGGCGCGACGGATTGATGAAGGTCAACAGATCGATAACTTGCTCGGCTATTTTTACGGAGTAGCACGAATGGTTTTCAAGGAAACGATTAAAGAAAAAGAGCGGACTCCGGTTCCAATCGACGAGGTGGCGCCGCAGGTCTTGCGGCACAAGGCCCCGGAACCGATCGAACCGGATCAGCGTCTGCTTTGCTTTGATCGTTGTTTGGAAACTCTGCCGCCCGAGAGCCGGTTGCTGATCCTCGAGTATTACGAAGGCGAGGGACGCATCAAGATCGAGCGACGCCAGGAACTGGCTGACCGGCTGCGAATTCCTTTGAACGCGTTACGCATTCGCGTGCATCGAATCAGGTTGAGCCTGGAACAGTGTATTCAGAACTGCCTGAAGCAGATGCAAGCTCAGAAGCAGGTTTAGGAGCTAATTTTGTCACAGCAGAGCCCAACAGAGGTCGTCAAACGCTACTTGCTGGGAGTTCTCCCGGAGGAGGAAAGGGAACATTTCGAGCAACAGTATTTCTCCGATAATGCGCTCTTCGAGGAGGTCGAGCTGGCGGAGGATGACCTGGTCGATCGATTTATTCGCGGCGAGTTGACTAAAGACGACCGCCGCCTCTTCGAGCAGGCTCTGTCTGGTTCACCGCGACTCAATGAACGAGTTGAGTTCGCGAGGCTGCTCTCAAACAAAACCACTTCTCAGCCTGTACCGAAAGTCGAACCTGTTCCTCAACCGGGCTTCTGGCAAAGACTCTTCTCACCCGAGAAATACGCTTTCCGTCTCGCGTCCGGCTTCGCTGTTTTGCTGTTCCTCGTCGGCAGCGCCACGGTCGGGATCACGTGGATGAACCTGAAACAACAATCCGCCGTACTCTCCGCACGCGACGTCGAGTTAAAACAACAAAACGAAGCTGCTGCTAAAGAACTCGCGCAACTCGCGGAGAAGCAGGCGGTGAATGATCGACGCGCCGGAGATCTGGAAAAACAAGCGGCGGAACTGGAAGCTCAACGCCAGGCGATTCAACAACAGATCGAAGCATCCGATCGTCCGCTCAACTTAATCGCCCGTCTGACCCTGGAGCCCGGCGCGACGCGCGGCGAAGGCGAGCAGCCAGAGTTAACTCTTAATCGAAATTATTCCTCGCTCAGTCTTAACATCCCACTCATCGACTCGGACTATCCTCGCTATCGAGCCGTGGTGCTTACACCTGATCGAAAGCCGGTATCAAAACCACGCAGCCTGACTCCAAAGAGTGCTGCTTCCGGCAAGTCCCTGAATTTGTCGGTGCCGCTCACAGGTATCAAACCGGGAGATTATTTCGTGCAGGTTGAAGGAATTGACGCCTCAGGCAAGACCACGCCAGTGGACGAGTATCGCTTTCGCTTAAACGCGCCGCCGAGGTAATGTGATGCAGACTTTTAAGAAGAAGATTTCACGCAAAGGCGCAAAGTTTACACAAAGGCGCAAAGAGGTTAAGTACTTCTTTGCGACTTCGTGTAAACTTTGCGCCTTTGCGTGAAACTTTACTCCGTTTGCCTCGAACACGATGAACGCTCAGTCACTCGTGCACGGTCGGAGCGTCGGCGTGCGGGACGAAGCACATGCGACAGCGAGCCTCGTACTTGTCTGAGGCGCCCACAGCGACGCGTTCTTCTGACTCAAAAGTGCGCTGAGAATAATTTGCCGGCTGGCCACATTTCATGCAGATGGCGTGAGTCTTGGTGATGTACTCGGCGATCGCGAGTAGCTGTGGCATCGGCTCCCACGGCTTGCCGGTGTAGTCCTGGTCCAACCCGGCAATGATCACGCGGACACCGCGTTGCGCGAGCGTGTTGGCGACGTTGACCAGCTCGTTGTCGAAAAACTGTCCTTCATCAATCCCGACAACTTCCGTATCAGGATCGATTTTCTCGAGTATCTCGGTGGCCGAACGACTGTTCGCGGAGTCGTGACGCATCTCCGAATGAGAAACAATTTGACTCTCGGAGAAGCGCGAGTCGAGCTCGGGTTTGAAGACCTGAACCTTCTGCCGCGCGATCTTCGCGCGACGCAGACGGCGGATCAGCTCCTCTGACTTGCCTGAAAACATCGATCCGGCAATCACTTCAACCCAGCCTGCGTGCTTGTGCGAGTGTGGTGGCGGTTCTTCGTGGTTAATTTGGGAGACTAGTTCATCCATTCTGATTAGCTGTAAAGTTTGGGATTGTAAAAAGGCGCAAAGGCGGCGACGAGCGCTAATTCAAAACTCATGGACCGCGTTACCAGATCGCGTGATAACACACCCCACGCGCCCTGCTTGCTTCTGATGTCGCGGCCGCCGGCAACTTCATCGATCACGATTCCCAGCTCCTGCCGGCCTTCGACAACACTCTTGACGATGTGTGGCGGCACGGAAATCGACGGCGCCGCGCCAAAAGCACTCCGCACGCCGTTGTCGATCGCAAACGCCCAGCCTCGTAAGAACGTGTGCCACTCGCCTTCGATGGAAACTGAGTGAAAACCGCCCTCGAGCCCGACGTAGATATCGGCCTCGAGTCGCCGGCTGTGCAGTGAATCGCGGGCCGCGAGGGCTCGTTCGCGGGCGCCCTGCATCAGTTGCCAGTCCGTCAGCGGCATGGCGGGAACGTTGGTCTCCACTCGTCGCGCGACCACGTTGGCGTTCGCCCAAGCCGAGTCGATGGTAGCGATTCGTGCGACGCTGGCCCTCACAGCCATGATTTTTGCCGCGCGATCAGACCCCAGGGCGATTGTCTTAAGTGACACAGCGACAGAGGCTATAACACAAGAGCCTGCTTCGTTCAAAACGAATGGGTCTTACTCTGCGCAATCTCTGCGTCCTCTGCGTCTCTGCGGTAAAAAGAACCGGCAAAGAACATGTAAACCGCAGAGACGCCGAGGACGTAGAGGTTACGCAGAGTTGGACACCCCCGGTCCTATAGGACCTGTCCCCTATTTTCCACAGACACATTTTCACTCCTGTTACGCATAGCTATTGAAAGCCGCCTGAAGGGTTAAGCGCGAGAATTGGTTGACAGAAAAGTGACGTAGGAATAGCCTTTGTCACACCTCTGGTATTTCTACATGCCCAGCACCCCCTTCCGGCCGCCCAGAGAGCGGCCACGGTAGGGTAAGAACCAATCTTTGAAGCTGCCTGACTAAGCGTCTCACGTTAGCCCACGTGACTCCGAAGGAGGAGATTTGAGATGTGCGAACCTAAAGAATGGACCCTAATGTTTTACTTTGCCAGCGACAACCCGCTTGCGATCAGCGCTGTCTCGCAACTGAAAGCCATCAAAGATGCCGGGTTTCATCCTGATGCCAATGTCGTGGCGCAATTCGATCCTTACACCGAGGGAACTCCCACCCACGTTTTCGATGTAAACCTCGTCAACAAGCTCAAGAGTCCGCGCAGAGCCAACGTCGGTTTCGCCGGTGACGATCCCATCGTCCGGAGCATGATTGAAGACAAGTTGTGGCGCGATGAAAAAACCAGCCCCGAAGAAAACAACGGCCTGGTGGTCTCCAACGGTGAGCCGGTAAGAAACGCACTCAATCGCGCGTTCCGGACGAAGTACAACATCGAGTACAAACCGCCGGTGGCCCCGAATGTGAACAGCGTCCCTAACGCCCGCAACGGCGATAGACTTGAGGAACCCGACCCGCAAACATCGCTGCGAGAGTTTTTGCGATTCTGCGGCGACAAATACCCGGCGAAACATTACATGTTGTTCATGCTCGGGCATGGCGTGGTGGTTGGTAACGACGTCTTCATGCTCGACGAACATGCCCCCGAGCACTCGCTGACGTTAACCGATCTCGGCAAGATTCTGGGTGAATTCAAACACTCGATCGAGCTCGAAGATTCGAGTTTGGAATTAGTCAGTTTTCACAGTTGCTCAGTGAGCTCGATGGAAGTTGCTTACGAGCTGCAGGGTATCGCGAAGTACATGCTGGCGTCACAGGGACCAGCGTATGTCGGCAGTTGGCCTTACCGCCAGATCCTGATTCGCCTCTTCAACGCGCTGTCCGGTGGTGGAACGATCGATATCAGAAGCCTGCTGTTCGACATCCATCACTCCTGCATGCTCAACAGTGCTGACTATCTTTTGGCGGGCTATTCCTTTCAGCTCACCCTCTGTGATCTCGAGAAACTCGGCGGCATGACGGACGCGATCGAGGAGTTGACGCGGGCATTGATCGCCGGTCTGGAAAAGAAAAACGACCTCGCGAGAGACTGCATCCTGTTGTCGCACTGGAAATCGCAGAGCTTCTTCAACGAGATGTACTCCGACCTCTACGACTTCTGTTTCTGCTTCAGTAAAAAGATCGAGGAGCTGGTCGCCGCCGGCCTAACACCGAGCCAGGAGCTCCTGGCTATTCATCGCGCTGGTGGCAAGGTGATGGATAAGCTCGTTAAGGAAAATCCCAAGAAGCCGGGCTTTCCTAACCTGCAACAGATCATCGTGGCCGCGGATTCATTGGGACCCGCATTCCAGTACTCGCGCGGGTTTTCAGTCTACTTTCCGTGGTCCGAACCAATGGCAGATAGTCCCATCCTGGGTGAGTATGCGAAATACAGGTTCAGTACCGAGTTCAAGACTCCCTGGCTTCAGTTTCTGAAAGTCTACTTCGAGAAGACGAAGCGTGAAGTCAGCGGTGTCGAAGCCGATATGAGACGTTACATTCCATCGTTACCGGGCAATCCAACTTTGTCGATCGTCGATACGAGTCTGGACGAAGACATCGCCAGCCTTGTCTACAACGGCGAGGGAATGCCTGATCAATCGGCCTCGCTCGCTCGTGGTGACAAAACTGATCCGACCGACAAGACCGGTGGTGACCTGGATCTCATTTCCATCAAGAACTTCCCGCGTGATACGCGCGCTCGCAGAGAACGAATGGTACAAGCTGACCGGCGGTTCCCGGTGACTGAAACCTTCGGCCTCCTGGAAAAAAACGGTCGCAACGGTAACCATTAGAAAAACGAAAACGATGGGCGAAGGCGTTGGATTAAGATTTTTCCAACGCCTTCAGTCGCCTTTGATGAAAGCTAAATTAGCCCTTCTGGTTTGCCTGATCCTCAGTTGGCAATTGCCCGCCGGGGTGTCGGCATCTGCCCCAAACCCAGACGAAGCCCCCGACGTCAAACAGAGAGCCGAGCAACTGCTCGATCTCAGCGACGAACAAAACGCAACGAATCACGATCTTGCCGTTCAGACAGCGCAGGAAGCGCTGGCCCTCTATCAATCCGTCGGCGATCAGGAAGGCGTGGGCGAGTCGTATTTCGCGCTGGGTCGCTACCACTACGCTCTGAACAAGATGAACCTGTCGGTTCAGAACTATGAGTCGGCGTTGCAAATCTGGCGTCAGCGCAACGATTCGGCAAAAGCCGCACGGGCTCTGATCCAGTTGGGCTTCATCGAAGGGCGCAGGGGTGAATGGCTCAACGGATTTTCTTATCTGACGCAGGCCCAAAATCTCGTCGACGATCAAAACAACCTGGCGGCGATGGCCAGAATCGCCACGGGCATGGGTTTCGTCTTCAATGAAAGCGGACTGCCGGAGTATGGGTTGAGCCAGTATCAACGAGCGCAGGAGTATTTCCGGCAGGTGCCCGATACGCGCGGTTATAACCGGCAGGTAATGATGGTGGGTTACACCTATTTCCTGTTGGGAAACTATCGGGCTGCTGTCGAAAATTTGCAGGACGCACTGGAGAATTTCAAATCCTCAGACGATAAGAACGTAGAAATCGATAGCGCTGAATGCGAGGGCTACATCGGTCAGGTTTATCTCGCTACCGGCAAATATGATCTCGCCCTGCAATACCTGCTTCCGATTCCTGCGCTCTATGAGAAAAGCAGGAATCAAAGCGATGCCGCACAGATCCGAGGATTGATTGGAGAAGTCTACCAGCGACAGGGAAAGATCGCGCTCGCCCGTACTAATTATGAAGCGGCGTTGAAAAATTTTCGTGAGGCCGGTGACACGGTTAAAAAAGCTGCGGTTGCTTCCGCCCTCGGACGTCTCGAATTGAACGCGGGTAACCTCGATGCGGCGGAGAATTACCTGAACGAGTCGATCAAAACCACTGAAGACATACGCAGCGACTTGAGTAGTCGCATGTTAGCCATGGCCTTTTCCGCGAGTGTTCACGATCGCTATGAGACGTATATCGAGTGCCTCATGCAAGAGCATAAACGGCAGCCGGGACACGGTCTCGAGCTGCGTGCTTTCGAGGCCAGCGAGCTTGCCCGCGCCCGTTCATTGGCCGAGCTGTTACGCGATACTCAAACGAAAGTGGTGACCGGCATTGACCCGCAGCTCGCAGCGCGTGAGAAAGTGTTGCGCCAGGCTATCCGCGCAAAAGCGGAACAGACAATCGCGTTACTGGCAACCGACTACAAAAAGGAGCAGCTCGACAAACTGGAGAGCTCGCTCACGGGTTTGCGCCAGCAACATCAGCGACTCACGCAACAACTCGAAAAACAGAATCCGCAGTACGACCAGATCAAAGAGGCGACCAACTATTCCGTAGCGCAAATTCAGGAGCGCATCGTCGAAGACAACGAGACGATGTTGCTGGAGTATTTTCTCGGAAAGAATGCCAGCTATGCGGGGGCCATCACGCGGAATGACGCGCAAGTTTATGAATTGCCTAAAGCTGAGGTGATTACCGGCGCGGTGCAAGCCGTTTATAAACTCCTCGCCCAGAAGCCGGACGATGTTGCTGAGCAGTCGCTCAATAAGGCCGCCGGTGAGCTGGCGCAAATGGTCCTTACTCCGCTGGCCAATCACGCGAATATTAAAAGAGTGATCGTAGTTGCCGACGGCGCGCTGAATTACATTCCGTTGCAGTCGTTACCGGATGGTTCCGGTAATCCCTTAGTCGTGAATTATGAAATCGTCAACGCACCGTCCGCGTCGATTCTTGGTCAACTGCGCCAGGAGAATCTGCAACGGCCGGCAACCACGAGGATCGTCGCCGCGTTTGGCGATCCGGTGTTTCGCTCAAACTATTTGCAGTTCAAAAACTCGAGCGAAGCGGTGGCGTCGGCAAAATCTTTAGAACGCGGTCTCGAAGTCGATGCCGATTCACTCGAGCCGGGCAAAATTCAACCGCTCGTTTACAGCAAGTTCGAGCTGGGGAACCTGAGCGCCATTGCCGGTGCGGGAGCTTTTGTCGCCACGGGATTTCACGCGTCACGTATGGTGCTCGAAAACACCGACTTCTCGAAGTACGCGATTCTTCATTTCGCGACGCATGGATTACTGAATCCGGAGAACCCGCAAAAATCGGGTTTCTTTCTCTCGACGGTGGACGAAGACCAGCGCGACCAGAATGGGTTTATCACGATGGAAGATGTTTACAACCTTCGTGTACCCGTCGCGCTCGTGGTGCTGAGCGCGTGCCGCACGGGTTTGGGTAAAGACGTTCGTGGCGAGGGGCTGATCGGACTGACGCGCGGCTTCATGCACGCGGGAGCTTCGAGCGTGGTCGCGAGTTTGTGGAAAGTCGATGACGAAGCGACCGCGGAGTTGATGAAGTATTTCTACACGAACATGCTGAAGAAAGGACTGCGGCCGGCGGCGGCGTTGCGTGAAGCGCAAAACACGCTGAGACAAAATCCGCAGTGGCAGTCGCCGCACTTCTGGGCCGGCTTCACCTTGCAGGGCGAATTCAAGGACCCGATCAAACTGCCGCCTCCAACCACCGTCCCACCGAGCGTTCAGAACGCCGTCGGTCTCAGTCTCTTATTTACTTTGTTGATTGGAATTGGCTGGGGCTTCTGGCGCCGCCGTAGCGCCTAAGTCGGAAAACTTTTTCACGCAAAGGCGCAAAGACACAAAGAAGAGCCTTCCAGAAACGCGGCAGCGCTTTGTGTCTTTGCGCCTTTGCGTGAGAATTCTTTATTCAACCGCGAAGAAGTAACTCCCGGGGATTCGCTCTGTCGTATCGTCCGCTTTGACTTTGAAGAGTTGAATCGCGTAATTGCCCGGAGTTAACGACCCTGCCGGCACGATCACAGTTATCGTTTGCTCGCTTCGTTGATCGGTTTTCAAAGCACTTCCACCTGCCAACTTCGCAACATAATCTTTCGCGCCTCGCGCACTTTCCGGAATCGTCAGCGTCACCTTGAGACCAGTATTCGGCGGCAACTTCACCGCCGCCGGCGTCGCACCGTTCGCACGATCAGCAGTACTGATCGCAAGATTCAGCGCCAGATAATTCGTCGAGTTATCCCGCCATACAACGAGGTAGACAATGCCCGCAATTATCACCAGCGTCGCCACCGTCAACGCAAATGACGGCCGCTTCCAAAAGGCTACGATCTGTTCCATCAGGCTGGGCCGAGCAGCTTGCTCCTCTGGCTTTCGCTCGGCTTGAGCGCGGCGAAGTAACTCGGCCGCAAACTCCAACTTGCTCTGACGCTCGGTACTGTTCAAAAAATATTGCTGAACCCGTTCACGTTCCTCATCCGGTAATTCATGGCTCAAATATTCATCCGTAATCTCGTCAACAACAGTGTCAAACTCCTCACCAAATCCGGGATCCGACAGCAGCCGCAACTCGAATTCTTCCTCGTCTGCTGCAGCTAATCGACCCAGTAGATAGTCCCGGACCTCGTTTTTATCGTTTTTAACTATGATGGCCGCTCCCTCTTTTGCCGCTAATACCGCCGGATTTCGGATACCTGATAGGAGGTTTTTCCGAATCCTTAACTACTATGACTTTCGACGCCGTTTTTGTTTTGTCGCGACTGGGCAATACAACGAACTACGCATTTTTCGAGGTTTACTCGCAAATGATGGGCACGAGTGCGCAAGGCGCCTTCGCTAATCCGAAGCTCGTGCGCCATCTGCCGGTGATGCTGGATCTTCGCGTGTCCCTGGTAAAGGTGATAGTCGAGAATGAATTCCTGTTTGTCGCCTGGCAACAGTTTCAAACACTTTGACAAACACTCTTCTGTATCAGACCGCACACTCTCCTGCGTTCCGCGTTGGGGCAGCACGTCCGTCGAGACTTCTTTACGACGTCCGTATTCCAGCAGGACGTTTCGAGCCACGCCGTGAAAGTAGCGTGCCGGATCACCCACGTAGGTTCCCCGCAACTCGGGCAGTCGTTTGACCACGCGGTCGATCGTCTCGTCCGTATAGTGTTCCGCGTCGCTGAGTCCCTTCGAGACGAAAATGCGTATCAAGCCGGCGCGAATTATCTCGTATCGTGAACCTGCTTTTTCGCGATCCGGATCGAGCCACTCAAGCAAGGCATCAAATGGTTCCTTGGTGCTGGTCACCTATCTGTAAATTCCTTAGAACTGGGGATCGGTAAGACGTGCGCCGCGCAAGCTAGGGGACTCGGTGAGAGCCCGCCTAAAACTAGCTCAGACGCTGGGCAATAGCAAGAAGGCCCATCTTGACATTCAATTCTGCGGTTGCTGTAATCAAACTTCATACTACATCGTGAGCAAAGGAAGTTTTTTGGAGGTACTCGCTTGGCAATCGATGAATTAGTTTACGACTGGAATACGATTGAACCATCGCTCGTCGCACCCAACCGTCACATCGGGATCGACGACGAAACGCTGCGCGATGGTCTGCAATCGCCTTCCGTCACCGAGCCTTGCGTAGAACACAAACTCGAGCTGCTTCACTTGATGGAAGCACTCAATATCGACACCGTGAATATCGGACTGCCCGGCGCCGGCGGCACTCACGCCGCCGGAGTTGAACGGCTGGCCCGAGAGATCGCCGATAAGAAACTGAAGATCCGTCCCAACTGCGCCGCTCGCACGCATCGCAACGATATCAACGCCGTGCTCGAGATCTCACAGCGCGCTGGTATTCCCATCGAAGCGTGTACATTCATCGGCTCTTCCGCCGTGCGGTTCTTTGCCGAAGACTGGACCATAGAGAAGCTACTGCAAATGACCGAAGAGGCCGTTTCATTTGCCGTGGGCCATGGCCTGCCGGTTAATTTCGTCACCGAGGACACCACGCGCGCCAAGCCGGAAACAATTCGCGCGCTTTACACAACTGCGATTCGCTGCGGCGCGAAGGCAGTTTGCGTCTGCGACACGGTCGGACACTCAACGCCCGACGGCGCGCGCGCGGTAGTGAAGTTTGTCAAAAGCATTATTGAAGAACAGGGCGGCAACATCCGGCTCGATTGGCACGGTCATCAGGATCGGGGACTGGGAGTGATCAACTCGATCGCGGCGATTCAAGGCGGCGCCGATCAGGTTCACGGCTCAGCGTTGGGCATCGGCGAACGGGTCGGCAACACGCCGCTCGATCAATTGCTGGTTAATCTGAAACTGATGGGCTGGATCGATAACGATCTGTCGCGTTTGGGTGAGTATTGCCAAACAGCCGCGCGCATTTGCTGTTGGGACGTGCCGGCGAATTATCCCGTGTTCGGGCGCGACGCGTTTCGCACGGCAACTGGCGTTCACGCCGCGGCGGTGATCAAGAGTTATCGGAAAGGCGATCGGCGTTTGGCCGATATCGTTTATTCCGGCGTGCCGGCAGGTGAGTTTGGACTCGAGCAAAAGATCGAGATTGGACCAATGAGCGGAAAGTCGAATGTGATCTACTGGCTCGAGAAGCGCGGTATCGAGCCGAACGAGAGTCTCGTCAATCGTATTTACGCACACGCCAAGTCAGCGACCGGCGTACTCGAAGAGAGTGAGATCATGGGGTTGTTGTGAGCCAGATCCCTGTTGCACTCCAAAAATCCGCGTCCCAGTTGATGTCGCACGTCGCGGTTGTTCGTGCCTTCCGTTACTTCGAAACCCACGCCGATACCATCACCGAAGAACAGATTCGCATCTGCTCGATTCCCGCCAGTCCTTTCGGCGAACAGGAACGCGCTGAGTATCTGCGGCAAAAGTTTATCGAGCTCGGACTGAGCGAAGTCGAGATCGACGAAGAAGGCAACTGTCTCGGCCTGCTGCGCGGCGCTTCGTTAAAGCCGCTGCTCGTTGTCAGCGCACATCTCGATACAGTGTTTTCCAAAGACGCTGACTTCACGGTCAGCAAACGTGAGCACAAGTTGTATGCGCCGGGAATCGCCGACGATGGTTGTGGACTGGCAGCTCTCCTGGCCCTCGCCCATGTGATTCAAAACGAGCAGATCGCGCTCGAAGGTTCGCTGCTGTTTGTCGGAACGGTGGGTGAAGAAGGCGAAGGGAATCTGCGCGGCGTTCGTCATCTGTTCACTAACGGCCGCTGGGCTTCCGAGGTTGATGCGTTCCTGAGTTTTGATGGACCAGGTGTCGATCGCATTACTAACCGCGCGCTTGGCTCGCGTCGTTATCGCGTCGAGTTCATTGGACCAGGCGGACATTCGTGGGGCGACTTTGGCGTGCCGAACCCCGTACACGCGATGGGACGCGCGATCTCGAGACTGGCCGGATATCCGGCGCCGAAAGATCCGCGCACGACATTCAATGTTGGCCGGATTGAAGGCGGCACAGGCGTCAACTCGATTCCCAGCCGGGCAGCGATGGAAGTAGATCTGCGCTCGTCGGCTGAGCCGGAGTTGCAACGACTGGATGCATTTTTCCGTCGCGCGATGAGAGATGCCGCGGATGAAGAGAACGGAACGAGGCGCGCGGGTGATCCGCCGTTGCAATTGAAGCTCGAGCTAATCGGTGAAAGACCCACTGGTGAAACGCCTGCCGATTCACCGCTCGTCGAGCTCGCATTGGAAGCTACGAGGGTGCTTGGCGTCGAGCCGCGGCTCGATCAATCTTCGACTGACTCAAACCTGCCGATCTCGCTCGGCATTCCCGCGATCACACTCGGAGCCGGAGGGGCCTCGGGCTCATCACACACTCTCGACGAATGGTACGACCCCCGCGACCGCGAAAAAGGCCTCAAACGCGCACTACTCGTCGTTCTCGGCGCTGCGGGGCTCAGAAAGTAGACAGCCGCAAAAAGAATTCATGATGATTAATTAGAACAAGTCAGGAAGAGGGGCTTGCCCCCGCTGCTGGACTAATTCATTAAGCAGCGGGGGCAAGCCCCTCTTCCTGACTTGTTCTAGCTGAGTTGACTTTTTCTAGCTGGGGCTGAGATTTAGTTGATCGGGATCGAGACCGTCGCTGATCCGGCTTTTCCTGGCGGGAAGCGCTTCTGTCGCGCGATGCGCAACGCATTCGCGTCGCCACCGGAAGCCTGCGTCACGCGCCCCGACTCGTCATACGTAACCGTCACCACCACTCGCTTCGCACCCGATTCAACCGGCGCCGGAGCAACGCCCGGATTCTCGGCGAGCTTCGCTTCGCGAGCCTTTCGTTCCTTTTCACGCTGTCGCTTCGCGGCTAACGCTGCCGCATCCTCAACCGGTGACTCCGCCGCCTCGGCAGTTGTCGGTTGCGGTTGTACCGGAGCTTCAGTCTGTGTGTTCTGCGGCGCCGGCGCCTGCGTCACCACTTCCGGAGCAGGAGCGGCTTTCTTGCTGTACCAGCCGGCCGGAACTCCAATCGCCGCCACACTACCTAACACCGCAACGGCAATCGCTCCCACGAAAATCGGTTTGCGACGACCGCCGGAATCTCTTCCCAACGACAGAAATGCCGGCGCGAACGACTTCTCTACCTCAGCACTCGTCTGCACCTCCACTTCCGCGCCCGCGAGCTCATCAGGTTCCGGCAAGTACTCCACCGGAAATGCGATACCAGGAGCGATGTTCTCGTCCAGTCGTCGGAGACCTTCGAGCACTACCTGTGTCCACGGTTGATTGATGGTGCGGCTCTTTGCTTCCACGTCTGCGCTGAATTCAAACTCGGCGTTGGGGAGAGTGAGAGCATAGTAGACCGCGTCGATGCCATGTAGCACGCCGATGCGTGCGTCAACCACTGAGCCTGCCTGCAGGAAGAAGTATCCCGCTCCCTGCGGATACAAAACTTTAAGACGGCCGCTCTTGCGTTGATTACAGAAGAACTCGATCAGCTCTGAAAGTGAAAGGTCGCTGAGGTGTCCAGTTAATGCCATGAGAACAAGTCCCTTCTAGGAGAACCGTGGATTGTAACGAGGAGAGAATGGCGCGCCGTTCTGGCCGGCGCGCCATGAAGGAAGGTTTATTGAACGAGCGCAAACTTGTAGTTAATCACGCCGGCTACTTTCACGGGTTGGCCGGAAAGTTTCGTGGGAGAAAACTTGGCTTTCAGCGCCGCTTGCACGGCCGCTTCGCGCAGGATGGCTGGACCAGCCGACGCATTTGCCGCGACCACTTTGCCGGTCTCGTCGAGAATTACGTCAACCGTAACCACACCCTGAGTCCGCATGCGTTTCGCGGCTTCAGGATAAGTGGGCGGTGGCAGGAAAATCGCAGTGCCGTTGAGAACGCCACCAGACACCGGTTTGAGAATCGGTTTTGGACCAGGGCTCGGCGGCGGTTCGGAATCCAGCATCACCCGGATCGCTTCATTCGAGCTGACCGTGGGCACCTTTACTTCAGACGGACCAGACGCGAGTTTGGTAGCGCTCGTTGAAGCTGAGGGAAGGTCGGGCGCGTTCGGAATTTTCTTGTTGTCTTTCTTCGCGTTCGCCGGAGTGTTCACCACCGCGGGCTTCGTCGCCGGCGCAGTCACGGGCGGAGTGACGGGTTGCGGCGTAGTCGCGGCGCCGGGCGTAACCATCCTCACCATGTTCTCGTCGAGGTAATACATGATTGAGCGATAGGTCACTTCGGTCGGTTCGAAAGTGATGCCACGCGAATCGACCATTGCCACCGACGTGGTCATCTTGTTCCAGTTGCCGGCGAAGTCGAACTCGTATTTGTAGGTCTCTTTGCTCAACAAACTGCCGTCCGGGTTGAGCATGGTCATCTCACTGATGTTTCCCTTTTCGTCGTACTTGTAGACTTCCTTGCCCGTCAGTGTAGCGCCTGCAATCGGGAAATACTGGTTTTCGATCTTGTTCCCCTTGATGTCATAGGAAACAAGCTCGACGACCTGGTGTTTTCCTTCAGCCGGGCGGCCGTCTGCGCTCAGGAGCTTGGCGACTTCGGTACGCACGCGGCGCACAGGGCCGATCAAACCGTCCCGGGATCTGTCACTTTCAACCGCGGGACCGGCGGCTGGGGCAGTTCCGGCTTTGGCGGTCAGGTTCGACTGGGCTGCGACAGCAGCGCACGAAACCATCAGGCCAAGCGTAATCAAGCAAAATCTCTTCAGTAGCATCGACATTGTTATCTCCATAATTCGCTGAGGCAGGCCAAATTTGGAAAGATTGGTCGTGAGGGGAGCAGGTCAAGCCGCAGGCACCCACCCGGCCCTAGCCATACTAACGAAGTTAAACGTTGTTGTCTATAGTTTTCTGGAAGAGGTTTCACGTAAAGGCGCAAAGGAGGATGCAAAGCCGCCAGGATTCACTCTGCACCTGAGTTTTATCCTTTGCGCCTTTGCGTGAAACCGGTTTTGGCCTTGATCTACACCTGTTCGGCGCGAAAGAGGGTGTCGGTGCGGCTGAGGGCGATTAATTCGTGGGCGGCGCGGTAAACCTGGGCGACGGGAATCTCCATGATTGTCGGACCGAAGATAAGGCGGTTCGAATCACCGGCGGGCGTAAAACAATGCGGATCCGGGCGGTCCATGATCATCACCACCGGCGTCCCGACTGCGGCGGCAATGTGCGCGGGTCCCGTGTCGTTCGAAATGAAGACAGTCAGCCGCGCCTGCGCCGAGACCAGCTGCGGGATCGTCAAACGGTCAAAGAAAATCGTCCCGGCCGGAAATACTTTGCGCATCTGCGGCACCATGCCCCGTTCCTCGGGACCCGTGAACACGATCACTCGCACCTTATCGTTTCGAATGAGATGATCCGCGAGTTCGACAAAACGTTCCAGCGGCCAAAGGCGTAGCGCATTCCCGGCTCCCGGAAACAGCCCGACCAGCAACTCGCGCGTTTGTGCCTTCTCCTTCTTCAGTAGCGCTTCGACTGCGACATCGTCGCTCGCGCCCGTGCGCAGCGTGGGCGTTTTGGAAACGTTCTCGATTCCCAACGGCTTGAGCAGGTCGAGGTAACGATCGACGAGATGAGTAGTCTCTACTTCTTTAACTGGTTGCGGTTTGAAATTCGCCAGGAAGTCGAGCGAACGATTCGAGCGGCGTGAGAAGAGCCGGTGCGGCGCACCGGAGAGAAATCCGAGGACGTTGGTCTCGTAGTAACTGTGCAGGTCGATGACAAAATCAAACTTCGCCTTCCGGACCTCTGAAACCAGCTTGATAATGCGGCCAAGCGAAATCAGGGTGGGGCCATCGCGCAACGCAACCCGATCCACTTCGAGGATCTCGTTTGCATAACCCGAGAGACTGATCAGCTCTTTACCAGGCTTGCCGACGGCGATGGTGATCTGAGCGTGCGGGAAACGTTCGCGTAGCGCGCGCAACGCGGGCAAACTCATCACCACGTCCCCGAGTTGACCAAAATCGATGACGAGTATGTTCCGCGGATCGAATGCCATCCGTGTTATCCGTGATTAAAGTTCTCGCAGATCGCGACCCGTCATTTCAGATGGCTTTTCGAGGTCGAGCAGTCCAAGCATCGTGGGTGCGACGTCTTCGAGCGCGCCGCCGCTGCGCAGCTTCAATCCGATCGATTCCTGATCGATCAAATGAAACGGCACGGGATTCGTCGTGTGCGCTGTGTGCGGGCTGCCGGTGATCGGATCGATCATCTGCTCGGCGTTACCGTGATCGGCGGTGATGAGCGTGATTCCGCGAGCCTCGCGAATGCGTTTGGTAATCCAACCGAGACACGTATCCACATACTGGCAAGCCTCGATCGTCTTATCGAGTTTTCCAGTGTGGCCTACCATGTCGGGATTTGCGAAGTTGATGACAAACACGTCCGTCTCTGCTTCATCAATCGCGCGCAGCACTTTGTCAGTTACCTTGAACGCCGACATCTCGGGTTGCAGATCGTAAGTCGCTATCTTCGGCGACGGGACCAGCAGCCGCCGCTCGCATTTGAACTCCTGCTCGACGCCGCCGTTGAAGAAGTAAGTCACGTGCGCATACTTCTCGGTCTCAGCCAGCCGGTAGTTGTTCACGCGCCGGTCGCCCCAAACTTCCGCCAGCACGTTGCGGTGCTTCCGCGGCGGAAACGCGATCGGGAGCTCGAAGGTGTGGTCGTACATCGTGAAACAGACGAACTCGACGCGCGGCCGATCGTCAACCGGAAAGTCTTTGAAGGCAGGTACGGTCAGAGATCGTGTTAACTGGCGAGCGCGATCGGGACGGAAGTTGAAAAAGATGACGGCATCGTCGTTCTTAATCGTCGCTACCGGGCCGCCGTCTGCACGAACGATCGCGATCGGCTCGACAAACTCATCGGTAACGCCGCGTTCGTACGACGCATTGATACCGGCAATCGGATCAGTGACGCGCTCGCCAATCGCTTTGGTTAACAAATCGAACGCGCGCTGGGTCCGCTCCCAGCGTTTGTCGCGATCCATCGCGTAGTAACGGCCGATGACGGTCGCGATCTCGCCACAACCGATCTCCGCGATCTTTCTTTGCAGCATTCCGACGTAATGAGCGCCGGACGACGGTGGCGTATCGCGCCCGTCTAGAAAGCAGTGGATCAAGACCTGGGAAAGACCACGGTCCTTCGCCAGCTTGAGCAGCGCGTAAAGATGAGTCAGTGAGGAATGGACCTGACCGTCAGAGATGAGTCCCATCAGGTGCAGGGCCTTGCCGCGCTCGTGCGCTCCATTAAGCGCCGTATTCAACACTTTGTTTTTGAAGAAGGCGCCGGTCTCGATCTCGTGGTCCACCAGCGATACGTCCATGCGAATCACGCGACCCGAGCCGATGTTCAAGTGTCCGACTTCTGAATTCCCCATCACGCCGGCGGGCAATCCGACGCGCGAACCGTGCGCTTCGAGCAGTGTGCTGGGATATTTTTCGCAGAGCTCGTCGTAGAAAGGTGTCGCTGCGAGCGCTATCGCATTACCCTCACGCGCGACCGAGTAGCCCCAACCATCGATAATAATCAGGGCCAGCGGCCCCCTTTTCTTAGCCATAATTTTTAGCCACAAAAAGGCACAAAATGCTCAAAAAGAAATCTTGTTGATCAGGATAAGATTCTTAGCCCTTTCGCTGAGCGGCTGCTTTAGTGCCTTTTGGTGGCGACTGATGAAAAGCCTTTCGGCCTGCGTAGCGCGCGGCGCCGCGCAGATCTTCTTCGATGCGCAATAGTTGATTGTACTTGGCAGTGCGATCAGTGCGCGAAAGCGATCCGGTTTTGATCTGGCCCGCGTTAGTCGCAACTGCGAGATCCGCGATGAACGGATCTTCAGTCTCACCGGAACGATGCGAGATGATCGTGGTGAGCTTGTTTCGTTGCGCGAGCTCGATGCAATCGAGTGTTTCTGTCAACGTGCCGATCTGGTTGACCTTGATCAGGATCGAATTCGCGACGCCGAGATCGATTCCTTTTTGCAGGAAGATCGTATTCGTCACAAACAAATCGTCGCCGACCAGTTGCACTCGGTCACCGATCGCGTCAGTTAACGTCTTCCAACCCGACCAGTCGTTCTCCGCCATACCGTCTTCGATCGAGATGATCGGATACTGGTCGCACCAGCTCTTCCAGTAAGCAACCATCTCATCGCTCGTCAGCTTTCGCTTGTCACTCTTTTTGAAAACGTATCGCTTGCCGTCGTAAAACTCGCTCGCCGCGGGATCGAGCGCGAGCAAACAATCCGTGCCCGGCGTGTAACCCGCTTTCACGATCGATTCGAGAATCGTCTCGACTGCTTCCTCATTCGATCTCAAATTCGGCGCGAATCCACCTTCGTCACCGACACTCGTCGCGTAGCCCTTTCCCTTCAACACCGCCTTGAGCTGATGAAAAATTTCGGCGCCGACGCGCAACGCTTCATTGAACGTGGCAGCGCCCGCCGGCACGACCATGAACTCCTGGAAGTCAACATTGTTATCGGCGTGCGCGCCGCCGTTGACGATATTCATCATCGGCACCGGCAGCGTGCGTGCGTTTGGACCACCGAGATAACGGTAAAGCGGAAGCTCCAACTGTATCGCCGCAGCGCGAGCCGTCGCCATGGAAACGGCAAGCAACGCGTTCGCGCCGAGTTTTGCTTTGTTGCTGGTGCCGTCGAGCTCGATCAGCGCGTGATCGACTTCGACCTGGTCCAACGCGTCAAATCCCTGGAGTGCCGGAGCGATAATGTCGTTGACGTTTTTCACTGCCTTCAGCACGCCCTTGCCGCCGTAACGTTTCTTGTCTCCATCACGCAGCTCGACAGCTTCGTTCTCACCGGTCGAAGCGCCCGAAGGCACTGCCGCACGTCCGATGGCGCCATCGGCTAAAACCACTTCTGCTTCCACGGTCGGATTACCGCGCGAGTCCAGTATTTCCCGTGCCTGAACGTGCTCGATCCAGCTCATTCTCTAATTCCCCTTCTCCGTCAGTTTGTTGTATGTCGAGTTTCACGCGCATCACGCGCCGCTTCTCGACTCGTTCGACCTTGAAAACCAGACTATCGTGTTGGACCACTTCACCAGGTTTGAGCACGTGCCCGGCTTCCGTCATCAGGAAGCCTCCGACGGTCGTGTAGCCTTCGGACTCGGGCACTGACAATTTCAAACGCCGGTTCAGATCTCTGACCGCCAATCCGCCGTCCAGCAAGTAAGAGTGTTTATCGACTTCCGTGATCTGTTCGTTAACTTCCTCATCGTGTTCGTCGGAGATGTCGCCGACGATCTCCTCGAGCAGGTCTTCGAGGGTGATGATGCCTTCGAGTCCACCGTGTTCGTCCACTACAAATCCGAAGTGCATCTTCGCTTTCTGCATCTGGCGCAACACGTGTTCGAGCCGCGCCGTGTCAACCACGTACAGCGGCGGCTGCAAAACGTCTTCGAGTTTGAATCGTTCCGGATGCAGCAGGTAAGGCATTACATCTTTGCTGTGGATAAAGCCGATCACGTCGTCAAGCGACTCGCGATACACGGGCAAACGCGAATAGCGATGCTGCTCGAAAGCCTTCGTGATCTGTTCGAGATTGCACGTGCCTGGAATCGCGGCCATCTCCGTGCGCGGCACCATGGCCTCGCGCACGAGCGTGTCGGAAAACTCAAACACACGATGTATCAAACGACGCTCTTCCGCTCGCAGGTGACCACTCTCGCGCGAGATGTCTATCAATCGTCGCAACTCTTCTTCCGTGTAGGTTGACGCGTGTTCACTAGTCGCCTCGATCCCGATCAATTTAACGGTCCGCGCACTCGCCCAATCGAGCGCGCGTATCGGCAGACTGAAGACGCGATAAAACAGTTGCATCGGAAGGGCAACGGCCAACGCGATCTTTTCGGCCGAGGCGAGTCCCATCAACTTCGGCGCTTGTTCGCCGAGCACGATGTGGAGCGACGTAATGATCGAGAAAGCGATTGCGAACGCGATGCCGTGTCGGAGAGTTTCGGACAAACCGGAAAGTGGTCCGGCCAGCAAGCTGGCGACGGCCGGTTCACCAATCCAACCCAGGGCAAGCGAGGCGAGCGTGATTCCGAGTTGGCAGGCAGACAGGTAAGCGTTGAGATTTTGCAGCAGTTGCATCAGCCGCTTCGCTGACGCACTGCCTTGCGCCACGAGCGTCTCGATTCGCGAGGAGCGGACCCCGACAAAGGCAAACTCGGCGGCGACGAAAAAGCCATTGGCTGCGACCAGTAACACAACCGCAAGCAGTTTTACGGTAATTGCGGTGGCGGAACTCATGTGGGACGGAAATCATAGCACGGAGAGGGTGCGGCCACAGATCTCCACAAACAGCACGGTTGAGTACTGATCAATTCTGATTTCGTGGGGCAGTTTGTTCAGTGTCCGACAGATGCCCCGGCGGCACGGGCGCGGATTGGTCGCCGGTCATGTTTGCTGTGGGCACGAGCGAGTGCCTGGTCAACGCGAGGCTCGATGCTGCATTCGGGCTGGCGGCAGACCGCGGCCAACTCCGAAACTACGAGATACCGGGAACGTTCGAGCATCCGTTGTTCGCGAAAAGAGAGAGGCTTGATATTGCTCAAATAAGTTAAATGCTTGAGCACCTCGGCAACCTCGAAGATGTCGCCGCTGCGCATTTTCTCTGAGAATTCCTTGAAACGATCCTTCCAATCGTTAGCGGGGGTAGAAAAATCGTCTGCTAATGCTTTGAACAGCAAATCACACTCACCCGATGAGATTGGAGCTCGGAGGCCAACTTCTAAAGCATTTGAGACGGGAACTAAGACCACGGAGTTGTTAGCAGCAAGACGAAGCGTATAAAAACGTAAGAGCGTAGCGCCTATTTGCTTCTGTTCTATTTGCTCGATGGTCCCGATTCCATGATTCGGGTAAACGACTTTCTGGCCGACTTTGAAGCCCACCATGCACCTCCATCGATTTTGAAATATCAGACTGCGCCGCACGCGCGGGTCTTGGGGAAATTCCGAGGACGCAGATTGCGTCGAAGCCCTATTTGGTAAGTACTTGGAGTCTAGCAAGCTATCTTGCGACTGGTCAAGGTTGGCGGAAGCTGGCGTGATTTCTCTACGAGCGGGGGTAAGCCATCCTTCCTGACTTGTTCTTTTCTAAGTTCATTGGAGGACGGCACGACAAGAACAAGTCAGGAAGAGGGGCTCGCCCCCGCTTGTGGAAAATCGAAGGTCTCACCTTACTGTTTTAGTTGATATTCGCTGAGGTTCTGGCAGGGTTTTAGCTCGATCTCAGTCTTCTTTGTTTCGGCGGTGCGGCGCAGTTTAGCTCGCGCGCCGGCGGCTTCGGTCTCGGGTTCGCGCAGCTTTGCTTGCGTTGCGATGGTCGCATCGACGTTGACCTGGGTCAGCGCGAGGTATTTTCCGGGAGGCAAATTGTTAAGCGTGAACGTACCGTCCGAGGCGACATCGGTAACAAAGAAACGTAAGACGTCGGTGGCTTTGTCTGGCTCAGCCGGAATGAGATAAAGGTTCGTGCCGGATCTAACAACTGCCCCTTCAGCTAATGTGAGACGCCCGCGCAGCGAAGCGGCGCCGGCGGCGA
>Ga0070699_100000480_pt1 | contig 38016 bp, 29 predicted proteins | sample KBSK1503metaG_FD_65473 | JGI IMG/M metagenome (GOLD analysis project Ga0070699, IMG submission 65473) | Corn, switchgrass and miscanthus rhizosphere microbial communities from Kellogg Biological Station, Michigan, USA - KBS K1-50-3 metaG | ecosystem: Host-associated > Plants > Roots >... | reverse complement strand
CGGTAGCGCAGCGTCGCCGCCTGGTTGACGATCTGATCGAAGCCGCAGGAGATGAAGTCGGCGAACTGCATCTCGGCAACCGGCCGATAGCCGCGCAACGATGCGCCGATGCTGATGCCGACGATGGCCGACTCCGAGATCGGCGTATCGACGACGCGCATCTCGCCGAACTCGTCGTACAAGCCCTGCGTGACGCCGAACGCGCCGCCGTACGCGCCGACGTCTTCGCCGAGGACGAACACCTTCGGATCGCGCCGCATCTCCTCGGCGAGCGCCTCGCGGATCGCTTCGAGGTAGCTCAGCTCCTTGCTCATACACGCCTACGCATACAAGTCGGTGACGGCGTCCTCCGGCGCCGGATCGGGCGCGTTCATGGCGAAGTCCACCGCCTCGTCGATCGTCGCCTTGACCTTGCCTTCGATCTCCTGCTGCTTCGCATCGTCGAGGACGTGCCGCGTGCGCAGGTAGGTCGTGAAGGTCGGGATCGGATCGCGGCTCTTCCACATCGCGAGCTCTTCGTCGGTCCGGTAGAACGCCTTGTCGTGCTCCGAGTGCCCGTGCCAGCGATAGGTCTTGCACTCGATGAGCGTCGGGCCGTCGCCGCCCCGCGCGCGGGCGAGCGCGCCCTGCGTCGCCTGATACACCGCGAGCACGTCGTTGCCGTTGATCGCGACGCCGTCGAATCCGTATCCGTGCGCGCGATCGGCCACGTCGTCGATCGCCATGCTCTTCTCGCTCGGCACCGAATAGGCGTACTGATTGTTCTCGCAGACGAACACGACCGGCAGCTGCTGCACGCCCGCGAAGTTCAGCCCCTCGTGGAAGTCGCCGGTGTTGCTCGCGCCTTCGCCAAAGTAGGCGATGACCACGTTGTCGGTCTTTTCCATCTTGAACGTCAGCGCGAGCCCCGCGGCGACGGGCAGGTTCGATCCGAGCATGCTCGTGTTGCCGAAGATGCCGAGCCCGTCGACGCCGCTGTGCAGTGCCGAATCGCGCCCCTTCGACAGACCGGTGACCTTGGCGAACATCTGCGACATCATCACGCGCGGCTCCACGCCCTTCATCAGGAACGATCCCAGATCGCGGTGCAGCGGGCAGATGAAATCTTCTTTGCGGAGCCCGTAGCAGGTTCCGACGATGATGGCTTCCTGGCCGATGCCGGTGTAGACGCCGCTCCGGACCTTCCCCTGCTTGACCAGGATGCTGAGCCGCTCGTCGAACGCGCGAATGAGCTTCACCCAGTAGAACATCTCCAGCAGCTGTTCTGGGGTCAGCTTGAATTTGGTCCGTTTGATGGGAGGCATCGAGACTTAGTAATCGGGTAATCGGGTAATCGGTAATCGAGCGATCGCGTCGTTGAAAACGGCGCGACCGGGTAATCGGGTAATTGAAATTACCAGATTACCCGATTATCCAATCACTCAATTTTCAGATGAAGGAGAGGCTCGGCTTCCTGAAGTCGCCGCCGAGGAGCCTGACCGAGTCGGTGCCGAGCCAGCGATCGGCGACCTGCGCGTAGACCGACCGGAAGTCGGTTTCGTAGTGCACGTCGCCGGCGCCGTTCTCGAGCGTCGGGTTCTGTGGATCGGTGTTGAGATTCGGGGCCGTGCCATACAGGCCGCCGTTGACGCGGCCGCCCATCACCATCATCACCGACGCGGCGCCGTGGTCCGTTCCCGAGCTGCCGTTCTCGCTGATCCGGCGGCCGAACTCCGAGAAGCTGACCACGAGCGTGTCCTGGAGCAGACCCTGGTTGTTGAGATCCGTGTAGAACGCCAGCAACGCGTCGTTGAGCGTCGCCATCAGGCCGTAGTACGCGCCGTTGGTCTGGTTGACGTTCTGCGCGGAATGGGTGTCGAAGCCGCCGGTCGTCACGTAGAAGATTCTCGTGCCGATGCCCTTCGACATCGCGCCGGCCACCGCGCGCATCGCCTGGCCGAAGCCCGTGTTCGGATAGGTGAGCGACGACGTGTAAGACCCCACGGTCGCCACGCGGTCGAGCGTGGCCATCGCCGCCTGCGAGCTCTCGTAGACGAAGGCGAGCTCGGGTCGATCCACCGGGACGTGCGACGAGATGCGCAGCGCCGCGGTGCGCTCGGCGATCAGCTCCGCTCCGCTGTTGGGGCTCGAAAACGCGTAGCCGGACGCGCTTGGAATCGCCGGCACGGCGGTGCGCGCCGTCTGCAGCACGTGCGGCAGGCTGCCGGTCGTGTTCCAGCCGATGAGCGGATCGACGGGAGAGGGCAGCGCGTCGAGGTAGCGTCCGACCCAACCGAGTCCGTTCGAATTGTTCGGATCGGCCGTCGACCAGATGTCGGTGCCGAGGAAGTGCGATCGCGTCTGGTTCTCGTAGCCCGTACGCTGAATGAGCGCCAAACGGCCCTGATCGAAGATTTGCTTCAGGCCCGTCAACCGGGGGTGAAGCCCCAGCGCGACGTTGGATCGATCGCTCCCGACCTGCAGCACCTGCCCCGCCGGGACCCCGATGGTCGGCCGGCGGCTGTAGTAGAACGGATCGTTGTACGGAATCAGCATGCTGAGCGAGTCGTTGCCGCCGCTCAGATACAACACGACGAGATTGCGGACGTGCGCGCCCTGCGCCCGCGCGAGATCGGAGAGGAACTCCGGCGCCGCAAACGTCACCGTGAACGCCGCTACGCCGCCCTTGACGAATTGGCGTCTGGTGACTTTCATATCAGTTGGTACTCCGGCAATCCGGCGATGAGATGCACGAGGCCCGCGGATTTCGTCTGCACCTGCGCGTCGCTGCCGCTCCACGCCCCGGTCGCGCGCAGATAGGTCATCAGCTCGCCGCGCACGCTGTTGTCGAGCGGCGCAGTGCGCAGCTCGTCGAGCAGGAACGACAGCAGCGATTCGGGCGTCGTTCCGTACTGTTTCGTCGTGCTCAGCAGGTTGAACTTCTGGTTGTTCGCGAGCGACGCGGCGAAGTTCATACGCGCGAGCATCGCGCCGGTCGAGAACCACGTCTGGCCCGCGTCCCAGCCGCTGACGTCCGGCGGCTCGTAGAGCGTCTGGCCCATGTTCGCCATCGGCGCGATGGCGTCGTTGACCGAGAAGCCGCGCCAGCCGATGTCCTTCAGCGCACGCACGACGAATTCCACCGGCCACGAGTAGCGCGTGTAATACGACGCGGTGTCCCAGAACTGGCGCGACAGGAGCACCTCGCGCACGACCTCGCGCATGTTGTAGCGGCTCTGCAGGTACACGCTCGTGATCCGATCGACGAACGCGGGATCCGGGTCGCGGAACTCGGTGATGAAAAAGCGCCACAGCTTTGCCGCGAGATAGCGCCCCGTGTTCGAGTTCGCCGCCAGCGCGTTGATCAGATCGATGCCGTCCTGCATGCCGGCGTCGGCCGACCGCGCCGGGATGGTCTTGTTGCCATCGGCGTAGATCGGGAAGCTGAACGTCTTCGCGGTCGTCTCGTGATTCCCGGCGCTGTAGAAGAATTCGTAGTGCTGCGTACCGTCGGCCGCGCTGCCGGGGCGCTGCAGGTTCCATCCGGTGAACACGCGCGCGGCGGCGTACACGTCCGGCTCCGTGTAGTTGCCGACGCCCATCGAGAACAGTTCCATGACCTCGCGGCCGAAGTTCTCCTGCGGCTTCGCCTTCGTGTTCGTGCGGCCGTCGAGCCACACGAGCATCGCCGTGTCCTTCGCGATGTTCAGCAGGATGTCGCGGAAGTTGCCGAGCGCGTTGTCGCGCAGCATCTCGATCTGGCCGCGGACCTTCCCCGGATCCTCCGACGCCTTCGCGGCCATGTAGCGCGCGCCTTCCGCGGCGCCGTACGTCCCGGCGATCTTGTTGTAGCCGGTCGCAAAGTGGTTGTGCCAGAAGAGCGTCATCTTCTCCTGGAGCGGACGGTCGCTGTGGACCATCCGGAACAACCAGCGCTGGCGTGAATCGGTGATGTTCGAGCCGGGCGAGAACACGCCGCGGGTCGTCGTCCCGACGTACCCGTTCTGCCCGATGTGCGCGTCGACGTCGTCGACGACCGCCTCGTAGTTGACGAGCGTGTCGACGGCGTCGGTAATCGACATCTGCGAGTAGAAGTCGATTTCGTCCGGTCGCGCGCCGAATCCGGCGCGCCGCAGCAGGTGATCGATTTGCCGATCAGTTATGCCTTTCGCCATCAGCCTTCGTCCGCACCAAATGGTAATGAGACCGGTCGCTCCCGACAATAGTTACTTTGCGCCGGCGCGACGGCTCACGCGTGCTGCCGCGCGTTCGACCAGCAGCCGCGCTGCGAGAAGCGGCGCCCGTGCCAGAATCCGGCGGCGGACGGCGCGATACGATCGCCGTCCGGTCGCGAAGTCCAGAATGAGCCGAGTGGTCACGTGTTCAAGATTCGCGCCGTCGATAACGTGCTCAATTCTGCGCCGATCGGCAAACAAGTAGTGCTGAATTAGAACAGAATCTCGAAGTTCACGGCCAATTTCGTCGTCGCAGGACTTGCGGTAGGCCCCAACGAGCCCAGCCGGATCGGCGCCATTCGCCACGACAGCCCGAGCGGCCAGCTCACCCGAGACCATCGCGTAATAAATCCCTTCTGCCGTGAAGCCGTTCACGAAGCCACCGGCATCGCCTGCGATCAGGACACGTCCCCGTCCGGGGTCGCGCAGTGGTCCGCCCACGGGAATTAGGTACGGAGTGAAATGTTCCCTCACCGAATCGCCGACGACGATGCCGCGTTCGCGAAGCCGGCCGATGAAACCGCGCTGCAGATCGTAAGGCACATCGGCGACCTCACTCCGAAAATACGAGAGCACGTAACCGATGCCGACGTTCACGTGGTCGCGCTTCGGGAAGATGTAGGCGTAGCCTTCACTCGCGCGTTCGCGCTCGCTCGTGCCGCGGGCGCTGCGCTCCGCCGTATCTCGAACCGCACGCCGCCGATTGGACGCGGGTTCGTAGCCGTACGACACCCAGAGCGTCGAGGGATCGATGTCGCGCAGTCGTTCGCGCGGTGTTTCTTCCATCATATCGAGCGCGATCGATGAGGCAGACCATCCGGGATTCAGTCCCAGGCGCCGCGCGACGACGCTGTGCACGCCGTCGGCTGCGATCGCGATCGGTGCGGTGAACCGACGGCCGTCGCGTGCGACGAGCGTCACGCCCTGCGCGTCCTGGCGCGCCTGCACGATGTCCGCGCCGGGCACGAGCTCTGCTCCGGCTTCCACGGCCAGCGACACGAGCAGCGCATCGAACTCCACGCGGCGAATCATCAGCGCCGCGGGACGGTCCGACTCGATCACCGTGGACGTTCCCGTCGGCCCTTCGAGATAGAGGCGGCTGATCTCGTGCGTCGAAATCCGACCAAGCTCGCGCGCGAGATGAGGAAACCGCCGCAGCACCCGCATGCTGATGCCGCCGCCGCATGGCTTGTTGCGGGGAAAGGACGACCGATCGAGGAGCCGGACGCGCACGCCGCTCGACGCCAGCGCCCGCGCCGCCGTCGCACCGGCCGGTCCGGCGCCGACCACGACAATCGGGTCGGCTGGCGAAGACCGGGCGATCATCGACGACAAAAGCGAGTAAAAGCTGGCGAATTTGCCACGTGACGCGTCATTATAGGCGATGGCGTGACGCCAATCGGTTCGGTTGCGTCGCTGGCAGGCCTGTGGGATAGTGATGCCGACCCCGCGACAGGTCAGCAGTTTTCCATGCGTTGTTTGTCTCCGATTGTCCGGACGTGGTTGAAGGCGGGCGCGCTCGTCGCCCTCGTCCTGCTCTTCGCGTCGGCGGCGGAAGCGGCGCGCGGTCCGCGGCGCGCCCGCGAGCGGCCCACGTGCGATCCGGCGACGACGAAGCTCCGTCACCTGCCGCGCGTGCCGAAAACCTACGGCGGTCCGGTCGCGAAGCTGTCGGAGCGCGTGCTCGCCGGCCTCGTCGACCCGATGACGCGCATGGAGCGCGTCGTCCTCTCCGACGATCAAGACGACGACGAAGCGATACAAAACGACGCGCCGGCGGCGCACACCGACGCCGACGAGCGCGCGATGCCCGTCCTCACGCCGATCGGCCTCCTCATCGGCCCCCGCGACACGCGGCTCAGCACGCGCGACTGCTTACCCAAATCTCCCCGAGGACCACCGCTGCCAGCCTGACGCTCGTTTCTTTCTACAGGTGGCTTCCGTGGACTCGAGGTGATTGATGCGAGTGGTTCTCGCAGATTTGAAATCCGATCGCGGGTTCGTCAGCAAAGACACCGTCGTCGGCGGCTACGGATCGCGCCTCGATCCGTTTTCGCGCGTGACGTCGGTCATCTGCTATCTCAAGAAACAGTTTCACGACGTGCCGAGCGTCCACATGGCCTACGTCGCGGCGATTCTCGCCCGCGCCGGCCATGAGGTGGTCTGGAGGCGCGATGCCGGAGACGCGCCGGACGCCGATGTGGCGCTCGCGCTGTCGTCGCTCGTCGATCACAGGAACGAGACCGCGTGGGCGGACCGCATGCGCGCGCGCGGCGTGAAGGTCGGCTTCCTCGGCATCACCGCCTCGAAGATGCCGCAGTTGTTCGCCGACCACTGCGACTTCATCTTCAACGGCGAGCCCGAAGCGGCGGCGATCCGCCTGGCACAGACCGGGGAGATTCCGTCGGGCATGGTCGTGAGCGAGCAGATCAACGATCTCGATTCGCTGCCGTTCCCGCGCTGGGATCTCGTCACGGAGGATCGCGGCCACAAGTTCGGCATCAAGTGGTCGTCGCGTCCGGTCGGCGGCGGATACCCGCTGCTCGCCAGCCGCGGTTGCCCGGAATTCTGCACCTACTGCCCGCACCGCATCCTGGCTGGCTACCGGGCGCGATCGATCTCGAACATCGTCGACGAGATCGAGCGGCTGTGCGATCACGTGCGCCATCCGTACGTCATCTTCCGCGATCCGCTGTTCACCGAGCAGCGCGATCGCTGCATCGAGCTGTGCGATCAGATCGCGGCGCGCGGCCTGTCGTTCACGTTCGAGGCGGAGACGCGCCTCGATCGGCTGGACGTCGAGCTGCTCGATCGGTTGCACGGCGCGGGGTTCCGCGCGATGAGCTTCGGCGTCGAATCGACCGATCCGGCGACGCTCAAGAAATCAGGACGCCGGCCGATTCCGCAGCATCATCAGCGGACGATCATCGACCACTGCCGGAAGAAGGGAATCGTCACCGCTGCGTTCTACGTGCTCGGATTCCTGCAGGACGACTGGAACTCGATCGCCGCGACGATCGACTACGCGACCGACCTCGGATCCACCTTCGCGCAGTTCAAGATCCTGACGCCGTATCCCGGCACGCCGATGTTCAAGCAGATCGAGCCGCTGCTCTCGGAGACCGACTGGGAGAAGTTCGACGGCTACACGCCGACCTTCAGGCACCCCAATCTCACCGAGGCCGAGCTGCGGTATCTCCTGGGCGCGGCGTACAAGCGCTTCTACATGCGGCCGTCGTACCTCGCGAACTTCCTGAAGATCCAGAACTCCGCCGTTCGCGACTGGGTCAGCCGCATGGACGAACGCGTCAACGATCGTCACTCGCGCGAGGAGATCGCCGACGTCTCACGTCCCGTGGCGTGCTGAACCCAATCATTGCGGATTTCGGATTGGGGATTGCGGATTTGCGGATTGAGGTTCAATCCAATCCCCAATCCCCAATCCCTAATTCCCAATCCCTACTCCCTAATCCCCAATCCCCAATCCGCAATCCATGCTGACTGCCATCTCGCGCTACGGAGCGCGAGTTCTTCCCAACACCGAGGAGCTCGTCGCGGCCTGTAAGGCGCGCGGCGAGCTCATCCGGGGTCCCCAGATCGCCGAGTTCGAGGAGGCGTTCGCGCGGCGCGCGGGCGGCGGCGTCGCCGTGACGGCCGCTTACGGCCGCATGGCCTTCTACTACATGCTGAAGGCGCTCGATCTGCCGCCCGGATCCGAGATCGTCTTTCCGTCGCTGACGTTCTGGGTCGTGCCGGAGCTCGCGAAGGTCGCCGGCCTCTCGGTGGTGTTCGCCGACGTCGATCCGAAAACGTTCACCATCGATCCGGCATCGGTCGAGCGCGTCATCACCGATAGAACGCGCGCGATCGTGCCGACGCACCTGTACGGACTCTCGTGCGACATGGACAGGATCGAAGCCATCGCCGCCCGGCACAATCTCGTCGTCATCGAAGACTGCGCGCACGCGCTCGGCGCGGCGTTCAGGGGCAAGGCCGTCGGCACGTTTGGATCGGGCGCGCTCTTCAGCTTCCAGACGCTCAAGCCGCTGAACTGCTACGGCGGCGGCGCCGCGCTCATGCAGGATCGAGCGCTCGCCGCGAAGGTTCGCGCGCAGGTCGATACGCTGCCGTGGCCGAACGAGAAGCGCGTGACCGATCGGCTGCTGATCGGACGGCTGCAGCGCATCTTCATCAAGCCGTGGGTGTTCTCGATCTCGCTGTTTCCCGTCCTCTGGGTCTCGGCGTGGATCGACGCGAACCCCGACGTGTTTCTCTGGGAGAAGATCCGATCGCTCCAGCCTCTGCCCGAGGCCTACACCGAACGGTTTCCGAACGTGCAGGCGGCAATCGGGCTCGAAGCCCTGAAGCACTTCGACGAGTGGACCAGTCGCGCGCGCGCGCACGCCGAGTCGATGAACCGCGCGCTGAGCGCGACGCCGGGCGTTCAGGTGCCGTCCGTGCCGCCCGGCTGTTCGCATGTGTATTACCAGTACTGCGTGTACGGACCGGAGCGCGTCGATCGCGACGAGCTCGTCGTCCGGTGCGTGCGTCGCGGCGTCGATATCGAGACGCTTCACGTCGACGTGCCGCCCGACATGGAGCTGTTTGCCGGCGCCGTCGCCGAAGCCGCCGGCGCGCGCCGCGCCTCTCAGGCCATTCAGATCCCCGTCTATTCGAGCCTCACCGACGAGCAGGTCGCCCGCGTCGCGACCGTGGTGCGGGACGTGCTCCTCAATGCGTGAACCGCTCGTCCTGAGCAACGTCGAAGGACGACACGCTCAGGACGAGCGAAAATACCGACACCGCTCCTGGTGAGCCTGTCGAACCACGAGCGTCTCGATATGCTCGCTTACATCCCGATCTACATCGCCGCGATTCTCGAGGGCGAGATTTACTACAGCAAGGTCTGCGCGGACGCCGTCGCCGGACGCCTGTTCTGGCCTCTCGTCCTGGCGTGCGGCGCGCTCGGCGGCGCCACCGGCGATCAGGTGTGGTTCTACCTGCTGCGCGGACGCATCCATTGGCTCGACCGCTTTCCGAAGCTCGGTCGCTTCCGCGATCGCGTCATCCAACACGTGCACTCGAGTGAAACAGGGCTGGTGCTCGCCAGCCGCTTTCTGCCCGGACTGCGGACGGCGATTCCCATCGCCTGCGCGTACGCCGGAATGCATCCCGTGAAGTTCAGCGTGCTCAACCTCGTCAGCGCGTTCGCCTGGGCCGGCGCGATCATGCTGTTCGTGAAGAGCGGCTCGACCGCGTTGAACGCGTTCGGGCTCAACGAATGGTGGGGCCCGTTCATTCCAGCCATTCTCGTCATCGTCTTCTTCAGATGGCTGAGCAGCCGACCGGCACGCTGATTGAAAGCACGCGATTGACGGGTCCTTTCTCCATGCGAACAGCCGTTGCTGCACTGATCGTCTGCGTCACGGTGAGCGATTCGATCGCAGCGGCTCGGCGGCGCACCGGTCCGCGAGCCGCAACCGGCACCCTGCGCGTAACCGCGACGGCATACTGCGTGGCCGGGAAGACGTCATCGGGGACGCGCGCGCGCACCGGCGTCGTCGCGGCCGATCCATCGGTGTTGCCCGTCGGATCGATCGTGCGCGTCATCGAAGGCCCGCACTCGGGCCTCTACACCGTCATGGACACCGGACCGGCGGTGAAGGGCCGCCGGATCGACATCTTCATGTCGAGCTGCGAGCGCGCCGCGAAATTCGGCGAGCAGCCGCTGCGCATCCGCGTGCTGCGGCGCGGCTGGGATCCGAAAGCGACGTCAGATCGCTGACAGTGGGATCGCGGACTTCCTCGAGCGGATCATTGAGCGGAGATCGCGGCGCGCCTGCCGCGCAGCACGAACTTCTGAATCTTCCCGGTCGCCGTCTTCGGCAGCTCCGTGACGAACGTGACGCTGTGCGGCGCCTTGAAGTGCGCGAGGCGCTCGCGCGTGAACGCGCGGATCTCGTCTGACGTCGCCGTCGCGCCCGGCTTGAGCACGACGAAGGCGTGCGGCGCTTCGCCCCACCGCGCGTCCGGCAATCCGACGACCGCCGCCTCCTGAACCGCCGGGTGCCGCAGCAGCACGCCCTCGACCTCGACCGACGAAATGTTCTCGCCGCCGCTGATGATGACGTCCTTGATGCGGTCGCGCACCTCGACGTACCGATCCGGATGCATGACCGCGGCGTCGCCCGTGTGCATCCAGCCGCCGCGAAACGCCTGCGCCGTCGCATCGGGATCGTTGTAGTAGCCCTTCATGACCACGTTGCCGCGCACGACGATCTCGCCGAGCGTCTGTCCGTCGGCCGGCACGTCGTTCATCTGCTCGTCGACGACGCGGATTTCGCCCGAGGTGATCAGCTCGACGCCCTGCCGCGCCTTGATTCGGGCGCGGTCCGCCAGCGCGAGCTCGGTGTGATCGGGACGCGGCTCGCAGACGGTGATGAACGGCGCCGTTTCCGTCATGCCGTACACCTGCGTGATGGTCCAACCGAGGTCGCCTTCGATACGCTCGATCGTCGCCGCTGCCGGCGGGGCGCCCGCGGTAATCACGTGCACGCCGGTCGGCGCGCTGGCGCGAACGGGTGCGGCCGCGTTCGCCAGCCCGATCAGCACGGTGGGCGCGGCGCACATCATCGTGACGCGTTCGGCGGCGATCGTCTCGAACACTTTCACGGGCTCCACTTTGCGCAGGCACACGTGCGTCGCGCCAACGGCCGTCACGATCCACACGTACGTCCACCCGTTGGCGTGAAACATCGGCAGCGTCCACAGATAACGGTCGGCGAGCCGCATCGGCAGGTGCACCAGCGTGCCGACGATGTTCACGTAGACGTTGCGATGCGTCATCATCACGCCCTTCGGCCGCGACGTGGTGCCGCTCGTGTAGTTGATCGTGATGACGTCGTTCTCGTCGATCGGCGGGCTGTCGAACGACGCCGGCGAGGAGCTCACGAGCGTTTCGTAGTCGAGCCACTCCGCCTCCGCTCGCTCTGCTCGCGTCTTTCCTTCCAGCGCGACGAAATGTCTGACGCCCGTCAGCTCTCCGCGAATGGTGTCGACGTCAGCGAGGTAGTCCTCGTCCACGCAGACGACGGTCGCACCCGAATGCGTGATGATGTAGGCGAAGTCGTCCGCCGTGAGGCGATAGTTGATGGGTACGAGCGTCGCGCCGATCTGTGGCACGGCGTAGAACGACTCGAGCTGCGCGTGCGTATTCGGCGCGATGTATGCCACGCGGTCGCCGGCGCGGACGCCGAGGCGCTGCAGCGCCGCCGACCACCGATCGCAGCGCTCGAAGAACTGCGCGTAGGTCAAACGGAGGTCGCCGTCGACCACCGCCTCGCGATCGGGATACAGCACGCGTGTTCTGCGCGTGAACTCGAGCGGTGTCAGAGGTACGAGCATGTCAACCTCGCAGGGGCCGAGCTTTGCTCGGCCCTGAGCGTCGGTGTCGCCGCTCCGCCGTCGATCGGGATCGCTGCGGGTCGAGCAAAGCCCGGCCCCTACGTCATCTCTGCGAGCTCGACACTCTCTGCGGTTGCCTGCCGGTGGAAATCAGGTTGGCGAGTATCTGATACGCGCCGTCGGTGCCGGCCGGCAGCTGACGCCAGAGGTTGAGGCCCACGTAAATCCACGTCCCCTTGCCATACGGCGCCTCGACGAGCGCGCCCCTCTTCGGTCCGGCGTTGTACGGGAACGGATCCTCCAGCTCCACGAGATCGTGGTAGCGCGAGTCCTTCTCGCCGAGGAAGTACAAGCCGCGCTCCTGCACCCAGCCCTTCCAGGCCTGATCGCCGATTTCGTTCGGCGTCGTGAAAATCGGATCGTGCGTCAGAATTTTCACCGGCGCATTCTCGTCCGTCACGCGGTTCGCGCTCACCTTCGCCGGATACGGTCCGTACTGGGCGTCGTTGAACTCGAACTTGTTGTACTGCACGATCGCCGTGCCGCCGCTGAAGACGTATTCGAGCAGGCGCCGGTTGTTCGCGCGGAGATCGTCGCGCCGCTCGTACGCGCGCACGCCGGTGACGATCGCGTCGAACCGCGAGAGGTTGCCCCACGCGAGATCGTCCGCCGTGATCATCTCGACCTTCGCGCCCAGCTGCTCGATCGCCGCGGGCACCTGATCGCCCGTGCCCATCACGTACCCGATCGTCAGGTTCGGCGGCGTTCGGACGTCGATGACCTTCAGCGTGGTCCGGGCCGGATCGTAGATGTGATAGCGCGTGATGTGCGGGTACTCGATCGTCTGATAGCCGCGATCGAATACCTGCGATCCGGCCGTGACCGTCGCGCTGACGCGGTACTCTCCCGGCTCCGCGCTCGGCGCCGGCTTCACCTGGAATCGCACGGTCTGCGAGTCGTCGGATTGCGTGAAGCTCACACGCTGCGCCGACGGAGTCGCGGTCCACCCGGATGGCAGGCCGAGCATCACGGTCGTTTCGGCCGCGGCCGGCGTATCGTTGACAACGGTTACGCGCACTTCGCGCTCGGCCGTCGGTGGAGCGGCCACCGCCGCGGGCGGCCGCTGTGGCGCCGCGCTGGGACGAGCCGGTCTCGCGGGCGCCCGCGTCGGCCGCGGAGGGGGGGGCGGCGGCGGTGGCGGTGCACTGCGAATCGACGCGGCGGGCACGATCGCAATCTCCGGCGACACGCGCACGGAGAACGCCGGGACGACGAGCAGCTCGCTGCGCTTTTCGCCGCTGAAGATGTTTCCTTCGTACCTGTGGCTGACGGGGACTGCGTCGAGCACCTCTTCGGCGCCGCGTCCGGTGCCGAACACCAGCGTCGCCTGCACATAGAACGTGGTCGGACGGAACGGCAGACCGAACGGCGCGTCGGCGTCGAACGTGTAGCGGCCGGCCTCACCCGCGCGGTGCCAGTACGGCTCGCTCACGCGCGCGTTCGCTGCAATCTTCACCGCGGGATCGCACCGGAAGACCTGATCTTTCTTCAGCGTCGAGGGCGCCGGCTGCCCCGCCGCGCCGCGGCCGGCACCGCCGCGTCCTCTGCCGCCGCCGAACCCGCCGAAGTCGGGCTGCGTCACCACCGTCAGCGTGCACGCCGGGTCGCCGTCGAACCCTTCGAGCTTGACGTCCTTCACCGTGACGTCCGCCGCGCCGCGATTGGCGAGGACCACCGACACCGTTGTCGTTTGTCCCGGTACGACGACGCCGTCGTCGGCGAGCGCCTCGAGCCGAATGGCGTTCGCCGCGAGCAGCGCCTGCTGGAACTCGCGTTCCTTCTGGCGCAGCCGGAAATCGATCTCGTACCGTGGGCCCTCGTCGATCGACATCGTGCGCAGCTCGCGCCGCAGCACGCGAACGGCGAACAAGCCGTCGAGAAGCGGCTTGACGGTCGCCTGATCGCCGAGCGTGTCGAAGTTCTTCTGCGCCGCCACCGCCGACGCCGAGATGACGGCGAGTCCTTCGGTCAAATCCTTGGGCGGCCGTGCGCCGGCGATTCGCGCGAGCCCGGCAACCGTCGTGTCGACGCCTTCGAAGAGCGACGTCTCGTCCTTCTGCGTCTGACCGGAAACCGTCGACTCCACGAGCTGATAGGTGGTCGTCAGTGGCGCAGGCAGCGACAGCAGTTGTCCCATCCCCTGGCATTTGTGCATGCTGCGCGCCTCGGCGCCGATCTCCGCGTAGGTGTTCCCGAGGAGCGGATCGTAGACGGACACGTTGACGCGCGCGAGTGGACCCTGCGGCGGCTGCTCTCCCGGAAATCCGAACCCGGCAAGGTAGTAAAACTTCTTCGGCTGCCACGGACGCAGGCCGTTCTTGATCTGATCGGGAAAATTCGCGGCGTCGCCGGCGAGCTTCACCGCCTCGCGCGTGATCAGCGCGGATGCCTGGTGGTGCTGCCCGCCGCCGGCTCCGCCCGGCGGCAGCGCGACGACCACGTCGGGCCGGATCATCCGGATCAGGCGCACGTAGTCGGCGACGATCTCGTCTTTCCCCCACTTTGCGAACGTCTCCTCGACGCTGAAGGAGAAGCCGAAGTCGACGGCGCGCGTGAAGTACTGCTCGGCGCCGTCGAAGCGGTGCACCGCCTCGAGCTCCTTCGTCCGCAGCACGCCGAGCGCCTCGAACAGCTCGGGTCCGATTTCGTTCTGGCCGCCGTTGCCGCGCGTCGCCGTCGCCAGCGCCGTGCGGTACCCCTGACCGCGATTCAGCATCACGAGCAGCGCGTTGTTCTCGTCGTCGGGATGCGCGGTCGTGTGCAGGAAGATGCCGGTGTTCGGGAGATGACGAAGCGCCAGCCCGAGCGCCGCGTGTCCCCCGACGACATCCAGCGGGACGACTCGGAGCTGCGCGTGAGGGATTGAAACGAATGCGGCGAGCATGGCGCCCGCCGCGAGGAGGGGGCGTCTCATGTGGCTGATCTTACAGGCACGTGGGTCTAGTGGGTCGGGTGGGTCTGGTAGGTCGGCGACCCAACCGGCCGACCTACCTGACCTACCTGGCACTCAGAATCTCACCTTGAAGCCGAGCTGGAATTTGCGCTGCTCGAATCCAACCGGGTTCGTGAACTGATACGGGTCGGTCGGAATCGGCGCCAGCGGGTTGCCGGCGGCGTCGACGACCGTGTTCGTCGTGATGCCCGACAACTGCTCGTTGTTGAACGCGTTCTTCAGCTCCGCGATGATCTCGCCGCGAAGGGAGCCGCGCAGCGGAATCCACCGCGTGTATCGGACATCGATGTTCTTCCGCGCCGACAAATACAGCGGATTGCGTCCGACGAACAGCGGGCGATCGCTGTTGATCCCGTCGCCGTTCAGATCGCGGTTGGCCAGGATGTTCACCGGAAGGCCGCTGTTGATCTGGACCAGCACGCCGATCTGGTTGCCGCTCAGCAATTGCCGTAAGACGGCGTTCGACGCGTTGCTCGTCGTCAGATAGACGATGTTGCCGTTGACGCTGTGGCGCATGTCGAGCGGATTCGGTCCGCGGTCGCGGTCTAGATTGGTCGAATCGGAGCGGCCTGGCTCCGCTTGAACGGTAAGCTGCGTCGGAAGCGGCGTGTTGTCCAGTCCCTTGCCGAGCGAGTACTGCAGGTTGAACGACAGCCCCTTGGCGAACCGCTTCGACGCGCCGATCGTCAGCGATTTGAACGTCGAGTCGCCGATCGACTGCACCTGCTGAATCTGGTTGAAGCGCGGATCGAGCCGGGTCGCGGCGGACGCGGTCGTGCTGAAGATTGGACGGCCGTCGGCCAGCGAGCCCGTCGGGTTGATCGGGTTGATATTGGTGACAACCGGCAGGTCGCTGCCCTTCGCGTACATGACGCTGATCGACGCCGTGAGATCGTGGCCGAACGCTCGTTCGGCCTGAGCGTTGGTCTGCCACGTGTGGCCCGCCACGAAGTTCGGATCGACCGCCCACGGCGACTGCACGCTGAGCGTGCCCGTCGTGACGCCGTTGGGAAATGCCGGTGCGCCGGCGGCGGTGCCGCTGAACGCGTAGACCGGCGAGCGCGGCGAACCGCTCAACTGCAACGCCTGCTCGTACGGCCCGAGGATCGGCTGGTCGTACATCATGCCGGTGCTCGCGCGGAGCACCGTCTGCGCATCGATCGACCAGGCGACGCCGACCCGCGGACCAAAGTTGTTCTTGTCGATGTTGAACCCGTGCGTCTGCGTCAGCGGAGCGTCGGCAATCCCCTGCGGGTACTTGTAGAGATCGTAGCGAACGCCGTAGAGGATCTTCACGGGCTGCGCGATCTGCCAGTCGTCCTGCACGAACCCGCTGAACACGTTGGTGGTCATGTTGAACGACAGGCTGCCGGTGATCTGCGACATGTTCGTGTAGCCGAGCGGGCTGGTTCCCGCCTTCGCAGCCAGATACGCCGTGACGGTCGGGAACGTGTACACGAACTGCGGCGCGTTGGTGCGCTCGTCGTAGATGTGCTGCCAGTCGAAGCCGAACTTGTAGCTGTGCGCCGCGCGGATGAACGTGAAGTTGTCGATCACCTGCGTGATGTTCTGCTTGAAGTCGAACCCGGCATTGCCCTGTCCCGTGCCCGACCACGGCCCGCCGAAGGCGATCGCCGGATTGCTGATCGTGATCGCCGGGCCCGTTCCGGAATCGGCGTTGGCAATCGAGCCCTGGTGACGATGGGCGTACTGGAAGCGGAACTCGTTCAGCTTGCTCGTGCCGAACGACGACACGAGCTGGCCGGCGGTGGAATCCATCGCGTCCAGGAAGTCGGTTTGTCGCTCCAGCGTCGCGCCACCCGCGGTGCCGGTGTTGTACGGCGCATCGTTGTGAAAGCGGATCCAGCGTGCGGTCAGGCGATTGTTCGCGTCGATCTGAATGTCGCCTTTGCCAATGGCGAACTTCGCCGTCTGTACGTTGGGCGCCGCCGCGGGCTGGGGCTTGACGCCGACCTGCGCGACGACGGCCGGCGACACGGTAATGAGGCTCGTCGACGACAGGTCGCGCCGCGTCTGCTCCCAGCCGCCGTAGAAGAACACCTTGTTCTTCACGATCGGTCCGCCCAGATCGGCGGTGCCGGTGTCGACGCGCGTGTCGGGCTTGTCGGCGTCGGCGGCGATCGGCGGGCAGTTCGCGGCCGGCGTGGTGCTGCCGCAGCCGAAGAAGAACGGGAACGCGCTGAACGGCTTCCTCCGGAACAGATAGCTTCCCTCACCCTTGAATGTGTTGGTGCCCGATGGCGTGACCGCGTTGTACACCATCCCCATCGTCTGGCCGAACTCGGGCGCGAAGCCGGTGGTGACGACCTTCACTTCCTGGATCATCACTTCCGACATCGGCAGCAGGCGCAGACCCGCGCGATCCTTCTCGGTGTTCGTGTTGCCGTCGATCTGATAGTTGATGCGCATCGCCGCGCCGTTGGCCGCCAGGCGAGGCACGCCGAACTCCACGTTCTCGAAGCCGGTGACGCCGGGCTGAACGAGCGCGAAGTTGTACGGGTTGCGCGCGACGAGCGGCAGGTTGTGGACCTCCAGATCGCTCATCGTGTGGCCGATGTCGATGCGCGCGAGATCGAGCGCGGGACTGTCGGCGCTGCTGACGGTGATCGTCTCGCTGACCGCGCCGATCGAGAGCGTCGCGTTCACGACCGCCGTCTGGCCGACCGAGAGGCGGATATCAGTCTGCTCGAACTTCTTGAAGCCGGGAAGCTCCGCGATGACGCGATAGCTGCCGAGCGGCAGCAGTGGCGCGCGGTACAAACCTTTCTCGTTCGTAATCACGATTCGCTGTGCGCCGGTATCGACGCTCGTAATCGTGACGGTGACGCCCGGCAGAACGCCGCCCGACGTGTCGGTCACGGTGCCCTCGATGGCGCCGTTGGCGGCCTGCGACTGCGCCCGTGCGGGAATGGCAAGCGCGAGACAGATGAAGACGGAACAAATCGTGCGCATCCCGCGAGTATACAAACAAAATCTGCGGGCTCACCGGTGGAAACCGAAGACGTCGTCGCCTCGATCCAATTCACCGGAGTGGTGACGCAGCATCACGCGGCTCGCGAGGTACGCGCCCGTCACGCTGCGGCTCGAGTCGCCGAATGCGAACAGATGAAACGGATAGTTTCGATGCGGTCCGAGGTACGGGAGTCCCTCAGCGGTGCGCGCGTAGTCGGCCGCCCATCCATAATCGGGACGGATGCCAGAAATTTCTGGATAGAGCGTGGAGAGCTCATACATCAACTGACCCGTGCGCTGCACGATGACTTTGTCGCGCAGCCGCGGCGCGATCATTTCGGAATCGGCGCCGGTGATCAGGAGGCGATCGTCTTCAATACAGCGGATGATGTGCGATGGCTGCGCCGAATCTCGAATGACGACGCCCGTGCGCGAGGCGCCGTTGGAGCGCGAGGCTTTCGCCGAGCGCGAGCGTCCGCTGGAGCGCGAGGCTTCAGCCGAGCGTCCAACCCCAATCTGCTGACGAATCTTCGCCGGCACCGGCTCGGTCTCAACCGCGTACGTCGTGTGAAACCAGAAGTGTCGCGCGAGCGCCTGGAACAGCGGCGTCGGCATTCCCGTCGCGATGACGATGCGCTTGGTGCGGATCCGACCGTTCGCAGTCATCACCGTCGCGATCTTCCGGTTGAACGTGATCTTGCGGACCGGCGATCGCTCGTAGAGCACGGCGCCCCGGTCGGCCGCGGCAGCGGCCAGGCCGACGCAGGCGCGGTACGGATCGATCGTTGCGCCGTGCTTGCTGCCAATGGCGGCGATCGCATCCAGTCCGAGATCGCTCTTGATGGCGCCGGCGTTCATCATCGAAGCCTCGATGCCGGACTCGCGCCGCGCCTTTTGATCCCGCTTCAACCGCGCCGCCTGTTCGGGCGTGACGGCGACGAGCGCGCTGCCGTGTTCCTCGAGATGACACTTGATGTCGAGGCGCCGCAGCAGCGCAATGAAATCGAGCGCGGCTCGCCGCCACACCTGCCACGCATACCGGGCGCCGCGCAACCCGACCGCGTTCTCGAGATCGGAAAAAACGAGGCCCGGTTCTTCCGCGATCCATCCGGATGAGAAGGCGGTCGCACCGCGGCCGATCTGACCCGCTTCGAGCAGCAGCACCTTCACGCCCGCCGCGGCAAATGCGTACGCGGTCGTGCAGCCAGTCAGTCCGCCGCCGACGATGATCGCTTCGATCTGCATGTCGCCGCGGTGTCGCGGATAGGCGGGAACGCGTGACTGCGGAAAGGCATCAAGCCAGGGAGAACGGCCGTATTTCGTCATTCTTACTTTCTCGCGGGGCCCCACCCCCGCTCGCTGACGCGCTCGCACCGTAGTGCTCGCGCGTTTCTCGAACAGAACGTCGCAGTGACCACTATCGCGTTGGATGTGTTGGGGGTTCGAAGAGAAGCGGAAACAGTCCCGCACCAGGGAGGCTCATGCGGCCGGCATTGTACCAAGACCCTTTAGTTCCTGCCCATCCTGCCCATCCTGCCCGTCCTGCCCATCCTGCCCGTCCCGCCCATCCTGCCCATCCCGCCCGTCGGAGATCAGCGCGCGTCGTGAAAGATGACGCCGAGCGACATGCGCGATCCGGAGCTTATCGTGCTCACGCCGTGTCGCATGACGACGCGGTAGCTGCCTCGGGCCCCTGTGACGGGGCGATGGCTGGTTGCGAAGATGACGCCGGCGCCCTGCTCGATGGCAAGCGCGTGCCCGCGCGACTGCGCGCGCGGCCGCTGTTCGACGAGCAGGAATTCGCCGCCGTGGTAATCGACGTCGCGTCGGCTCAGAACGAAGACGACCTGCAGCGGGAACGCCAGATCACCGTAGAGATCCTGATGCAGGCAGTTGTAGCCGCCGGCCGAGTACGAGAGCAGCAGCGGCGTCGGCCGCGTCTGCCCCGCCGCGTGGCACTTTCTCAGAAACGCCGCCAGCGTCGCCGGATAGACGCTCGGCTGAAGTCTCGCGCTCCATTCACGGTTCGATGGAGCGCTCGATTCATCCGTTGATGGAGCGCGAGGCTGCAGCCGAGCGTCGGCCCCGAGCCGAGCGACCCATCGATTCGCGACAGGCACAAGGCGGGCGTAGAGCTCTTCCCTGAGCGTCTGCACGATCGCCGGCAGCGGCGGCGCGAAATACTTGTACTCGCCGACGCCGAAACGGAACCGTGTCATGTCGATGCGGCTGCGAAAGCGCGCTTCATCTTTATAGAGCGCCGCAAGCTCGACGCACTGATCGGGCGTCAGCATCGCCGGCACTCGCGTGAAGCCGTCGGCATCCAGCGACCGCTCGACGGCTTCCCAGTCCAGACTCTCCGCCATGGAGGACACCTCTCCGTGTCCTCCGTGGCGGCGCTCTTCCTGCCTGTCGCCGACCAACTTTTTCCTAGCTCGAGCCGCAGGCGCTCGCCTGCTCGCGCTCGAGCAGCGCCTTCTTGCGCGCCGCACCCCACCGATATCCGCTCGTGCCGCCGTCGGAGGCGACGACTCGATGACAGGGGATCGCGAGCGCGACCGGATTGGTCGCACACGCGCGCGCAACCGCGCGGGACGCGCTCGGCCGGCCGATCGCCCGCGCGACGTCGCGATACGTCCGCGTTTCGCCGTATGGGATTGCCGCCAGCGCCTCCCACACCTGCCACTGAAACGCCGTCGCCTGGATGTCGAGCGGGAGATCGAGCCGCGGCCGCCGTCCCTCGAGATGCGCGATGATGGCGGTCGTCCATCTGGCGAGCGCACCCTCGTCGATCGCGATGGTCGCGGCGGGATACTCGCGCGCGAGCGCGCGCGTGAGGTCGGCGTCGGACGTGCCCATCGAGACGGCGCACACACCGCGCCCGGTGGCCGCGACGAGCAGGCGGCCCAAAGGCGAATCGACGATTGCGTACCCGATGCTCATGCCCGCTCCTCCACGGCGATACGTCGACGGCGACATGCCGAGCTTCGGCGCCGCGCGCTCGTAGAAGCGGCTGCTCGATCCGTAGCCCGCATCGAACATCGCGGCGGTCACATCGCCGCCGCCGCGCAGCCTCCCTTTCACCTTGCGCAGTCGGATCGCTTCCGCGTACTCGCGCGGCGTGACGCCGACGAGCCGCTTGAAGTTGCGCTGCACGTGATAAGGACTGCCGCCGAGCCGCTTCGCCAGAGTCGCGAGCGATGGGTGACCGTCGACGTTCGCGAGGTACACGCACGCGCGGCGAATCTTGTCGATCCACGGATCGGCGGGCGCGATTGCGTCGGGGCGACAGCGGCGGCACGCGCGGAAGCCCGCGAGCTGCGCGTCGGCCGCCGTTTCGAAGAACGTCACGCGGTCGCGACGGGCGCGGCGGCTCGGGCACGACGGCCGGCAGTACACGCCGGTCGAGCTAACGGCGTACACGAACGCGCCGTCGGCCCCGCGGTCGCGGTCGACAACCGATCGCCATCGTGTATCGTCTATCGAGCTGGTCGGGCGCACGTTGGTGTGCATCATGCGGCAAGTGTGCTCCCCTTGCCGGGAACACGCCATCCGCCGCTTGCGATCAAATTATGACCCACGATCTGCGCTACGCCGTCCGCACGCTCGTCAACACGCCGACGTTCACGCTCGTCGTCGTCCTCACGCTGGCGCTCGGCATCGGCGCGAACACCGCGATTTTCTCGATTGCCGACCAGCTCCTGCTGCGCCTGCTGCCGGTCGATCGCCCCGGCGAGCTCGTCTCGTTCGAGAGCCCGGGCGTCTTTGCCGGCCGCTCGGAAGGGACCAACACGTTTTCGTATCCGATGTATCGCGACTTCCGCGACCGGAACGACGTGTTCTCCGGCGCCATCGGCAGCTATCTGACGAGCCTCACGCTGAGCGTCGGCGGACAGGCCGGGCGCGTCAGCGGTCAGCTCGTCACCGGCAACTATTTCGACGTCCTCGGCGTCCACGCGGTGCTCGGCCGGACACTCAGTCCCGCCGATGACAGCGTGCCCGGCGGGCACCCGGTCGCGATGATCAGCGACGGCTTCTGGGAGCGGCGCTTCGCGCGCGATCGCGGCGTCCTCGGCCAATCAATGGCGATCAACGGTCACCCGATGACCATCGTCGGCGTGACGCCGCCGGGGTTCTACGGCATCGTGATCGGCGAGTCGCCCGACGTCATCGTGCCGATGATGATGAAAGCGCAGATGACGCCGACGCGCGATCACCTCGAGGAACGCCGCAGCCGCTGGCTCACCGCGATGGCGCGGTTGAAGCCGGGCGTCACGCTCGCGCAGGCGGAAGCCTCGATGAACGTCCTCTACCGTCAGATCAACGAACAGGAAGTGAAGGACATCACCGGCTTCTCGCCGACGTTCCGCAGTCGCTTCCTCTCGAGGCATCTGTTCGTTCGTCCCGGCGCGCGCGGCGGCTCGCGTCTGCGGGATCAGTTCTCGACGCCAATCGTCGTGCTGATGGGAATGGTCGGTCTCGTGCTGCTGATCGCGTGCGCGAACGTGGCGAACCTGCTCATCGCGCGCGGCGCCGCGCGGCAAAAGGACGTGGCGATTCGTCTCGCGCTCGGCGCCTCGCGCGGGGCGATCGTCCGCGAGCGTCTGATCGAGAGCGGCGTGCTGGCGCTCGCAGGCGCAGCCGTCGGGCTGCCGCTCGCCTGGTGGGTGACTGGAATCCTCGTCCGGACGCTGCCTGCCGAGAGCGCGGCCATCCGAACGCTGAACGCCGCGCCCGACGCGCGCGTCGTGCTGTTCGCGCTCGCCGTCTCGCTCGTGACCGCAGTGTTGTTCGGCCTCGCGCCGGCGCTGCAGTCGACGCGGCCGGTGCTCACGAGCACGCTCAAGGACGAAGCGGGCAGCGTCGCCGGCGGCACTGGTCAGGCGCGCGTCCGCAAGACGCTCGTCGTCGCGCAGGTGGGGCTCTCGGTGCTGCTGCTCGCCGGCGCGGCGCTGTTCGCACGAAGTCTGTACAACCTGAAGATGCTGAATCCCGGCTTCGATCCGGATCGATTGGTCGCGTTCAACGTCGATCCGCCGCTGAGCGGCTACTCGCGCGAGCGCGCGATCCAGGTGATCGATCGGATTCAGAAGCGCGTGGCGTCAGTCGCCGGCGTCCGCGGCGTGGCGCCGTCGGTCATGACGCTGATGTCCGACAGCCAGTGGAGCTCAACGATCCGCGTCGAGGGCTACGCGCCGAAGGAAGGGGAGAACATGAACCCCGACATCAACGCCGTCGGGCCCGGGTACTTCGCGACGATCGATCAGGCGCTGCGCGCCGGACGCGAATTCACCGAGCGCGACGGCGCCAACGCGCCGAAGGTCGCGATCGTCAACGAGAGCTTCGCGCGCTACTTCTTCCAGGGAACGAACCCGATCGGCCGCCGCATCGGCTGGCGCCGCAACGACACGATGCTGGAGATCGTCGGCGTCGTGAAGGACTCGAAGAGCACGAACCTGCGCGATCCGATTGCACGCTTCGTCTACGTGCCGTACCCGCAGGCCGACGAGCTGAACGGGATGACGTTCTACGTGCGGACGCCGGGCGATCCCTCAGCCGTTGCCGGCGCGCTGCGGGCCGCCGTGCAGGAAGTCGATCCGAACCTGCCGGTGTTCGAGATGAAGACGATGGCGGCGCAGGTCAACGAATCGCTGTTCGTCGAGCGCTCCGTCGCCTGGCTGTCGGCCGCGTTCGGCGCGCTCGCGACGCTCCTCGCGGCGCTCGGCCTGTACGGCGTCATGTCGTACTCCGTCGCGCGCCGCACGCGCGAAATCGGCATCCGCATCGCGCTGGGCGCCGAGCCCCGTTCCGTCGTGCGGCTGATCGTGGGCGAGGTGGCGATCATGGTCGCCGTCGGCATCGCGATCGGCGTGCCGCTCGCGATCGCGCTGAGCCGCGTCGTGCAGTCGCAGCTGTTCGAGCTCTCCGCGCGCGATCCGCTGGCGCTGGCGGCGTCTGCGGCGTTGCTGGCCGCGATCGGCCTCGCGGCCGGCTACCTGCCGGCCCGCCGCGCGACGCGCGTCGATCCGATCCGGGCGCTGCGTTACGAGTGATGCCGCGGTGAAGATTGCGATTGTCGGCGCCGGCGGGGTGGGCGGCTACTTCGGCGGACGGCTCGCCGCGGCCGGCGTCCACGTCCACTTTCTCGCGCGCGGCGCGCATCTCGACGCGATGCGCACCACCGGCCTTCGCATCGAGAGCCCCAGGGGCAACGTTCATCTCCCGCGCGTCGAGGCGACCGACGATCCGGCCGCAATCGGGCCGTCCGACGTCGTGTTCTTCACGGTCAAGTTGTACGACAGCGAATCGGCGATCGCGGCGCTGAAACCGCTGCTCGGTCCCGACACCGTGGTCATTCCGTTTCAGAACGGCGTCGAGAGCGTCGGGATGTTGACGCGCGCGATCGGCGCGGATCACACCGCCGGCGGCACGGCGTACATCACCGCCGTCGTCGCGGAGCCGGGCCTCATCCGCCACACGGTGATGGACTCGCTCTTTTTCGGCGAGACCGACGGCCGCCCGACCGCGAGGCTGGAGCGGCTGCTCGTCGCGTGCCGATCGGCGGGATTTCAGGCGACGCGAAGCGACGACATCGGCGTCGACATCTGGACCAAGTTCGTTCGCCTCTCGGTCTTCAGCGGCATGACGGCGGTGACGCGCGGTCCGATTGGACCGATCGTCGCAGACCCCGTGCTCTTCGCGATGTTGTACGACGCGCTCGAGGAAGCGTACGCCGTCGCTCGCGCGAGCGGCGTCGCCGTGCCTTCGTCCATCGTTGCCGCGGACGCCGTGCGCAAGGCCTACGCCGCGATGGCGCCGCAGGCGAAATCGTCGATGCTCCAGGATCTCGAGCGGGGACGCCGGCTCGAGCTGCCGTGGCTGAGCGGCGCCGTCGTGCGGCTCGGCGAGCGGCTGGGAGTGCCGACGCCGACGCATCGCTTCATCACCGCCGTCCTCATGCCCCACGTGAACGGGGCAGCGGCGGGATCGCTCGCCTGACGCTATTCTTCGTTCTCGTCCCGACTCCGTGTCTTCAGCGCTGACCCTGGGCGGTGGTGGACGTCGCCTTCAGCGACGCGAGCGTCTTCCCGACGATGTCGTTGAACGCGCCGCCGCCGCGCACCCAGCGCAGCACGGCGACGACGTCGTTGTCCCAATCGATATAAATGATGTTGGCGCCGTTGCCCTCGAAGTAGACGGCCGATTCGGGCGCCGACGGCAGCGCCTTCTTCTTCGTGTTCAGGAACCAGTTCGCGTAGCCGTACCCCTCGTTGGCGACGCCGGGCGTGCGCGCCATCTGGATCCACTTCTCGGAGACGAGCTGCTTGTCCTTCCACTTGCCGTTGCGGAGAAACAGGTACCCGAACCGTGCCATGTCGTACGAGTTGATGAACATGCCGCCGCCCCAATGCCCGCCGCCGCTCACCGACTGCACTTTGCTGCCGTCGATGTCCACCCACGAGTTCTCGTATCCGTACCAGCGCCAGGTCGACGAGGCGCCAATCGGCTCCATGATGTACTCGTTGAGGACTTCCGGCAGCGGCCGCCGCCACACCTGCAGCGCTGCGAGCGCCATCACGTTCACGCGCACGTCGTTGTACTTGTAGTGCGTGCCCGGCTCGTACATCTTGCGGTTCTGCCACTCCTCGGCTCTCTGTCCTTCGGGCCGATCGCCCCAGTCCGGCTTGCCCCACAGCGTGCCCGACCAGTCGCTCGTCTGCCGCAGCAGGTGATCCCATTTGATCTTCTGGTTGTGCTCCGCTTCGAACAGATCGACGTGCGGCGGCATGTAGTCGCGCGCGTAATCGTTGACGTCGTGGATGAGGCCGCGCTGCCACGCGAGGCCGACGACCGTCGTCAGAAACGTCTTCGTCACGCTGTTGGTGATGTCGACGCGTTTCGGATCGCCCCATTCGGCGACGATGTAGCCGTGGCGCGTGATGAGGCCGCTCGCGCCGCCGCGATCCTTCACGGGACCGATGATGGCGTCGAACGGCTCCTTGCCGAAGCTGTTCTGGAGGAACAACACCATGTTCTTCGTTCCCTGCGTCTCCGACGCGACGGCGGTCTGGACCGCCTGATCGACGAGCGCCTGATCCATGCCGACCTCTGACGGCTTCTTGTGCTGCCAGTCGAAGCGTTCCGGGAAGTACGCGGCAGATGAAGACGCCGGACGCTGCGCGACGAGCGTGCCGGACCAAACGGCGACGACGACCGCGAGGACCGCAAAGGCTTTTTTCATGTGGTGCAGTATAGTGCAGGAGCCATGCGCCGTTTGGTTCGAGCTGCCGCGATCGTCCTCGGCGCCGGCGCCGTCGTCGCCCCTGTAGTCGGAGCGGAGCGTGTCACGCTCGACCTCCTCCTCGATCGCGCCGCCTGGTATCTCGATTACTTCATCGATCAGTTCGAGAACGTCGTCGCCGAAGAGAGCTATATGCAGGACTCGAGCGTCCTGCTTCCGAGCTTCAGCCCGTTCACCGGCCGCGGCGGACTCGCGACCGCGCCGCCGTCGGCGGCCGATATCGCGCGCGCGCGACACCGCGATCTCCGATCCGATTTTCTCCTCGTGAAGGCGCCAGACACGCTCAACCTGGTGCCGTTCCGCGACGTGCTGGAGGTCGACGGCGTCGCCGTGCGCGATCGCGAGCAGCGGCTCGCGAAGCTGTTCCTGCATCCGTCGAAGGACGCGATGGCGCACGCCGAACAGATCCGCGAGGAAGGCGCGCGCTACAACCTGGGCAGCATCCGCACGACGCTCGGCAATCCCGTGCTCGGCATCTCGGTGTTGCAGCTCACGTATCAGCCGCGATTCAGGTTCTCGCTCGGGAAAGAAGATCGGAACGTCGGCCCTGGTGTGTGGACGATCGACTTTCAGGAAACCGCGTCGCCCGCGATGATCAAGGGCGAGATCGGCCGCGACCTCTTCTCGCACGGACGGCTGTGGGTGGAAGCGGCGACCGGGCGAATCTTCAAGACCGAGCTGCGGGTCGAGCAGCCGTCAGTGCGGGCGATCGTCACCACGACGTTCCGGTTCGACGATCGGTTCACGATCGCCGTCCCGCTTGAAATGCGCGAGTCCTACACGCTGCTGAACGGCAACAAAGTGAACACGGTCGCGAGCTACGGGCGTTTCCGGCGCTTCGACGTGACCGCGGAGGAAGACATCCGGCTGCCGACGCGCACGATCGCCGATCCCGTCAGCGGCATGACGTTCGTCGAGATCCCCGCGGGCCGTTTCACGATGGGCAGCACCTCGGACGAACCGGGGCGACAGGCGGACGAGACGCTGCACGACGTCGAGCTGACGCGTCCGTTCCTCCTCTCGCGCTTCGAGGTGACGCAGCAGGAATGGCGGACGGTCATGGGTACGGCGCCAAGCCATTTCGCCGACTGCGGACCACGCTGTCCGGTGGAGAACGTCACGTTCTTCGACGTCCAGCAGTTCCTCGCGAAGCTGAACGAGCGACGCGCCGCCACGTCGGGCACGAGCGGCGTTCGCGCGTCGAGCGGTCCGGGCATGACCAAAGAATCGCTCCTGCGGTACAGGCTGCCGACGGAAGCCGAGTGGGAGTACGCGTGCCGCGCCGGCACGACAGGTCCGTACTCGACCGGTGAGACGCTGACGAACGCGCAGGCGCATTACAGAAGCAAGTCGCCGGCGCCGGTCGGATCGTACGCGTTGAACCCGTGGGGTCTCGCCGACATGCACGGCAACGTCTGGGAATGGACCGCCGACTGGTACGGTCCGTACGAAGACCACGCGGCGGCGAACATCGATCCGCGCGGTCCTTCGTCTGGCGAGAAGCGCGTCATCCGCGGCGGCAGCTGGTACTTCGACAAGGACAGCGCGCGCTGCGGCCTGCGCTACACGCACGCGCCGAAGGACAAGGGCTTCAGCCTCGGCTTCCGTGTGGCCGCGGATCGGATCATGAGCAATTGACAATTTACGGAGGGAGGAAAGCTGAGCTCACTTTGTCAATTGTCAATTGTCAATTTTCATTTGACCCGGCGCATCGACGATGAACGCGTACTGCATCTGATCGGTCAGGCGTCCGTCCTTGATCGCGCTGTTCCGCAATCTGCCCTCGAGCACGTAGCCCGCCTTCTCGAGGACGCGGCACGACGCGACGTTCCACGCGAACGGCACGGCGTAGATGCGCGTGAGCGCGTGGTGCTCGATCGCGTAGTCCGTCACCGCGCGCAGCGCCTCGGTCGCGATGCCGCGTCCCCAGAACGGCTCCGCGAGCCAGTAGCCGATCTCCGCCGAGACGCGTTCGACGTCGGGGTGCAGCACGAACCCGACGCCGCCGACGGCCTGATCGTCGACGGCAATCGCGAACGACGTCTCCGGAACACGCTGGCGCGTGGCGCGGATGAAATCGCGCGCGTTCGTCTTCGTGTAGGGATACGGAAACGCATCGCGCAGGTTGAGCCAGATGTTGCGGTTGTTCGCGTGCGCCGCCAGCGAATCGACGTCCGACGTGCGCCACGATCTGACGTCGCACGTCGAGAGCTTCAGTTGCATCGCGATCAGCGGCGGCGCCGGCGTTTGCGATCGACGAGGATGGCCAGCTGCAGACGCCGATCGCGCAGGCGGCGGCGGAGCTGCGCGCGTGCAGCGCTGTCGACGGCCGTCTCGCCGAGCTCCCGGTCGAGGGCCGCTATCTCGTTCATCAACTCGACTTCTTCGGGAAGGCAGCGCGCGCTCTTCAGGATCGAGTACGCCATTCGCAGTTCTTCCGGCGTCCTGAAGTACTCCTCGAGATCGATCGGCTTGCCCGCGCCGGGCAGGTTGTCGAACTCGCCGCGCGCGATGGCGTCGCGGATTTTCTCTTCGGCGATCCGCTCGAGGCTCACGCCAACGATTGTCGCACGTCAGACGACGTAGCGCTCGCCGGAGGCGTCGCGCGCCCCCGCGCCGCCGAAGCGCTCGAGCGCGAACGGCGTGACGTCGAACGCCGGATCGCGGCCGGCGATCAGGTCGGCGACGATGCGGCCGGCGGCGGGCGAGTGCTGGAATCCGTGGCCGCTGAATCCGTTGATGAGGAAAAATCCCCCGACTCCATGCGCGGGGCCGACAATCGGATTGCCGTCGGCCGTCATCTCGTAGAGTCCGGCCCAGGCGTGCGACACCGACGCGTCCGCCAGCGCGGGCAGCCGCCGAACGGCCACCTCGATCACCTTCGGCAGAAAATCCCATTGCACCGTCATGTCGAACGTCGGCGTCTCGTCGGGATCGCCCATGCCGAACAGCAGGCCGGCGCCTTCGCGATGGAAGTAGAACGTCGTGTCGAAGTCGATGACCATGATGTGAGAGCGGGGCCAGCGGGGTTCGGCGGTTCGGGGTTCGAGGGTCCGGGTTCCGGGGTCGGGGTTCTGGGGTTCTGGGTTCGTGGCGATGAAAATGTGGCGCCGGATGGGATCGACCGGGACGTCGAGGCCGGCCATCCGGCCAATCGCTCGTGCGTGAGGACCCGCGGCGTTGACGACTACGCGCGTCTCGATCGTCCCGCGCGTCGTCTCGACGGCGGCGACGCGTCCCGATTCGACGCGCAGCGACACGACTTCGGTATCGCGCTCGATCGCGGCGCCGGCCGCCTGCGCCGCTTTCGCGAACCCCATCGTGACGCCGTTCGGATCGGCGATGCCGTCGCGCGCGCAGAACGTGGCGGCGACGACGCCGGTTCGGTCGAGACCCGGCGCCAGCCGCGCGGCGCCTTCAGCATCGAGCCATTCCACGTCGACGCCGAGGCTCCGCTGCAGCGCGACGTTCCTGCGGAACACGTCGACGCTCGCCGGCGACGAGAGCAGGAAGAGATAGCCGTCCTGGTGAAAGTCGATTGGCTGACCGACCTCGTCGGCGAAGCGCTCGAGCAGGCGAATCGACTCGAGCGACAGCTTGATGTTCGCTTCGTTCGAGAACTGATGCCGCACGCCGCCGGCGTTCCGCCCTGTCGACCCGGTCGCGAGCAGCTTCTCGCGCTCGACGAGCACGACGTCGGTGATGCCACGCCGCGTCAGGTGATACGCGACGCTCGCGCCCATGCAGCCGCCGCCGACGATGACGACGTCGGCAGTACGTTTCATGATGGGCGGGAAGGGCGGGAGGGGCGGGAAGGGCAGGAGCGGCGGGAAGGGCAGGAGCGGCTGGAAAGGCAGGAGGGGGTGCCGAGAATGCTCCTGCCCATCCTGCCCATCCTGCCCATCCTGCCCTTCAACTTACCGGTGTGCAGCGCGTTCCACTGCCTCCATCACCCGCAGGAGATTGCCGCCGAGAATCTTCTCGACGTCCTGCTCCGAGTACCCCTTCTTCAGCAGCGCGTCGGTGATCTTCGGCAGCATCGAGGCGTCATCCATCCCGATCGGCATCGTCGCGCCGTCGAAGTCGGAGCCGAGGCCGACGTGGTCGGCGCCGGCGACCTTCACGGCGTGGTCGATGTGCTCGACGATCTTCTCCCACGTCACTTTCGGCAGCTGTCCTTTTTCCATCGCCTCGCGGTTGATCTTCGACTCCTCGAGCGTGGCGCACGCCTCGTCGCCGCCGCACCTCTTCGACATCGCCGCCAGGCGCGCGACGACGTCGCCCGACTTCTTCTCGCTCGCGACGCGATACTCTTCGCTCAGGAAGCTCACCTCGTAGTTGATCATCGCGACGCCGCCGTTCTTGGCGAGCGCGCGCAGCATCTCGTCCGTCATGTTGCGCGCGTGATGCGAGATGGCGCGGCAGGAGGAATGCGAGGCGATCACCGGCGCCGTCGTCACCTCGAGCGCGTCGTAGAACGTCTTGTCGGCCACGTGCGAGATGTCGACCATCACGCCGAGCCGGTTCAGCTCGCGGACGACGTCCCTGCCGAACGGCGTCAGCCCGTTGTGCGCCGGCTTGTCGGTCGACGAATCGGCCCAGTTGTTGTTCTTGAAGTGCGTCAACGTGAGATACCGGACGCCGAGCGCCGCGTAGAGCCGCAGCAGCCGCAGATCGTCGTCGATCATGTGGCCGCCTTCCATGCCCATGAGCGCCGCGATCTTGTGGTCCGCGGCCGCCTTCCGAACGTCGGCGGCGGTCGTCGCCGGCATTAGATCGCCGGGATGCGTGCGCACCGCCTCGCGGACCGCGTCGATCAGATCCATCGCCCGCTTCACCGCAGGCGGACCGGTGAGGTCGCTCGGCACCCAGATCGAGAAGAACAGCGCGTCGAGCCCGCCTTCCTTCATGCGCGGGATGTCGATGTTCCCGTTGGCGTGGCGGGCGCCGATGTCGAAGCCTTTCTCGAACAGCAGGCGCTGCGTCGTGTCGTCGTGCGAGTCGATGACGATCGCGCGCTCGTGCAGCTGCTTCGCGCGCGGCGAGACGGAGGTCGAAGGCGATTGGGCGAGGGCGAGGACGGAGCCGGCGAGAACCGAGCAGATGACGCGCGATGGCATGGCGTCATCTTATCGCACGCGCTGAACCCGCCGGCGCGTCACCTCACTCGTATCGCAGCGCGACCATCGGATCGACGCGCATCGCGCGGCGCGCAGGGACGTAGCTCGCCGTCAGCGCCGTCACGACGAGCACGCCGGCCAGTGCCGCGAACGTTGCAAGGTCGGTGGGCGTGACGCCGAACAGCAGCGCCGCCATCAGCCTCGTCGTCGCGATCGCGCCCACGACGCCCGCGGCGACGCCGATCGCGGCGAGCGCGATCGCTTCGCCGAACACGAGGCGCATCACGTCGCCAGCGGTCGCACCGAGCGCGAGGCGCACGCCGATCTCGTACGTTCGCTCGCTGACGGCGTAGGCCATCACGCCGTAGACGCCGATCGCCGCGAGCGCGAGGCCAACCAACGCGAACAGTGCCACCAGCATCGTGCGGAATCGCGGCGGCGCCACCGACTCGGTCATCAGCTCGTCCATCGTCTTCACGCTCGCAACCGGCACGTCCCTGTCGAGCGAGGCGACGGCGGCGCGAACCGAGGCGGCGAGCGCGCGCGGGTCCGATGCGGTACGAACCACGATGAATTGCGCCGGGCTCGTGTTCTGTCGAAACGGGAGATAGAACGTCGGATCGACCGGCCTGCCGAGGCCGTCGTACTTCACGTCGCCGACGACGCCGACGATGGTCATCCACGGATTGTCGGGACGTTCGGGCCCTCCGTCCCTGATACGGCGCCCGACCGGATCCACGCCGGCGAGATACCTCTTCGCGAGCGTCTCGTTGACGATCGCGACCAGCGGCGCGCCGCGATCGTCGCGCTCGGTGAAGAATCGGCCGGCGACGAGCGGCACGCCGAGCGCGGTGAAATAGCCTTCGTCGACGAACAGCAGTGGACCGACCGGCGCGCTCTGATTCGGCGGCAGCGTTTGCCCTTCCACCATGAAGTTGTCGGTCATCTGCAGCAGGTCGGGCGGAAGGCTGATGCTGAGTCCCGCGGCGCGCACGCCGGGCAGCGATTCGATCCGGTCGAGGAGCGCGCCGTAGAAGGCCGTCAGCTTGTCGGCGTTGTCGTACTGCGTGCGCGGGACGGCGAGCCGGAACGTGAGCAGGTGTGACGGCTCGAATCCAGGGTTCACGCGCTCGAGCGCCGCGAAGCTCCGAATCATGAGGCCGGCGCCGATCGAGAGCACCAGCGCCAGCGCGATTTCGGCGACGACCAGTGCCTGCTGCGTGCGGCGATGCCGCATGCCTGCCGTCCCGCTGCGGCCGCCGTCCTTCAACGTCTCGACCAGCGGCATGTTCGATGCGCGCAGCGCCGGCGCGAGGCCGAACGCCACGCCGCAGATCGTCGCGGTCGCCAGAGCGAAGAAGAAGACCGGGAGGTTCATGCTCACCTCGCGCAGCCGCGGAATGTCGGTGGGCGCCAGCGCGAGGAGCGCGCGCGTGCCCCACACCGACAAGGCCAGTCCGGCCAGCCCGGACGCGACGGCCAGGACGACGCTTTCGGTGACGAGCTGCCCGACGATGCGCGCGTGTCCGGCGCCGAGGGCGCCGCGCACGGCCATCTCGCGGTCGCGCGTCGCCGCGCGCGCGAGCAGCAGGTTCGCGACGTTCGCCGTCGCGATGAGCAGCAGAAACCCGACCGCACCGAACAGGACGTAGAGGATGCGCCGCACGTCGCCGACGAGCGCGTCGTGCAGCGGCCGCGCGCTCAGCTTCCAGTCCTCGGGCGCCGGATACCGCCGCATCACGTCGGCCGTCACGCGATCGAGATTCGCGCGCAGCCGCTCGATCGTCGCGCCCGCCTTCAGCCGCGCGAGCCCGGTCGTATAGAACGGCCCACGGCGCCGCGGCGGATTCAGCTGCATCACCGGCCACACGTCGATGCCCGCCTGCGGGAACACGAACGACGGCGGGATCACGCCGACGATGGGCGGACGTCATGGATGAACGGCATGCGCGATTGGACGAGCGCGAACGCGATCGCGTTGGGTTCGCTTCATTCCTCCCACCGGAACTGCGTGGCAGCGACGCCGCCAAACAGCACCGCGAACGCGAGGAGCATCAGCGTCGGCAGGACGGCGCCCGCGAGACCGATGCCGCGCCACGTCATGGCGTCGAGGCCATCGACCGCCCACCGCGCCGGCACGACGAGCGTCGCCTGCTGGAGCCACGCGGGGAAGATGAACGTCGGCACCCACGCTCCGCCGAGCATCACCATCATCAGCACCGCGAGCGTCGTCACGCCGCGCGCCGTCGCCGGCGTCTTCCCGAGCGCCGCGACGAGCAGGCCGAACGTCGACGCCATGAGCGAGCACGCGAGCGACACGGCGAGGAATCCGACGACGCTGCCCGAGATGCGCACCTTGAAGACGACGATGGCGAAGCCGAACGAGACGAACAGCGTCAGCAGCGAGATGATCGTGCCGCTGATCGTCTTGCCCGCGAGCAGGGTCGTCCGCGACAGCGGCGCGCTGCGCAGCCGTTTCCAGAGCCCCTGCTGCCGTTCGAGCAGCACCTCGATGCCGAGATTGGCCATCGCGAACAACAGGAACTGGATGCCCATTCCGGCAAACGAGTGCGCGTAGCCGTTGTAGCCCGCGTTGGTGTTCGCCGTCATCGCCCGCTCGCGGACCGTGTACGGCATCGATAGTCCGGGGCCGGCGGTCTGCGCCGTCTGATTGGGCTGGTTGTAGAAGTCCTGAACCGTTCGCAGCATCTGCACGAGCAGCCGCTTCTGATCGGGCGGCAGCGTCTGCGACGATTCGATCTGCGGCAGCATCCGCTCGACGTACTGGCGGCCCTGCGCCCCGCCGAACATCTCGCGGCTCACCGCCTGCATCACGTGTTCGGTGAGGATGCCGCGGACCATCGCCACTTCGGCGCTGCGCGACGGATCGAAGAGCAGGTCGAGCGCCGGCTTCGGCGCGCTGCCGAAGAACGCCTGACCGGCGGCGTCGCCGAAGCCTTTCGGGATGATGGCGGCGACGCTCGTGCGTCCGCGCGTCACCGACGCGCGCGCGTCCTCTTCAGTGGGCACGGCGACATTCAGGTTCCGGTCGCCCTGCAGCCCGGAGACGATCGCTTTGGAGATCGTGCTGCCGTCCTGATCGACGACGGCAATCGCGATCCGCGCCGGCTCGGCGTCGCTCGAGGAGCCCGAGAACACCGAACCGAAGAATGACGCGACCAGGATCGGCACGGCGAACGCCATGATCACCGAGCGGCGATCGGCGAAGAACAGCATCAAGTCTTTGCGGACCATTGCCGCCAGCACGGTGAGCGTCATCAGTCGCGCAGGCTCCTTCCCGTCAGCGTGAGGAATACCGACTCGAGCGTCGGCCGCTGACCTGCGACCGCGACGACGCCGCCGGTGAGGCCGGCCAGTGTATCGTCGGCAATCACCTTGCCGTGATCGATGACGACGATGCGATCCGCGAGCCGCTCGGCTTCTTCCATGTAGTGAGTGGTATACAGCAGCGCCTTGCCGCGCTGCTTCAGCGTCTCGAGGTTGTCGAAGATGGCGTTTCGGCTCTGCGGGTCGACGCCGACGGTCGGCTCGTCGAGCAGCAGGATGTCGGGATCGTGCAGCAGACCGGCGGCGAGGTTCAGGCGCCGCTTCATGCCGCCGCTGAACGTCTTCACCTTGTCGCGCGCGCGATCGGCGAGCCCGACGAGCGCGAGCGCGTTCGCCATGCGCTCCTCGAGCGCGCGGCCGCGAAAATCGTAGAGCGCGCCGAAGAAGCGGAGGTTGTCGCGGGCAGACAGGTCGTCGTACAGCGCGACGTCCTGCGGCACGAGCCCGATGCGCCGCTTCGCCGGATCGGTGTCGCCGGCGAGGCGCCGCCCGGCGATCAACACCTCGCCTCGATCCGGCGTGACGAGACCGGCGATCATCGACACCGTCGTCGTCTTGCCGGCGCCGTTCGGCCCGAGAAGGCCCACGAGCTGTCCACGCTCGATCGAGAACGACACGTCGTCGACGGCGACGAGCGATCCGAATGTCTTGCGGAGGCTGTTGATAATGAGCATCGTTCCGCTCGGCTAGAGCGCTCCACTACGCAGATTGGAGCGCGAGGCTTCAGCCGAGCGTTCCTTTCCGACGAACGACCCGTCTCGCCGGACGAGAGGCTGCCAGGTGCTTCTGACAACCGCGATCGTACGCTTCGCGTACCCATTGACGCATCGACCGATCGAGCTCGTCCTCGCGTTCGATTCGGAAATAGTGCCCGATGCTCGACCGACCGAACCGCTCGATTTTTTCCAGACGTGGATCCTCGGGCAACGCCCGCGTCAACATGAGCCCGACGCGGAGGCTCGACCTGCGCGGGTAGACGCCGGCGAAACGCATTCGCACCATGAACACGAGCCGTGTCTTCTGCGGGATGACGATGACGGGACCGCACGCTTCGACCATCCGCCGGAAGCGCCGATACAGCCGCACGATGCGGGGATCGCTGTTCGCGAAGAGATCGCCGATGCGAAATCGTCCGCACGAGTGCCACATGTTCGCGCTGACGAACTTCGCGCCGCAGGCCGGACAGGTCCACAGCGGCCTCATCGTTCATCGACCGTCAGAACGAGCGCAGCGCCGGCCACCATCATCGCGGCGATCGCATAGAGGCCGATGGCGAAGCTGTGCGTCGCGTCGTTGATTACACCGAGGAGGTACGGGCCGACGAATCCGCCGGTGTTGCCCACCGAGTTCACGAGCGCGATCGACGCCGCCGCGGCCGTGTTCGAGAGCGCCGATCGAGACGTGGTCGCGAGGGCCCAGAACGGACCGAACATCGACGCCAACCCGATCATCGCGATCGACAGCGTGACGATCGACCAGACGATGCCGCTGCCGGCGGTGCTGACGGCCAGCGCGGCACCCCCGGCGGTTGCCGCAATCGCAAAGTGCCATCGGCGTTCGCCGGTGCGATCCGAATGCCGGCCGGCGAGCACCATCGCGACGGCGCCGAGCGCATATGGAATCGCGCTCAACACACCAACGGTGAAGTCGCCTCCGTCCGACGCCCGCCCTGAGCCCTGTCGAAGGGCGGTCTTGATCATCTGCGGCAGCCAGAAGCCGAGCCCGTAGAGCATCACCGGGATCGTGAAGTGCGCGATGGCGAGCAGCCACGTCCGTCCATTGCCGAGCGCTCGCCACGGCGAGGCGTGCAGCACCTGCGTCCGCGTTCGGGCGTCCTCCTCGAGGCACGCGACGAGCGCCGCGCGTTCCGAGTCCTCGAGCCAGCGCGCGTGGTCCGGCCGATCCGTCAGCACGCGGAGCACGACGAAGCCGAGCACGATTGCCGGCGCGCCTTCGAGCAGGAACAGCCACTGCCATCCCGCGAGGCCGCCGACCCCGTGCAGGGAGAGCAGCGCGCCGGAAACCGGACCGCCAATCACGCCGGCCGTGAGCGTCGCGGTCATGAACATGGCGATGGTCCGCGCGCGCTCGCGCGCGGGGAACCATTGCGTGAGATAGAAAATCAGCCCGGGAAAGAAGCCCGCTTCGGCGGCGCCGAGCAGAAACCGCAGCACGTAAAATCCCGCCGGGCTGCGCACGAACATCATCGCCGACGAGACGATGCCCCACGTGATCATGATCCGCGCGATCCACAGCCGCGCGCCGATCCGCGCGAGGACGACGTTGCTCGGAATCTCGAACAGCACGTAGCTGAGAAAGAACATCCCTGCGCCCAGCCCGTAGGTCGTCGCCGAGAAGCCGAGCGCCTGGTTCATCTGCAGCGCCGCGAAGCCGACGTTGATGCGATCGAGGTAGGCGACGATGTAGAGCAGGAAGAGAAAGGGAATCAGCCGGCGGCGGACTTTCGAGACGACAGCTGGCGAAGACGCCGCGAACGCGTGCTTCACCGAAGCAGACGCCGTGTTATCGGGCGTTGTCGTAGCCATTGGTCAGGAACGCCCACGGCCCGCGCGAGAACGCGACCATCTCGCCGACCGCGCTGAAGCCCAGACGCTCGGCAAGCCGCAGCGAGGCACGTCGGCGTTGTCGATCTGCGCGAGCAGCGGCGTCATGCCGGTCGTGCCCTCGACCACTGCGGCGATGGCGGCGGCCGGCGGGCATCCGACGACGGCGGCGACCGAAAAGGCGCCGTGCAGCATGCGGACCGCGAAGCCTGCCTCGATCGTCGTCCCGCCGAATACCGTGGCGTGTCCTGAGCGCAGCATCGCGCGCGTCTCGAGCCAGCAGGGCTCGTCTGGCAGCTCAGCGGCGAGCCGGCCCGGAAGACCGAGAACGATCGTCATGAGCGAGGCGGTGATTAGAACACGAAGTGAAGTTCGAAGTACGAAGTTCGAAGTACGAAGTCAGGCGTGCGGAGCCGGGATGTGACTTCGTACTTCCGACTTCGTACTTCCGACTTCGAAGCGCTACTCGGTGAGTGCGACGATGGGATCGATGCGTGTCGCGCGCCGTGCCGGCAGGGCGCACGCCGCGACCGCGACGACAGCGAGCACGGCGGTGACGGCGGTCAGCACCGACGGATCGGTCGCGCTGATGCCGAACAACTGACTCTGCAGGCTTCTGCGCAGGGCGATGGCGCCGGCGGCACCGACGACGAAGCCGCCGCCGATGAGCAGCAGCCCCTCGCGCAGCACCAGCTCGAAGATCGCGCCCGCGCTGCTGCCGAGCGCGATGCGGATGCCGATTTCGCGCGTCCGCTGCGTGACGAGGTACGCGAGTACGCCGTAGATGCCGATGGCCGACAGGAACAAGGCGACGGCGCCGAAGCCGAGCGACAGCATCACCGGCGATCTGCGGCTGATCAACGACTTGTCCGTCCGCTCCTCCATCGTCTGCGAGTCGAACACCGGCAGCTCGCGGTCGACGTCGTTGATCGCCGCACGTACCGCGTTCGACAGCGAGGACGGGTCGGCGGCCGTCCGCAGCGTGAAGGTGAGGGAGCGATCGGGCCGTTCGCCGTGCGGGAAATAGTACGCGCCCACGGCGTTGGGCGTGTCGATGATGGCGTCGAGCTTGACGTCC
>Ga0070699_100000479_pt1 | contig 38080 bp, 39 predicted proteins | sample KBSK1503metaG_FD_65473 | JGI IMG/M metagenome (GOLD analysis project Ga0070699, IMG submission 65473) | Corn, switchgrass and miscanthus rhizosphere microbial communities from Kellogg Biological Station, Michigan, USA - KBS K1-50-3 metaG | ecosystem: Host-associated > Plants > Roots >... | reverse complement strand
CGAGGAGGTGCTGGCCCCACCTAGGTATCCCAGAGTCCAGGAGGAAGAAGGATCTTGTATCCGTTTGAAAGATTTACTGAGCGAGCCAAGAAGGTTCTGACGCTCGCCCAAGAAGAAGCAGAACGGTCGCACCACAGCTATATCGGTACCGAGCACCTGCTCCTGGGCCTGCTTCGCGAAGGTGAAGGCCTGGCCGCCAAGGTCCTCAACAACCTTGGCGTCGAGATCGGCAAGGTCCGCCAGACGATCGAGTCCGTGCTCGGTCGCAACGAGCGGATCATCATCCAGCAGATCATCCCGACGTCGCGGGTCAAGAAGGTCATCGAGATCTCCTTCGAGGAAGCGCGGCGGATGGGACACAACTACGTCGGCACCGAGCACCTACTGCTCGGTCTCCTCATCGAGGGCGAGGGCATCGCCGCGCACGTGCTCGAGGACCTGGGCGCCACCCTGGAGAAGGTGCGCTCGGAGATCGAGCGCCTGCTCCACGACTCGAGCGCCGAGACCGAGGCTGAGCCCGCTCCCAAGAAGCCTTCCAAGACGCCGCTCCTGGACCAGTTCGGGCGCGACCTGACCGAGCTCGCGCGCAGGAATCAGCTCGATCCCGTGATCGGGCGCGAGACCGAGATCGAGCGCGTCATCCAGATCCTCAGCCGGCGGACCAAGAACAACCCCGCCCTCATCGGCGAGCCCGGAGTGGGCAAGACGGCGATCGCGGAGGGGCTCGCTCAGCAGATCAACCTCGGCAACGTGCCCGAGTCGCTCCAGCACAAGCGCGTGCTCACTCTCGACATGGGCGCCCTCGTCGCCGGCACCAAGTATCGCGGTGAGTTCGAGGAGCGGTTGAAGAAGATCCTCGACGAGATCCGCTCCAGCCGTGAGGTCGTGCTCTTCATCGACGAGCTGCACACGCTGGTCGGCGCGGGCGCCGCCGAAGGCGCCATCGACGCCGCCAACATCCTGAAGCCCGCGCTGGCCCGTGGCGAAATCCAGTGCATCGGCGCGACCACTCTCAACGAATACCGCAAGTACATCGAGAAGGACGCCGCGCTCGAGCGCCGCTTCCAGCCCGTTTTCGTCGACCAGCCGACGCTGGCCGAGACCATCGACATCCTCAACGGCGTCAAGTCGCTGTACGAGAAGCATCACCGGGTCACGATCAGCGACTCCGCAGTCCACGCGGCGGCGGTGCTGAGCGACCGCTACGTGAGCGATCGCGCGCTCCCGGACAAGGCGATCGACCTGATCGACGAGGCCTCGGCGCGCGTGCGCATGAAGCTGACGACCACGCCCGACGAGCTCAAGGATCTGCAGAAGGAGATCAAGAAGCATCGTTCCGACCAGGACGAGTCTGTGAACAAGCAGGACTTCGAGGCCGCGGCCAGCGTCCGCGACAAGGTCAAGAAGCTCCAGGACAAGCTCGCCCTCAAAGAGGCCGCATGGCGCGACAAGCTCGGGGAGACCGTTCCCGACGTGACCGAGGAGGACATCGCGCAAATCGTCGCGGCCTGGACCGGGGTCCCCGTGTCACGCCTGGTCGAAGAGGAGACCTCGCGCCTGCTCCGCATGGAGGAAGAGATCCACAAGCGCATGGTCGGCCAGGACGAAGCCATCAAGACGGTTTCCCAGGCCGTCCGCCGCGCACGCGCCGGGCTCAAGGACCCGCGACGACCGATCGGGTCGTTCATCTTCCTCGGTCCGACTGGAATCGGAAAGACCGAGCTGGCCCGAGCGCTGGCCGAGTACCTGTTCGACTCCGAGGACTCCTTGATCAAGCTCGACATGTCGGAGTTCATGGAGCGCCACACGACCGCGCGTCTGGTGGGGTCTCCGCCGGGATACGTCGGCTACGACGAGGGCGGCCAGCTCACGGAGGCGGTGCGCCGGCGGCCGTACTCGGTGATCCTCTTCGACGAGATCGAGAAGGCGCATCCCGAGGTCTTCAACATGCTGCTGCAGATCCTCGAGGACGGCCGGCTCAGCGACGCGAAGGGCAAGGTCGTCAACTTCGCGAACACCGTGATCATCATGACCTCGAACCTCGGCATCCGCGACGTCAACCAGGCGGGGACGTCGCTCGGTTTCCAGCCCGCGGTGGTGGACGAGTCGGACGAGGTCGAGCGCCGGCACAAGAACACGAAGGAGAAGATCGACGAGGAGCTGAAGCGCATGTTCCGCCCCGAGTTCCTCAACCGCGTGGACGCGGTGGTCGTCTTCAAGAGCTTGACGACGCAGCAGATCCGGGAGATCGTCGACCTTCAGCTGGCGAAGCTGGGCAAGCACCTGGTCGAGCAGCAGATAACGATCGAGGTGACCGACGCGGCCAAGGACCTCCTGGCCAAGGAGGGCTACGACCGGATCTACGGTGCGCGGCCTCTCCGGCGTGTGATCACGAGCCGGATCGAAGACCAGCTTTCGGAGCATCTGCTCCGCGGAAAGATCGCTCGCGGCGACACCGTGCAGATCGATGTCGAAGGCGAGGACGGCCTCAAGTTCACGCCGGTCAAGCACCGCCACAAGGAGCCCGCCGGGACCGGGGCCGCAGCCAAGCCCTGACGCCGACGGCGCGCCTACTCGTCCTTGAGCCAGGTCTCCAGGCCGAGCGAAAGGCGGGCGGGTGTGGTCTGCGTCTTGATCAGGTAGTCGCGAGCTCCCATGCGCAGGCCGCGCTCGATGAGCTGCTTCTCGCTGTAGTTGGACAGGATCACGACGGGCAGTCGCTCGGTCCTGGGATCCTTCCTCAGGGCTTCCAGGACGCCGAACCCGTCCAGCTTGGGCAGGCGGATGTCGAGAAAGATGATGTCGGGCTCGTCACTTCGGGCGATCTCGAGCGCCTTCTCTCCGTCGGTCGCCACCTCGACGTCATATCCGTCGAGCTCCAGCTTCAACCTGTACATCTGGGCGACCGACGGGTCGTCTTCCACGAACAGCACGCGTACGCGGTCGCGGCCCGCGCGAGTTTCGTCGATCAAGTTCCCGGCTTGAGCGTACGCCTAGACGCAATCGAAGGTGCGCCGCGCCAAAATGGAAACCGCAGTGAGCGCCCCGGCACCCCTACGTTTGCGCCCGCTGGAGATCGGCGACCTGCTCGACGAGACCTTTCGCATCTACCGCCGCCATTTCCTGCTCTTCGCCGGCATCTCGGTGGTCCTCGCGATCCCCGCCGCCGGGCTGCAGGGCTACAGCTTCTTCGCCCTGTTCTCGACTTTCCTGCAGGCCGTGAACGGCACCACGACCCCCGACTTCAACAGCCTGCTGCCGGCGCTGGCCGTGTTCGCCATCGGATATCTCGTCAACTTTCTGCTGGCGCCCTTCACCTCGGCGACCGTGATCTACGCGGCGTGTCAATCGGCCCTGGGGCGGCCGGTGACCGTGTGGGGCGCGATGGGCGGCGTCCTGCGGCGGTATTTCCCGATCCTCGGGTACCTGTTCATCCTCGACTTGATGGCGGTGCTGTTCTGCCTCTTCCCGCTGTGGATCTGGATCGCCGTGGGCTGGGTGGCCGTGATCCCGGTGATGTTCGTGGAGAACGCCGGGCTCGTGGCGGCGATGGGCCGTAGCTGGCGCCTGGTCGAGGGCCGGTGGTGGCGCACCGCCCTCATCCTCTTCCTGATCGTCCTGGTCTGGTACTTCGCCGGCCTGGCCCTCGAGGCTTTCATCGGCATAGCCAATGCCCTGATCGGGGTGGTGGTGTCCAGCTACGTCGTGCAGGCGGTGGCCCAGGGCGCCGCGGTGATCGTCGCCGCGCTGGTGAATCCCGTGCTGCAGATCGCGATCGTGCTCATCTATTTCGACCTGCGCGTTCGGCGCGAGGCGATCGACCTCTTCCAGCTCGCCCAGCACGTTTCCGCATCGCAACCGGCGTGAGACCCAGCTGAAAACCCGCGTCGCCATCAGGGCGCTGACACTGCTGGTGCTCACCATCGGCCTCGCCTGGCCGATCGCCGCGTCTGCCGATCCTCCGCCGCCACCGACCTACGTCGAGGCGGTGGAGAGCACCATCGACATCGTCGGCGCTGCGCACGACGGAGACGTGGATGCGGCGCAGAGGGCGGTCGGCGCGCTGGTTGCGGGCACCGGCCACAGCCAGCCGGAGATCATCGCCGACCTGCAGATGCGTCCGCCGGATTTCGTCGACGCGTATACGCGCCTGCGCGCGCTGCTCGACGCGCTGAACGCGCCTCTCACCACCGACGACCCGGCGCAGGCGTCGCAGCGGCTCCAGGACGTGCTGTCGATGAGCCGCTACCGCCCGCTGCACCAGCCGCCGACGCTCCTCGACCGCCTGGGCCAGTGGGTCCGCGATCGGATCAACGACCTGCTCCGATTCCTCTTCGGCGGCAGCGGCGGGCCGGTTGTCCCGCCGGTGTACTTCTACATCGTCGGCATCGTCGCCGTCGCCGTGGCCGCGGTCGTGATCTTTCGCGCCGCCCGCGGGCGAATGGCCGAGGTCGCGCTCTCGCGCGCGCCCATGGGGCCGCACTCGCCGGCCGACTTCTTCGCGGATGCCGATCGCCTCGCTGCTGCCGGAGATCGCGTCGGTGCGATCCGCTCGCTGTGCGCAGGAGTCGCGGCCTCCCTCGCCGGGGAGCAATCGTGGACGGGGAGCCCCCTCACCGTGCGTGAGATCTTCCAGCGCGCGCCCGAACCCGCCCGCCTGCGTCCGCTGCTGCGACCGTTCGAGGCCGCGGTGTACGGGGGTCGCGATGTCGACCCGGCCACCTATTCGCAAGCAGAGGTCGCGGCGGCGCCCTTCAGGAAGCCGCCGGCGGAGGCGGCGGCATGAAGGGGCTGCGAGGCTGGGTCATAGCGCTGGTGATCGCGCTGCTCATCGGAGCGGCGGCCTACCTCGGCCAGCCGCGACAGGACTCGCCGGAGCACAGCTCCAACAGCGATGCGGCCAACGGCGCCTCCGCCGTGCTGCTTTTCGCCCAGGCCATGGGCCATCCGACGAGCCAGATCGAAGGCACCTTCTCGATGCCGTCGCAGGACAGCCTCCTGTTCGTCTTCACCCCGACCAGCCCGTACACGTCCGACGATGCCGGCAGGACGGCCGCCTGGGTGCGGTCAGGCGGCGTGCTCGTCTACGCCTCCGAGCAGGGGGACACGGAGCTGGATCATGCGTTCTCGGTGACCAGGCTCAATGGCCAGGTTTCCAGCCAGACCGAGCTTGCCAGCCCCGTGCTGGCCGGCGTGAGGACCGTGTCCGGCGCTGATCTGGCCGTTCCCCTGGACGCATCGTCTTCGCAGGTCCCGATCCTACGCAGCAGCGGCTATCCGCTCGGTTACGTCGAGAAGGTCGGCCAGGGGACCGTGGTCGTCCTGTCCGACCCGCTGGTGCTCTGCAACGGCTATCTCGACAAAGCGGACAACGGCAGGCTGCTCGCCGACCTCCTCGGGCTCGCCGGCAGCGGCGCTCCCGTCGCCTTTGACGAATACCATCACGGCCTCATCCTCACCGACTTTGCGCCGCAAGCCTGGGTGACCACTCCATGGGGCGCCGCCATCCTGTGGTTCCTGGTCGCTGTGTTCGCCGGCCTGGTGCTCCGTGGCCGTCGCTTCGGCCCGCTGGTTCCGCGTCCCTCGGAGGCGGCCCGTGCCGACGCCGAGTGGGCCGTCGCGGTCGGCGAGCTGCTGCGACGCTCGGGTGCGCGCGCCCTCACGCTGGGCATGCTCGCGAACGCCAGCGAGCGCGCGGTCGCGGCCCGGACAGGCCTGCCCGCCCAGCCGCGCGACCGGTTCTGGAATGCTCTGTATGCCCGCGCGCCCGAGCTGCACGCCGAGCTGGCCGCGGCCGAGCATGCGCTGTACGGCTCAACCGGCGATGACGTCGAGCTCATGAGTGCCGCGCAGAGACTGCATCAAATCGCATATCCGCCGGCGCGCGAGCGCCGCCGTCAATGATTGAAGGAGGCTCGATGACCGGATCGTCCACGATGACCGCCCCGGATTTCTACGCCCGCTTCCGTGAACAGCTGGTCAAGGCGGTGGTCGGGCAGGAGGAGGCGATCCGGTTGTGCGCGGTGGCCCTGGTGGCGCAGGGTCACATCCTTCTCGAAGGAGTCCCGGGGACCGGCAAGACCCTCCTCGCCAAGGCCATCGCGCGTGCGCTCGCGCTGGACTACGGTCGCGTGCAGTTCACGCCCGACCTCATGCCGGCGGACATCGTCGGGACCGCGATCTACGACCTGGTCAACCGAACGTTCACGCTGAGGAAGGGACCGATCTTCACCAACATCCTCCTTGCCGACGAGGTCAACCGCGCCCCCGCCAAGGTGCAGTCCGCGCTGCTGGAGGCGATGGAGGAGCGAGGCGTGACCCTCGAAGGGTCGCAGATGCCGCTGCCCGCGCCGTTCTTCGTCCTCGCCACCCAGAACCCTATCGAGTACGAGGGCACCTATCCGCTGCCTGAGGCGCAGCAGGACCGCTTCTTGTTCAAGGTCCGCCTCGACTACCCGCTCCCCGCCGACGAGCTCGAGGTCCTGAAGCGATGGGAGTCCGGAATCGAGCTTCGCGACCCGGTCAAGGCCGGGGTCGAGCCCGCGCTCGGCGCCGCCGACATCGAGGCCTGCCGCGAACAGGTGGCCAGGGTCGTCCTGGACGAGAAGATTCGCCGCTACATCGTGGAGCTGGCCTCGGCGACCCGTACCGCGCCCGAGATCGCGTTGGGCGCCAGCACGCGAGCCGAGGTCCTCCTGATGCTGGCGGCGCGGGCCGCGGCCGCGTTCGAAGGGTCTGAGTTCGTGACCCCCGACCACGTCAAAGCCCTGCTCGCGCCGGCGTTCCGGCACCGCCTCATCCTGCGGCCGGAGGCCGAGGTCGGGGGCCAGACGCCCGACAGCGTGCTGGAGGCCGTGGCGAGCCGCGTCGTCCCGCCGCGTTGATTCCCTCTTGAACTTCCTGCGCGGGCTGGCGCCCCAGCCGCGGCTGCTGTGGGCGGTCGCCATCGGTGCGGCGCTGATCGCGCTGAGCATCGTGTCGCCGGTGCTCGTGGTGGTGGCGATCGCGTACCACACGGGCCTCGTCCTGATCCTCGCCCGCGACCTCGCCCTGCTGCCGGGCCGCTCGGGCTATCGCGTGCGGCGGCTGATGCCCGAACCTTTCTCGCTGGGTGAGCACGAGGAGGTGCGGGTCGTGGTCGAGAACGCCGCCGCCGCCGGGCTGGTGGCCAGGGTCGCAGACCACGCGCCCGCCGGCCTCAAACCGCAGCCCCGAGAGCTCGAGGGAACCTTCGACGCGGGCGGCCGGCTCGAGCTCAGGTACTCCACCTCCTCACCACGGCGCGGCGCTTACCGATTCGGCCCGGTCGACCTGCAGGTTTCCCGGCGCGACGGCTGGTGGCGCCGCCAGGTGCGCCTGCAGCATCCCGACGAGGTGGCCGTGTTCCCCAACGTCGTGGCCATCAAGCGGATCCAGCTCACGCTGCGGCGCGGCCTGCGAGCGATGGCCGGCCTGCGCCGGGCGCGGCCGCCAGGCGCATCGACCGCGTTCGCCGGCCTTCGGGACTACGTGCGCGGCGACGACATCAGACGCGTGAGCTGGACCGCCACCGCTCGGCGGGACCACCCTGTGGTGGTCGAGGTCGAGGCCGAGCGCGGGCAGCAGGTGATGATCGCCATCGACTGCGGGCGGCTCATGACCGCGCCCGCCGGTGAGCTCGACAAGCTGGACCACGCCGTCAATGCGGCGCTCATGCTCGCCTGGGTCGCGCAGGCTTACGGCGACAGGGTCGGTCTGATGACCTTCGACGATCGTGTCACGAGCTTCATCAAGCCGGAGCGCGGCAGCTCACAGCTGCGCCGCATCACCGAGGCGCTGTACGCGATCAGGCCGGAGTACGTGGAGCCCGACTTCGGCCACGCTCTCACACACCTCTCGCTGCGCCTGGGCCGGCGGTCGATGGTGGTCGTGCTCACGGACCTCCAGGATCCCGAGGCGTCGAAGGAGCTCGTCGCCCACTGCCTGCGGCTGGCCGCCCGCCACCTCGTCCTGGTCGTGGCGATGTCAGACCCCGCGGTGCTGGACGCGCGCCAGGCACCGATCACGAGCTCTTCCCGCGCATATGAATGGGCCGCCGCCGAGGAGCTCATGGGGAGCAGGCGGGAGAGCTTCGAGCTGCTTCGCCGCGGCGGTGTGCTGGGCCTCGACGTCGTCGCTGGGAATCTCAGCCCCGCGCTGGTCGAGCGCTACCTGGAGCTGAAGGAGCGCGCGCTGCTGTAGACAGCCCCGACGCCGGCAAGGCGTGGTCCGATGCCCGGCGGCGTGGCTGGAGCCCGGTGAACAGCAGGTACGTGTAGAGCAGGACGCCCGTCGTCAGGCCGATCGTGAGCTTGACGGCGAACGGCGCGTCGGACGGAGAGATGTTCCCTTCGATCGTGCCCGCGACGACCAGCAGGGGCGCCAGCCCAAGCAGGAGGGTGAAGGCCCTGCGGGTCGCTATCACCAGCGCGTCGGTCCGTTTGAGGTTGCCCGGCGAGATCAACGCCCAGCCCATCATCAGCCCGCCCGCGCCCTGCGCGACGACGATCGACAGCTCCAGGACCCCGTGGCCGATGACGAAATCGAACAGGCCGCCGCTCAGGCCGTAGGCCTGCGTGAGCCCGAACAGCCCGCCGAGGCTGATGCCGTTGTTGATTAGGACGTAGATCACGGGGAGGCCGAAGATGACGCCGAACGCAAACGCCAGCATCGAGACGTAGATGTTGTTGACCATGATCAGCCCGGCGGCTTCGACCCGAATCTCGGGCGGGATGTTGGTCCAGAGCTGGTGGTGGTGCACGCGATCGATCAGCGCCGGGGAAGCGATGCCGTAAGCGGCGTCGGGATTGGCCAGCACCACGAAGAAGGCGATGATCGCGGGCACGAACAGGAGCGCGGCCGAGGCGACGACGTAGGGCCACGCCCCGCGGTAGGTGCGGGGCAGCGTCTCGGCGTAAAAGGCGCGGATCCTGCTCCACACGCGGCCTCCACGCCTGTAGACGACACCATGCCCACGCGCGACCAGGCCGTTCAGGTAGCGGTGCACGGGCTCGTCCGGCCAGTCGCGCTGGGCGAGCGCGAGATCGGCTGTGGCCCGCCGGTACAGAGCCGCCATGGTCATGACCTGCGCGGGCGCGAGGCCGTTGAGGTTGCCGGAGCCGGCTCGGGCGATCAGGTCCTCCAGGCGGTTCCAGTCGTCGCGCCGTCGCGCTATGAAGTCTTCCGCGCGCATCAGACGCCCAAAATAACCGAATGGCGCAGCCCGTCCCCGACACCGACCTCATCGTTTCGACGCCCGAACGAGTCTCCTTCGACTACCAGGTGGCGGGGCTGGGCACACGCGGCATCGCGCAGATCCTCGACCTCCTCATCGTCACGGGCTTCCTGATCGTCGTGTTCTTCTTCGCCGCGTTCGCCGCCGCCGCCACCAATTCCGACGTCATCGCGACCCTGATCGAGCTGTTCGGCAGCTTCGTGGTCATATTCGGGTACTTCTGGATCAGCGAGGCTCTGTTCTCCGGGCAGACGCTCGGCAAGAGGGCGTTTCGGCTCCGCGTGGTGGGCGATCGCGGCGAGCCCGTGACCTGGTTCCAGGCCGGCATCCGCAACGTGATCCGGATCATCGACTTCCTGCCGTATGGGTACGGGGTGGGCGTGGTGGTGTTGTTCGCCAACGGGCGCGGCAAGCGGCTGGGCGACCTCGCCGCGGGAACGGTCGTGGTCAAGGACTCGGACCACGTCTGGCTGTGGCAGCTCGGACGGCCGGCCTTCCGGATGCCGCCACCGCCGCCACCGCCACCACCGCCACGGCCTGCGCACGCCGGCGCCGTCTCCCAGAACCCGCCGGCACCACCGCCACCGCCGCCCCCGCCCGGTTACGTCCCGGCGCCCATCGCTTATGCCCCGGCGTCGCAGGCCGAGCTCATACTCCGCCGCCTCGACCCGGAGCTGCGGCGTTTCGTGAGCTCATACGCCCGGCGCCGCCCGCAGCTACCACTCGACCTGCGCGTCCAGCTCGCGAGCACGGTGCAGGGCAACCTGCGCACCGCGCTCCCGGACGTGTTCGCCCAGCGCGGGCCGCTGGCGGCGCTCGACCAGCTCGCGGACCTGTCCATTCAATAGCACCGCTACAGCCAGAGCCGGACCTGCTCCTCGGTCATGTTTCCGCCGGTCAATGGGACGGCGACACGCTTGCCCGCGAGCTCGGCCCGAAGCCTGGCGACGGCGGCGATGCCGGCCGCCCCGGCCGGCTCGACGACAAGGCCGGCGTCGGTGTGCAGCCAGCGCATGGACTCGATGATCTCCGCGTCCGTGACGAGCATCACCTCGTCCACGGTGGCGAACATGATCTCGAGCGCTTCGGGCACAGGCACGCGAACGGCGATGCCGTCGGCGATGGTGTCGATCGCCGGCGTGCTCATCGGCTTGCCGTGTCGCCAGGACAGGAACATCGAGGGCGCGCCCGATGGGCAGACGGCGATGACCCTGGTCGCCGGCGAGCGGCGCTTGAGCCAGGTGCCCATCCCGTTGACGAGCGCGCCGTTACCGAGCGGAACGATGCAAGCGTCCAGCGGTTCGGGCATGCGGCCGAGCTCGTACGCGACCGTGCCTGCGCCTTCGGCGATGGGGCCCAGCAGCCCATCCTCGACATAGAACGCGCCGGTTTCGTCGGCGTGCCGCATCGCCACTTCCTTGGCGTCGTCGAAATCCTGGCCCTCGAGGACGACCGTGGCGCCGAGCGCACGCATGCGCTCCACCTTGAGCGGGTTCGCGCTGAGGGCCGCGAAGACCGTCATCGGCAAGCCTCGCTTGCGAGCCGCGTAAGCCATGCCCTGGCCGAAATTTCCGGCCGATGCGCAGACCAGGCCATTCGGCTGGGGCCCGAGCGAGTGCAGGAGGTAGTCCGTGCCGCGTCCCTTGAAGGAGCGAATCGGGTTCAGGCACTCGACCTTGAGCACCGTGGCCAAGCCGAGGCGATCGCTCAAGGGCTCGCAGACGAACTGCGGCGTGTCGCGGAAAACGGGGTCGATCACCCGCGCCGCCTCTTCGATGCGGTCGATGGAGATCGAGGCGTCCACCACACGAGTCTAAGAACACGCAGACGCCGCCCCGGGGGTAGTCAGGGCGGCGCCTTTTCGTTCCAAGAGGCGGGGTGGGGACCCGGGTCTCTCTATTCAATCAAACGCGCGAGCCTGTAAAAGGCTACGTGTCCACTTGTAAAAACCCGATCATGTGCGGAGAGTCAACCTGATGCCGAAGTCGACTGTCACCTTCATGTGCTCCGAATGCGGGGGCGAGAGCCTGCGCTGGGCCGGCCAGTGCCCGCACTGCCACGCGTGGAACACGCTGCAGGAGTTCCAGGTCCGCAAGGCAACCCCACGGCGCCGGCAGCCCGAAGCGCCTGTTTTCGCTCCCAGCCGGCCTGTGCCCCTGAGCGACATCGAGTCCGAAGCCGCCCCCCGGCGCCGCCTGGCGTGGGGCGAGCTCAACCGGGTGCTGGGTGGCGGCGTCGTCCCGGGCAGCGTCGTCCTGGTCGGAGGCGAGCCCGGCGTGGGCAAGTCGACGCTGCTCATGCATGCCGCCCAGCAGGTCGCTGCCGGCGGCGGCAGGGTCATCTACGCCTCGGGTGAGGAATCGCCACAGCAGGTGAGGATGCGCGCGGCGCGGCTGGGTTCCGTCTCGGCGGAGATCCTGCTCCTGGCCGAGAACGACCTGGATGCGATCTGCGAGGCGATCCGAGCCGAGGCGCCGCAGCTGGCCATCGTCGACTCGATCCAGACCGTCAGCGACGCCGGCTTCGAAGGCAGCGCCGGTAGCGTCACCCAGGTGCGCGAATCGGCCGCGCGCCTCATGCGACTCGCCAAGGAGATCGGGGTGCCGATCTTCCTGGTCGGCCACGTCACCAAGGACGGTTCGATCGCCGGGCCGAGGGTCCTCGAGCATATCGTTGACACCGTGCTGTACCTCGAAGGCGACCGGCGCCAGGAGCTTCGCATCCTGCGCGCGATGAAGAACCGGTTCGGATCGGCCGAGGAGATCGGCGTGTTCGCCATGGGCGAGGCGGGGCTGGAGGAGGTCCCGGACCCGTCATCGGCGCTGCTCGCCAACGCGGGCGTATCGTCACCCGGCACGGCGGTGGTCGTCGTGCTGGAGGGGACGCGCCCGCTGCTCATCGAGATCCAGAGCCTGGTCAACAAGGTGAACAACAACTACCCTCCGCGACGGATCGCCAGCGGCATGGACATCAACCGCTTGCACATGATCATCGCGGTGCTCGAGAAGCGCGCTGCGATCGCCCTCGGGCAGTCCGACATCTTCGTCAACGTGGCGGGGGGCATCCGCATCACGGAGCCTGCCGCCGACCTTGGTCTTGCCCTGTCCATCCACAGCAACACGAGCGACAGGCCCCTGCCGGACGGCCTGGTCGTCATCGGTGAGCTGGGGCTGGCGGGCGAGGTGCGCCGCGTGGGCCAGCTGGAGCGCCGCCTTCACGAGGCGGCTCGCCACGGCCTGACGCGCGCATTGATTCCGGCCGGCGCCAAAGCCGGCCGGCCGGCCGGCCTCGAAGTGGACGAGGTCCGGTCTCTGGCGGAGGCCATCTCCGCCGCATTTCTTCCACCCATCCGGTCCGGCGCATTCATAAAGGAGGCCGAGGTATCGGTCACCTGAGGAGGTAATCGGTGAAGCGTTCCGATACCCTCGCCCGTCGCATCGGAGTGGGGATCGGAGTCGTCGGCGGGTTCTTTCTTGGTTACGCGCTCGTCCGCCTATCGGGGATCAGCCACCAGGGTTGGGTGCTTATCAGCCTGACCACGATCGAGGGCCTGATCTTCGCCTACCTGGGCACGCCGTACGTGCTCGGGGGGTGGCGAGGGTTCAACCGGCGCCTGGCGTCGACTCCGCTGCCGGACCTGCTCAGCGGCCTGCTGGGCATGATCGTCGGACTCGTCATCGCCGTGCTCATCGGCGTCTTCGTGCGCGACATCATCAACCCGTACGGCATCGCCCTCTCGTTCGTGCTCGGGGTCCTGCTCGCGGTGCTCGGCGCCTCGGTGGGCATCACGCGACGCGAGGAGCTCACGGCCCTGTTCTTCGGCGGCGCACAGGAGAGGACAGGCCACCGTCTCGACGCGGTCCTCCTGGACACGTCGGTCATCATCGACGGCCGCATCCTCGACATCGCCAAGACCGGGTTCGTCGACCTTCCGCTCGTGGTCTTGAGCTCGGTCCTGCGGGAGCTGCAGCTCGTCGCCGACTCCGCCGACGCCACGCGCCGGCGCCGCGGCCGTCGCGGCCTCGACGTCCTGACCGAGATGCAGAAAGATCCTTCCGTCAGCCTGCAGGTGGAAGAGGACGATGTCTCCCCGAGCACCGAGATCGATGGGCACCTGGTGCGGACGGCCAAGCGCAAGGGCTGGGGGATCATGACCAACGACTTCAACCTCAACCGAATCGCGCGACTCGAAGGCGTTTCGGTCCTCAACCTCAACGAGCTGGCCCAGGCGATGAGGCCCGTCGCGATCCCCGGCGAGGAGATCGTGGTCATGATCGCCCGCGAAGGCAAGGAGCCCGGGCAGGGGGTGGGCAGCCTCGACGACGGTACGATGGTCGTCGTCCAGAACGGGCGGCGCCTGATGAACCAGACCATCACCGCAGTCGTCACGTCCGTGATCCAGACCTCGGCGGGCCGGATGATCTTCGCCGAGCCCTCCGGGCAGGACAGCCGGCGCGGCAGCAGGCCACCCAAGCGAGAAGCGGAGGAGGCCGGGTGAAGAGGTTGACGGTCGGGGCCATCGTCGCCGCGGCGGGCTCGGGCTCGCGCCTCGGCCTGGGCAGCAAGGCGCTCGTGCGCCTGAACGGACGGACCACGCTCGCCAGGGTGCTCGAGCTTTTCCTCGCCCTGGACGAGGTCGATCGGATCGTGGTCGTCGGACCGCCGAGCCGGCTCGGGAACGCGGAACGCGAGGTGCAGGCCCTTTCGCCTCGCAAACCCGTGTCGGTGCTCGCCGGCGGCGAGAGCCGCCAGGAGTCGGTGCGCGCCGGGCTGGCTGCGCTCGGCGAGTGCGATTTCGTCCTGGTCCACGACGCGGCCCGGCCGCTCGCCACGGCGACGCTCGTACGGCGCGTCCTGGCGGCCGCGATGGAGTCGGGCGCCGCGTTTCCGGCGATTGCGCCCCGCGACGCGGTCAAGCGTGTGGAAGGCAACCGGCTCGTCGAGAGCCTCGACCGCTCGCGCATCGTCCTCGCCCAGACGCCGCAGGCTTTCTCCTACGACCTGTTGGCTCGCGCCCATCGCGAGGCCGCCGACGCGGGCCTGGTCGGCGACGACGACGCCCAGCTCGTGGCCGCCACCGGCCACGCGGTCACCGTCGTCGAAGGCGAGCCCGCGAACATCAAGCTGACGACCCCCGAAGATTTCGGCGTGGTCGAGGCGCTGATCAAAGAGCAGGAAGCCGCCGCCACGTGAGGATCGGCGCGGGTTACGACATCCATCCCCTCAAGGCGGGTCGCGAGCTGGTGATCGGCGGCGTGAAGATCGAGCACGCGGTGGGCCTGGACGGCCACTCCGACGCCGACGTGCTCACGCACGCCGTCATCGATGCATTGCTCGGCGCGGCCGCCCTCGGCAACCTTGGCGAGCACTTTCCTCCGGACGATTCGAGGTACAAGGACATCTCGAGCCTCGAGCTGCTGAGTGCCGCCGCGGCCGTCGTGAAGAAGGCGGGGTACCGGGTGATCAACATCGACAGCACGGTGATCGCGGAGGACCCACGCCTCCAGCCGCACCTGCGCGCGATGCAGACGAACATCGCTCAGCGAATCGGCATCGTTCGCGAGGCCGTGAGCGTGAAAGCCACCTCGCCCGAGGGGCTCGGGGCTCTCGGCCATCGAGCCGGCATCGCCGCGCAGGCCGTGGCGCTGATCGACGGGGGCATCCAACCCTGACGCTTCGGCTGCACAACACCCTCACCGGGACCAAGGACGTCTTCGAACCGCTGGAGCCGGGACACGTCGGTATGTACACGTGCGGTCCCACGGTGTGGAACTTCGCCCATGTCGGCAACCTGCGAGCCTTCATCTTCTACGACCTCCTGCGCCGGCAGCTCAAGGCTTGCGGGTATCGAATCACCCACGTGATGAACGTCACCGACATCGACGACCGCATCCTCGACCAGGCTATGCATGCCGGGACGACGATCACCGATTACGTCAAGCCTTACGTCGAGGCCTTCTTCGAGGACATGCATGCACTTCGCGCCCAGCCTGCCGAGCACTACCCGAAGCCGACCGATCACATCCCGGAGATGGTGGCGATGATCAGCACGCTGATCCAGCGCGGGAATGCTTATGCAGCCGACGGAGACGTGTATTTCCGCATCGACAGCTTCCCGCGCTACGGCGCGCTTTCGCACCTGGACCGAAGCGGCCTCCGGGCCGGTGCTCGCGTAGCTGCCGACAAATATGACAAGGAGTCGGTGAGCGACTTCGCGCTGTGGAAGAAGGCCCAGCCTGGAGACGAGAAGCTGGGCGCGGCCTGGGAGTCGGCGTTCGGACTCGGACGGCCCGGCTGGCACATCGAGTGCTCGGCGATGAGCAAGCGCTACCTGGGCGTTACGTTCGACATCCACTGCGGCGGCATCGACCTCATGTTCCCGCACCATGAGAACGAGATCGCGCAGTCGGAGGCGGCGAACGGCAAGCCGTTCGTGCGCGTGTGGCTTCACTCGGAGTTCCTGTCCGATGCGACCGGCGAAAAGATGTCTAAGAGCGCCGGCGGCTTCACCACGCTGCGCGACCTCGTCGACGCCGGCCACGATCCGGTGGCGGTCCGCTTCTTCCTGATCGCCAATGCGCATTACCGCGCGCGTCTGCGCTTGACCCGCGAGGCCCTGCACGCCGCGGCCGAGCAGGTCCGGCGCCTACGCGAGTTCGCGGACAGGGTGCTGCGGTGGGACCGGGCAAGTGGTGAGGACTCGGCGTTGGTAGCGAGAATCGGTCAGGTCCGCACCGCGTACAGGGAGGCGCTTGACGACGATCTCAACCTGCCGCAGGGCGTCGGCCTGGTTTTCGAGCTCATCCGGGAGGCCAACACTGCGCTCGACGAGATGAGGGTGGGGGATGCAGGGCGGCGCGCGCTCATGGAGCTCATCGAGGAGGTCGACGGGCACCTCGATGTGGTCGCAGTAGAGGAGCCCGGCCTCGCGGATGAGGTCGAGCGCTTGATCTCCGAGCGTGAGGAGGCCCGCCGCGCGAAAGACTTCGCCAGGGCCGATCGCATCCGCGAGGAGCTGAAGCAGCGCGGCATCGCGCTGGAGGATTCGCGGGAAGGCGTCCGGTGGCGCCGGGTGGTTGGTCAGACCAGGGACTAGGGAAGAAGACGGCTGCTCATCTGGATAATCTGCCGTCGATGAGTGCACCGGCGACGTTCAGGCTGAAGGCTTTGGGCAACCGACGATTCAGGGGGCTGCTCGTGGTTTGGGTTGGGCTTCCAATCGGGGTTTTCTACTTGTGGCGGAGCGTAGTTCAGCCAGTGCTATTCGAAACCTATCGGGGCGACTTCCAAGAGAGTTACATGAGGGCTGCCGCCCGTGTTGTCGCAGGACTCGATCCTTATGACCTCTGCCAGACCATGGGTTGCCTCGAACCGACAGGACCCCAGTACGTCACGCCCCCATTGCTGGCGTGGCTCCTGCAGCCTGCCGTCGGAGTCGACAGCCACGCGCTCGGCATCGTTGTTGTCATCCTCCTCAACGCGGCGCTGGCCGTCTTCCTCTGGTCGACGCTGCGGGCGCTGAAAGTAGTGGACTGGCAGCTTGCTGTGCTGCTCATATTGGTGGCAGTCAGCTTCGAACCAGTGAGCGGCAACGTCGACGAGGGTCAAGTGAACCTCGTGCTGCTCGCGCTCTCCGGGCTCTGGCTCTGGGCATGGGTGAACGACGCCTGGTGGGGCGGAGTCCCGCTCGGCGCGGCCGTGGCTCTGAAGCTGATCCAGGCGCCCGCCGGGCTCCTGATCGTGGTTCGGAAGCGATGGTCGATGCTGGCCGCGGCCGCAGTGACTGGTTTGGCGCTGTCGTTACTGGCGGCGCCACAGTACCTGCTGGAGTACCTGTTCAATGTCCTGCCGGCGATCGGCGCCGGGACTGGTTTGTATGAAAACCATTCGCCGGGCGGGACCGTCACACGCCTGCTCCAGCCCGACACGTTCCTTGGCGCCGTGCGAGGCAGCTCGCCGGCCGCGCGGATCATAACGCTGGTCATCGCGCTTGCCGCCCTTGCCCTGACGCTGTGGGTGCTGCGTACGGCAGCGGCCGGCTCGACCGGCCGTTCACTCGAAGCGGCGGCAATCGTGGCGGTAACGCCGCTGGTGACCAGCTATTCGTGGGGTACGCACCTGGTCCTGCTGCTGCTTCCGATGCTGGTGCTCACCGCCTGGGGTGTGCGCCGGCGCAACTGGACGGTGCTCGCCCTGGTCGCGGCGGGCGATCTATTGATCAGTCCGGGTCACCACTTTCTCGGCGTGCTGCTCGCGTCCGGTTACTCGAACTTGCTGGTTTTGCGGCTGATGGCCGAGTTCGGTGTGATCGGCGTCGTTCTGATTTGGATCGCGAGCCTTCTCGCCTTCAAGGTCGAGAGCTCCGCACATGAAACCGACGTGGGTCTGGAGCTGGACCCTGATCGCCGCCGGCTTTGGCGTAGACGGCCAGCCGAATACTGATGAGCCAGATGCCGAGGGCGGCCAGGCCGGGCCCTACCTCGTAGAAGACGGCGCGGGCGACGAAGTAGTTGATTGATGTGACCAGCGTGTAGAACAACGCGTAGTCGGCGACAAGTACAAGGCAAACGGCGAGCGGCGCAAGTAGGCGATATGCGTGGAAACGCAGCGCACGTTCGGCGAGCAGGAGGCCGATCGGCAGAAGAAGGAGCACATGGGGAGCGCCGAGGTAGTTGCTGAGCGAGGGCACAGCGGCAAGGGCGATCAAAGCTTCGAGTTGGCGGTCGGCAAGGCCGTAGAGTGCACGGGCCGTGAAGAAGAGGATGACCAGGATGATCGGAACCAGCAAGAAGCGGGCTTCGGGGTAGGTGGGGTCATACGTGAGATTGTCCGCACCAGGGTGGAGAAATCGCTCGACGTCGGCGAGCAGGGAAGTGTTCTGGGCACCGGTGGGCACGGTGTTGGTAAGGCGGGGCAAGACAGTGGTGAAGAACTCGAAGTTGAGGGCGAGACCGCCTGCAATGAGGGTCGCAAGCAGCGTCGTCAAGCCCAGGATGAGGCCACGCCAGTCCCGCCGGAAGAGGGCGAGAGCAAACAGCGGCGCCTGTTGAAGCTTGAGGCCGACATTGAGGCCGATGAGGACCCAGCCCCAGGTGGCAGCGCGGCGATAAGCGAGTACCCACGCCAAAGAGGTGGGAACGAGGAGGACGTTGAGGTTGCCAACCTCTACGTTCGCTACCAGGCCTGATGAGACCAGGAAGGCGTCGAGCACGAAAATTCGGGTGATCCAGGAGCGCAATCCAAGCAGGTGCCAGGTGAGCAGCACGGAGGCGAGCACCGAGAGCTGGAGGACGGCCAACGCGACCAGGTGGGCCTGGTTCAGCGGGAGGAGGGCCAGCGGCTGGAGGAGTCGGGCCAGGAACGGCGGGTAGATGTACCCCACGGAGAGCGAGAAGGGGATCGAATGGTTGTAGCGAAGGTAGGGGTCGAGGTTGGAGTTGAGGTCGGCTGCAGCGCGGTAGTAGGCGTCGAAGTCGCCCATGGGCTGCAAGATGGGGGACAGAAGGAGGGTGCTTCGAGCGTAGGTCCAGGCGCAAGCAGCGGTGATGGCGCCGGCAGAGAGGCGAAGGATCCAAGGCTGGGCGGCGGCCAGGCGCAGCCGAACCAGGAAGGGGGGGCGGGCTGCGGGCACGGCCGGCATGAACTCTAGCCTGTCTCTCACCGAATAGGTTGAGAGCCGCCGTCAGCTCGTTGCCTAGGAGGCGAGCTCGGCGTTCGTTGCCAGAGAAACGATGGGACGAAGCCTGGCAGCGAAAACAACGATCGCAACCGCAAGGGCGACTTCGCCGGCCAGGGTCGAGAGGGGCACCACAACGACGAACCAGGCTGTGATCCAGGTGATGGCGGCGGTGGCCCGCAACCACCAGGGCCGTCCGGCCCGATAGGCCAGCCAGATGGGCAGCAGCCAGATCACGAAGTCTCCGTAGTTGAGGTGCTGCGCAACAAAAAGCGAAGCAAGGATCCCCAGTGACAGCGTCAGGTCGGGCGGCGGACGGAACCGGATCGCCACGGCGACCGTGACTACGAGCACTACCGCTGTGGCGATGAATGAAGGCAAGCCGACGCCGACCAGGCCCTTGACGCTCCATGGCACCTGGTGATTGAGGACGTCCGGAGAGGTAATGAACGACAAGTAGTCTCGCGTCCCGCTCGTGCCGATCACGGCCGCTGACGCCATGGCTAGCAGCGCGGTGACCCCGACGCCCGTCAACGCAGTCTTCCAGTAACCGGCGGCGAGCATGACCGGTACGACCAGCAGCGTGAGCTGCGGCTTGATAGCAGTCAGGCCGAGAAGCACCCCCGCGGCGACCGGCGCCCCGCGCTCCATGGCGAGCAGCGTTCCGACGAGAAGGAGAAGCACCAGCGGACTCGCACTGGCATAGCCGAGGGCAAACAGAACGGGCTGAAAAGCTGCGACCGAAAGCAGGGTGAGGGCCCGATCCCAGCGATGGGGGGGTGACGCCAGCAGGGCGGCCGCCACCAGCGCGGCCAGCATCAACGCCTCCCAGACAAATGCCGCCCACTGAAAAGGCAGAAAAGTGAGCGGAGCGGCGAGCCACGCGATCGGGGGCGGATGCTGGAACACACCAAACCCGTCCAGGTGGATCGCCGACTCAATAGGCCAAAGGAACCGTGCGTCGTAGATGTGGCTCCAGCCGTCGTGGATGCCGACAATTGCCGCCGCGTACTGCGGACCAAAGTCGCGATCACCGGGGCGAGCGATGATCCAGTAGACGAGATAGCCCGCGACGAACACCGAGAGCTCGAACATCGCAACCGCGGCCGCGATGCGGATGAGCCGGGTATTCATTGCAGGAGGGTAGCGGACATCTCGCGACCGAACGGCTGCGAACGCCGAGATGTCACCCTTACCAGTCGTGAAACCCCAACATGGCCAGCGGCGTCCGGCGCGCCCTCGGCGCGATGTCGCGACTGCAGCTGCGTTGATCCACGGTCGCAACGCGGTGCTGGAGGCCGCGCGCGCGGGCAAGGTGGTCAAGGTCTTCCAGGCCGCCGGCCTGGGCCACGATCCGCGCCTCGACGAGCTGGCTCGACTCGCACCCATCGAGGTCGTGCCCCCGGAGAGGCTCGAAGCCATCGCCGCCGGGGTGCACCAGGGCGTGGCGGCGGAGCTCATGCCAAGGCGCGAGTGGACGTTGAAGGAGCTCCTCGCCACCAATCCCAGCCTGCTGGTGGCGCTCGACGGGATCATGGATCCGCAGAACCTCGGCGCCATCCTCCGCAGCGCTGAGGTGGCGGGCGCCGACGGCGCCATCCTCCCCGAGCACCGCAGTGCCCCACTGTCGCCCTCGGCGGTGAAGGCGAGCTCCGGCGCGAGCGAGCTCCTTCGCATCGCTCACGTCTCGGGAATCCCCTCCGCGATCGCGGAGGTGAAGCGGGCGGGCATCTGGTGCGCGGCGCTGGACGTGCGCGGTGAGACCGCGCCGTGGGATTTCGATCTCACCCAGCCCGTCTGCATCGTGGTCGGCAGCGAGGGCGAGGGAGTGCACCGGCTCGTCCGCGAGCGATGCGACGTGCGCTTGCGCCTGCCCGTGGCCGGTCATGTCTCGAGCTTCAACGCATCGGCCGCCGCGGCGGCTCTGCTGTACGAGGTGTTGCGGCAAAGGGAGGGGTCTGGCCGCACCCGCCCCTAGACTTTCGCCTGTGAGCGACGCGACCGCCGAGCTCGATAGGGCCTCGGCCGACATTCCCCTCAACCGCGACGCGCGCGACGTGCTGGAGGGCGCCACCGCGCTGGCCGCCCAGCGCGGCGCGCAGCAGGCGACGCCCGTCGACGTGCTCAAGGCGATCCTGGCCGATCACGGCTCGTCGGCGTTCAAGGCGCTCCGCAACCTGGCCGGCGACCTCAAGGACGGCGATGCCGATGCGGCGGGCGGAAACGGAGCCGGCCTGCCGCTACGGCAGCTCCTGGTCAATGCCAATCGTGAGGCGCAGGTGCTCGGTCACTACCAGGTGGACTCGATCCATCTGCTCGTCGCCCTGCTGTACAGCGATTCGCGCGAAACCTCGGCGGTGCTGCAGAAGGCCGGGCTGACCCTCTACGACCTCAGGCAGTACCTGCAGACGGGCGCCCGCCCCGACCTCCACGTGGTGCCGGGCGCCGCCTCACACACACGCCAGGATCGCGCGCTGCGCCGGAAGCCACTGGTGTCCCTCCGAGGCGCGCTGGGTGTCAGCCCGGTGTTCAGCGGCCTGGTCGCCATCACCGCGATCAGCGGCATCCTGCTGTGGTTCGACATCCTGCCCGCGGCGTCGGTGCCGATGACGATCATCTTCGTCACCTCAGGGTGGATCACCTCGCTCTGCATCCACGAGTTCGGCCATGCCGTGGTCGCCTACCTAGGCGGCGACCGCTCGGTCAGGGCCTCCGGATACCTGACGCTGAATCCTTTGCTCTACACGAACCTGCTGATGAGCGTCATCCTCCCGGTCGTTTTTCTGCTGCTTGGCGGAATCGGCCTGCCGGGCGGGGCCGTGTACATCGACCATTCGGCCCTGCGCAGCAGGACGTGGGATTCGCTGGTGTCCGTGGCCGGGCCCGCCGGCAATGCCCTTTGCGCGGTGCTCATCGCGATTCCATTCCTCGTGCCCGGCCACTTTGGGTGGATCACGCCGACGAACGTGGGGTTCTTCGCGGCACTCGCGTTCCTCGGTTTCATCGAGGTCGTGGCTGTGCTGCTCAACCTGCTGCCGATTCCCGGACTCGACGGGTTCGGCATCCTGAGGCCGTGGCTTCCCTACTCGCTCCAGGTTCTCTCGATCCGCTTCTCGCAGATCGCGATCATCGGTGTGTTCATCGTCCTGTGGAACGTCGCGCCGGTACGCGATGCGTTCTTCTCGGCCGCTTTCACGCTCAGCGGCAGGCTCGGAATCGACGAGCTGCTGATCATCGCGGGACAGCTGTCGATGCGGTTTCAATGAGTGATTCCCCCCACCCGCGCCCCACCCTGCCCTCCCCACGTGGTGGGGAGGTGAAGCTCATCGTTGACGGCTACAACGTCATCCATGCCTGGCCGTCGCTCAAGCGGCTTCTCGGTGTGTCGCTGGAAGCGGCGCGCGACGAGTTGATACAGCGGTTGTCCGTCTATGGGCTCGTGACCGGAGAAGAGGTGACGGTGGTGTTCGACGCGCATCACTCGTCGTCGCTCGCCAACGCCGAAGAGATGGTGGAGGGCGTGCGCGTCGTCTTCACGCGCAAAGGGCACTCGGCCGACCACGCGATCGAGCGCATCGCCTACGGCGCCACCGGCACCGGCGATGTGGTCACGGTCGCGACCTCCGATCGCTTCCAGAGCGACCTCGTGCGCGGCATGGGCGGCGCTGTAATCAGCGCCCCGGAGTTGGAGCGCAGGGTCGTCGAGGCCGAGGCTGAGCTCGGGCGGCGCGTCAAGAAATACTCGCGCTGAGCTCGTGGTGATCCGCCGCACCCGCATCGTCTGCACCATCGGGCCCTCGAGCTCGTCGCCCACCATCCTGAGGACGATGGTGCAGTCGGGCATGGATGTCGCCCGCCTCAACTTCTCACACGGCGACCACGCCACCCACCGTCAGGCCGCCCACGACGTACGCGCCGCCGCGGAGGCGGTCGGCATTCCGGTCGCGATCCTGGGCGATCTCCAGGGGCCCAAGATCCGCACGGGACCGCTCGACTCGGCTTTCATGCGCCTGGCGCGCGGACGGCGCGTCCTGCTGGTGGGCCGGCCTCGGCGCGCGGTCGACGAGATCGAGGTCAGCCACCCTGAGCTGGTGGACGCGCTGCGGCCAGGCGACCGTGTGCTTCTCGACGACGGGCGCATCGAGCTCGTAGTGCGCGCGACGTCGAAAGGGCAAGCGGAGTGCTCGGTGGTTCGCGGCGGCCTTCTGGGCGAGCGAAAGGGCGTGAGCGTGCCAGGTCGCCCGCTGCCGCTGCCGGCGTTGACGGAAAAGGACATCGAGGACCTGAAGTTCGCGGTCGAGCTGGGGGTCGACTACGTCGCGCTCTCGTTCGTGCGGCATCCCGAGGACGTGCTCACGTGCCAGAGACAGCTGTCCGGGCTGGGCTGCGCCGCTCCGGTGATCGCAAAGCTCGAGAAGCTCGAGGCGATCCGCAACCTGGGCAAGATCCTGGAGGTCGCCGACGCCGTCATGGTCGCGCGCGGAGACCTCGGCGTCGAGCTCAAGCTCGGCGAGCTGCCGGCCGTCCAGAAGGAGGTGATCGATCGCGCCAACCGCGCCGGCGTCCCGGTCATCACCGCCACCGAGATGCTCGAGTCGATGGTGACGTCCAACCGCCCGACCCGGGCCGAGACCTCGGACGTGGCCAACGCCATCTGGGATGGGACGGACGCCGTGATGCTGTCGCAGGAGACGTCGGTGGGCGCCCACCCGGTGGAGGCCCTTCGGGCCATGGCGCGCATCTGCCTTTCGACCCAGCGCCATCCCGCGTTCGGTCGGGAGCGGCAGATGTGGCGCGAGCCCGGGGAGGTGGGGAGCGCCATCGCCCACGCCGCGGCGGCCAGCGCAGACGAGCTGCACGCCCGGGTGATCATCGCGTTCACGGAGTCAGGCACCACCGCGCTGCGCTGCAGCAAGGCCCGCCCGAGGGTGCCGGTCATCGCGGCGAGCCCGCACCCAGAGGTCCTCCGCAAGACCGCGCTCTACGCGGGGGTCATCCCGCTGCTGGTCAGCCCAGGTGGAGACACCGACCAGATGGTCGCCAATGCCACGCAAGCCGCGCTGCGCAGCGGCCTCGTGCGCACAGGCGATCGGGTCGTGGTGGTGGCGGGGGTGCCCGTGGGCCGGCCCGGCCAGACCAACCTCCTCAAAGTCGAGATCGTGTAAGCCATAAGGCGGGCTGATCGGGCGGTTGCCCCGACTAAGCTGTCCTCGAACGATGGTGCCCGCCACTCAAGGCCTCCTCGGCCGCATCCTGCGTGCCAACGACGACTTCGCGCGGCGGTTCGGGCAGAACACGGCCGAGGTCGACGCGTTCATCCATGCGGCCTCCCAGCTGACGCCCTGGCAGTGGCGGCAGGTGCTCACAGCCCGGCGGGTCGTGTCGAGCGTGACGAAGGAGAACCTGGGGCAAGCCACCGAGTCGCTGCAGTCGATCCAGGCCACGATGCACAGCACCGAGGCAGGGGTGTCGGAGCCGATGTTGAAGGCTGCCGAGGCCCTGTTCGAGGCGTTGGACAAGCGCAGCGACGACAAGGTGGCGATCGCCTGGCAGGCGCTGTCGGCCCTGGTCATGCGCCAGAAGCATTCGCCCCTGAAGTTCGCCGCCCATTACGCGCCGTTCATCACGCTTATCCCAGTGTCGGGATTCGACGCGCTGGACCCCGCCACCATGCGATTTCTCACCGCTGTCCAGAGGCTCACGCGAGAGAAGTGCGAGGTGCTCGCTCGCCGCTGGCGCCTCGACGCTGACGCCTCACGAGCGCTGCTGCAGGAGGTGGCCAAGAGCGGCTACCTGAAGGCGGAGGAGGCCGCCGCCCTGGTGGCCCTGCGGACGGTCCCGTCCCAGCTGACCGGCGACCAGGGCTGGGCGGCCGTGAAGACCGTCGTTCATGGGGGCAGGGTCGTCGGCGCTCGGGTCGCGCTCAGCAAGGAACAGGTGGCCGAGCTCTGGGCGCCGCTGGAGCCGGCGATCCCCCTGGCCACGATCGAAGAACCGGTCGCCAAGCCGGTGCGCTCCCGTGTGCGGGCGGCGGTGGCACGAGCGACGACGGCCATCACGAAGCCGCCGGGCCCGCGTGCGACAGCGGCGGCGGCGGCGGCGGCGACGGCGACCCCGCGGAAGACCGCGCCTCCCAGGGCCGCGGCGCAATACGGACCCAACAGCCTGGAGGTCGCGACCTTCATCAAGGGTGTCGTCGAGCTCACGCCCATCCAGTGGCTGCGCGTCCTCGACCGGCGCAAGCTGGTCGCGAGCGTGACGCGCCACGACGGCGGCGAGCCGGCGGGCGTGGTGCGCTCCTTGCTCGCCGCGATCAAGGGCACGAAGGACCTGGACACCTTCAGCCGGTGCCGCGCCTTCGCCGCCGTCGAGCGGGCTGGCGGCGCGGTGGCCGCCAAGGCGGAGCTGACCTACGAGGAATCGATGCAGGGGTATGGCGCTTTTGGCGAGATCGTGCAGATCGACTATGTGGACGTCGACGGGTTCGCCCAGCTGGTCGCGGCCCTCAACACCGGCGACTGGGTCAAGGTCGCGGCGTCCATCCCGGCGGTCAACCAGGACGTCGTCGCGCCGCTCGTCAACGCCGGCGCCTCGCTTTACGAGTTCCTGGAACGCAAATCGGACGACGAGGCGGTGGCCGCGTGGGAGGCCGCCTCTGCGCTCGTGCGGCGGCAGCAACTGGCGCCGATCAAGTTCGCCGCCTCGTACGCGCCATTCGCGTCGGCGATCCCGGTGACCAATCCCAGGACTCTTGGCGCGCCGGTCCTTCGATACATAAGCGCGATCGGCCGCTTGACCGCAAACCAGTGCGCGCTGCTGGCCAAGCCGTGGCAGATGGCGGACGACCTGTCGAGCGTGCTGTCGAAGGCCGTTGCGGACGGCGGCTCGCGGACCGCCGAAGAGGCGGCCGCGCTCGTGGCCGTGGTGACGGTGCCGATGCGCGTGAGCGGCAGCGAGGGCTGGGCGGCCGCGAAAACGGCGACTTTCGGCGGGCGAGTGATCGGGTCGAGAGCCCGGCTCAGCCTCGAGCAGCTCGAGGTGTTGTGGCAGCCGATCCAGACGGCCATCCCGCTCGCCTCGCTGGGCGGGGTCGGGAAGTCACGGCGATAATCACGTAACCTCAACGAGGTGGCGAAAAAGAAGAAGACCGTTCGCAGTCGCTCGAACCAGAAGGACGGCGCGGGTCCGACGTTCGACCGCGTTCTCGTCGTGTCAGCTCACCCGGACGATCCGGAGTTCAGCGCGGGCGGCTCGGTCGCGAAGCTCGCGAAGAACGGCGCCAAGGTCACGTACGTGATCGTCACCGACGGCTCCCAGGGTGGTGAGGATCCCAAGCAGAAGGATTCGGAGCTGGCGGCGATCCGCCAAAAGGAGCAGCTGGCCGCGGCGAAGGTGCTGGGCGTGAAGAAGGTCGAGTTCCTCGGTTACAAGGACGGCCATCTCTCGCCCGATTTGAAGCTGCGCCACGACATCGTGCGCATGATCCGCAAGCACAAGCCTGAGCTGGTCATCACCCACCTGCCCGGTCGCGCCATCGACATGCCGATGGGAGGCTCGCACCCCGACCACCTGGCGGTCGGCGAGGCGACGCTCGCCGCCGTGTACCCGGACTCTCGCAACCCGCGCGCCTTCCGGAGCCTGCTCAAGGAGGGCTATGAGCCGCATGTCGTCAAAGAGGTCTGGATTCCGTTCTGGACTTCGGGCGACTACCTGGTCGACATCACCCCCACGCTCGACCTCAAGATCGAGGCTTTGAAGAAGCACAAGAGCCAGGTTTCCAAGCCAGGGCGCGAATGGGACTTTGAGAAGTTCATGCGCAAGCGGCACCGAGAGGTGGGGAAGAAGGCCGGATACCGCTACGCCGAGTCCTTCAAGCGAATCACGGTTTAGCCCAGGAGTCCTTCACCTCGGCCCAGATGACGTCCGCCCAGGCCCGGTACTGCGGGTCGCCGGGGTGGAGGCGGTCCGAGGATATCCAGCCCGGGGTGTCTTCAGCGTCAGTGCTCGCGGCCGTGATGTCGATCCACCTGAACCCGTGGCTCTCCGCCTCGCCCCTGGCGATGGAGTTGAACTTACGGGTGAGGCGGCGCAGGTGGTCGGGACCGCCGAAGTCCCGGGCGGCCGGGACGACCGACCAGTTGGGGATGGAGATCGCGACCACCCGGCCCGCGGCCAGCTCGAGGCCCGCGACCTCGTCGTAGATCCGGTTCAGCAGGGCGCGGTATGCCTGGGGCGCGCGGCCCTGCACCAGGTCGTTGACACCGATGAGGATGCTGACCAGCCGCGGCTCGACGCTGCGCAGGTATGGGAGCTCCTCGTTGATCAGGTCCTGCGTCGTGAAGCCGTTGACGGCGGGGTTGGTGAGCTCGACCTTGCGGCCCGTGGCGTCCTCCAGGCGGCGGGCGATGATCGAGGGGTAGTTGCGGGACTCGTCGGAGGCGCCGGTGCCGATGGTGTACGAGTCGCCCAGGGCCAGGTAGCTAATGGGTTGATCCACTCGCCCCACCCGGTCGGCCCGCCCCACCCGGCGGGCCCGCTGCGCGTGCCCGCCGACCTCCCCACGGGGTGGGGAGGTGAATCCCGCTCATTTACCGTTCGACGTCGGCGAGGGCGCTCCACACTTCGATTTTTGTGCGCACCCGGCGGATGACCTCGTCGGTGAACTCCGTCGTTGAGGCCTGCCCGCCCAGGTCGGCAGTGCGGATGCCGTCGGACACCGTCTCGAGTGCCGCCTCGTAGATCGAGCGCGATGCCTGGCGGGGCGGCTCGCCCTTCATGTAGCCGAGGAGCGATGCCACGGCCAGGATCATGGCCATCGGGTTGGCGACGTTCTTCCCCTGGAGCAGGGGCGCGGTTCCATGCGGCGCTTCGGTCATGGCGACGGCGACGTCGCCTTCGCCGTCGAAGGCAAGCAGCACCGACTCGGCCCCGGCGATGGTGCCGAACATCTGCATGACGAGGTCCGACATCGTGTCGCCGTCGCGGTTGAGAGCCGGGATCACAAGCGACTCGCCGCTCGTGGTCAGAAGGAGCGCGTACGTGGCGTCGATGAGCTGGGGCTCGTAGCGCACATCCGGGTGGCGCTTGGCAGCCTCGTCGAGCTCTTCTTTGAACATGCCTTCGTACACCGGGCTCACCGTGAACTTCGGGCCACCGAACACCTTCGCCTCGATGCGTCTGGCGTGCGTAAAGGCGTACTCCGCCACGATCCGGCACGTGCGCCGGCTGATCTTCTCGGTGCGATAAGCCCATTCGTCCAGGCCGTGACCCTCACGCCACTCCCTGGCGCCATAGGCGTCGTCGACAGCCATGCGGATCACGGAGATCGGGGCGTGCACGCCCGCCAGCGGCCTCACGCCCGGGATCCGCCTGCCGGTGCGGACGATCACCCGGCCGTCGATCTGCTTGCGCAGGATGGCGTTCGGGCTGCCCACGTCGCCCGCGCCCTCAGGCGTGATCGTCGCCGCCTTCAGCCCATAGCCGGACTCGCGGAGCGCGGCGGCGGCGTCCAGCACGACCTGGTTGCGTGTCTCACGCCGCCGCTCGATGGAGAGGTCGAAGTCGCGAAGCTCCACCTCGAAGCCGATGACCCCAGGCGCCAGCAGCCGGATGGCTTCGCGCATGAGCTCCTCACCCGTCTGGTCACCATGAAGGACGGCGATGGTCGGGGGCGCCACATGGCTATTGAATCAGGCCGAGGGCAACCATCATGCCCAGCTGGTCGGGGACGCCCCAGTGCTCGACCATCTTCCCGTCCTCGAAGCGGCAGACGTCGATGACGTCGATGAACGCCTTCTTGCCGGTTGGCGGCCGGCCGGCGAAGCTCCCCGTGTTGGTCCCACCGCCGCGCTGCCTGGCCCAGACCTTGTCCCCGACACTGACCACCTCGTCGATCGTGAGCGTGAAGTCGGGAAATGCCCGGCGCAGGTACTTGATGGCGCCCTTGGCCCCATCCGGCCCGTTGGCGAGGCCGCGCTGGTGCTCGAGCGCGCCGGCCGCCACCACCTCGTCGACGACCGCCAGGTCGCCGCGGTTGAAGCCTTCCTCGATGAGACGGCGGTAGATCGCTTCGTTGGTCATTCCCGATTCCTCCCTTTAATTCATCCGAGGCGAACTCGGATGACTAGTGGGATGGTAGGATCAAATCGTGGCGAATGTCAAGCCCTTACGGCGCGCCTATGAATCGACGCTCCGCAGCGAGCAGGCGCGGCAGACGCGCGCCCGCATCCTCGATGCCGCCCAGCGTCTCTTCTCGGAGCGCGGGTACGGCGGCACGACCATGGAGGCCATCGCCGGCGGGGCCGGCGTCGCCACGGACACGGTCTATGCGAGCTTCCGCAGCAAACCCGGCGTGCTGCACGCGCTCCTCGACATTCGCGTGGCGGGCGACGAGGCTCCGATCGGCATCATCGCGCGTGAGGGACCGCAGGCCGTGCGGCGAGAGCGGAGCCAGAGGCGCCAGGTGGCGGGCTTTGCCACCGGGGTGGCCGAGATCCTCGAGCGCGCGAGGCCGGTCGACGACATCATGCGCGGCGCCGCCGCGGTCGACCCGGAGATCGCCGCCCTGCGCGCCCGGATGCAGCAGGGCCGGCACGACAACATGCGCCAGTTCGTGGGCTGGCTCGCCGCCAACGGCCCCCTGCGCAAGGGCCTGACCGAGGACGACGCCGCCGACATCGTCTGGGCGGTGGCCAGCCCTGAGATGCATGGGCTCCTCAGGGCGCGACGGGGGTGGGCGCCCGAGCGCTACCGGGACTGGCTGGAGGCGACCCTGGCGCGAACTTTGCTGGCCTGACCGGCGCGGGCCAGTACCTCTGGTACTATTGACACCGCCTGGGAATCCTAGGCTTTTTTATTTTCAGCCCCACCCAGAAGAGTCAACTATGGAAGACACCATCACCCTCGCATGTACCGTCTGCAAAAGGCGCAACTACACCACCGTGAAGAACAAGAAGAACGACCCAGACCGCCTGGAGCTCAGCAAGTACTGCAAGTGGGACCACAAGCACACACTCCACCGGGAGACGAAGTAAATGGCCGTAACCGCTCGGAAGCGCACCGAACCGACCGCCGAAGGTGGCATCGGTCGTTTTCTGCGCGAGGTTTTCGACGAGCTTCGCAAGGTCGTCTGGCCGACGTGGGGTGAGCTCTACCGCTACACGCTGGTCGTGATCTTCACGGTCATCGTGCTCGGCGTCTTCATCGGCGGCACCGACTACCTGCTCGGTGAGCTTGCGCGCCGCGTGATCTACAACGGAGCGGCCCACTGATGGCAGTCGAGAGGACCTCCCCCGAGCCGGACGCGCAGTGGTACGTGGTCCACGCCTACTCGGGCCACGAGGAGAAGGTCAAGAAGAACCTCGAGAAGAGGATCGAGTCCATGGACATGCAGGACAAGATCCTGCAGGTGCTCGTGCCCATGGAGGACGAGATCGAGATCAAAGACGGTAAGCGCCGTCACGTCCAGAAGCGCATCTTCCCCGGCTACATCCTGGTGCGCATGGTGATGTCGAACGACTCGTGGTTCGTGGTCCGCAACACTCCCGGCGTCACGAGCTTCGTCGGCTCAGCGAACAGCCCGGTGCCGCTCCAGGAGAAAGAGGTCCGGGCCATCCAGAAGCAGATGAAGCAGGAAGCGCCGAAGATCCGGGTCGAGTTCCAGGTCGGCGAGTCGGTGCGCGTGGTCGACGGGCCGTTCACCGACTTCCACGGCAAGGTCGACGAGATCAACCCCGAGAAGGGCAAGCTCAAAGTGCTGGTCAACATGTTCGGCCGGGAGACGCCGGTCGAGCTCGACCTGCTGCAGGTCGAGAAGGTCCACTAGGCGCGATGAGCAAGAAGAAAGTTCGCGCGATCCTCAAGCTCGAGCTGCAGGCCGGACGGGCCACGCCCGCGCCGCCGGTGGGCACGGCGCTGGGCCCGCACGGCATCAACATCATGGAGTTCACCAAGGCGTACAACGAGCGCACGTCCGCCCAGGTGGGCGACGTCGTCCCGGCCGAGATCACGATCTTCGAGGACCGCTCTTTTACGTTCGTCCTCAAGACCCCCCCGACCGTGAACCTGCTCAAGCGCGCCGCCGGCGTCGACAAGGGGTCGCCGAAGCCGAACCGCGAGAAGATCGGCCGCGTGACCAGGCAGCAGATCCGAACCATCGTCGAGACCAAACGCAAGGACCTCAACGCTTACGAGTCCGAGGCGGCGATGAAGATGATCGAAGGCACGGCGAGGTCGATGGGCCTGGAGGTCATCGAGTAGCGATGAGCAAGCGACACGGGAAGAAGTACGTCGAGGCGGCCAAGAAGGTCGAGGCCGCCGTGGCGGCCAACGGCAACGGCGGGCTGACCACCGAGCAGGCCGTGGCGCTGGCGAAGGACACGTCGATCTCCAGTTTCGACGCGACGGTTGAGGCGCACATCCGGCTGGGTGTGGACCCGCGGCACGCCGAGCAGATGGTGCGGGGATCCGTCGTCCTGCCCAACGGGACGGGCAAGAAGGTCCGGGTGGCGGTCTTCGCCGTCGGCGACAAGGCTCGCGAGGCGCAGGAGGCGGGCGCGGAGTTCGTGGGCGGCGAGGACCTCGTCAAGAGGGTGTCCGAGGGCTGGACCGACTTCGACGCCGCGGTCGCGACGCCCGACATGATGTCGCGCGTCGGTCCGTTGGGCAAGATCCTGGGCCCGCGGGGCCTCATGCCCAACCCCAAGTCGGGCACGGTCACCCAGGACGTCGCCCGCGCGGTGCGCGAGGTGAAGGGCGGCAAGGTCGAGTTTCGGACCGACAAGTTCGGCATCGTCCACGCCCCCATCGGCAAGGTTTCGTTCGACCAGACGCAGCTGCACCAGAACCTCACGGCCCTGGTGGACGCGCTCATCCGCAACAAACCGTCGACGTCGAAGGGCCAATACCTCCGTACGTTCTATCTCGCCGCCACGCAGGGGCCGTCGGTCCCGGTGGATGTGAAGGAAGCCGCCAAGCTGCACGTAACGAGCTAGCTCTCGTCGTGACCACGACCGAGTTCTGGCAGATCGCCATCGCCCTCATGGCGATCGCTTTCGCGCTGGGAGCCGCCCTGAGGCTCGTGCGCACGCCGCGGTGGCACAGCGTGGTCCTGCTCGCACAGATCATGCTGGTTCCCGAGGTGGCGCTGGTCGTCGCCGTTCTGCATCCCGGACCCATGCCGGACGCGAACAGGCTCCTGGCGGTGGTCGGGGTGGCCGGGGGGGCCGCCTTTGTGGCCATGGGGTGGAGCCTGTACCAGCTCCGCCAGATGAGGCGGCCATCGGTGCCGCTCGCGGTCATGAACAGGCAGCACCTTGCTGCCGTGGTTTCGCGGCTCCTCGTCGTCGTGATGATCAGTGGCTTCCTGTTCACATTCGCGCCTGGATTCGCGGTCGCCAACCTGCTCCTGAATGCGGCGTGGCTGGCGCTGTGGATTCCGCGCCGATGGCGCCGTGTCGATTTCGAGGTGACCGACGACGTAAGGGCGCCGTTGCCGGCTGTTTTCGCGGCCGCGGTCGACCCGAGCCGGTGGAACGACGTGCAGGATGGCTCGGTCGTCGTCGAGCCGCCTGGAAGTCTGAAGGTCGGCAGCAGGATCGTGCGACGGCAGAAGCTGCTGCCGCTGGTACCCAATCCCAAGATGGCGGGATTTCTCGAATCGCAGTCTGTCGTCACTTCCGTCGAGCCCGACCGGGGCTATACGGTTGAGCTGATGGGCCACCCCTCCGCCACCGCCGGTGTCGACCTGGTTGATGCCGCAGGCCGGACGCGAGTGCGGTCATGGTCGAGAGGAATGCTGACGCTGCGAGATGCTGCCGCCGGACTGTACTTCGAGCTCCCCGACGCGATTGCGATTCGAAAGGCAGAGATGAGAAAGTCGGTAGAGCGACTCAAGCAATCCGTCGAGGCGGCGCCCAACCAGTAAGCTGTCCGGCCATGTATGGGCCGGTCATCGTCGGCAAGCTTGTCCGGCTGCGTCCGCCGTCGGCAGATGACGCCCCGGTGATGATCACCTGGTTCGAAGACATGGAGGTCACGAAGTTCCTCTCGCTCCGACATTCGATGAGCATCGAAGACGAAAAGGAGTGGGTGGAGAAAGTGGCGCGAGATCCCAATTCTGTTATCTGGGTGATCGAGCACGAGGGACGTCCCGTCGGGACGACCGGCATCCATGAGATCAACTGGAAGTACGGCTACGGCACGACCGGAACGGTCATCGGCGACAAGCAGATGTGGGGCAAGGGCATGGCTCGCGAGCTCATGCAGCTGCGTGCCCGTTATGCGTTCACGGAGCTACCGCTGCGCAAGCTGAAATCCATGTACTTCGACGGCAACGAGGCGAGCGGTCGCGCCCAGGCGGCGGCGGGCTATGAAGTCGTCGGTCGCCGGCGCCAGGAGGCGTTCATCGGCGGCAGATGGGTCGACGCGATCCTGACCGAGGTGTTGCGCGAGGACTGGGAGAAAGCGAACCCGGTATAATCGCCGACCTGCCCTAGACCGTAGGCGCTCGCGCTATCGAGGCGAGCTTAATTTCCTACCGAGGCGAAAAGTGTGAAGGACGTTGGATCCTTCCTGCCTTGACGTGTGGGGCGGGGAGGATTTTTTCTTTTGCCGAGAGCCAGGAAAGAACAGAAGGCCGAGCAGGTCCAACAGCTGACTGAGAAGCTGAAGAAGGCCAAGGTGGCGGTGCTCACCGACTACCGCGGGCTCAAGGTCAGCCAGATCCAGGACCTGCGCGGAAGGCTTCGCACGGGCGGCGTCGAGTACCGCGTGGTGAAGAACACGCTCGCGCGGCGAGCCGCTGACGCCGCCGGCTACAAGGCCCTGGAGTCCGAGCTCAAAGGGCCGGTCGCGATCGCGTTCGGCTACGACGACCTGAGCCTGCCGCCGCGGCTCATCAACGAGTTCGTCCGGACCACCCGCCTGAAGGTCGAGGTGATAGGCGGTCTAGTCGAAGGTAGGGTGTTCAACCGGGACCAGATCAAGCAGCTGGCGGATCTGCCCTCCCGCGAGGTCCTGATCGCCCAGCTGTTGGGCACACTTCAATCGCCGGTCGGCCAGCTCGTCGGCATCATGCAAACCCCGCTTCAGCAGCTGTTGGGCGTGCTGGAAGCGTACAAATCGAAATTGGAGGCAGCGTAAGCAGTCATGGCGACCAAGCTCACCCCGAAGGATTTCGTAGAGGCGCTCAAGGACTGGACCATCCTCGACGTGGTCGAGGCCGTCAAGGCCATCGAGGACGAGTTCGGCATCAAGGCCGCGGCTCCGGTCGCGGTGGCGGTGGCACCGGCCGCGGGCTCGGCTGACGGCGCTCCGGCCGAAGAGGAGAAGACCGAGTTCACGGTCAATCTCGCCGCCGTGGGCGAGAGCAAGATCAACGTCATCAAGGCGGTCCGCGAGCTGACCCAGCTCGGCCTGAAGGAGGCCAAGGACCTGGTCGACGCCGCGCCGAAGGCCGTGCTCGAGAACGTCAGCAAGGCTGACGCGGAGAAGGCGGCGGCGAGGTTGAAGGAAGCCGGGGCGACCGCCGAGATCAAGTAAGCGAGTCGCTTTCCCTGAGCCGGGCGCGTATCGCCCGGCTCCTTCTGTTTCCGGCCGGCTGCGGCCGCAGCGGCTTCGGCTTCTCGACGCCACCGCGACCGGGGGTCCGGCCGGGCGGCTGCTGCGGTGGCTCGGGCGTGATGAGCTTCGGGATCGCGCGGGCCACCGGTCGTCGGGGCGCCACCCTCACCTCTTCGCCGTAGTGGACGAAGGACAGCGCCCTGCCGCGAACCAGGGAGTAGGTCACGCGGCTGCGGTTGATCTTCACCTTGATCCGGCGGCCGAGGAAGCACATGCGAAAGGTCAGCTGCTGGATCGTAGGCGGCAGGCGGGGAGCGAAGCTGATGGAATCGCCGTTGTGGCGCATGCCGCCGAGCCCCGCGACCACGGCTGACCAGGTCCCCGCGAGCGAGGCCATGTGCACGCCGTCCCGGACGTTGTGCTCCAGGTCGTGCAGGTCCATCAATGCGGCCTCGGCAAGATAGTCATGGGCGAGCTGCATGTGGCCGACTTCGGCCGCGATCACCGACTGCGTCGTGGACGACAGCGACGAATCCCTCACCGTGATCGCCTCGTAATAGGCAAAGTTGCGCGCCTTTTGCTCGGCCGTGAAGGCATCTCCTCGAAGGTGCATCGCCAGGACCACGTCGGCCTGCTTGACCACCTGCTTCCGGTAGAGGTCGAAGTACGGAAAGTGGAGAAAGAGCGGGTACTGGTCAGACCTGGTGTGGCCGAAGTCCCAGTGCTCGTGGTCGGTGAACTGGCTGGCTTGCTTGTGCACCCGAAGCTCCGGGTCGTACGGGATGTAGATGTTGTCCGCCGCTTTGCGCCAGGCCTTCGGCTCCGAGTCCTTGACGTTCAGCCGCCGTGCCACCGCCGGGTGCCGGGCGACGGCATCAGCCGCGGCGCGGAAGTTCCGCTGCGCCATGAGGTTGGTGTAGAGGTTGTTGTCCATCAATGCGCTGTATTCGTCGGGCCCGGTCACTCCGTCGATGCGAAATCTCCCGCTTCGCTCGTAATGCCCCACCGATTGCCAGAGCCGCGCAGTCTCGACAAGCAGCTCCGTCCCCATCGTCTCCTCGAACCGCATGTCGCCCGTGGCGCTCACGTAGCGAAGCACGGCGTCGGCGATGTCGGCATTGATGTGGACGGCGGCGGTCGATGCCGGCCAGTACCCGGAGCACTCCTCCCCGTGGATCGTTCGCCACGGAAACGCCGCGCCTTTGTGCCCCAGGTCCCTCGCCCGGCCGCGTGCGAGATCGAGGATGGTGTGTCGCCAGCGCAGGGCGTCCGCCGCAGCGTCTGGGGCGGTGTAGATCAGCACCGGCAGGACGAACATCTCCGCGTCCCAGAACGTGTGGCCGTTGTAGCCGGGGCCGGTGAGGCCCTTGGCCGGGATGGCCCGCTGCTCCGCGCGAGCGGCTGATTGCAGCACGTGGAAGATGGAGAACCGAATCGCCGACTGGACCTCATGGTCGCCCTTGATCTCGATGTCCGCCCCCGCCCAGTACTCGGCGAGGTACCTGCGCTGCGCCGCCAGCAGCCCGGCCCACCCATGCTCGCGTGCCGTGGTGAGCGCGCCCTCGACCTGGGATCGAAGGGCGGGCTCCGAACGCAGGCTCGACCACGCGTAGGCGACGAACTTGACGAGGCGGAGCCGCTCGCCTCGCCTGAGGTTCGCGGTGACGGTCACGCGGGCGCTGTCGTCGCCGCTTTCGGCCGTCACCCTGGCGCCGCGTGGCCCCTCCACGACGTGGTCCATGCCGGCTGCCATGCGCAGCTTGCTGCGCTTGGTGGAGTGGATGAGCACCGCTCGTTCTTGGCTGTGCCACGAGTATTCCGCGGCCAGCGGCGCCTGGATGATCTCCGCCACTCTCGGATCCCTTCTGTCGATGCCGACGACCGGCTCGTTGGCGACCAGCTCGGACTGCAGGACGATCTCGGCGTCGCCGTCGACGGGCTCGACCTCGAACTCGATCGCCGCGAGGGCGCGGTGCACGAGCGAGACCAGCCTCGTCGAGCGGACCCTGACCGTCCGGTGCGCGGGCGACTCCCATTCGACCGTCCGGCGCAGGACCCCCGCCTTGAGGTCGAGGGCCCTTTCGTGCGAGACCAGCTTTCCATAGCGCACGTCGAACGGCTCGTCGCCTACAAGCAGCCGGATGATCTTGCCGTTGGTGACGTTGACGATCGTCTGCCCGGCCTCGGGATAGCCGTAGGCCGCCTCGGCATAGGGAAGCTGGATCTCTTCGTAGAAGGCGTTGAGGTAGGAGCCGGAGATCACATGCGGCTCGCCCTCGTCGAGGTTGGCGCGCCATCCGATGTGACCGTTCGACAGGGCGAAGATCGACTCCGCATGGCCGAGGAGATTCAAGTCGAGGTGGTCCTCGCGGATGTTCCAAGGGTCGCAGATGAAATTGCGGCTGATCATCGAGGGTCCAGAAGGTCGGCGAGATCGGAGACCACCACGTCCGCTCCGTGCCGGCGGAGGGCGGTCGCCTGACCGGCGCGGTCGATCCCGATGACGATTCCAAAGCCACCCGCCCGGCCGGCCTCGACGCCGGCCAGGGCGTCTTCGAACACGGCCGCTGCGGCCGGCGCCGCGCCGAGCATTCGCGCCGCCTCCAGGTAGGTGTCGGGGGCGGGTTTGCCCTTCAAGCCCCTCTTTTCGGCGACATTGCCGTCGACCTGGGCGTCGAAGAACCCGTCGAGCCTGGCCGCGCGCAGCACCTCGGTGCAGTTCTTGCTGGCCGAGACGACGGCCAGCTTCAGGCGCGCCTCGCGGGCGGCGTGGACGTATCGCACCGAGCCCTCATACGCGGCCACCCCGTGAGTGTGGATCAGGTCCAGGAAGATTTGGTCTTTGCGATTGCCGAGGCCGTACACCGTCTCCGCGTTGGGAGGGTCGGTGGGGGAGCCTTCGGGGACGGTGATGTGCCGGGCCTCGAGGAATGAGCGCACCCCGTCCTGGCGGGGCTTGCCGTCGACGTAGAGGTCGTAATCGTCGACGGCGTCGAAGGGCTGGTTGGGTGCGCCGGTCGCTGCGGTGTGTTTCTCGAGATACGCGTCGAACATCTGCTTCCAGGCCTGGGCGTGGACCTTCGCCGTCTGGGTGAGCACGCCGTCGAGGTCGAACAGGCAGGCCGAGATGGTCGCGGGCAGGCCGAGCCTGGTGTGATCGGGCACGTTCCCACGAAATGTAAGGACTGGGAAGAAGGACTGGGAAGAGGGAGTTGGGGTGGGGCTTGGTGGTCTTTCAAGCACGTTTTTGGTGTTAACGTATTGACTCCAAACAAATGTTTGGTATACTGATCGCATGCTGGGGGAAGGGGGTACACCCCTCACAGAGCTAGAGGCAGCGGTTCGTGGGTTGCAGTTTTGCGACCCAGACATCGATCCCAGGCGGCTGCGAGCCGCCATTGATGCCCTGGAGGGCGTCTTCTCGGCGGTCGTGAAGCGCGCCCAGGAGCGCGGCGATCACCTGGTCAACGGCAACATCACCGCCGCCTCCTGGATCAGCCGGACCTGCGGCATGTCGGTGACTTCTGCCGCTGACCGGCTATGTGTCGGCGAGCAACTGCAATCGCTGCCGAAGATCGCCGCGGCTTTGG
>Ga0070699_100000478_pt1 | contig 38119 bp, 31 predicted proteins | sample KBSK1503metaG_FD_65473 | JGI IMG/M metagenome (GOLD analysis project Ga0070699, IMG submission 65473) | Corn, switchgrass and miscanthus rhizosphere microbial communities from Kellogg Biological Station, Michigan, USA - KBS K1-50-3 metaG | ecosystem: Host-associated > Plants > Roots >... | reverse complement strand
TTGTAGCCTCTCCTTTTCTATAGGCCGTGTTGACAAGATGGGAGCCAGGAACACGACAATTCAAGTCGATGACTCCCTGTTCTCTACGTTGATTGAGCTTTTGATCGGCGCTGAGAGTTTGCGGCGAGGGCGCGCAGGCTCGGAGACTGCCGGGTTAAAAAATCAGAACAATGCGCCATAGGCTATCAGCCGACCTTTCTCGAGTCAACAAAACGGCAGTCCGATCAAATGTTCGGGACTATGATGGCGGCTGAAATCGGCAGCAACCCGTTCAACTGAAAACTTTAAGAAAACACTAAGAAAAATAAAGTGCTGTAGAATTTTCAACTTATGCCCGAACTCTGTAGGATTTTCTCACGTTATGCCCGACAAAAACTTCACTTTATGACCGAATGAGATTCGTAAGTTCTTGATTTTGCGTGGCTGCCATTTTCACTTAACGACCCGACCCACAGCCGCCGCCCGAAGCTCATGCTCTCTCCGACTTGACCGTCTGGAGTTGCTTGCTGGTCCGCGCCCTAAATCCGGCAACCGTCATTATCGAACAAGCCCCGACCTATCTAACCAGCGCCGCTGGGTTCATGATGTGTCATTTCCTAGAACGAGTATTGCCCGAGGAATAAAACATGCAGCGCCGGCAGTAACGCCAATTGGAAGAGCCTGGAACAATAGGCTTGATAAAGATCGTTCTTGACGCTTCGGTTAGACTGAAGGTACAGGCGGGCGAACCACCAAGGTTTCCGACTAAGCCAGCCAAAACGGGCGGCGCATAGGGTGAGAACTAGCGCCGCCTATTTTTCTGCTTGATAAAAATCATTACTTGACGAGCCTGATAGGATCGTCTGCATGGAAAACAAAGACGATCTTGTGGGCCAGCTTGCCCGCTTACCAGACGGCCAGAAAGTGCGAATCGAAGAAGTGGACGGAGATTGGGCCACAGTCAGGCGCGTAGAAGAGCCATACCGCAAGAAGCTGGCTGTCTGCCGGATCGACAGACTCAAGCCAGTTTAGCGGCGCGGCGAAGATTTGGCACTTAACTTAGGATTTTTTGCTGAGGCATCAGGTATTTCACGGACAACCTCTTTTGGATTCTTATCCTCGCGTAATCCTTGAAAAGATGGGTGCCTGATCGAACCATCGGAGGTCCATTCGATAAACGCTGCCTCAGCGATCAATTTGGGTTCGGTCCAGTGAGCGGCGCGCAGTCCTGGATCTTTCGAGACAAGCGACAACGGCGATGTGGCGCAGGAAAGTTTGTCCAGTTGCTTTTGCAAATCGCTGCGCAGTTTCAATGTGAATCCAGTACCTACGCGGCCGGCATAGACCTAGGTTTTCACTGCGGGCTGTATCTCTAAGCTTGTCCGACTCACGTTATCACCGGCGACAAGAATGATGACCACGTGGTCGGGCTCGACCTCATAAGGGCTTGGCACAAGGACGACTTCAAGAAACTCGGCGCAAAGCAATTATCATGTAAACCTGTTTGCGAGCGACAAACTACGTGGCAGTAGTAATCTCTTTGCCGGCAGTCTATACCGGTGAGTTTTTAGCGGACACTCCGGCTGAACCTTCGCTCCAAATCCAACTGGCTAATAGTGACCCAAAATAACTGCACGCTACGTCTACGCGATGGTAACGAATGGGAGAGTAAGGTAAGACCTCAATTTTTTCTTCGGTGGCTGCAACTTTCGAAAAGGCAAATACTTACCTTTTTGCTGGGTGTCTAATTCGCAAATGCGGAGGCCAGGAGTTCGATTGCGGCAACGTTCATTCCGTCACCTTTTTGAATAACGTAGCAATCAAGGTCTTTGAGCTGAGAGACTTAGCAGGAAACTTTTGGTGGATGTGTGCCAATTGAAAACTGTCTCAACAGAGGGGTTCACCCCATATCCAAGTGGCCAATACGTGGCCAAAAATAACTGCACTCGGCGTATACGCGATGGGAAGGAATGGGAAAGAACAAGAAAACCATTGATTTTCTTTGGTGACTGCAACTTTCGAAAGGCAATTACTTACGTTCTTGCCGAGAGTCCGATTCGCAATGCGGAGGCTATGCGTTCGACCCCTCTCCCAGAAGCGTGCAGGAAATTAGAAGTTGGCGTCGATAACATCCGTTTGAACGTCCGGCAAGGTTTAACTTCCATTTTGCACTTCCGGCAATGTAAGCTTCCAAACGCCAGGGAATCGGGAGAATCGGGTGTCAAATAATCTTAGAGTTTTGTTGTACTTCCGGCAATGAATTGCTTCCAGTCGAGGCAAGTAATCGCTTCAAGTTACAAAGCGTGGTGCGTAACCTGAACCAATACTTTGCCGCCCTGGCAACTTATTGGTTCCAACAGGCTTCGGCAACTTATTGCTTCCACCTCGACAATCAAGAAATATCTTTTGTGGATAACTAGCCAATGCCTTAGACGACAGGTTTTGAAACAAACAAAAGTGAGAATATAATTCCACTTACCTGACGTTCGTGCTTTTAGGAGACCTTAAGTCCCCGCCAAATCGCCAGGTCTGGCCGAACCCTCGCATCTAATATTCGCCACAAACGTCACGGAGCGAGTTATGTACTCATCGAAGGGCCCCGAAGGTGCGGCAATGCCTTCGTCAAAGCTGACCCTCAGCCCGCTCAAGCCCCGAATCGCCTGCATCGACCGCTTGCACAATCTACATGTCATGGACCTCGAAGGACTGTCCTACGGCCCGAGAATCGTCACCGCTGCGATCCTCCATCCGGTTTCGCGGAAGAAGGAAACGCTACCGTGATCATCTGCGCACCGCCACTAACGACAATCGGTCGGCCCGTCTTGCAGCAGGCTAATGCCTTGCTGTGGTCGAGCGACCAGGTCTCTCGCCTCTCCAACCTTTTGGGGAGCGCTGCCCTGCGGCCCGAATCGAACGCCATCTTCCTGCCTACAGACGTGACCGTGGAGGCAGCGGTGGCCACCGGTAGCGACAAGCCACTGACCGTCATGTTCTGTCGTAGACCGGGAGGCAGCACGTCCACGGTCAGCGCGGAAGCGCCTATCGCGATGACCGACATCAGCCGCATCGCTCTCGAAGGCAGCTCTGATCGCGACGTCAGCGCGACGATTACGCTAACCGTCAACCGCAACGGCGTTCGTTTCCCCCTTGAACTTCCGGCTGTCAAGGTCGCGGCGAAAACGACCTCCGAGACGCGAGTGGTGACGGTCGAACCGGGTGGTGTCAATGTCAACCTGAAGCAGCATTTGAACGCCAACAAACTCTACTACAGCCAGATCGTCTATCGGTCGCTGGACAGTACTCAGATCGCGCTCCTGCTCTCCGGCTTCGCTCTGAAAGTGGACGGTAAGATGGTCCCAATCTCGCAACTGATCGAGCCAAGCCCAATCCGCTATGTGGGCAACTATCTCGCGTTCAAGATGAACAGCGATCCGAAGAACGACACGAGTTGGTATGATTCTCTCAAAACACGTGGCATTCATCTCGGCGCGACACAGGAAAACATCGTGCCGCTGGCGACCGGTGGAACGTTTGCCGAGGCGGTGTTAGGACGCTTCAACTGCGCCGAGAAACTGGACATCACCCGCTTTTGGAATTGGCAGGACTCGCCAATCCCGCTGCAACCTACGGAGATAGCAGCGATTCAGACCGGCTCCCGCGCGACGAATGAGGATGTGAAACCTGGCCAATTGAGCAACCCGATCATCAATATAACCTCGCCTACAAGTCTGCCTGACCCGAGCGGCACATCGGCGATTCTGACAGCGATTCAGAACGGAAATATGTTCCGCGATATGAGCGGACTTCAGGCAACCATCGGTCTGGCGCAGGCGGCGTTGCAAGCGAGCTCGGCCGGCGCCGCAACGGCCGGTCAGCAGGCGGGCACTAACATGAACAACCTGCTCCAGGCTGCTGCCGAAAAGCAACGCGTCGCCGCTGATCTCATTGCCAGCGTCGCCAAGACCGCAGCCTCGCTGTACACGGGCGGCGCGGCAGGCGCCGGCATCAGCAGCGGTGGGGGCAACCATTCACAGGACGGCGCGAAGATCAACTACTTCGACAAGACCCAAGGCCAGACCGGGGCAGGCGGAGGCAACACGGGCGGTGGCGGCGCGGTCACGCCCGCTGGTGGCGGAGGCAAAAGCGGTGGTGGAATTACGGCTGGCGGAAGCGGAACTGGCGGCGCTGGCACCAACAGCACCAGCGATGGCTTCTCGCAGAACCCCGCCGCGCTCGCCGCTACTTGGGGCGACGGCGAGCCGCGCTCGGGGCTCTTTCAGCAGGTGATCGACAAGATACCAAACGTAGAGGCGGGCGATACGACTCCCACTGGTTCCTTCACTGGCAAAAACGATCTTTATGTTTTCATTGCAGAACTGAGAACTTCCGGCACCAGCCTGGTAGTTAACACACCGCTCGGCGTGAACCCTGGGGGCATGTTCAACAACGCTGTAGATGTCTCGGCAAAGATACCAACAGTCCAGGATTCCCCTACGCCGCTCAAGCACTCAAGTTTCCGCTGGCGGCAGACAGTGTCGCAAACGGGGTTCCAGAAGATCGGACCCACCTGGAAACAGGTCTTCCACTCCATTGGCTCAGAACCTGACGACCCGGATCCGAACCTGCAGAACTATGACGCGGCCAGAGGCTGGCTGCGCATGTTCGACAGTCCCGGCTGGCCGTTCGGGGTCGGCCCGTCAACGCGCACCCTGGATCTCGGCGGCGGCGTGAAGAATGATGCGCAGGCTACAGAGGTCGTCGTGAAGATGTTCCTGCAGACCTGGGTTGAGGGCTTGAATAGCGCTTCGGCGTGGGAGCGTGTTTCGTCAAACGTTCTTGAATGGTGCAGTGTGCAGTGGCTCGAGCGGTCGACTCCGAACTCAAACTGGCAGACAACGCCCAATGCAAAGCTCGTCTCCGGCACCGGCTCAATGCAGGAGTTTGCGAAGGCCCCTGATGACATCAACATCTGACAACATTGGCATATGCGTCATATGCGTTACTTGGTCCCTGAACTTCGCGCAGGCTGTCGACGGCGCATCGCACGAAAATACCAACAGCTTTCTCGTTGTTGGGTGAACACCGGCGGCGACTTTGGGAATTCACCCGGCTGGACAGCTCGATGGCTCCAGCTCAAAGGAAGAGCCGCCCCGTTATCAGCATCTTCGATCTGCCGAGATCGAAGAACGCAATTCACTTTAAGTCGTCTTTCAATAGACGAAGGAAGGTTGTGATCATGATCGAACAAAAACAGTCGGACAGTTACGACAAACTCGTCGGGGACATGTATGCGCGCTGGGTTCTTGACTGCGTGGTGGAAATTGCTCACGCGGTTTCCAGAGACTTCATCGGCCGCCCGGACTTCTACAAAGGAGCTGATATCCCAGAGGGCATTGCCAGTCTGTATAGTTCCTATGGCTATGCGCGCGACTTCCCCAACAAATCACAGCGTGAAGAGATGAATGCGCCAATCTTTGGGGTTTCCGACGGTTATTCCCCCAATAACGGCACTGACAAGTTTCGCGCACTGCGGAGGCCGCTGTTTGACGCCTGTATCGCATACGCGGAGAGAACGGTGAGTGATGCCGCCGCAGCAATCCGGCAACGGGTGCTGTCATCCATGGAGCTCTTTCCCTCCTATCTGAGAAACTTCGACGGTGCATCCATCCACTCGAGCTACGAACAATTCCGGTCTGTGTCTGACCTTTCTTTTGTCGTGCTCCGAAGCCAGGGCGTCTTTCACGTTTTCGGTGTCGATCAGGCTCCGGGAGACCGCTGGCCGCTGGATGTCAATGATCCTCATGGCTCGCAACTGATATCCGCGATCTGTGAGAAGCTCTCGGTCGAGCCCGCATTTAATGAGGATAAATTTGGACGCTTGCGACGGGTCGCTCAGGAGGGACGCCAAGCCCTTGAAGCTATTCTTGTCGAGGGGCCAACCAGCGAACTCAATTTTGATAAGCTGGTGACAAGAGTGTACACGTGGGCAACCTCCTTGCGCGATTACCGAGAAGCAGGGATTCCCCGTTAGGGTGAGCGTTCGGCCTTATAACCACAATTGAGCTAAACACGGTGCTGGGATTAACGCTGAGCAGGACATAATCGGCGTCATGACAGTTCCGCTACCATCGCTCTTGATTGTGAAATCGTGGCGAACATTTCGTCGTGCCGACCCGCAGTATGTCGGGGTTGAGGATGATTGAGCTTGTGATAGCAGGTCCCTGCTGCTTGGAACTCTTATCGTCTTAACGCCGTTTTAGTATTTCACTAATTCACTAAGAGGAGTTACTAGCCAATGAGTGATGCGAATAATTCGTAGTGCAGTCGTAGGTATTGGCGCGGTTGCCTGAAACCCGAGTCGTTTTTTTCGTCGGCATGTCGGGGCGATCATCCGCAGCGGTTTCTGACTCGATTCAGTTGCAGTGTTTCGAAAGGGTTCGAAGACATTGTGGCGACCCCATGAGCCTTCGTATTGAAGAAGCAGGTGGCTGGTGTCCCATATGGCCAGCCCGAATGTTGTGGCTCCACCTTAGGGATCAACGATTCACAACGTGATTTCCACCAAGTACACTCCACCTCCGACGACCGCGAGAACATGCAGAACATTGGGCGCGTCGAACAAGATTGCGCGTTCGCTGATGAAGCCGTCGCATTGGTAGACCACCTCGTCGTCAATGATGACCGCCAGCCGACGCTCCCACTGAGCGACGTAGCCGAGGTGCTCGCTGTCGGGGCTGAAGGCTATACTCCACGCGTTGGGATACTGACTCTTCACAGAGTTGTCGCAGACCACGAACCATGTCTGCTTCGTTCTGCCGGCATATGCCGTCCTTCTACTGTTGGCGCTGAACACGACCGAGCGGGCGCCGATTCCATCGAAGGGACTTCCCACGGATTCATCGATGATGACCGACTGGACCGGCCCCCGTTTCGCGACGTAAGCGACGCGCTGACTGTCCGGGCTAAAGATTTCGTTTCCGCCAACAACGATGTAGTCGAAGGTCCGGCAGCGAGTGCCATCAACCACGACGAACTGTCGTCCACCATCGATCGCCGGATACAACAGACGCTTACTGTCAGGGCTGTAGACGAGCGGTCCGCCCATGCCGTCGTACTCCGCACTTTCGACCCCGGAGCGAACCACGATCTGCTTCTTCCCCTTTTGTGCACCGTACGCGAGCTCTCCGCCATTGGGGCTGAAGACGAGCGTGTCCTTGATGATGCCGTCGTATCCAGCCATCGCGATGCCATCAACCATGACGACGTGCTGATCGGCATCACTGGCGACGAACGCCAGCCGCCCACCGGTGCTGAACGTTAAGGCGGAGGCGTTATCCCATGCGCCGAGCGATCGGCCGTCGACGACGACGTGAATCTTGCGGTCGCGAAATCCCAGATAGGCGAGGTGTCGGCTGTCAGGACTGAAACACACATTCGCCAGACCCTCGTAGGTTTCATCACGAATGCCGTCAACGATGACGTACCACGCGACGCCATCCTTGACGCCGTACGCGAGGCGCCGACCATCGGGGCTGAAAACCGGCGTCCCTTCGAGGTGAGATCGAATGAAGGCTCGCGGTGACCATTCTGTACGACGAACTGCTTGCCACCGATGCCCGCAACGTACACGACCTGCCGGCTGTCGAAGCTGAAGCGAAGACTGTCGAGCACGATGCCGTCGAACAGATCTCCTTGCGCGCCGTCGAGAATGACGCACTGACCGCTTTGCCCGGGGCGCGCAATATAGGCGACCCGTCTCAGATCCGGACTCGTACGGATCGAGTTGGATACGATAGCGCCGAAGTAGAGTTGAAAGAGGAACTGTTGCCGTGTGATCGAAGACATGATGAGCACCTATCTTGCCACGAACAATTCCGGCCGTCAGAAGACTATCGCACCCGCGCTTGCTGCCTGCATCGCCTCGTAATCGTACAACACCATACGGTGCTTGATGGCCATTTCCTCACACAAACGCAGAAAGTCCGCGTGGTCGAACCCACCGTCGATCAGGTCGAGCCGCTGGGGCATAATATCCGGGATGAGTGTGCTGAACGGGTAGACTGCCGTGAGAATTGCCACGATGATTGGAATGAACGGGTCGCCTCGAGGCCAAAGATCTTCCCGCCGTAGATTTACGCACGTCGGCGCATTTCCGGTGTGGCGGAAGTAGAACTTCTCGATACCGTTACGGCTCGACCAATCTTCCACGTACCGGAAAGCAGGAAATGTGATTCCTCCGGCGCCAGGCGAGCGGTGAGGCAGGTCTCTCCTGATCTCGTCGGGAAGGATAATCAGCGCCTGCTGGGCGGTGACGCGAGACTGTCTCAGCGCTCCCTCTGGCAAAAAGAAAAGATCGGTGTCCTGCAGGCCGTCCATGTAGACCGCGCCGTCATACAACTCGAAGCACTTGAGCGCATCCTTGAGATCAAGCCCCGGACGCTCGAAGCGATAGAGCACATCCTCGGTATCTATGATTGAAGGCAGCGAGTAGTAGTCGTACTGGTTCAGCTTTCGGACACGGACATCGGACCCGTGGCAAGGAAAGCGATAAATCACGCCGATTCCCTCCCTACGCGGCTCGGCGAAGCCTGATTCGTACTCGTACGAGGCGAAGAACCCGGCTACTTCGAGGCTCTTCGTGGCATCCAGTCCTTCCGACGAGAGTCCGTACTGCTGCGCCATAGTCGTCCCGAGTAAGTACCCAAAGGGTCTAAAGAACGCGTTTCGGACACAGCGACGGTGATAGCTGTCGACGAACGGCCGCCACGCGTGCACGTGTTCCTCGTAGATTGCGAGTTCTTCGATCGACAACCCGGCGCGTACGGCACTGTCCCACCGCAAGACATGTCCCTCTCCGAGAGCTGTCTGCACGCGCATCACGGCTCCGAGGTCCTTAAGCGCCTTGTCGTAGACCTTGCGGACCGGTTCGGCGCGGTCGGCCGTACAATGCTCGAAGAGCCTTGCCATTCTTCTGTCGAAGTTGAAGTTGTACTCACCGTAGAAATGCTGACCAACCTTGCGTAGCGCATGCTCGAACAAGGGGTGAGTGCGGTCGATGTGGGCATCCTCGGGTCCGATAATCGGCCGAAATGCGGAGGGGAGCAACGGCGGCGAGTATGCCTTCGTTTGGCCCCGATATCCATAGCGGCCCGCCGACTGTTGCGGCTCGAGAAACGCAAGGAGCTCGTCGAGGCACCGTGCCGGGGAGTCGGGGTTGTCAAACCGCCGTGCGGACTGAACTGCCGGCATGGCGGGGGGATCCGCTCCGCGGGTCAGAACAGGCTCGACACGTGTCAGGAAAACCGTGGTTGCGGTTAGCACGAATTCGTCCCGCACGAAGTCGGCAGCGCGTTGTGCGCGATCGAGAGCATAATGAAAAGCTGTCGAGTCATGTGCGAAGAGCGTTAGCCCCTTCTGCACGAGCCGTCTGCGCGAGTAGTCATTGAACTCCGCACGGACGGCCGTGGCGCGGATGTCGAGATATCTCTGGGGAGGACCGAACGGGAGACTCTCCTCACGTAGGTTGGGAAGAAACACGTCGGGCACGCTCAACGCGTGGTCAGCTAGATGGCAGAGGCCGTCGATAGCCGCCTGCACATTCGACTGGTCCCCGCGCATCGCGTAGAACCTTAGCGCGTACCGAAACCCGTCCTCCGCGGCGGAAAACTCTCCGCGTTCGTCGTGAATCCGCGCCATCTCATGGGCGACACGGGCCACACCCTCCTGGTACCCGAGCGCTGCGGCCATCGAGCGGACGTGTTCGTACTGGCTCGCGGCCTCATCCAGCTTCCCAGCTTCATGGGCGATCCGCGCAAGCAGATGTGCTGCGTCGATTTCCCCAAAACGCTCGTCGGCCATGATGCATGCTCGTTGTGCCTCACGCGCCAGCTCTGCGGCCTTGTCCCACGACCGTTCTGTCACAGCCATGTAGGCGGACTGCAGCAGGCGCTTGATCAGGAGACGCGCTGGCGGAGAACTGTCCATGGGCATGCCGTTGTCACCTCCGACTCTTGAACGAATCGATCATTAGCGGGAACCTTCGGAACTACACCTGGCTGAACGAATTCAACGGTCAACAGCGTTCGGTAGCGGACTGACGAGATATCGCGAGGGTCGAGTTCAATGACCTCGGCATAGTCCGAAAGCACGCAGGCATGGTTGATGGCCGTGGCTCGTCTGATGCGACACCGATTGTGGCGATCTTGCGGGTACCACGAGAATTCGAATCGGGCTTCGGCCCATAGCGCAACTGAAAAGGTCGCTTGCCGAAGCTCTCTTCGAGGTTTTGGCGAAGGACAGGTTTTTGACGTTCGAAGTTCATGTTAAGAGTCCATTTCTCTCTCCAGGTTATCTCGTTTTTCAGATTTCCGTGGAGCAACAGCGGTGATGTAGTCCTTGATCTCGCTGCGAATTAATTGCTCGACGTTGGTAGCGAATGGTTTGAATGCCTCTTTGTGAGAGGTGTAATCTTTATAGTCGCCCGCCAATTGAAGAAAGCTGAACCCCTCGCTCTTGATCAGCTCTGCTGCGGCGCGCTTTTCACGCCAGATGTTCCCGTAGCCATAGACGCTCTCGAGTCCGGCGCAAATTGCGACCACCAGACTGGCGAGAATAGAGGCCACGGCAAAAACCCAAGTATAGCTCCTCCAAACGGCCAACTCCCGCAGGCCGATCAGGACTGGAACCAGCGCGCCAGCAATCACGACAGCAGCACGCAAAGCATGATACTTTTTCTTCGCGTCGCTTGAACGTGAGTCCCACCACTCGATATAATTCACCCAGCGAGCATCCAAATATTCGTTCAATCTCTCATCACCGAGATCAAGATTATTGATGAGCCCTTTCAATCTTTTCAAGTCTACAAGTACTGATTTCTTTTTCATAGGTTTTGTCCCTGGTCATAACGTGCCATCTCTGCCTCGGTAAACCGCTAGTTGTGTACTGGCCGCGCTCGCAGATTATTCTATCGACTTTGTGTCGCACTTATGAGTACCCAAGCTGGGTTCGTCAGCGCCGAAAGAATTTGCTTAGAGACTCTTAGGAAAGCGCCAATGATGTCCTACACGATGAGAGTCATTCTAGGACAAGATAGGCCGCGACAGCTAGGACTTGATGATGCAGTGACCGGGAAAGACATCGTGGACGATTACACTCACCTCGACGGTGCTCAGCGAGCCGAGGCGATGTCGAGTTACTTTGCGCGTCTGACCCGCAAAGCACCATACAAAGCACCATACAAAGCAATCGCCCCTAACGATTGTTAATTACCTTCCGTGCGGCCACCACGCTATTTCCAATAGAGTCTCAGCAGCCACAATCATCGTAAGAGACACCCTGACAAAACGCGTATCTGGCGCGTGGGCCAATGTCGAGGCTGCGTCCAGTCGTCTTCAGACTGAATTTGTACTTTCGGCAAGCCGTTGCTTCCAGATAAGACTCTCGGCAAACGGATGCTTCCATTTTATCTTTGCGGGCAATTTTGAGATCTCGAAACAGGCGCTTTTCGCTGTTCTTGCGACAATCGTTTGCTTCCTATCGCGGCAAATGGACGGGTAAAGTCACAGAGGGGGGCGGCGGTAGTAGTAGTAGTAGTAGTAGTAGTAGTAGTAGTTGCAGCGTCGTCCGTCGTCGTCGTGGGGGTGGTCGTCGGGTCGTCGTAGGCGTAGTCGTCGTCGTAGTAGTAGTGGGTAGCGGCGGTTGTTGCCGTCGGCGGCGGCGCCGCTGCTGGTAGTAGTGGGTGGGGGTAATTTGAACCATTAATTTGCCGCTCCGGAAATTTATTGGTTCCATTTTTCGAAAAAGTACAAGGGGTCGTGAACTATGAATGGAAAAACCGGCACCCTCGAGGTTTTTGCACAGGCAGCTTGACGTGACCAGTCAATTCGGCCTGCCTGTTGACAGAGCCAGACCTCAGGAATAGACTACGCACACTTCTCACAGTTCGCCTCAAACATGCGCTGTGTATGGCCACCCAGTTGCTGCCGAGTGACCACGGTCGGCTATTTCCACCTTCGGATTTCAGCGGGTCTGAGGCGCTGGACGCTAATCATGAATCACTTTGGCACATTAGTATCAACGCAGCCAGTCATGACGCAGGAACTGCCACTCGTTCACACTAGCCGCTGCGAATTTCTGGACACTATTGTCGCGTCGCACAAGATCGCTTCACCAAAGCCCTGTCCCGTATTTCACGAATACTTAGTTTACTTGTTTTATGGACGGCCAGCGTATCGCTCTACTCGAGGTTCGAGGCCCGGCGAGGGATTGGCACTCTGCCCAGTGTGTTTTGTCTTTAAGCCTCGGACTGTCTCAAAGAGCATTTGCAGAGTCTTTCCTTGCGACTCTGGAGCCTTGAGCACCGACCTCTTTAAGCCACATCTTACAGTCGCAGACCTACCGGAGCTTGAGTTGGAACCAGTGATTGAGAGTGCCCGTCGGCTGGTACCGTTCCTTTTTGAAACGAACGAGAACTACTTTGTCGGCAAGGCCCGCGTTGGTGTCGCGCTCGGTGAAGATAGTCCCGGCCAACGCTTTCATCAGCTCTTAATTGGGTCAGGACCTTCCGCTTGCGATGATCGCAAATCAGCTATTGAGGTGCAGGTGAGGGATGCTGTTTCCCTCAAAGGTCAACTGGAATGCGTAATGCTGCCGCGTGAGTTTCTGGATGATGCTAAGATAAGGACGGCGGTTTTGGATGAGTGGAAGTGTGATCCACTTGATTATCCCACCTTTTATGGTGCCGCCCCGACCGAGTATTATCCAGTCGTTCGGCAACAACTATTTGATCGTCTCATGTTTTCCAGACCGTTATGAACTCCCCGTCTGAGCTCAGCCTTTTCGGGCTTTACCGACCTCGGCCAAGCGCACCGGGCTTTGCTATACCTGTATTTCGAAATGAAACCGGCTTATGGGTACAAGAGCTAGGCGAGGGAAGGGTTGTGGGGTTCGTCCAATGCGACGTTGAAGCCGGTCAACTATTGCCTGCACCGATGGGGGTTGAGCGTGAGACTTGGGTTCAGCGCGTGGCAGATCATCCGATCTATGCCTTCCAGATGGCGGACGGCCATGTCGAGGTCGGCTCGCGGGAGGTCTTAGCGGAAGCAATACGAAGGGATGCAGCACAGCTAACTAATCCCTTTGTTTCATTGGATGCAGCTGAGTTTGTAGGCGATGCGAAATGGGAACACACAGCTCGGGAGGCTTGCGACCGTCTGTTGCACCGGGAGGCACCGTCTATAACGGAAGCATCGCCTATAACGTTGCAAGAAGAAAGCGAAGTTATATCTCAAGCCGCGAAAGCTTCCTCCTCGCCATATGCGACACAGGGCACCGTCGCGTTCCATGCATCGCGCGCCGAATACTTCGGAAAACGTTACAAGCAAGGACTCGCGTTCGCTCTGGGAGCACTCACCATTGTTTTTGCCGCACTCTTGTCATACCACTTCAATTTTTTTATCGGCGAGAAGACACCCATAAATTCCTTAGTGGTCTTGCCCTTTATTAACGTTAGCGACGATCCAAACAGGGAATACCTTTCCGATGGCATCAGCGAGAGTTTGATAAATAATTTTAGGCAGCTCCCAAACCTGCATATCGTGGACCGTACAACGGCATTCCGCTATAAAGGTAAAGAGATTAACCCACAGCAGGTTGGGCGGGACTTGGGCGTAGAGGCCGTATTGATCGGAAGAGTTCTACAGAGAAACGACACGTTGATGCTGCAAGTTGACCTAGTGGACGTCGGGAACGGGTCCCAGCTCTGGGCCCAGCAATATAACGGTAACTTCAACGATCTAGTAGCGGTACAACAAGACATATCGCGGGAGCTCGTCGAAAAGCTAAGGCTGAGATTGACAGGCCCAGAGAAGAGTAAATTGACGAGGCGCGATGCCGGTAACTCGGAGGCTTATCGGCATTATTTGCAGGGACGGTACTACTGGAACAAGCGCACGGCGGAAGACTTGAAGAGAGCAGCTGAGGAATTCCAAGAGGCGATAGACAACGACCCGAACTACGCTTTGCCTTACGTTGGACTGGCTGACTATTATTTGTTGCTGGAAGAATATGCTGGACTTCCTGTTAGTGAGACACTGCCGAAAGCTAAAGCTGCCGTCGAACTCGCGCTCCTCAAAGATCCCTCACTGGCGGAGGCACACACGTCTCGAGCGAAGGTCTATCAGCATTCATGGGACTGGAATAACGCTGAAACGGAATACAAGCGCGCTATTGATCTTAACCCAAAATATCCGACGGCACGGCAGTGGTATAGCGGTTTGCTCACAGACATGGGGAGGCTCGATGAGGCTCTACGACAGATTAAGTACGCACAGGAGCTAGATCCTCTTTCGTCAATTATCACCGGTAATTTAGGATACACCTATTTCTTGAAAGGTGATCTTGCTTCTGCCCTGAAGGAGTATCAGAAGGTCATCGAAAATGATCCAACTTTTGGAATGGGGCATGCTGTGTTGGGTCTGCTTTATCTTAAAGAGGGGAGTCACGAGAAGGCAATCGAAGAGTTGAGAAAAGCAGTCGAATTGTCCGGGAGATCAGGCCATGCTCTCAGCGCCCTCGGATATGCTTACGCGGTTTGTGGTAATCGCAAAGACGCAGTACTTATAGTGAAAACGCTTGAGGAGAAATATTTAAAACACGAAACCGCGGCTACTAATGTTGCTGGAGTGTATGCAGGCCTCGGAAACAAGAATCAGGCGTTTGCGTGGCTCGAAAAAGATTTCCAATCGCGCAGTTATGAGCTGTCACGTCTCACGTCCGAGCCAATTTTTGACACACTCCGCAGCGACGCTCGCTATACAAATTTGGTGCAGCGTATGGGACTCCAACCGCGTTGAAATAAGGTTCGAGTCCGCCTTCGACATCACTGTAACGATAGTCATCTCAGTTAAGAAAACAGCATCAGCAGGGTGCATCCCGCGGGTGGTGGAGATAGCAGATCCTTGTCGTACGTTGCTCTTTCGTTTCTAGAAGTTAAGTAAAGTAAACGGGTAGTGCCCGGTTACTTCGGCCCTGAACTTTCGGCAAGGCATAGCTTCCAATTTGCACTTTCGGTAATAGAAGCTTCCAATGGACTGGTGTGGCGGAAAGTTGAGGTTCGAATTTGCTCGGCTTTCGTATATTTGCGGCAAGTAATTGCTTCCAGTGGCGGCAAGCAATCGCTTCAAGTCACAGTAGCAGTCGTCGGTGGGACTGGAAGCATGAGTTGGCGGCAAATGACAGCTGATGCTTCTAATTAGCAGGCTGCCAACTTATGCTTCCAATTTTGTTCATCAGGATGATTAAAGCGCAACCCATCGCCTAGTATTACTTACCTCTGAGATTCGAGATCATTGAATGCAGTGAATGCGCCGCACTTAAATGGATTTTGCCAGTCCGCGCTTCTCGTCGTGCTATCAACTGCCACCGTTGCCGTTAAACATCGAAAGTGCAAGACCCGATCAGCTTTAGATTTAATACCTAAACTATATGTGCTCCAACGCACAGACCCGTGGCCTCTAGGGGCTATACGTTTCCTGACAATTATCAACCTAGGCCTCTCGACTTGGGAGGAGTGTCAAGGGAACGGCGGTTTTGAGTTTGGTTCGCTTTCGGGCGAAGGGAGTATGAAAATGTACAAGCTATATCAATTGGGACTAGGAACCGTCATCTCCGCGATTGTGTTGCTCGCCGGTCCGCCCGCGGGAAATCTTACGGTAGATGGAAAATTGACCGTAACCCGTAACACCAGGATGCTCGAGAACGCTCAGATCGACGGACACCTCGGCATCGGCGTGATCCCATCCGCCGCCGCCAGTTTGCAGGTACAGCAACCTGGATCAGGGGTCGGTATTTTCTTGGGTGATCGAAAACCCTTTGGTCAAGCCTTGTTCGAAACGGATCTTACGGCTCCAGCCACGCATGCCTGGTTTGCTGAGAACGGGAATCGTGTGTTTAGCGTGACGGGCGGTGGAGATGGTTTCTTTAAAGGAAGCTTGGATGTGGGGGGCGACGCGAAACTTAGGAGCAACGTCTCAATGCAAAGCAACGCCCAGATCGACGGATTTCTCGTCGTCGGCACGGACACTAGCGGGCTTGCCTTTCGTCCAGTGGGTCCTCCGCCAACACTGAATGTTCTAGGCAACACCGCCATACGGCAGGACACTCACATCGGTGGAGTCCTCTTCATCGGTTCGCCGCCCCCGAACACGAGCGGCTTTGCAGTATTAGGATCAAACACGAAACTGCGTGTTTGGGGCGACGCCAGCATTACGGGCAACCAGTCGATCATCGGTAACCAGTCGATCATCGGTAACCAGTCGATCACCCGCAACCAGTCGATTACCGGCAACCAGTCGATTTCCAGCAACCAGTCGATCGGCGGAAACCAGTCGTTCGGGATGCGGATGGGCCAGATGATTAATCTCTTTGACACCACCTATGGCATCGGTGTGCAGGATTCTGGGTTTTATTTACGTACGGACTTTGACTTCTTTTGGTATAGAAACGGGAAACCCAGCAACAACTTTGGTGACGCAGGCGGCGGTCATCGACTCATGCAGTTGGACAGAGACGGCCAACTGCTCGTTGCAAGTAGCGTCGTAACTCCGGTGCTGCAGATCACCGGAGGAAATGACTTGGCCGAACCCTTCAAGATGTCGCGCCAGGACATTCCCAAGGGAGCAGTTGTCATAATCGACGAAGAGAATGCTGGGCATTTGAAATTGAGTGAAGGTGCGTACGACAGGCGCGTGGCCGGCATCGTCAGTGGCGCCAACGGAATCAAGCCAGGCATTTCGCTGAGCCAAGGCGTGCTCGAAGGTGGACAAAACGTGGCCTTGAGCGGCCGCGTTTATGTGCTTGCCGATGCGTCAAGTGGCCCGATCAGACCTGGCGACTTACTCACCACGTCGAACACTCCCGGCTACGCGATGAAAGTCACTGACTACGCCAGAGCCCAAGGCGCGGTCATTGGCAAGGCGATGAGCGGGCTAAAGGAAGGCAAGGGCATGGTGCTGGTACTCGTCACCCTCCAGTAGCCAAAGTTGAGGAAAGACCAAGTTGTGATAATAGGGAAAGAGCAAAAAAAGCGTGGAACAGGGAGGCGATCTAAATGAATACATTCCTGAGAGTAGCATTTGCGGTTGCCGGATTTGCGATTGTGTGGCTAGGGGGGTCGCAGTCAGCGAAGGCTCAGTCTACACAGCCCCTCTACAATAATCTCGCGCCGGCTGAAAAACTGAATCCGCTGCGCTTCATGCAGACACTTGATGGCACGCCCCTTTCTGCGTTGGACATTGATCTGGCAAATGTTCCGCCCGCAAAATCCGTGGACGAGGCCAACAATAGTTTTTCGGCTCGCGCCGCTGCCGCCATTCTTTATGGCGCCAACCTCGACATCTCCAAGGGCGGGTTCAAACAAGAGGAAGACTATGGTGTCAGGATCCTCGCCAAGATGGCCTATGCGGATTACTTCTCCGGCCCCGACCAGGTTCCAGGACGAATTGGCCCGCCAGTTTCAGGCGGCAGCCCTAGCACACTCCGGGAAGAAGTAATCGCCTCGCTCCGGCGAAAATCCGAAATCGCTGGGAGAGTGGGATCCTCGATTCACGACTTTGGCATAAATATAGATGGCGAATATGACGTGTTGCTTACCGCGTATATCATGCTGTACTACAAGTATTACAGCGTGCTGCCCCAAGATGTTCGTGACAAACTTCTCCACCAGCTGCTGACTCAAAGCGGACCATATCTACTCGAACAGAATACCTCCTTTAGCGCCGCTGCGCCTCCCTTGTTCGCTAAAGTAACGATTCCTGAAACAGAAAACCATCTGTTGATGATCGAGTCAGCCAGATATCTGACCAACCAGCTTCTTTACCGAGAGGGAGACGGAACGGGCCAGACGCACCAACTCCAGTATGACAACAATCGAAACGACGTCCGAATCTCCGGCGGCGGGCACCTCGGTCCCATGGTTGATTGGATCCTTTTAACCTTACAGGGTTTTCTGAAGAATGACTTTGTCGAGTACAACTCGCGGAACTACCAGGATTACACGATGGTCGCGTTGTTGAACCTCTACAACTATTCCTATGACAATCGAGTGAAAATGGCGGCGGGCATGGTGCTCGACTACCTTTCTGCCAAGATGGCCGTGTCCAGCAACGACCTGCGTCGTGCGGTGCCTTACCGTCGCCATAACACAATAGAGGACTGGGGGCCATGCGTCGATCCCCCTAATTGCGTGTTTCTGAACACCCCTCTCGTCAAGCGCGCCACCGATAACAGTGATGACGTTGATCCTCAGATAGCTTTCTATTCAATGTTGGCCGGAAACACAGCGATGCTGGCAGATCACGCGCCGCCACACTATACCTGGGGTATGGTGCGTGCTGGCCTTAGTGACTACAGAATTCCCCCACTGATTCTGGATCTCTTCGTAAATCGGGGGCATCGCCGCTTCTATCAGATTTTCAAACATCTTGCATTACCTGATGCTAGGGGATATGCAGTTGAAGTCTATGCGGGCTCTCCAAGCTATCTCATCAGCGCTGGGGGGAATCCCACTGTGCATGCATATGAATCCACCATCACCGCCGGTATCTTTTCTGGAACGCGAGGGAAAGATGACGACCTTGGCTTTGCTTTTCCCACAACTTTCATCCCCACGGGTACGGGTACGACCCTCGGCCAACTGGTGCAATTCCAAACAGACAGCGAGCATAGGCTGAACCTTTGCGTGGGTATCGATTTTGCCTGTGGAGAATTCACTTATCTCCCTTCCGACTTTCGGAATAGACACGAACCACCGCCAAACGACCACTGGACGTTCATCGACAAAAGCAATCAGGATCCCACTCAGCCCGGTTACTTTCTGGCGATCTACCAAAGCGGCGGCGCGAATGGAGGATCCGGCCTCCTCGAGGCGTACGACACACTCGCTGGGGGTCTCAACTTTCAGCAATTTAAAGGATTAGTGCTGTCCCGGCACGGATTCCTCGTCTTGCAGGGCGACGGTGCACGGAACACCTATGTGTCCCTATCGGAAGACGTGATCAACTTTGAAGTTTCGCCTTGGAGCACAATTCTTTCCGAGTTTCTTATGCCAACGCCGCCACACCCGTTTGCTTACGGCACGATTATCAAAAGCGACGAAGACTCGGCGGTGATCACGATTTCAAACCCCGCGCGCGGACCGCAGCAAATCACTCTTGACATGCATGATCAGGATCGAGATGGAGACCCCCTCTACGGAATCCATCATCCGCGTCGACTTTCTGAATCTGGCGAGGTGATCGAAAGTGCGGGCGCGAACGAGGAAGTCTGGGTAGACTTCAACTCACCGCGAGACTTACCAGAGGCCGGAGATTTCTACCAACCGTTCAAAACGCTCATCGCAGCTCAGAATGCCGTTGCCGTGGGCGGAACAATCAAGATCGTGCCTGGCTCAAGCAATGAACGGGTTCGCCTCATCAAGAAAATGACGCTTAAGTCGTTTGCGGGTTCGGCAACGATTTCCGGGCGGCAGTAGCACAGAGCGAAGATTAAGGTAGAAAGAAATCGTAGAAATCGCTGAAAGAGAAACGCCAAATCAACAAGAATCCTGAGAAGATGTTTCAGACTGTCTATAGCGAATAAAGGCCGACTGACACCCAACCCCTTCCGAATAGCCAATAGCCTGCTAAGTTCACTGTCTTGTTCGTCAGTCTGTCAATTCAATAGTCGCCTCCTTGATTCATGCGAAACGGCTAGACGCCTTACATCGCAATCGCTCTCATCACTAATTGCCTTCCGCGCGGCCATGCGCACCCTATTTCAATAGGGCCCCTGAGCGGTCACCAGTCAGAAACTGGCCCGGTGAAAGTTGCTCAGGCGTCCAAGCTGTCCATAGTAAATTACCAACGCGACGGTTGAAAACCTCTTTGAGCAGAGTCACGCCGGGATGCTGGATGTCGTAGAGCCGAACGGCATCGTAGAGCCGGCTGAGCCCGTCGGCAAGTATTGGCAGGCCGCGATCAAGCGCGCGGTGATAAGCGACAATAGCGTCCTCGGTCTTTTTCAAGCTAACTAGATATTCCGCCGCTAGTACATGACTATCGCTCAGTTCATCAAAGTAATGGGTCAGATTATGAGAGGCCACGCTCAACTCCTTCGCTTTGCCTAGCTTCAGCATCAGGTAGCCACCCAAACATCCAGCGATGGGCTCGATCCATTTGGTTCGCAGGAGTTCAATCGCGTTTTGGTAGGCATGGTCCAAACGACCGCTCAAGTAAAAACGCTCGACTAATTCCAGTTGCCTTAGATGTTTTGGCGTATGTTCTTCAAAAGGTTTTGGCTTGAGGCCTGGCAAATATTGAAAGATACGGATCTGTCTATCAGCCAAGCGATGAACGACCAGCATCGTGACGCGATCTGGAAGCATTGCCAGTGCAAAAACAACGCACGGTCGATTTGGCATTTCAATCGAAAACCAGTACGGCCCCGGCTGCGTGGCGCTAGCGAACTCTGCCAGTCCTTGAGTCTTAGAGAACTTGACAGCTTTATTCGGAGTCTTAGGTATATGCTCACTCATGGACCAACTGCGTAGCTTCACTTCGTTGAGATACTTTGAAGCCTCTTTGGAGGTGCTGCCCTCAACGCCAAAGAGGACGTGTAGCCCAGATTGGGCTCCCAGCGGAAGAGCTTTCCCGAACGTCTGAAGACCAAGAGCGCGCAGTCTGCTTGCTCCGAACCGGCTTGGGTTAAAGTTATCAACGCTGCCCGCCAGAGTTAAGATGGTCGAAATCTGCGGTGAAACCAAAAGGCCAATACGAGGGTCCTCAATTTCTGTCACCTGCAATACATTATCAGGATGAACAGTAAAGTTTGCCTCCTGAATGACTCTTTGCAAGAGGTTAACGTCAGTCATGTGCGGGGCGATGAGGTGGGCTGTCATGCGTGAGCCGTAAGTCAGTTCGATCAGTTGTTCGACAGCTCCACCTTCCGGCGTGAGCAGCCTGGCTCGATAGTAACCGGGCTTCAAGTCGGCAGCCTCCAGCCTTCCTTGACCAGTTTTCAAAACCCTTCCGGTGTTATCGGTAATCTCGAGCGCAGCTAGCGGGTCCCGACTGTCGACGACTAGCCTAGCCATCCTCCTCGATCTTGCTCTGCGAGACACAGTCCTCTCGTGTGCGCCGACGACTAAACTACTTCGAGCGCCTTTGCGGGTTCCGCGATCGGATCTGGTTCCTTGAGCCGACAACATCGCCCTGATGCGTAAACTGTCCACAACTTCCCGCAAAGTACGGTCAGGTTGGTTCGGAATCTGATTCTTGCGGATACGGCAGCCGTAATCGAGTAACGTCTTTTGTACTTTCTCCTTGAACTTTATGCGCTGCCTCTCGTTGACGACGCCTGCTTCTCGCAGACTACAGCTTATTCCTCGCGAGGTCTTGGGCACGGCATTGCGAACTATGCGGCTGGCCAGATACTTACTGAGCACAGGTTCGACGGACTCTGTGTCGCGAATCAGAACTGCGGTTCCTCTCCCTGGAGTTAGCGTCTGAGTGCCATCAAAAGTCATTACTGGATCAATCGCAGAGTTTCCTCCACCTCCACCAGGCGGGATCGAAGAAGTGAGTGGCGGAGCACCGCGTTTAGGCCGCAAGTTTACGGTGAGTTGCGTCTCATCATAAACCTCGACGTACCAACCCTCTGGCATCTCAGGGTCGTGGTCAATTGCCTTGGCTCGCACCGTATATTCCTTCTGTGGGAGCATGAAATTGACCGGGATGCTACTGACCTGTTCTTGCTTCCTGATGGTCACATCCTCACGCTGGACCTCAACCTCAATTCTCGATTCAACACTGAACGGAGCAATCTGGATCTCAAGCGGGGCATCCGGCACTTCGTCACGCTTGAATTGGGCCATTATTGGATTGCTGCCCCATTCAGCGCCCCTCTCTCCAGTTTGGCGCGGAATTTGAAACAAAGGACGATTTGCATCGGTAGTCACCCTTAGCCTCTTCTTCCTGATCTCCTCGACCAGATAACTCTCGAAGAGGCGTTCCCACCTAACCAAGTACGACTTGGTCTCCATATCCCATGCCTTCGCCTTGCCACGTCCTCGGACAAGAGCATCGAGCAGCACCTCAGTGAATGCGCCGCGCTCGTTATTTGATTCGCCAATCTCAACAGCTTTGACTCCTGGAGAGGTCGCGTAGCAAACGAACTGTTGGATGGCCTGAAGTGAGAAGTCAATCCTCTTCGGGCGCGGCATTGCGCCGATTCTGAACTCGCCCTTTTGCGTTGTATCCCAGGGGATGTTGCGGCAAGCGTCAATAAGGAAGAATTGATCACGGAACTGGACGCCCTGAAAATATTCCATGATTGAACGCAGGCTGAGCGAATTGTCCGTGAAGAGCTTGGTGAAATCGCTCGCCACGAGAGCGTTCTCATAACTGAAGTTCACTCGGTCGGTGAGACCGTGACCAGAATAATAGAAGTAAAACCGCTCACCCTGCCCTTGACTGTGCGTAACCAAGTTATCGCAGACCTCGACAATCTTGTTTTTGGTTGCCGGTTCAGACTGCAAACCTTCTGGCACATCAGGATCACCGGGGGCCGCGCTGAGTAAAAGATAGATATTTTCTTCCGGCACTTGCCCACCCGTCTTCAGCCACTCACGCATGCGCAGCGCATCACGAACAGCGCCTTTCAAATTTGCTTTTGCTAGATCGTATTGGTTGATGCCGATGACTATGGCCCAGTTCACGACGCTCTAACCTTCCTTTGTCTCCAGATTAACAAATGGACTGTCGGTGGTGAGATAAGAAGGATTCTGCTGAATTATCTCCTCTTCCTCATCAAGTCCCTTCAGAGCGACCTTTTGAGCGGGATCAAAAGCCGAATACTGACCGGCATTGTAGATTATGCGGATGGCCTGAAAGCCGAACACTAAGGGCACAGGGCCGTCGAAGCTAACCTTCGACGATGAGCTTAACTCGACGCCAACTTTCACACTACCACCTACGACCTGCTGAACAACCGGAACGTCCACCTTCACCGATTGGCCATCGCTCCTTTCAGCTTCAAGGATGAACTTCTTGCTTTTGATGGTGGAAGTTGTGATGTAAATATTATCCGTTTCCAGAAGTTCGCGGACATAGGTGGAAAAGGGATTCAGTTTAGCATCCGTCAAGAACTGGTCCAGCTTGGCGATTTCAATACTGTCTTCAAGCACGTTTTGAAATTCAAAAGACGCAGTTTTGGCCTGCTGGTATTGAGTCTCAAGTCCAGCACTCGAACCGCCCATCGCCCCAATGATGTTGCCCATAAGATTGAGGCCGACACCGATGTTCAGCTTTCCTGAACGCTTCCCGCTAATTCCCGAGGCGATCGTATCCTTCGTAACAGGCGGGAGTGGAATATTACTACCAACGTTGAATAGAGTGGTTAATTCACCAAGCCGTTCTAGATTGTTGCCGTTCTTCGTAAGAATTTGGAGGGGTCGCACGTCTGTGCGAGGCAAACGAACCACATTGTAGCCAAACGACTTGAGAGCAGTTAGCAGAGGATCGGCGTTTCCCATTGCTGTTTTCTCATTTCAAAGATGATTGGTCAACATTCTGGTTGACGGGAGCGTTTGGATGTGTCTATTTCCGAGGCAGAACCTGAATCGGTGGTGGCAGTCGCGAACTTTCAAGCAGCTAGTATTCTTGTGTTCGCCCTAGGAAAGCGAAACTAGGGAACGACTAGGAAAGAGAGCGATTGGTGACAACTCCATATAGAGAATCCAGTTACACCGCAAACGCGTACCTCTGTATCTATCTACACCAAGTTGAATAAAAAAACAATAATTCAGCTCGCATCCACGACTCTATGAAACCTTCTCAATTACGAACTGCCTCGCACTCGATGTGCGTATGCCTGAGAAAAACTTCTCCTTAAACGGCTTCAGCGCTGCTGTTAAGCACGCGCTCTTGAGAATTTCAGTGAGCCTAAGAAAAGCAAACCCAATGGCACAACATAGCCAGCCGCTGTCTGCTCGCACGGCCACCGCTATAAGAGATCGTTTCCTATAACGAAATCAATCTTAACTTACCGCACGTGATATAGCCGTTTGAACCGCGAAGTCGTGACTGGTGTACCATCGTATGTCTTGCCAGCGCACTCACTGCCTGCAACGATGCCGACCCAATTCTGTCCATCTGGCGGGTATTTTTAATTTTGAGCGATCTGAATCGCTTTGTTTACGATTCTCCAGAAAACTGGCGTAGTCTCTGTTATTGATATTTCGTGGACAAGCTCTTCTGAACGATCATCAAAGGGTGATATCTTGGTCTCATGCTTGAGCCCGGTGCCAACTGTCAGTAGTTCCAAGTCGGGCATTATTTTCCTTAAGGTGCTGTCCTTGATTTTCGTGGAAAAACAGGCCTCATCACTTGCATGAGTGACAAGATCCTTCCAGAGGAAATATGTGTACTTCTTTATGCGGAGAAGGCTCCCGACAAGCTTATTCTCGTCGAAACTCTCATACTGAGGATTGACCACGGCCAAGATCGCCTCGACTACAGCGTGTAAACCATCTGACCATTTCACGGCAACACGATCCGCGAGCAAAAGAGATTCGGCGCGGACTTCATCTTTAGTTACGTTGTACCAGACAGGCAGAATCACCTTGCGCCCTCCTTCCTCTCTTTGTGCGAGACCGTCGAGTTCGAGCTTAGTCCAATGTTTCTTGAAGAAAGCAGGAGAGAGGATAACTATACCGAATCTGGACTTGCTAAGGCCATTATTAATAGCTCTGCCTAATCTATCACCAAGCCGAATTTCGAACTGATCGTACCAGACAGAAAGACCAGCGTTCTTGAGTGCGCGAGCCAAAGGCTCCGCCACTAAAGCTTTATCTTCCGTAGCATGCGATATAAAGACATCCCAATTCATATTAATAACGCACAAGAGTCAAGCGCATAACGTTCGCGCTCATCTGCGACGGCACATTTCCTTTGCGGGCGCGCCGTCGTCAGGTGCAGCGCGTTGTTCGGCAGCGTGCCTTGTCCTTGAGCTGGCCGTGTAAAACTGCAGCAGCTCAACCGGTGCTCCATCGTCAAGTATGAACGCCACACGCACTCCAACCGATGGCTCGGTCGGTGCGATCAAAATCTCCTTGCCTTTTAGGGCTTCGTCTAAATCGTCGACAGCAAATGCGATGTGCGGAACAATTCTGACGATCTCGGGCACGTCGTAATGCGGCTCGAACCGGATCCACTCGATCCCGTAGGGGCTGGTCTCAAAGCCGGAGACGTGAATTCCGAGGTGCGCGACATGATGCTCCCGAGCACGAGGCTGTGTGTGTGGAATCCCGATATGGTGGTACCCCAACCAAGCTTCGCTGTCACGGCCGGCGGCTCATGGTTCAGTCGCTTTCCGCTAGTCACTGCTCTCTTCATCGATCCTACTCACCGATTGCGATCATTTGGCTTCGAGTCTGCCAAACTATGTATATCTGGTTCCGTATAACCAGACGGCCTAAGTTCTCTTCCGTATAAAATCGTGCGCTACGTTGCATCAAGTCTCTTGTTGTCAGCAAATTGTCAATTGCCTGACTCGGACTCTCGGTTTTATTCCGATCTGTATATTGCGCCGGTCATAGAGCGTCTGCCGGACTCCTGACGCCTTTGCCGCCTCGGTTCAAGACGCGAGTATAGATCATTGTCACCGCCACGTCTTTGTGATACGCACAGGAGCAGGGAAAGTGGTGGTTGGTTCCATTGCCCTCAGAGCAAAACGTCTAAGACTGAACTTGTACTTTCGGCAAGCTGTTGCTTCTAATTTGCACTTTCTGCAAAGCGGATGAGTCAAATCTCAGATGTCGTGAGATTGGCAGCTACAGAAAGTAAGGCGTTTTGGAATCTCAGCGGCAAGAGGATGCTTCCAGCCACGGCCAACGGATGGGTAAAATCACAGAGGCGGCGGCGGCGGCGGCGTCGTCGTCGTCGTGGGAGGAGGGTCGTCGTCGCCGTTGTTGTGAGAGTGGCGTCCGCCGTCGTCGCGGGCGCGCGCGTTGTCGCAGGGTCAACGATTGTTTCATCTCGCGCGGTTGTACCTGTTTTGAAAGCCCAACAGCGTATGTAAAAGGCGACGAGGTTTCATCTGGCCACTTTTTTGGGAGGGTTACGGAGGTAAATGTTGTGGCCTAGCGATTAAGCGGGTAGTGGGGTAATTCAGTGTTGCTAGCTCTAAAGTGTGGCACGAAGATTGTCCCGAATACTTCATACCTGACAGATTTTTCAAACCTCACCGACCCCACCCAGCACCGCGATATAGGACGGACCGCCTGCGTCCGCAAACAACTGGACCTCCGGCACTAGTAAACCCGGCTCAACCGTTTCACGCAAACCGATCCGATGCCGCGCGCCTACATATTTGGTAAACGAAGAGTCCGGTTATATAAGAGTCCTGCCACGTTTCGCCCGCTAACCCATCCAAACACTGGAGGCGCGTAGTCAGTTCCAGCTAGTAAACTATTACGTAATTGTCATGACGACGCGAACACGTTGGGCAAATCTAGTGACGGAGCAAACTGCCTGATGGGAAGTAGCTATGTTGGGCGTGAAAAGCCGAGACCTCTAGAGAATCCTATTTGACCCCTCGGTGACCGGCCGCTACACTGCCGGCTGGCCGTCGCCATTCACGACTCTGGAAGAGTGCCATGACTGCACCGGAAGCTGGATCGCAACTCACTTGGGATTACTATTCCGATCCGGCGATCTACAGAAGAGAGTCTACGCACATTTTCACGCCCCACTGGCAGTTTGTTACTTATGGGGATCGGGTTCCCCAGCCCAAGGATGCTGTGGCCACAACTGTCACCCAAGATTCGATTGTCGTTCGACACGGCGACGATGGTCAACTCCATGCATGACTGGAACTTCTTTTCAGACGTCATTGTCGAGCCGGGGCTCGTTGGAGTCGATTCGGCTCGTCTCCAACGGGTACGTTCTTCTCTGGAGTCAACGGTGTCTCAAGGTTTGGTGCATGGGGCTGTGCTATTAATCGGCTGTCGGGGAGGTGTAATCCTGCATGACGCGGTGGGGCTTTGCCAAACCACACCAACGGAGCAAGTGATGACAAGGGACACGATATTTGACCTTGCCTCACTGACGAAGGTTGTCGCCACATGGCCTGCGACAATGTGCCTAGTCCAAGACATGGAAATCGATCTGGCCGATCCGATAAGTAAATACCTCGATCTCGATCGAAATTGTGGGATGATGAGGGAGATAACGATACAACAATTACTTACTCATACGTCAGGCTTGTCTTCCCAGACTCCCCTGCAACAGTATGGCGCTTCAAAGTCGGAAATAATTAACGGGATTCTGCGCGATGGACGCGACGCGCCACCGGGAGGGACCGTCTCGTACAGCAATCGGGGATTCATCATACTTGGTGCAATCGTTGAGACGGTTGCCGGTATGTCCCTTGATTCCTATGTTCGATCGAAAATATGGGAACCTTTGGATATGCGAGACACTCAATTTAACCCTCCCGCTGCATCAGTTTGTCGTATTGCTCCCACAGAATACCGCGAGGAGTTGGGTAGGTGTCAAAGAGGAGAAGTACACGACGAAAGTGCGGCCCTTCTCGCCGGCATCGCAGGGCATGCTGGTGTGTTTTCCACGAGTGCTGATTTGGCCTCCTTTTGCGCACTCACTTTGGCGAATGGGCAGCGCCAGGGGCAGAAAATACTGGACTCCCGGCTAGTGGATCAGTCCTTTCGCAACTGGACATCCGGCCTGAACCAGCCAATGGGATTAGCATGGATTCCGTACGAAGGATTCTCGGCTGGCCGCTATATTTATGGGCACCTTGGCTTTACCGGAACAGCAATCTGGCTTAGTCGTGAGTGCGATCTGTTTGTGATACTGCTGACCAATCGAGTCCATCCCACCCGCCATGAGGATCTTGCAATTCGAGACATGCGCAGAGAAATCATAAAGATGAGCTTGGGCTTAGTTGAAGAAAGCAATGCCACGGGGTGAGCTTTACCCAAACGGCAAGTAGGACCCGCATCAAATGTCAGCGATACAATGACGCAAGGACAACTCAAGAAACGATGCTGGGAAATCCTTGGGTCCGCTTCTTATTATCCGATCCAACTGCACTGAGAAATGGGTCTTTCCAACATAAATTGAACCATTGTCCTGTCGGCAATTGTTAGGAAATTCCTGAAACTTCCCCTCAATTCGGGTAATCGAGTGCGCCGAAATGCTCTTGTCCCGCGCCGCTTCGCAAGATATCTCTATGATCTGGTAGCAGGCCACTCGGTAGACTCCCAATATCAAAGAACTCCCCACTAATAATCTCGAATCCCAGTTTCGGAAGTTCAGTGGCGCTTGTCTTAGCGATTAGAATGAACTCCAGGCGCAGTTGGAAACCGCTCTTGATGGAGAAGACTCTACTAATCTCAATTTCCAAACCCGTCTCTTCCTTTACCTCTCTTCTCAGCGCCGCCTCAATCGTTTCCCCGCGTTTCACCCAGCCCGATGGCAAACCCCATCGAAATTGTCTCCTATACACATGCTCTAGAAGCAAAATCCGATGCCCTGAATCGAGAATTATGCCGGTTACTCCTATGTTAAATTTCGGGTTGATGAACCAAAGAAGTCTCCACTGAAGACTCCTCGGCACTGACCGCCAGCAAGCGCTGAGTACCTTCTTGACAACTCTCTGAGACATGCTCTTCCTCTTCGCGTCGTTGAAAGCGCAGGTTGCCTTTGCCTTCTGATGACGGCCCAGCGAACAAGGGATTTTGACTCTACACTACTCAGAGGTTCCGTCCACGTACAGCTTACCGACTACTCGACCATATTCGTCAACGCGCGGAACCCAAAATTTCGATGAAGAATTCGTCAGTTCCCCAACATGGTAATTGTCCATAAAAACACGTGCGATCAAATCGACGACTGCCGACGTAACATGACGGCCGTCCGCCTGCCAGACCGCCCAATCCCTCTCAACGAGCGCCTGAACTATCTCAAAGGAAGGGAAATAAGTGACTCCATGGTTCCTCGCGCAGACCTCGTGCAAAGCCACCAGAATCGTTGACTTGGACAAGTTGTTAGCTTCTCTGATTGAGAGCCTCGATGCGGTGTATTTCAGCGGAACTGGAGAGAGGGTAAATAGAATAGGACAAGATTCACTCACATTCGCCCTCACCGTATTCACTATTTGCGAAAGCGCGGCTCTTACTTCGTCGATTGTCGCGAACCGATGGTACCAAAGATCGGTTTGGGCTCTCATTGCCTCCATTGGAACCTGATTTAGCACGACACTTGGGTTGCTGCGTGGGCTCCATACCTCTGTAAGTCCAAAGCTAAAGAGAACCCCCGAAGCCCTGCTGATGTATCCTCGAGCTATGCGATCAAATTCAGCATTGGAGACTTTCAATTGATCCCTGGTTGCGGCCACCTGCCAAGTTCTCCAAGGATCTCGTAATATCGATTTCCCGTCAGAATCATTCTCAGCAACTATGTATTCCTGCCAATTCGAATCCTCGAATAACCGCTGGACCTCAGCTAAGATTGAAAACGGATTATAGAGCACACCCCAAGGCTGGTCTTCCTTAGTCTGACCATGATAAGTGAGCCATCGCATAAGATTTCTGGCAAAGCAACTCCCCATCATAACGAGATTCGCGCAGTCAATCCTGTCCGCCGGATGAATGGAGGGTAACCCTCCTCGGCGCCATCTCTCACGAAAAACCAGCTTCTCCTGCAGTGTTTCTCCGTCGGTCATAAAGGAACCTCTGATTTCAAAGAGGCACCCAATCGGTTGAGATCTCTAATCAGACTCGCATATCCTCGAGCGACTTGGGAGTAGTTTGTTAGCGTGGTCCGACCGTCGCGGGCCAAAGCTCCGACAATCAGGGCAGCTCCGGCGCGAATATCTCCAGCCCGCAACACGATACTATCAACAGATGGAGTAGCGCCCTCAACGGTAAACGCTCGATTTAGAGCCGCTACTCTATAACCCATTCTCGCTAAACCTTCCAGATGGGATGAGCGCTTATCATAAACAAGATCCACCAACCTCGTGGCTCCAGGATGTCTTGCAAGACCTGCTACCACGAGAGGACCGATATCTGATGGGAGTCCTGGCCAAGGTCGACACTCAAGATAACCCGGATGAATGACGGTATCGAAGCGAGTGTATAGGGAGCCGGCCACATTGCTATGGTGGATTTGTAACTTATCCAAAAGAGGGATCACGTACTTAGGCAAGTCATCGAGTCCATTGATGGCGATTTCACCCCCTGCAGCCATTCCGCTAGCAACGTACGTCATGACCTCAGTAAAGTCGGTGGGTAATCGGACGTCCACATTGCCATCTTTCTTGGTGGAGAACTTCGGACCTACTGTTAATCGTCTCTCATCGAGTAAAACAGACCTGCCGGTGGCTTTGCGAACATATTTGGCGACGGCGCACACGGCCGGCTCAAGGGCGATGTTGTGAAGGGTGATTTCGCCTTCGAAAACTTGTGCCGCGATGATCGCATGACATGTCACTCCCACGCTCGGACCAAATTCTGTCGAGCAATCAAAGACAATTTCAGATGGCGCCCGTGCTGCTATTGCCTCGAGCGTTGAATCGAGTTGCCTTATCTCTATACCGAAAGAGCGTATGAGATCCAGGTGTCTGCGGATCGGCCGATGGGTAAAATTACAGCCTCCAGGGGGAGAAAATATGACGCGCCCAAACTTTAGTGCTAAGGCACTGACCAAACAGATGCTGGATCTAATCTGTGCAATAGGGAGCAGATTAATCTCGAACTCACCTAAAGGCGCTATTTCAATCTGAACAGAGGATGCGTTAATACGTGCCGCTTGAGCGCTTTCCATCCACGAGAGAACAGAAACAAGATCTCCGCAAATAGAAATGTTCTTGAAAGTCGACCTGGAATCAGAGACTAGAGCGGCGAGGGAGAGGTGAAGCGCAGCAATCTTATCGCCGCCTACATCCACCTCCCCGAAGAGGGGGAGCCGCCCCATTATTTCAACGTTGGAAACGGATAGTTCAGGGCTCAGCTTATCCCATTGAATTTCCGAAGGGCGGAGGAATCCCATTTTGGCGCACCTCGATCGACCTGATTTGTCCGGTTCCCAAGTAACGGTCCGTATCAGAAGGATGTCATACCTGCGAACCTCCGAGTCTCTAATCTAGAATCCGAATCAGAATGGTTTTCGGCAATCTGCTTGGGCCTGAGGACATCGGCAGCACAATTGTGATAGTTAGACTAGCGAACGAAATTTCCTTACCACTTAAGGGCTTTCCTTTCGTATCGCTGTTCGGTTCTGTTGCTGATAACATACAAGTGCGGAATGTTGTGAGTCAAGCATATGGATTCAGTCAGTATCAACAATGAGATGGATGACTTTCGAGCTAGGAGGGTACTTGTATTTGGTTTGGGGCTTTTGGGAGGAGGAGTCGCCACGGCCAATTGGTTCCTGGAACGCGGAGCAATTGTGACTGTCACAGATTTGAAAGGCGAAAAGGAACTGGGAAGCTCCATCGATCAGATTAGGGGGCAGGTCACGCTTAGTCTTGGCGGACACCGAGAAGAGGACATCCGAGAGAGTGAAGTCATTGTAGTCAATCCCGGCGTCCCTTTTGACTCGCCATTTATCAAGCTTGCCAAGGCACTGGGAAAGTCTGTTGAAAGCGAAGCGACGCTGTTTTATCGGCTCTGCAGGCAACCCATTGTTGCGATTACCGGAACCAGAGGAAAAACAACAACGACACAGTGGACCCGCCATCTTCTGGACAAGCGCTATAGAGCCTTTGCTGCTGGCAACTCCCCGACCGCCCCGCTATTAGAAGTTCTAGGTCAAACTAGTAGAACAACAACAGAAAACGAAAGTTTGCCTGAAATCGTTGTGAACGAACTTCCCTCTTACCATCTAGAGTTATTCGATGGAATTAGAAGAGCCCCAAGAATTGCTATGATCACAAACCTGTATCAAGATCACCTGAATCGGTACGGCGCCATCGAGCTGTACGCCAAAACCAAGGCCCAAATTTTTTCAAACCAAACTAAGCAGGATGATTTGATACTAAACTATGACAACCAATGGACCAACTTTTTTCTGAAGCGGCAACCGAGATCTCACGTGTGGTTCTTCTCTACAAGCGAGCTGCCCACCGGTGCATCCGGAGTCTTTTGCGATAACACTTACCTCTATTTCAAACAATCTCAGAGAGAAGCCGTCAGGGTGTTCAGGATCGCTGACTTTGTGGTTGCCAGAGGTAGACACGGAGTTGAAAACTTAATGGCATCATCGCTTGCCGCTCATCTTTGCGGCATAAGTTGGAATGAAATCGAATCCAATCTGGAAAGCTTGCCGGAAATACCCTTTCGACAACAGACCATCCACGAAACTGAGAGCATGAAGATAATTAATGACACTACTGCGACGACCCCCGAAGGGGCACTTGCGGCAGTCAAGCGATTCGGAGGTCCTGCTTGTGTGCTAATAGCGGGTGGTACGGACGCAAACCTGGACTACGAAGAATGGGGTAAAGTTCTATTTAGGTACATTCGGCCTGAGAATCTTGTTTTGTTGACCGGCAGTGCTACGAATAAAATGATTGCCGCCTTTGGTCATTTGGGTGACGGCGTCACTGTACGTTCGACTTTGCAAGAATGCGTCAGGATCGGATTGGAAAAGGCGGCTAAGTACGAGAACTCAATACTCCTCTTTAGCCCGGGCGCTAAGAGCTTCGAGAGTTTTCTGAACGAAATGGATCGCGGCAGAGAATTCAACAAATTATTGGAGGAAGCGCAGTTATGGAGGACCCAGTCCATGAAGCCTACAGACTGATTTTTGGTCTGACAGCCAACTGCGACTTGAAAGATTGGCAGATCGCTGAGGCAGTGTTGTGCCGATTCGAAACTAGAACAATCGGAAAGGGTCTAGCTCGGCAGGTGGTATTGAGAATAGTAAATCACGTTCAGTATCCGGACTCCGAGACTTGTACAAGAATCGTGGAAAGAGCGGAAGGCTTCGCTGCCGAGTTGTGGGATGAACTGCCGGACGAACCGCACATGGCACAACTCGAATGGCTGGAATATAGGGATGCGTGTGCGAAGGGGAATCCCAAGAGATGAGTGGTATGGATCAGTCGACGATATCAGATCCACAAGGGCACTAGTCTTAGTGTCCAAAGCTGCGAACAGCGACAATCGTGCCATTATGCTGGCTAAGTCCATTCGGTACTTTGGTCGATTAGCCCGGCCAGCTTTTTGATTTTGAGCAGCAGACGAGATTCCGAGTCGTCTCTAGATGAAACCTCCGCGTGTAGTCCATCGTGTGCCGGAATGTTGCAAACTTTAATAGTCAGATAGAAGTGAGAATCGAGGCGGAGAGTATCTAAAGTTGCAAGCTTTTAGCTGCGGTCACCGATCTTGCCCAACGCAGATTCAACAACTTACAGGATGTAAAGTTGCAGACTTTAATATCCCGGATCAAATATGGTTACGCGCTTGAACCGTTAGCCCTATGATGTTCTTGTTCTCATCAACAAGCTTCACTAACTCGACGAATGACATCTCCCGAGATAAGTCTCGCAAGGCCCGCCAATACCCTGACATGAAAACCAACAACGAATGAGCATCAGCTGAAACTGTAACCCTCCCCAATTTAGGACCAGTCATAAGTAGAGATTTCCGCGGTTTGGGTTAACAGATATTCTCTGGGCGTCATGTCTCCCAGAGACTCACGTGGCCGCTCTTCGTTGTACTCCCGCAGCCACGTTTCAGTTTGTTCACTAACTTCTTCAAGGCTTTGAAACACGAACATGTCGAGTACCGCTTCGCGGTAGCTGCGATTGAATCTTTCAATAAAGCCGTTCTGCATCGGTTTGCCTGGTTTGATGAACTCCAGGGTCACGCCGTGCTGCTCGGCCCACTCAGCCAGAGCCAGGGCGATGAACTCTGGTCCATTCTCTAGTCTCAGCTTGAGCGGATAGCAGCGTGAAGCGGCTATCTGATCAAGCTCGCGCACTACGCGCTCGGCCGTCAGGCTGAAGTCGACTTCGATCGCCAGCGCTTCGCGATTGAAGTCGTCGACGACATTGAACGTGCGGAAGCTGCGACCGTCCCACAACGCATCGCTCGTGAAGTCTGCTGACCAACATTCGTTTATCGTCTGAGTCACTGTTAGCGGCGGATTTCGCGTCGGCAACCTTCGCTTGCCCTTGCGTCGTTTGTTCAATTTCAGCCCACAATACACGCGATAGACTCGTTTATGATTCCAGCCGTGTCCGAGTCGGCGCATTCGTTTGAATAACTTTCCGAAGCCCTGCTCAGGTCGACCATGCGCCAGCTCCAACCGCAGCTTGATGATCTCTTCATCGCGGTTCGGTCGTGGCCGGTAACGATAAACCGAGCGACGCAACGTCAACACTCGACACGCCAGACGCTCGGTGATCTGATACTGCTCACGTAAGCCGGCAATCAGCTTCCTCTTGACTACCGGCTTTACAGCTTTTTTGTGAGCACATCCTTCAACATCCGATGTTCCAAAGACAACTCGGCATACATCTGTTTTAAGCGCCGGTTTCTTCCTCGAGTTCACGCAACCGGCGAATGTCAGCCGCTTCCATACCACCGTACTTTGTCTTCCACTTGTAATAAGTCGCATCGCTGACTTCGTGCTCGCGACAAACGTCTCTGACCGTCCGTCCGGCTTCAAGTCGTTGCCTATTTGTGCCCAACATTTGAAACCATGTAATGTCATTTGTTCTATTTATTTTCTATGAAAGATAGTGGGGTAAAGAATTCATTTGACTGATCGCTGGCTAAGGACTATAACTCTCCTCATCAGGAATGTTTGAGTTTTGCCTCTCGCTTCCCAGCACAATGGCAATGCAACAAGCGGAAGGCTGACAAGTTGCCGGAGTCCTCAGTTCTACGACTAAGCGTTTCGCTCTGAATCCTCAGACCTTGCGCCTCGCAGAACTCAATAGTTGGTAGCAGCTAACCTAAGTGGATCGTGTCCGGCGCCTACACGGAGACGTGGAAAGCTGACCTTCCAAATGGCAATGTGCAGACTCAGCTAACAAACCAAACGAGAAACAGGCGGCGGTCCAATTTTCAAGTTTATGCATTCGATGCTGGGTTGCATCAGAAGACTCACGACCTCTCGTTGGGGACAACTTTTTGAGCCGAATTATTCCGTTGACCATCATAGCCGTGGCCATCTTGGCTTTCCTCATTTTGATCCTCGTCTCTTACCGGCGGAAAAAGCCCAAAACCGAGCAGCCTCTACCCGAAGTCAACGCTTATTTCGAACACTTGGAGGCAGAGTATGAAGCGCTGCCATCACCAGACGTCGACCCACAACACCGTCACTATCGTGAGGTGATAGACGAGATAATAAGCAAGAAAAAGTCTGCCCGTAACTGGGATGATCTTTTTAAGTTCGAACTGCTGCTTCTGCAAATGGCGAGCGCCGAGAAGCTCAGCCGTAAGGCTTGGCTCATCCGCTCCCGCTTCAGCACTGCGGCAAGCGCGCCGGATTACTCCAACTATCTTGATTCGAAACCGCCTGGACCGAGCTTGACACCGGACGTGATCAAGAATCCTGAACTGTTACGGGAAGATCTAAAGGTGCTGTTACAGCAGTTGTACTGGATCTACGCGACCAGGACTGCTTGGGAAGAGAAGCGCAACTGGTTCACCAAGATCTTTTTTTTCATGTACTTGGTGCTGGCCGGTTTCGGGCTCGGCACAGTGCTGCTGCTAATAGTACTGAACCCTCCTGCAGCAGATAGGTGGCATCCTGTCTTCACCCTGACGGCGGTGGCCCTGATGGGGGTCATCGGCGGCTTCGTGAGTATGTTGCAACGCTTACAAAGAGTGCCGAGCGGGGGCGGTTGGGTAAGCAACCTACTGGAGATGGAGCACGGGCGCAACAGTATCCTGTACCAGTCGCTGATTAGCGGGGCGGTGTTTGCGACGATCCTGTTTATGATCTTCGCCGCTGGGTTAGCGAAAGGCGATCTATTCCCCAATGTAGCAAAGAGCAGTGACTGCTCGTTTCTCAGTTTGCTCAGGAACGCGTCTGCCGATGGGGTGCAATTCTCCAAGCTGTTGGTCTGGTCTTTTATCGCAGGCTTTGCCGAGCGGTTTGTCCCGGACTTTCTTGATCGCTTCATCGCCAAGGCGCAGGCTGGTGAGGGGAAAAAAGTAACTGGGAACCAACACCACTCAGGTCCTCAGCAGGGTTGATGACAGCTCCCGAAAATGTCATCCGACCATTAAAGACGGGCCAACTCAAGGAGTCCGCGGCCGCGTTCGGAACCATATGCGGGGAGTAGCCTGACTCGCTTGCGCTCGACCAATTGACTTCAATGAAACCCTCAAGCTCATCAAAGCGAGAGGCCTACGGAGTCCTCAACTGGGGCGTCCTTCTCCAGATGATCCCCGCACCCCGGTCTCAATAAATCGGATCGGTATCAAATGCAAATTCCTCTTCCCATCATAGCGGCTATTACCGGCGCTCTCGTCGCAGGCAGCTTCGGATTACTCACTTTCATACTGGTGCTTCTCAATGAGAAGCGAAAGCGACGGGAGGAAGCGGGGCTCAGGCATCTTCAGCGTCAGATAGAAGAACTGTACGGCCCTCTCCACGGCCTCAACCAGTTCCTTGCAGCTGTTAACGTTATTGAGTGGCAAAGAGTTCCGCCAGACCGCAGAGACAAAAATGGTAGGACTATAGATGACGAGGGTGGGAGAGTTATCCGCTTCTTCACAGAGCACTATTACCTGCCGCTCAACGAGCAAAGGATGGAACTCATACGCACAAAGGTCTACCTGTTGGACTCGGACACCATTCCCAAGAGCTTCATGGACTTCATCGAGCACGCCGCGCAATTAGACTGTTTCCACAAGCTCTGGAAGGAGTTCGGCATTAAAACTTCTCGTGTCCCGCCAATCGCATACCCCGCAGAGTTCAGTTCGGACGTGGAAAGTACCCTGAACGACCTGAGACGGGAATATAACGAGTATATTAGACGTATGAAGGAAGGCCGTCGGCTCAAGAGCCTCCTGGCGCCCAGAGGGCCGAACTGAACCAGTATGAAAATACGGCAGGGAAACCTTTTTCGTAATCTTATCGAGTGGTCAAAGCTTTCTTATCCAAATTTCTGTGACTGTCATATCTTACCTATCCGCAATTTTGCAGAATGTGTGCGAGAAATCCTTGGCGCCTGAGGCTATTTTGGGGAAGAGATGGATTATCTTGGCTTGGACCGTATTACTGCCCATTCAAGCAAGAATATGGCAAGTTCAGAAGGTGTGAAGCGAGCAAGACAACGCCGTCGCTCTTAAAGCCCTTGGTATAGTAAGCAAAACTGCCATCAAATGACTCGAACGCCTCCCATCCACCGCCAGGATTCATCTGACGTTGTAGTAGGCGGACGCGGCGGGAAGCTCAGTGACGGGATGCCTGACCCACGAATCAGGGACATACGATACGGGAGTACGGCGCAAGTAGGCAAATGTGGGGTTGTCGAAACCATGCTCCCATTAGAGAGAGCGGCGGCTGGCGCTAAAGGTGGGGTAAGAGCAGTCGCCGCTCTCGCTTCCAACTCTTAGGAGACTCCGCGAGACGCTGATATAGTCATCGGAAAATCTCGTATGTACCGCTAGAAGCTCACCTAGCGACGTTTGCCATCTTCTTACGGAGGATGAAGAACAGACTCTCTGCGGCCTTCCTGTTGTGCCGATCATAATCAATCGCCCAGCCAATGCGACAATCCTTCACCTGACAACCAATAAACCAACTGACCGGCAACTTTGTAAGGACTGTGAGCGGATTGAGCAAGAAAATCGCGCTTGATAAAATATCTTAATTGACGGCAAGGGCTTTATGATCGTTATTTATCCTAAGCCTTCCGGCCAGTTATAGTCGGCTCGCACATGCTCCGTTTTCTTTCAGTCGAAAGGTTAATAGTTCACCCAAACCGTCAGGCGGCCTTCAGTTTAAGCCCCAAAGGAAGAAATACTCTTTCGTTCCCGTCGTAAGCCATAGCCCTGCGGATTTTGGAATGACCCGACGCGCGAGTGTCGCTGCACGCCGCTGCAAATTCAACGCTA
>Ga0070699_100000477_pt1 | contig 38161 bp, 32 predicted proteins | sample KBSK1503metaG_FD_65473 | JGI IMG/M metagenome (GOLD analysis project Ga0070699, IMG submission 65473) | Corn, switchgrass and miscanthus rhizosphere microbial communities from Kellogg Biological Station, Michigan, USA - KBS K1-50-3 metaG | ecosystem: Host-associated > Plants > Roots >... | reverse complement strand
GCGAATACCAGAGTCCGCCCATTACAAACGCGACCACCGCCGCGACGACCACCGCCAAATAGTTGATGCCAAGCATGTCGTTCTCCTTATGACGTCGGTGGTGTGTGCCGCTCTGTTAGTACGACGAACGACAACGAGCCGGATCGACAGTCAGTACTTGCCGTAGACGGGAACCACGGCGCCCGTGATCGCGGCGGCGGCATCGCTGCAGAGATAGAGGATGACGGAGGCTATCTCAGCCGGAGCCACCGCCTTCTGCATGAGCTTTTCCGGCAGTGATTTCCGGTTGTCCGCCGTGTCGATGAGGGCCGGAACAACAACGTTGACTCGCACCCCCGATGACTTCAACTCGGCCGCCAGCACCTCGGTGAGTTTGATGACGCCTGCCTTCGCGATGGCATAGGCGGCTGCCCCTGGTTCCGCCACCAGACCGGAGCGGGAGGACACGTTGACAATGCCCCCACCCTGCATCCGGCGGGCGGCGGTGCGGCAGGACCACCAGGTCGTGCCGAGGTTGAGGTCCATCACGGCGGTGAAGTCGTCGGGCGTGGTATCGACAACCTTGCCGCCGCGATAACCGCCGGTTGTATTCACTACCCAACGCGGCACACCGACACGGTCGATGCGCTCCCATAAATCATCGACATCCTGCCGTGAGGTCATGTCGGCTGTGTCACCGGAGACGCCCCCACCCTGCCCTCCCCCAAAGGGGGAGGGTGATGTGACCTGTCCTCCCCCAGAGGGGGAGGGGGATAACGGATATTTCGCGGCAAGTTCCGAAACGCCCGAGCGGGAGCGAGCCACGGCGATGATGCGATCGCCGCGCTTCGCGAACGCGTCGACGACGGCCGTCCCCAGTCCACCGGTCGCTCCAAAGATCACCGTGAGGTCGCTCATGCTGCCCCCACCCTGCCCTTCTCCGCAGCGGGGGAAGGGAAGAGGTCGGTCATGCCCCCACCCTGCCCTCCCCCGCAAGCGGGGGAGGGGAATGGTCAAGCTGGTAGCGCATGAAGAGATAGGAATCACTCCGGCGGACGCTCAGCAGCTGGCCGTCCTTAAAGGTCCGGCCGAAATCGACTCCCCGGATCAGGCCGAACGATCGTCCGTGCTGGCCGACGAGCTTGGGGGACACGGTCAGGAAGAGCTCATCGACCCGATTGCGGGCGACCAGCTGGCCAAACAAATGGGGACCGCCTTCGGTGAGGATGGTCCGATAGCCCTCTGCCTGAAGCGCCGCGAACATATCATCGACGCCAACGCTGTCTCCGTCGGACACGGCACGGACTTCGCAGGCCTGGGGCAACGCCTTTCGTAGCCGCGGGGCCGCGGCCATCGTGGTCAGGACGAGGGCGCCGACCTGGAGCGCCCGCTGGGAAGGATCGAGGTCACCGCGCGCGGTGACGATCACGAGTCGCGGCGTTTTCTGGCGCTTCAATGATTGGCGCAGCGCTGCGAAGGCCTCCGCACCATCCGGAAAAATGTACTCGGGCGTCCAGAGCGCCTTGCCGCCTTCCGCGCGGACGGTGCCCGCGCCAACTAACACCGCATCGGCGAAGGCACGCAGCAGCCCCATCACGAAGCGGTCCATTTCATTCCGTCCACTGATAATTCCGCCCGAGGCGGCGGTCCCACTGTCGAGCGCAACGATGCCATCGATTGAGCTGACGAAGTTCGCATAGACGCTGCCGTCCGCAATCGTCAATCCGCCGTCGTAGATATTGTCCAACGGTGCCGGCAAGTTACCGCCCGGCAAGTCATCGGCCTCGTAGAGGCGGTTGAGCGAATTCAGCTCACCGTTCCATGCGAGCGAGCAATATTCAAGAACTCCTCTCGCAGCTGCGGATTCGACGCGTAGTTCCCGCGCCAGTAGGTCGTCCGTGTGGTCGACTCGGACTCGCGGACGCCGCGCATCTGGGTGCAGAGGTGAATCGCTTCGAGGTAGACGGCAACGCCGTGGGCCTGCAGGATGCGCGAGAGCGTCTCGGTGATCTCGCGGCCGAGGCGTTCCTGAACGGTGAAGCGCCGAGCGAAGAGGCGCAGCAATCGGGTGAGCTTGGAGATGCCGATGATGTGCTCGTGGGCAACGTAACCCAGGTAGGCATGACCGAAGAAGGGGAAGGCGTGATGCTCGCAGAGCGAATAGAACGGTATCGGGCCTTCGACCACCTGGCTGACCTCGCAGTCGGGACCACCCGCGCACTCGGTAGGGAAGGCGGTCACCAGCTTGGCATCGCCCTCATAACCTTCCGTCGAGTCGAACAACGCGTCCAGGTAACGCTGCGGTGTTTTGCTGGTCCCCGGTGTGTTGAGCGGCATGCCGAGCGCCTGAAGGATCTCGCCCATGTATCCCTCGAAGCGTTTCCAGTCGGCGTCACTGATCCGTCGGGGTTGAACGCGCTCCCAGTCGCGCCCCTCGACGTCCTCATCACGAAGGCCGCCCACGGTCGGATCCAGCTCTCGCTCAGGCACTTAGTTCGGTTGCAGTGTATCTTCCGACCGCCGGACGTCGATCTGTCCGTTCTGGACTCGGGTTTCGTAGCGGACCTGGCTCACGGTGGCCGGACCGCCCCTGACCTGCCCGGTACAGACATCGAATCGCGAGGCGTGCCACGGGCACTGGACCAGGTTGCCGTCGAGCTCGCCCTCGGAGAGTGGACCGCCGGCGTGCGAGCAGGTCTCACTGATGGCACAAATCGTATTGCCTCGTTTGAGGAGGAGGATCGGGGTATCTCCGGCCATGGCCTTTACGAGCATGTTGTCGGTGAGTTGCCCCTCGAGCATCACCCTGGTGAACTTGGTCGGCACCTCCTGCCAGGCGTGGTGGTTGACGCCAGTCCCGATTGAAAAGACAAGCTCACCACCAAGGTAGGCAGCCGTAACAATGGTGGCGTAACCAATCAGGGCAAGCACGATCGCCAGGCCACGACTGCCGCCGCTCACCCGGATGATCAGCGAGACCAGGTAGATCACGATCGCCGCGGTGTTCAGCAATCCGTGGGCGATGCCGACCCGGCGCTCGCGATCAACGGTTTCGTTCCAGTCGGTGTAGCCGGTGACTGCGGCGCCGAGCGCGGCCAGGAGGCCCACGAAAATCGTCACATCGGCCGCCGAGCCCCAACTCTGCGTCCTCTGGAAGACATAGATGATGTCGAAAAGCACGGCGAGTGTCCAGGCGCCAATCGGGATATCAGTGAGGACCGGGTGAAGGGGATGGCCCAGCCAGGTGCCGTGGACGAGGGTCTTGAGATCATGCCCCGGTTTGCCGAGCAGCTTGTAACTGCCGGCTACAACCTTCTGAACGAAATCGGCGACTGGCTCGAGCCAGCGCTGACGGTCGATGAAGCGGTTAACGATGTTATTGAGCATCGGCGCCTCCTCTCCGAATTTGGGGCCCGCCAAAATAGTATGGGCTTACAGGTCGAGCTCGAGCCAGCCGGACATCCGCCTCCACGCGCGGGCCGCCTCCTCCATGTCGACGGCACGCAAGCGAACGGTGTCGCCGGGGCGCGCCTGGGCCAACAATGGGAGGTCGGCGTTGATGACGGTCGCGATCACCGGGTAACCGCCGGTGGTCTGGTGATCGACGTGCAGGACGATCAATCCGCCTGACGGCGTGACCTGGATGGCCCCGGCTGTCATCGGGACTGTCAGGATCTCCTCAGACGGCAGGCGCAGTCCAGGCGTCTCGAGGCGCAGACCCATGCGGTCGATCTCGGGCGTGACGCGACAGGCGGTCGCGCTCAGGCGGCCGAGCGCATCGCCGGCGAAGGCATCGGTCTGCGGACCGGCGATGACTCGCACCTCCCAGGGTCCACGGAGCGGCAGGCGATGCGATGGTGGCCAAGGCTCAGGCAGCGGTTCGTGCCCGACCATCTGGCCGACTGGAAGTCGATCACCGGCGGCGAGGGGCCGGCCGAAGCCCCCGCCGAAGGTACCAAGCTGGCAGAAGGACCGGCTGCCGAGCACCACTGGAACATCGATCCCACCCCGTACGGCGACGTAGGTTCGCAGGCCGGGAGCAATCGTACCGATCGCGAGGCTCGAGCCGCGTGCGACGCGGACCGCTTGCCAGTCTGCGGCCGAGTCGACCTGACCACCAGTGACCGCGACGATGCGATCGACGTCGAATCGGAGGGTAGGGCCGGTGGCGGTGCATTCGAACATTGCGGCCTCCGGCAGATTCCCGACCAGTTCGTTCGCGACTCGAGCCGCGAACCAATCCGCGGCACCGCCGGGCGGAATGCCGAAGCGTTCGAGGCAGGGCCTGCCGCGGTCCTGGATCGTGGTCCAACGCCCGCCGTCGATGACGTCGATCACCGGATCGGAACGAACCGCAGCCGGTCGCCGGGTTTGAATCGCACCGGCGGATCGGCCGTTGGGTCGAAGAGCCGCAACGCGGTTCGGCCGATGAGATTCCATCCGCCCGGACTCTCGACGCCGTAGATCCCGGTCTGACGACCCGCGATCCCGACCGATCCGGCCGGCACCCGAAGGCGCGGCGACGCCATCCGAGGTACATCCAGCTGATCGACCGCGCCGCAGTAGGTGAATCCCGGGGCAAAGCCGACGCAGTAGACGAGGTATTCGCGGCCGGCGTGCTGCTCAAGCACGCCTGCCGGCGTCAGGTTCGTCTTAAGGGCCACCTCGGGCAGGTCGGGTCCGTCATATCGTGTCGGGATGTCGACGATCGTGCCGGACGGAATCGAATACTCGACCTTTCCTTCGAGCTGGCGGATGCTCTCTTCGAGGCGAGCCGCGTCCGTGACACCTGCGTCGTAGTGGCAGAGCAGCGAGCCATACGCAGGCACCGTGCCCAGCAATCCCGCTGGCTGACGGTCCTGTAGCGCTCGATCGAGCGCCAGTACCTCGGCCAGCAGCGCCGGATCAATGACAGTGCCGATGGTGATCAGCAGTGCCCGATCGCCGGCGGGTGCAACGCGCCACATCCATCGACTGTACTTGGTGCAGGTCGTGGGGGCACGCGGGACTGGTTACGGTCCGGCCACGAGTGAACGGCCGACGCTCAGCTAGTCTTTCGGGTTGATGGCAGGGCCGCTCCTGCGCGAGACCGACATCCGCTTGAGCTATCCGCTGACCTCGTTCCGCGCACAGCTGCCATACGCGGCCGCCATCATCATTTTCGGCGTGGTGAGTGGCGCCCTGATCGCAACCGCCGGCGCGGCCACCGGCCTGGCTGCGCCCTGGTGGATGCTCCTCGTGGCACCGACCGGCGATCTCGCCTGTGGGCTGGTCGCGGCAATCGCCCTCCGCTGGTTCGGCCACGCCGCCATGTACCGGTTCCCCAACCTGCCACCAGCCGTGGTCTTGAGCACATTGAGTGGGGTGGCAGTGTTAGCCGCCTTCTTCCCGATCTGGTTCTTGCTGAGCCCGATCCTGATTGGGCCGGTGCTGTGGGATTGGACCGGCACATGGGTGCCGGCGATCGCCCTGGGCACGACGGTCGTGGTGCTGGTCGTGTTCTCCGTCTACGCCCGCCTCAACGCCCAACTTCTCGCCAGTTTCGCCGAACTCGAGCGACGTCGCGGGCTGGAGCGATTCCTCGCCAGCGAAACGGTGGAGCGAGTGTTGGCGGGCGACACTCTGGCGCTGGCAGGGGAGCGGCGGGTGGTCACCGTGCTCTTCGCCGATCTCCGCGGCTCGACCCGGCTGGCAGACACGATGCTGCCGGCCGACGTCGTGGAGCATCTCAACCGGTACGTCGGAGCCATGGCGGAGTCCGTCTTCGCCCACGGCGGAATGCTCGATAAGTTTCTTGGCGACGGTCTGATGGCCATCTTCGGGGTTATGGACGAGCCCACCGCGGGAGCGATGCCAGCCGTCCGTGCGGCCCTCACCATCCGCCAGCGCCTCGCGCTCCTCAACGAAGGCCGGACTGAACCGGTGCGCTTCGGGATTGGCATCCATACAGGCGAGGTGGTACTCGGGGCAGTCGGCATTAGCCGTCGCACTGACTTCACCGCGGTCGGCGACACGGTCAACACGGCCTCTCGCCTGGAAGGACTATGCAAGCGCTTCGGAGTCGACTGCGTCCTCTCCGACGCGACCGCATCCCGTCTGAATGAGTCAGTGCCTCTGCGGTCCCTGGGGCCTGCCGCTGTTCGTGGAAAGGCGCGGCCCATGCCGCTTCTAACCCTCGCCTGACCAATTGGGCTAGATGATCCGAACTCGGACGTTTCCCGCGACCACCCCGCTTTGCCCGGTCAGGTAGCTCACGCCCTGCGACCTTCCAGGACGCCCTAGTCGATCCTGTTACCGCGCGGCTGCCAGGCCGGCACGATTTGCGGTCCCGGTCCTGGGTGCACCGCGTGCTTTCCAGTTCCGTCCGCGTTGATCACGTAGATCGTTCGTGCCCCCAGGTTGGCCGGGGAAGGGGGGGCCGGGAACGAGACGAAGGCGATCTGGTCTCCGGTCGGCGACCAGGCGGTCCCGAAGTTAATCGTGCTCGGATCGGCGAAGACGGCGTGCTGGTCGCTGCCGTTGGCGTCCATCACCCAGATGCCGGTGCCGCTCGAGTAGGCGATCTGGCTGCCGTCTGGCGACCAGTCGGGAACCTGCCCCTTCGGCGCGGGGTCGAAGGTCAGCTGAGTCGCCCCGCCACCGTTGGCGTTGATCGTCCAGACCTGGCCGTTCCTGATGAAGACGATCTTGCTCCCGTTCGGCGACCAGGCCGGGAAGAGGTCGACATCGGGGCCCGACGTCAGCTGTGTGGCACCGCTGCCGTCGCTGTTCACCACCCAGATATCAGGGTTTGACCCGCCGGCACTCCCGCCGAAAACGATCTTGCTACCGTCCGGCGAGAAATCAGGGAAGGTGACGCTACCGTTCAGATGCGTGACCTGCTCCTGCTCGGTGCCGTTCTGTTTCATCTTCCAGATCTCGGTCGCGCCGCTGCGGTTGCTGCAGAAGGCGATTTCCTTTCCGTTGGGTGAGTACGACGGGCAGGCGTCGAAACTCGCATCCGTCGTCAGCCGGCGCAGGTCGTTGCCGTTGGGAAGCACGCTGTAGATGTCGACGTTGCCGCCGACGATCATCCCGAAGGCGAGCCTGCCGTCGTTGGTGCCGGGATAGGTGGCGAGGGCAGACTGGCTCGCGCCCACGATACCTACCAGGGTTGCCAAGACGGGCAGGAGCACCAGTTTCCGCAGCCTGGACTTTCTCCCTTCGACCCAGTCGATTGAACGTCCCGACATTCCGAGGACTGCGATGCCAGCTGCGCAGCTAAGTCTCGACAGGGTCCGCATGTTGAGCATGCTCGCTACTCCTTTCGTTCTTTCGGTGGCCGTCAAGCGTTGCAGACGGCAGGGTCGTGATCCAGCGGCACTGGGGCTCAGGGCGCTCCGCGCACACCCCAAGTATGAAGCTTTTTTATTGCTTGATGGGCAATCGGGGAGGCTCCGTGGGGATGAACGTACGCCGCGTCGCCTGGGTTATGGCGGCAGCGTTACCCGTCGTTGGAGCCCTCGCGGACGGGACACACCTGTTGGTCCACGCGAGCGGCACGGCCGACATGAGTCGTCGTGACTGTCAACCTCCCTACAGACGTAGCCTACCGGGGTTCTGGCAGCCCTTCCTGCAGCGCAGCTTGGCAAAGCCGGTCGCCGGGGCGTGACACTGGGACTCTGGAGTTCGAGGCCGCGGTGCGGACGATCGCAGTTGTAAATAGTCGGCAAATTCGGCGAGCACGGTCTGTAGGTGGCGGTCATTGATCACGAAAGAGGGCCGGGAAACCGGCCCTCAGCGCTTTTTCAGTTGTGCGGCCTTACGGTCTGTGGCTCCTTGGGGTTGGGACCACTACCGGCGGATTGGCCGGGCCTGACGCGCCGGGCGCACTAGCGTCCTGGTGCTTGTCCCCTTCGCGCCCGTGGCTGTTGGAGTTGTTGAAATTACTTGGATTGTTGTGCCGCGCGAAAGAGCTGACCAGCTTGCCGTGGTTCGGGCCAGGCGGGATCGTCCGAGCCAGGCTGCTGATCGCCCGTCCGAATAGCTGGCCGATCGAGTGGACCCCAGACGCAATGTTGGTTTCGAACGCCGTGGGGTTGAACGTCAGGCCGGCGGCTTGCAGGGTACTGGCAAAGTCATTCTCGATGGTCTTCAACACATTGGCGCCGACCGATGTCGCCGAGACGCCCAGCGCCGAGGCGACCAGGATGGTTACCGCCGTGGTGCCAGCAACGGCGACCCGCTTCAAATTGGGCATGGATACGACTCCTCCTCAGGGGAACTATTCCGTCGTTATCTCAAACGTTGACGGTGCCTTCTACGTACGGCTGCCTTGAAAGATGGAAAGACTTGTTAAGGCCCGCCGTCAGTGAGGGCGTTGAGCAGGGCCTGGTTCTGAGGGTCGAATCGGTCCAGTTCGACGGCCCGACGCGCCGCGGCGACCGCCTCACGGGAGCGGCCCAGGGCGTGGTCGGCTAGAGCCAGGTTGCGGAAGGCCGATGGGCTGAAGGTACCCAATCTTGCCGCGTCCTCGTAGGCTTCCCGCGCGCTCTGCCAATCCGCGTCCGAGGCCGGGGTGCCGTTCTGATCGAGGCCGAGGGCCAGGTCTCCGGCTTCGACCGCGTAGGCGCTCTGCTCGGGGCTGAGCGCGCGGGCCTGGCTGAGCTCCACCCGCGCCTCCGCCAGCCGACCCTCGGTCTCGGCGGTGAGGCCCGACAAGAAGTGCGCATCGGCGTCATACGGTCGCGCGATGCCGGGCCCAACGAGGGCGATGAGTGCCAGCGTCAGGATGGCGCCGATCGGGATGGACACCAGCCGTGGGAGCTGCCGTGACCGGCCCGTAAACGCCACCCCTTCGCCCCAGACGGTGACGGCGGCGGCCGAAAAGATCCAGAAAGGCAGGGCCGCGGGGAGGAAGGAGAAATTCACCTGGGTCGGAATCTGGTAGGCGGTCCATCCCGCGAACACTGCGACCGCGCCGGGCACGCCACGGCCCTGCCAGAACGCTCGCGTGAACGCGACGATCACGCAAAGATAGGCAGCGACACCGACAAGGCCCTGGGTCGCGGCGACTTGCAGGATGTCGGCGTGGGCTTTGTCGTTCAGAAATCCCGGGGTCCAGTCACCGGTCTGGAACTTTGGATAGACAAGACCAAACGTATCGGGCCCGTAACCAGTGATCGGTCGGCTGGCGACCAGCCCCAGCGTGTCTCGCCAGATGTGCAGCCGCGTCAAGCCGGAGCCTGAGGCCACGTCGCTGACCGAAAACGCGCGGGCCAGGGTCGAGCGCGCCAGGGGAAGCCCGCCGTGGAGAAAGAACGCGCCAGCAGCCACCGCCAGCAGGAGCAGGGCAGTGACGCCGAGGGCCAGAGCAAAACCCGGGCGCCGCCAGGGACGTCGGGCGGCCAGGACAATCGCGATGCCAACGGCCGCTCCCACCCAGGCACTGCGGCCGAACGTCACCACCAGGGCCAGGCTCATCACGACCAGCAGGTTCACGGCGAGCACGCGGCTCGACATCGAGCGAGCCCCGATCAGCATGTCGAGGGCGGGCGGCAGCAGCATCGCTAGAAAAGTCGCGAGCGCGTTGGGATTACCAAAGGTTGCATCGGCTCGAACCAGCCCGCCGAAACTGAATGCGGTCTCGCCGCCGGCCCCGCCACCGGCCAGCGACCCGAAGATTGCCTGCAGGATCGCGATGACGGAGACGAGATAGGCGCTGATGAACATCCAGCGGACGATGGCGCGCGCGTCGTCCGCATCCGCGAGAGTCTGCACCACAAGCCAGAAGAGGGCAACATACGTCATGAGCGTGAGCAGCCCTTCGTACCGGCTGTACGTACCGAAGAGCGCAACATTCCGATTCACCGCGAGCACCGTTGAGAGGATCGCCGACCCGATGAACACCAGGAGAGGGACATCCAGCCGGGTGCGCCGGAGCGTAACGTGTCCGGTGCGCGCGAAGCGGAGCAGCCAGAGCGTTGCCAGGGCAAGAAGCAAGAGCCGCGCGACGAGCAGCTTGGACAGAACGAAACCGTCAAAGATGTTCGAAAGGAACGTCAGGGGGAGGGCGACGGCGCCGACGCGGAGAACCCAGCGCGCGACCCGATCGATGTCAGTATCGATCAGCATGCCGGCGCTCGACGCCGGCAGGTTCGTCGTCATCGTGCCCACGGGTCATCACTGACACGGGGGCCGACCCAGATCGAGTGGCAGATGGCGGTCTGGGCCGTCTCAGCGAACCGGGGCGCTGCGCAGTTCGGGGAGCGCTTCGGCGACGGCTTCGGCGACACGGGCCTGGTCGGGTCCGGACAGATAGATGACCTGCTCCGTGAACCCCCGCTCGTAGTACCGGCCGACGAGGTCAAGCAGTTGGCCACGATCGCGACCGTCCCATGACTGCTGCACCGATCGGCGGATGGAGTCTGGATCTCGGCCCGCTTCCTCGCATGCCGCGTCGAGCATCTTGCTCTTTTCTCCCGCCTCCTCGGGGGTCGACCCGCCGGAGCTGTTCCAGACATCAGCAAATCGGACCACAACGGCCATCATCTGGGGCCCGCCGGCGCCGATCCAGATCGGCGGGTGCGGCTTCTGAATCGGCTTGGGATTCGCGATCGCATCCTTGAAGTGGTAATAGCGGCCGTCCAGGGTGGTGCGATCCTTCGTCCACAGCGAGGTGATCACTTCGAGCGACTCGCGCAGCCGGCCCACCCGGTGGTCGAGGCCCTCGATGCCGTACATCTGGTGTTCGATCTCCGCCCAGGCGGCCCCAATGCCGAATTCCAAACGGCCACCAGAGAGGTGGTCGACCGTCACCGCCAGCTTCGCCAGCAGGGCCGGATTGCGGTAGGTGTTGCCCGTCACCATGCAGCCGATGCGCACTCGGCCGGTGGCCTGGGCGATGGCGGCCTGCAGCGCCCAGCCTTCATAGACCGGGCGATCCGGCCCTCCGGAGCCGATCGATGCCAGGTGGTCGAAGACCCAGACGTGATCGAAGCCGGCCTCGTCGGCAATGCGCCAGACGTCGCGGAGCGCCTGGATCGTGGTGTCCTGTCCGGAGTTTTTTAGGCCGATCCGAAGAGGGTGCGCCACATCGAGTAGCATAGGGGCTCGCGGCCCGGGGAGGGCGCCGCCGAGGCCGTTTTTTGTGTACGGCGCCGACTCTGTCTGGGAGGGATTCCATGGTCGGAAAGCGGACGCTCTTACCTTTATTCATCCTCGTCGCCCTCGTCCTGTCGGCGTGCGGCGCATCGAATTCGGGAACAAGCACGAAGTACAGCGGCACGATTCACATCGCCTCATCGACCTGGACCGGCTACGCCCTCATCTACCTCGCCAATGCCAAGGGCATCTGGAGGCAGCACGGCCTCGACGTCAACTTCAAGGACATCGAGGACCCGAACGACCGCTTCATCGCGCTCGCCGCGGGTCGGCTTGAAGGTATGGCCTCAACGGTCGACGCCTTTGCCCGCCAGCAATCTAACGGGGTCGCCGCTGTCGAGGTGTTTCCGATCGACGCCTCGGTTGGTGGTGATGGCATCCTTGCGGCAAACTCGATCCAGTCCGTGGCCGACCTCAAAGGCAAGACGGTCGGTGTCAACCAGGGCTCGGTTTCGGAGTGGTTTCTGGCTCAGGTCCTGGAGAAGAACGGCCTGCATCTTTCCGATGTGAAGGAGCAGAACATGACGTCGGGAGCGGCCGGGGCGGCGTTCGTCGCCTCGAAGCTCGACGTGGCGGTTACCTGGGAACCATGGCTGAGCAAGGCGAAGGCCCGGACCGACGGCCATGTCCTCGTGTCGTCGAAGCAGTATCCGGACCTGATCATGGACAGCTTCGCGTTCCGCAAGGACTTCATCCAAAAGTATCCGGATACGGTCAAGGACTTCATGAAGGCCTATTACGACGCCTTCAACTGGATGCAGGCGAACCAGACCGAGGCCCTAAAAGTGATCGGCGATGCGGTGCAGGAGTCGCCGTCTGACGTATCGGCCGATCTCTCAACCATGACCCTCTTTGACCTGAGCACCGGCAAGCAGGTCATCGGCACCAGTAGCAGCCACGGCAAGATTTACGACAACGTCAAGGCGGCGGCCGATTTCTGGAAGGCGCAGGGAAAGATCGACACGGCGGTGAATCCCAGCGACGCCGTCGATCCCAGTTTCATCAACAGCTTGTAGGGACTCGTGAGCGAGCGGGTCCCCGCGACCCAGGCGGCGCCGGCGACTCCTGTCCGAGTGCAGCGCCGGCGCCGCGGTCTGCTCCGCACCTACCTGACGCCGAAGCAGGCCATCCCACGTTCGGCCAGGCTGGTGCTGGGCATTGGCAGCTTCGTCGTGATCATCACGCTCTGGAGCGTCGGATCGGTCCTCATCGACAATCCCCTGTTCTTGCCGAGCATCCCGCGAGTCGGCACAGCCTGGATCGATATGTGGCAGCATCAGCACTTCCTCGACGACGTCGCCTGGAGCACCTTCCGGATCGTCGCGGGATTCTTGATCGCCGCAGCCATGGCGGTGCCGCTCGGTCTTCTGATGGGATCGTTCGAGGTGGTGCGTTCGTTCTTTCAACCGCCGATCAACGCGATCCGCTATATGCCGGCGTCGGCCTTCATCGTTCTGCTGATCGTGCTCCTTGGCCTCGGTGAGGAGGAGAAGCTGACGCTCATCTGGATCGGCGTCTTCTTCCAGCTCGTGTTGATGGTGATGGACATCGCCCACCGGGTCCCGGACGAGATGCTCAACGTCGCCTATACCCTCGGGGCATCGCGCTGGAAGGTCTTCTACAAGGTGTTCCTACCAGCCACCTTTCCCGAAGTGGTGGATGCGCTGCGAATCACCATCGGCTGGGCCTGGACATACCTGATCGTCGCCGAGCTCCTCGGGGCCGAACGCGGGATTGGCACCTTCATCATCATCTCGGAGCGATTTCTCCGAATGGATCGCATCATCGCCGCCATCATCACGATCGGAATCCTCGGACTGATCACGGACACGATCTTCGGTCTGATTCATCGCTGGGCATTCCCATACGTCGAGAAGGTCCACGCATGAGCGAGATCCGTTTCGTCGACGTTGCCATGCGGTACCGGACACGGCGTGGCGAGGTGCGGGCCCTGCAACAGATTTCGTTGGCGGTGCCCGATGGACAGTTCGCGTGTATCGTCGGCCCATCGGGCTGCGGCAAGTCGACGCTGCTCAGCATCGCCGCCGGCCTGGTCTTGCCCACCGAGGGCGAGGTGCTGGTCGACGGCAAGCCCGCATATTCGCCGGGCGCCGATCGAGGCATGGTGTTCCAGTCGTATTCGCTCTATCCATGGCTCTCGGTTCGCCGCAACATCGAGTTCGGCCTCGAGGTCAAGCACACCCCTAAACCGGAGCGGCACGAGCAATCGAGCGAATTGATCCACCTGATGAAGCTTGACGACTTCGCCGACGCCTATCCGAAGGCGCTGTCGGGCGGCATGAAGCAGCGGGTCGCGATCGCACGCGCGCTGGCCAATGACCCGGAGGTGCTGCTGATGGACGAGCCCTTCGGTGCGCTCGATGCCCTGACACGCCAGATCATGCAGGAGATGCTGACCGACCTCTGGCAACGGTATCGAAAGACGGTGCTGTTCGTCACCCACGACATCGATGAGGCGATCTTCCTCGGCGACGTGATCTACATCATGACCAACCGGCCCGGCCGCATCCGCACCACGCTGAATGTAGACCTAGCGCGCCCACGCAACTTCGAGATGGTGACGAGCCGGCGATTTGCCGAGCTGCGCAGCCAGGTGGTCGGCATCATCCACGAAGAGAGCATGAAGGCGGTCGAGTCGGAGCTTGCTCGTGCCTGAGCCCCCACCCCGACCCCAAACGTCTCAAACGCTCGCATGGCACTAAAGCGCCGCTCGCGTGGGCCGACGGGCCCGCCCGCCAGCGGGGGAGGGGGAAAGCGATACCGGCCGGTCGACGCGATGAAGGCGCCGCGCTTCACCGGCGTCGGTAGCTTCATGCGTCTGCCCCAGGTCAACGACATGACCGGAGTCGACGCAGCGATCGTCGGCATTCCCTTCGATACCGCCGTCAGCTACCGGATCGGGGGCCGCTTCGGGCCGGCCGCGATCCGCGAGGCGTCGCGCTTGCTGCGCCCCTACCACGTCGAGCACGAGATCGAAATCTTCGACCATCTTTCGGTGGTTGACGCGGGCGACCTCTCGGTCATCCCGGGCAACATCCAGGCGAGCTATCAGGTGATGGTCGACGGCCTGCGCCCGATCCTGGATGCAGGAGTCATCCCTCTCGCGATCGGCGGCGACCACAGCATCACGCTCGGCGAGTTGCGCGCGGTCGCCGGGCGGTATGGGCCGGTGGGCCTGGTCGACTTCGACTCGCACACCGATACCTGGGATAGCTACTGGGGCGAGCGATACACCCACGGCACCTGGTGCAAACGCGCGATCGAGGAAGGGCTGATCGATACCAAGCGCGCTGTCCAACTTGGGATCCGCGGTTCCTTGTACGGATCGGAGGACCGCGGCGGCGCGCGGGCGCTCGGCCTCCATCTAATTCCTACCGAGGAACTGCTGACACGCGGCGTCGACGACGTGCTGCCCGAGGTCCGCCGTCGCATCGGCAGCGGTCCGGTCTTTCTCACCTTCGACATCGATTTCGTCGATCCGGGCTTTGCCCCCGGAACCGGGACGCCGGAAGTCGGCGGACCAGGCAGCCGGGATGCGCTGCGGCTGGTTCGGGGCCTGCGCGGGATCGAGTTCGTCGGCTTCGACCTGGTCGAGGTGCAACCGCAATACGACTCGGGTGAGGTCACCTCGCTGCTGGCGGGCACCTTGCTGCACGAGTTCCTGGCCCTCATCGCGCTTCGCCATCGGGACGGCGCCGCTCGGAAACCGTGACTCCGGCATAATTGCCAGCGGCATGGACCTGACCTTTTTCGCAATCGTCATCATGGGTGGCTGGGTGGTGGCGATCGGAGCGGCGGGCCTGGTGATGGTGCTGCGGCCGGGTGGCGCAGCCATCCGCATTGCCGCGGCCAGCGTTGCAGCGGACGCCCCGACCGGGCCGCGCGAGGAGATCCTGCTCGGTGGGGACGCCGAAGTCCTGGGCAACGTCCGCGGCCGCGTCGAGTCAGTTCAGCTGCGGCCGGAGAGCCGCGAGCTGCAAAGTATCGGTCTGGCCACCGGCCTCGAGACCCAAACGGTTCCGGCGACCGCCATCCTCTCGGCGGACGGCCGCGTGGTCCGCCTGACGGAATCGTGGATCGAGTCACCTGACGGATCAGATGGCAAAGCCGCGACACTGCGCCGAGACATGGCCGTGAAGGGCACCGACGGCAAGCGCCTCGGGCGTCTTCGGCTGGTCTGCTTCGATCCTGCCTCCGGCGCGGTGACCGCCCTGGTGATCGCGGGTCGCGGAACGCCGAGCCAGCGCCTGGTGCCCATCGACCGAGTCCGGGAGGTCGGTCCGGAGGGCATCATCCTCGATTTGCGGAGCGGCGACTGGATGAAGCTGCAACCCTTTGCCACCGATTGGGAGATCAAGGAGGCGGTGATGGACCAGCTGGCGGCCGACCCGCAGCTGCGGATAGCGCAGCGGTCGATTAGCGTCGATGTCGAAGACCAGGTCGTGACGCTGCGCGGCTATGCCGCGGACAGTTCGCAAACGGAGCAGGTCGCGCGACTCATCAGATCGGTTCCGGGCGTCCTGCAGATCGACCGGAAGCTCATCACGGACGAAGACCTCTCCCGCGCAGTGACCGATGCGATCCGACGTAATCCCGCGACCTCGGCCGCGCAGCTGCAGGTCAATGCCCACGACGGAACCGTCGACATCACCGGCGAGGCACCCGATCGGGCCACGGCGCGCGCCGTCGACCGCGTTGCGAGTCAAGTCCCCGGCGTGCAGGTCGTGCACAACGCGGTCGCGGCCCGCGGGCCAGCGGCCGCGACCGCTTAGAGTTCAGCGACCTCCGGAAAGGAGGGAGGAAGCTGTCCGCTTCCTCCCTTTTTATTTCGTAGCACTCGTCAGGTTACTGGGCGTTGTACACCGAGGACAAGTCCCGCACCGCGGCATCACGCGTTCCCAGCGGCGCCAGGCCAAATCTGTGCTCAATGGTCGCCAGGATCGAGGTCGTGTCGTGCGGCACGTGGTCGACGACGAAGTCACCGTTGAGGTTGGGCGAGATGACGAGGGCCGGGATCCGCGTGCCGGGACCCCACTGGTCGGCGACACCGTCGTTGCCGCCCTGCCCGGGAGGCGTTACGTGGTCCCACTGCCCGCCGAACTCGTCGTAGGTCGAAACCACGAGGGTGTCCTTCTTGCAGGCGCTCCCCTCGATCGCCGTGATCAGGTCAACGAGGTGCTTGCTGCCGGCACTCTCGCCGGTGTAACCCGGGTGCTCGTTCTCAGCGCCGATCGGCTTGACGAAGCTCACCGGCTTCAGGTTGCAGTGCGTCGCGCTCGAGGATTTCGCCAGTTGCAGGAAGGCTTGCTCGTCCTGAAGGTGAGCTGCCCGAGCGGCGGTACCCGGCGCGTAATTGGCGAAGTAGTTGAAGGCTTGGTGGTGGAATTGGAACAGCTTGTCCGCGCAGTACGGATAGGTGGCGCCGCTGATGGTGTGCGGGTCTAAACAGGTTGGGCCGGGGCCGTTGCTGTAGTAGGGACTGGTGGTATTGCCGGCCGCGTTGTCCCAGCCACCCGAATACCAGGCCCAATCGACGCCGTTTGCGCTGAGCTCATCGCCGATCGTAACGTTGACATTGCTGCCGGCGGTCACCGTCAGGGGCGGGAGCCGGCGCCCGTCCGTGGTTCCCGGAGCATACGGCTGATACCACGGTTGCGTCGTGTTCACGGCAAAATCACCGCAAACCACGCCGACAGGAGTCACTGGACGACCTGCGGGCGGGCTGCAGGACGCGGTAAGTTGATTGTCCCGCGGACCACCCGGGTTGGCTGCGCCGCCGTTCGCACCGAGCGGCGATGCATAGAGCGGATAGTTGGTCGGCATGCCGTTCGCGTCGACGACCGAATGCATGTCCGGGTGTGGGTTTGTGCCCACGATGGCCGAGCCATCGTTGGCTGCGCCGACAAAGACGGGCGAGGCCGCCGCGATCAGCCACTGGTGATTGAGGAACGAGCCGCCAAAGGCGCCCTGGAAGAACTTGTCAGCAATCGCGTACTGGGGATGCCCCGCCTGGTGCAGATACTGGTAGATCGGAAGCTGCTGGGTGCGGTACACGCCCATGGTGAGACCGATTGCGTCACTTCCGGTGACATAGTGATTCTGCAGCCCGCCGTTCAGCTGGTACTGCTCCTGGTAGTAGCGGTGGACCAAGTCTTTCGTGCAGCCTCCGGGGAGCCCCGTCCCGTTGGGGACACCATTGGGGTAAAACGCGCCCGGAGCCGGACACGTGGTATCGGTGGAAGCGATGAAGTCGTCGATGTTGAACGGCTCATTCGTGAAGTTGCTACTGAAGGTCTTGCCGGTCGTCATATCGGTACAGGTCGCCGGTCGCGGTGGGGTGGCAAGGTTGACGTCGTTCTGCTTCAAGCAGGTGTACGGCACCCCGGCCTGTGTGATCTGGATGGTGTTGGCGCTATCCGCCCGGCTTAGGCCATTGACCCGCTCCCAGCTGCCATAGAGGTTGTCGAAGCTGTGATTCTCCTGATAGATGACGACGATGTGGTTGATGTTGCCCAGCGCCGCCCTAGCAGGCGACGCGCCAGCCGCCGGTAACGCCGTCAGTGCGAGCAACGACACCAGCGCCGCAGGCACGATGATCCGCACACGTGGATTGATCAAGGTTCCTCCTCCCAGTTGTAGCCCCGTATCCGAATTCCCTACGTTCTGTTTTACGCGCCGCGGTGGAAGAAATCAAGAAGATTCGGTTAAGGCTTTGTCTGCCCGGCTAGTACCAGGCGGGCGGCGACGTCGCGTTCAGGTCGACGCCCTGCGTCACCTGCACGGGCACCGGAGTCACGGGAAGGGACGGCACCACGATCGACGAGGCGGCCCCGCCCGCAGACGGCGCGTGTGACGGGGTCGCGGTCGGGGCTGGCGAGGGTGTCGCGGCAACTGGTACGGCCAGCCACCAGAGCTCGAAGTGCCCGGCGGCGCCGCTCGGGGCGAAGTACGCGAGCGACTGGCCGTCGGGCGACCATGCCGGCGAGGCATAGAGGCCGCCGTCGATGAGGATACGGGCGGGGCCAAGCGAGGTGCCGTTGAAGGAGGCGACCTCCAGCTTCGCGGTTTGTTTCCCGCCGGTGCAGATCATAGCCAGCTGCGTGCCGTCGGGCGACAGCGCGGGCTGACTGCAGTCGTCGGCCAGGGCGGTCAGCGGCTTTCCAACCAGGTCACCGAGACGGCTTTGGAGTTTGATCTGGGAGTGCACCGCGGTGGACTGATCGATCGAGTGCTGGACGAAGAGCAGGGCGGTTCCGGCCAGCGGGATTGGGCTTACGTCGCCGCCGGTATAGAAGTAAGGATCGGTCCGGCGGCGCGCCTGGTATTGCGAACCATTCAGCGGCATGCTCCACACGGAGAGGTCGTCGCCGGGGGCGGCGTCAACGTGCTTGGGACCGTCGTAACTGTAGAAGAGGGTCGAACCGTCGGGCGACACGCGCGGATAGAAGGCCCAGTGGTTGAGCTCGACGTAGCGCGAATCATTCTTGGTCAGGCGCTTGACCACGTGGCCGTCGAGGTCCAGCAGGTAAAGATCACTCGAGAAGTTGCCGCGCAGGACCGCGACCAGATGGGTGTGGTCGGGGGTGAGTGTGGGTTGCGACCAATCGCCGGGTGCGCCGATCTCAGTAAAGCCACCGTCCTTGAGTTTGAACAGCCGGCCGTCCTGGACGACAAACATCGTGCCGGGAAGTGCGAGCCGTGGCTTGGTCACGGTAGGGATCACGGCGTGCGTCTTTACGACTTTGCTCTTCAGTGTGCCGAGGTACAGATAGACGCCCGACCCGAAGGCAAACATCATGGGCAAGAAGAGGACGGCGGCGATGCGTCGCGCGATCATGGAAAGTTTTCCCTCGTCACGGCGAGGATTTGCGACCAATGGGGGATGATGACGCTCTGGCCACCATATGCCGCTCCGTGGTCGTAACTGGTGTACAGGCCCGCGTAGAGCACGATCTGTTTGACATTGGCCAGATCGAAAGCATTGGCCACACCCAGGAGGCTTCGGACCCGGTCGAGTCCCATGCTGGTCTTGAACTTGCCGCTGAGGGCGCTGACGATGTCGGGCAGGTCAGCTGCGTTCAGCGTGCTCGCCTTGACCTTCATCGCGAGCAGGACTTCCTGCTGCCGGGCCGAGCGTCCGAAGTCGCCGTTGATGTCGTTGTGCCGCGACCGGACGTACTGCAGCGCGTGCGCGCCGTCGAGGTGCTGCGCGCCGGGGAGCACCGCGACTGTTTTGTAACCGTAGAGGAACCCGCCGTTGATATCGTCCGGGTAGGCATCATCGAGCACCGGATTGGTCACGAACACGTCGATGCCTCCAAGCAGGTCGATCAGCTTGATCAAACCCGTGAGCCCGACCCAGGCGTATTCGTCGACGTGGACATGGAAGTTGCGCTCGACGGTGGCGATGGCGGCTGCCGGACCACCGTATGCGTACGCGCCATCGATCTTCCCGCTGCCGCCAGTGGAAAGCGGGACCCAGAGGTCCCGGGGGATGGATTCCATCGTGACGTGCTTCCCGGCGGGATCGACCCGCACCAGGATCATCGACTGGGTCAAGGGGGATTTGTTCTTCCCGTCATCGTCGGAACCGAGCAGCAGCACTGTAAACGGCGCGCCCGGGACGGCAGCCGGCGTGGGGGTGGCCTTCACACCTGGACTATCGTTTGGCGGTACCACGACAGTCTGGCTGGTCTGACTGACCCCCGCCACCACCACTGGGAAAAAGTAGGCGGCCGCTCCGGCGGTCCCGGAGAGCAGCAGGCAAAAGAGGGTGAGGACAACCAGACGCACAGGGTGCAAACGCGAGGCACGACGCCGCCTTGCAGGCCCCCGACCTTCCATCAGACGGTACGAATCATGCGCTTTTCAAATTGGAGATTGATAAGAGGCTACGCACAGTGACACAAACCCGCGGCCACAGGCGAACGGGCTGAGCAATAGAAAGGGTACGGTAATCCGCCGCCGGACCTAGCCCCGACCCGAGCACAGGCGCCTTGGGCGCGTCACAATGGGCTCGACATGAGCCTGCCGGGAGCTCCGACGGCGGTCTCGATCGATCTGGCGGCAGCGACCGGACAGGCGCTGCCTCGCCGCCTCGGCGCGCTCATCGTCGACGCCCTGGTCATCTCGCTGCTGGAGGCGATCGTAAACGGCACATTTGGCGTCACCCGGGTCACAAGTGGTGTCGTGCCATCGATGACCACCGGCAGTTTTGCCTCGTTCACGACGCAAACGACGGTCGACTGGTTCTGGCTGACTCTGCTGTGGGTGGCCTACTATGCCGTGCTCGAGGGCCTGTTCGGCGCGACCGTCGGAAAGCGCCTCGCCGGCGTGCGCGTCACGGACCAGGAGGGTCGACGCATCGGCTGGCAAGCCGCCATTCTGCGCAACCTGGGCCGTCTGCTCGACGCGCTGCCCTTCCTTTATCTATTGGGTGGCATCCTGACGCTCAACTCACGGCTGCACCAGCGCCTGGGCGATCGGTTCGCCGGGACGATCGTCGTTCCGGCTGAGCTCGCCGTCCACGCTCTGTACCCGCCCGGCATCAGGCGGCGGCGAGCTCTCGCGCTGACGGCCGTGGTCGCGGTGTTCCTCGCGTTCTGCGCCTGGTTCAACTACTTCGGCCGTCCCCCGCTCGTCATCGAGGGCGCAAAGAATACGGGCGCGAGCCTCTTCGGTCAGGGCATCGGCAGCTACGCGCTCGGCTCGCCACGCTGGGGAACCGGGACCGTGACCTATCCGATCAGGGATCAGATCGCTCAAACCGGGCAGTCATGCGCTGGCGTCATCACGCTCACCTGGAATGGATTCTTCGAGGGCTGGCAGATTACCAGCAGTCAGGGGACCTGCTCGCCGAGAAGTTACCCCTAGCTGCTCGGCGCCGCTGCGAGCGCCGCGACCAGTCGGTCATTCTCCTCCGGCCGGCGGACCGTGACGCGGATGTACTCCGCCAGCAGCGAGGTCGCCGGGAAGGTGCGGACGACGAGGCCCTTCTTGAGGAGGGCCGGAGCAGCCGAACGACCAGTCTGCACCAACAGGAAGTTGGCGGCCGAGTCGCGGACCGCGAGATCGAGCGCTTGCAAGCCGCGACGCAATCGCGCCCTCTCATCTTTGACCTGCTGCACGCGCTGGCGCATGCCATCGAGATCACTGAGCGCCTGAACTCCCAACGCCGCTGATACCACGCTGATACTGCCGGGTGGCCGCACCCGACGGAGGGTCCCGCTGATGGCGGCCCCGGCCAATGCGTAACCGACCCGGACGCCCGCCAGACCGAAGCCCTTGCTCAGAGTGCGAACGATGACCAGGTTCGGCAGGCGGTCGATTAGCGGGAGCGCTGTGACGCCGGACGTCTCGAAATAGGCTTCGTCGACCACCAGCACGCCGTCGGTCGCGACAGCGACCTCTTCGACGTAGTCCAGCGGCAGCAACTCCCCGGTGGGGTTGTTCGGATTGCAGAGCCACGTCAGGCGGGCGCTTCGCGCGTGCTCAAGGCATGCCGCCCGGTCGAGATGCAGGTCGATCGCCCGGACCTCGTCGATCGAACCGCCCGCCATCTCGGTCAGGATCCGAAACATCGGATAGGTGGGGTGCGAGAGGACGACCCGAGTTGCGGCGTCGATATAGGCCTTGGCAATCAGGTCGAGGATCTCGTCCGCCCCGGCGCCGACTGTGATGCGATCGGTCGGCACGTCGGCGTACTGCGCGATCGCCTCGGTCAGCGAGGCATAGCTAGTGTCGGGATACTCATTGAGTGCCTCCGGGGGCAAAGCGTCGAGGCGCGCACCCGGCCAGGGAAAGGTATTGGTATCGAAGCGGACGACCTGGTCTTCCGGCACGCCGGACTTTCGGGCGATGCTCGCGCTGGGCGGTTCCCATTCATAAGGATGCATCCGGCTGATCGCGGCGCGGGGCTCTGGTGGAATCTTCACCGTGGTGGGCATAAGAATAAGGTGAGGTCACCATGGACGAGGCACAGGTAGCGCCAACCACCCGAGTGGACCGCAAGGCCATGGCGGCCCTGTATTCCGTGGCGGTCAATGTGGTATTGATCGGCGCCAAGCTGGTCGTGGGGCTGTTAACGGGCAGCGTCGCGATCCTCGCCGATGCCGCCCACTCGTTCCTCGATCTTTCGGCGAGCATCTTCGCCTACGCCGGCATCCGGGCGGCGTCCAAGCCTGCCGATGAGGACCACGCGTGGGGCCATGCGAAAGCGGAAAACATCTCCAGCCTGGTCCAGATGTTCCTCCTGGGGGCCACCTGCATCGCCATCGTGATCGAGTCGGTGCGCCGCTTGGTCGTCGCGGGCTCGGTGCGGGTCGCCTGGTACTCCTTCGTCGTCGTTCTCGCCGCCATGGTCGTCGACATCGTGGTCAGCCGTTATTTACAGAGTGTCTCGAGGGCTCATGGCGGAAGCGCCGCACTCGACTCGGATGCGCTCCACTTCGCATCGGACCTCTGGGCTTCGCTCGCCGTACTGATCGGCATCACGCTCGTCGCCGTCTTTGATTTCAAGCTCGCGGATCCGCTAGCCGGGATCGCCGTCGCCATCATCATCGGCACCACCGCCATCGAACAGGGTCGCCGCACCACCCAGGTCTTGCTCGACGCGATGCCCGACCGGCCGACGCTCGACGCCATCGAGGGCATCCTCAGGAGCGATCCGCGACTCCACGGATACCACGCGCTGCGCGCGCGCCAGGCCGGCAAGCATGTGCTGCTGGACGTATCGGTGCATGTCGACGGGAACTTATCCCTGGCCCAGGCACACGAAGTCGGCCATGCGGTGTCGGGGCGGATCCGCCGCGAGCTGCCGGTTGTAACGGACGCCGTCGTCCACGTCGAGCCCGTCGACGATCAGGAGCACGGATGAGACGCGGCTGGGTGGCGGTCGCGGTCTGGGATCTTTTCCTGGTTGGTGTCGCACTCATGATCGCGGCGATCCTCGCCTTCAATAACTGGCCGCTGGCCAACGATCGAATCCTGCTCGCGGCGATCTTCCTCGTCGAACTGTTTTTCATCCTGGTTCCCGCGAGCTGGTATGGGCCAGGACTGGGGCCCACCTGGGGCGGCGCGGCTGGCCCGATGCGACAACCGACCTACGACGAGTTCAAAGCCGTCGCCGACCAAAAACGTGCCAGCGTTAGCGTGCCGGCTGGGCTCGATCCGATCGCAATCGGTCCCGCGATCGCGTTGCTGGTGATTGCAATTAGCTTTGCGGTGACCCGCTGAGCTACATACCCAGGCCGCCGCTGATGTTGCAGAAGACGTTCTGCAGCCGGTCGCCCAGGATGATCTCGTGGGTGAAGGCGTCGAGCAGCCGCTGGAGGGGATGCGGCAGCTTCATGGTGTCCCTATTTATGAAAACGTCAGCCACCACATTTCGGCCGATGTCGACCCGCTGGGGAACTGTTACCGCGATCGCGGTAGTCTTAGTCGCCTGTAGCGGCCCGCCGCCTGCGACCTCGACCCCAGGGGCCGCGGTCCGCAGTTCACCGTCTCATCAGCCTGTCGCGGTGCAGCCAACCCTCGTTTCCCTGGCGATCGACGCGATGCGGCAGCGCGAGTATCCTGGCAGCGACCTGGCGATCGAGCAGACGCTGACGCCGGGGAGCAACTACCGCCGGTACGTCGCCTCGTATCAGTCGGACGGCCTCAAGATCTTCGGCCTGTTGACGGTCCCCAACGGGCCCAGGCCGGCGACTGGCTGGCCGGTGATCATTTTCAACCACGGCTACATTCCTCCCACCGTCTATCGCACTACCGAGCGCTACGTCGCCTACGTCGATGCCTTCGCGCGCAACGGGTACATCGTGTTCAAGCCCGACTACCGCGGTTTTGGCAGCTCGCAAGGCAAAGCGGTGAGCGCGTACTACGCACCGGACGACACCGTCGACGTCCTGAACGCGGTCACGACGATGCAGCGCTACCCGCAGGCTGATCCCAACCGGATCGGCATGTGGGGCCATTCGATGGGCGGCAACATCACGTTGCGGGCGCTCGTGATCGATCCGCGTATCAAGGCGGCCGTGATCTGGGCCGGGGTCAACGCAACATACAAGGACCTCATGGAAAACTGGCATCCGACGGGCGGCGAGCGCCCGCCGCCGTCGTTCGGAGGAGGGGGCCGACAGACCTTCACGGCGACGTTCGGCACGCCGGAGCAGAACCCAGGGTTCTGGGACTCGATCTCGCCGATGGCATACCTCGCCGACATCACCGCGCCGATCCAGCTGCACCACGGCACCGGTGACACCGAGGTGCCGGTGCAGTTTTCGCAAACGCTAGCGAACGATCTTAACGCCGCCGGCAAGCCGGTCGAGCTTTACACCTACGCCGGAGCCGATCACAACATCTCGCAGACATTCACCCTAGCGATGGCGCGGTCAGTCGCTTACTTCGACCGTTACCTCAAGGGCTAAACCTCCTTGTAGTACGACGGATCAGAGAGTGTTTCGGCCAGGGCGGTCAGGAGATCGGGCTCCAACGCCAAGGGTTTAAAGCGAGAAGTCCCCTGCGGACATTCCCGAATTTGATCGTTGTATCCGCGGGTACGTAAGGTGCGACCGTTGATGAAGTCGATGCGAATTGTTCGCGGCGGACATTTGATCTCCAACTGACCGCTCGCGCGCTGTGATCGCAGAACGTCGACGCGCTTGGACACCTCGCGAAAGCGAAACGGTTGCTCCGGGTCAGGGCTACCGAGCCGCTTTCGGAGCTGTGGCCTGAGCCAGTATTCGACGACGATGTGAGCGTCTCCTTGGATCGGTTTGTGGATCGATGAGGCTAGTCTGACGAGTCCGATCGGATCGAACGCGCCGATCGCCATGCCCTGGAGGATTGGCGATCCATTCGCGCCCAGGACGCGGCCCTCTAAAACACCTGGACCGTATCGGCCGCGACGCTGGATGAGTTGGATGGCACTCGCCTGGAGGACGGGCACGCTCCGCGGCTTGAAATATTCGAGATAGAGAATCCGGCCATTCGTTAGGCTCAGCCGCATTCGGCGCGCCATGACTGCAACCGCCAAGGCGTAGATGCTCGCAAGAACCGCCAGGGCCGCGAAAGGGCCAAAAAAGATCCAACCGCCGTCACGGGGCGGATAGACCAGAGCGGCACCGCCGCTAAAAACCGCCGCGACGAATAGCCGCTGCCCCGCTTGTGAAAGCAGGAATCGGGCGCGCGATCTTAAGAGGAAGTTGGCGGGATCAACTGAAGAGTTGGCTGGCGTCGCAGTTATAGGGTAGCCCAACGGTCGCTGCTGATCCGGGAACGCCTGACACGACAGCCTGACCGGCATTGTCTGAGATGGTCTGAATGACCTTGGAGCCGCTTACCGCAATGGCGCCAGGTCCCGAGTAGACGCCGCCAACTACGCCGAAGGCGAACCCGGCACCTATGGCACGAAGAAGGTCGTCGCCGTTGAGATGATTGAAGTCCCCGTACTTGCCGAACGACTGGTTAAGATAAGCGCCCCCGCTGGCCGCTCCTCCAACCAACCCGCCCGCGAAGGCGCGGGTCCATACGCTCGCTGCCAAGGCCCACGGCGTGAAACCGAATCCTGCAATGGCGCCCCAAAGACCTGATAGAGCGACATCACCCCAGTGAATAACTACGTGCCCCTGGCATAGTAGCGCGGAGAAAAAGACCTGAATAAGGAGGTTAGAGATTGCCCCCACGAGCGCGCCTGCGAAGGCATTCTGGAGCGCCGTCTCGATGAAAGTGCCACCGGTCGGGTCCTTATAGTCGACCGGATCGCCGCCAGCATATGGGTACGGGTTCGCAGCCCCGACGGGGTCTTCGCCAAGGAAGCGGCCAGTCCCCGGATCATAAGTCCGCAGCCGATTGAAGTAGAGCCCACTCTTACTGTCATACTCACGCCCGGCGTATGAACTCCACGGTGCGAGCCCAGGAGTGGTGGGGTTCCCGTAACTGTCGAAGGCGTTGGTGCCAATGACCGCTCCAGCACCGTCCGTCAGCGCTGTGGTGCTGCCAAGCGCATCGCGTAGATAGAACGTGCGCGTGCCCGACTGTGTTGTCTCGAGGATATCGTCGGTGCTCTGGCTAGCTACGTGCGCGAGCACCTGCTGGTTGGCGCCGTCGTATTGCAGATGCGCGTTCGCGCGATCGTAGACAAACCGGGAAATCGATCCGCCCGCGTTAACCTCGATCCGTCGGCCGGCAGGATCATAGCGGTACTGCGTCGTTGTGCCGTCGGGGAAGAGGATCGCTCGCAACTGGTTCTCGGCATTCCAGGTAAAGCTCGTGACCGCTCCGGTGCTTCGGTTCGTTCTCGAGAGGAGGTTGCCGTCGAGATCGTACGCATACGTGTACAGGGCATCCTGCGTAAGGTGGTCAGCGGTATCGTAGGTGGCCGAGCCGTTCGCTCCGTTTGAAGATGTGCGGTTCCCTGCAGGATCGTACGAGTAAGCCTCATTCGGCAAACCGCTGCTGCCTGGATGGGTCGCACCCGTAAGCTGGCCGACCACGTCGTGAGCGTAGGTCGTCGTACCGCTTAAATCAGTCATTGAAGATCTGGTACCAGTCGGTCCATATGTGTAGTCCGCCCTGGCGACGACGGTCGGCCCCAGCGCCGCGTCGCGCCCGGTGAGCTGGCCCAGTGCGTCGTAGCTAAAAGAATCGACAACCCCATTTGGGCGAGCGAGCGTTGCGATACGACCCAGGCTGTCGTAGGTCATGCGGAAGACCCCGCCGGCAGGATCGGTCAAGCTGCTCTCATGGTGATTGGCGTCATAGACGTACCTCGTGATCCCATCCGGTCCCGAAAGAGACGCGACGTTGCCGGTTGGGTCGTAACTGTAGGTCAGGGTTACCGTTGGCTGTGGCCAGGTTGCCGTTCCGGCAGTCGTTACCGCCGTGACCTGGTTGGCAACGTCGTATCCATAGGTCAATACCGCATCCGCACTCGTCGCCGAGACGATGCGACCAAGGACGTCGTACGTATAAGTCGTGACCGAGCCGTCTGAGAGTGACTTCCGCGTTACGCGCCCAGCGGCATCTCGCTGGTATGCGATGGTCGAGCCATCGCGGTTCTGCCGCGACAAGAGTCGCCCTGCGGGGTCGTAGCTGAACGTTGTTGTCCGGCCGCTCATGTCAGTCATGATCTTGACGTTGCCGAACGCGTCGTACGTGAAGTTTTGCGGATGGCCAGCTGGATCGGTGAGGGATAGTATGTGTCCAGCAGCGTCGTAGCTGATTCTGGCAACGGCGCCATTGGCTGTGGACACAGTGGTTACGCGGCCCTCGGCATCGGAAACGATGCCGACGGACACATTGGACCCATCTATGTAGCTGGAGATGTGCCCGGCCGAGTCGTAACCAAACCTCTCGATAGCGCCCGCCGTGTTGGTCGCCGTCAACAGATGGCCGACGATATCGTATGCGTAGGTCCGATTTGATGTGCCATGCTGCTCCTGAGTGATCCGGCCTTGGGCGTCGTAGGTCATCTGAGCCACGACAGTCCCGAAGGGATCGAGCTGGGTGAGCGGTTGACCCTGCGCGTTGTAGGTGAACTTGATCGGATTCCCAGCCTCATCGTCCGCCTCAACCATGTTCCCCGAGGAGTCGTAAAACATGCGCTGGGTCCGATTAAGTGGGTCAGTTATGCTCGTCGGCCGGCCAGCGGTGTCGTAAGTCGTAGTCGTCTTGGCCGTTGTTCCGCCATATACTTGCTGGCGCACCAACGTATCACCCAGGTTGTCGTATGTGTAGATGGTGCTTAGCTGACCGTTCGGGTCACTGACTACCTGCTGCTGAACGCCCACATCGTTGCTCAGCCTGGTGATGTTGCCATTCGGGTCTGTGATGGCCACGAGCCGATTGTTTGCGTCGTATTGCAGGGTTCGGAGCGGACCGCTCGGGCCCGACGCCGACAACATGTTGTGATTGCCGTCGTAGGAATAGGTCGTAAGGTTGCCGACGACGTCGATAGAGCTGCTAAGGTCGCTTCCCGAATAACGGTAGCCCACGCGTTCGCCCATCGGACCCGTTACCGCAGTGATTCGGTTTCCATTGCTGGCGTCGCGAGCGAATGTGATACCTGTGCCGGACGAGGCATGCACCCCGGTCGAATCAACCGTTAATGAATTGCCACTCCGGTCCGTCTCCGAAACCAGCCCGGATGCGGTATCAAGGATTAGAACGCCTCCGTCACGCGTCGTGAGCTTGAATCGCGTCGGGCTGAAGTAGCCGGATCCGGCGACGAGGTTGCCCGCAAAGTCGTAGCTCAGACTGCTGTCCCCCGAGACCTCGAGCGTCGAGGCAGTCCCTATACCGGGGCGCGCCGTGAAGGCGGCACTACCCTGCCAGTAGAGAAGTCCGGCGCCGCCCTTGGGGGTGAAGTCGAAGATCTCCTGATGCTGGTTAGGGAACGTAACCGTGACATAGTGCGGGGCCGAAGCCTTGAAGGCGTAGAAGCACAATCCGAAAATGCATGAGGTCGGATATTCGGTCCAGCCACCCGCACCCAGCTGTCGGTTGGCGCTGACCCGGAAGTTGACCAGATCGACATGCCAACCGATGCCGAAGTCACCCGCCCCCTTGTCGATGCTGTCATACGTACGTTGAACCTGCATCTGGAATCCATCGACCGGCACGCTAAGGTCCTGGTAGCTCGTCACATATCGACCTAGCTTGAGATTGCCGGAGACCGCTACCGTTGTGGTCGCAGTCTGCGTCCCGCCACCACTGGCCGTTGCCGACACGATGATGGCGTACGTGTCATTCGGTAGGAGGGTCGGGTCAAATGTGGCGAGCGGACTCGGCGGCGACCCCACATCGCTCTTGATGGGGACGATGGCGCCCTGGCTCTGCGACTGATAGGAGACGCTCCATGAGGCGATCGTTTGCCCCGCCGGTGGCGTGATGGTCGCCGTGATCGGGACTGGCTTGGTGACGATCGTCCCGTCCGCCGGTGAAGGAGCGCTGATAGTGGGCGGCATTTGCGCCGTGGTCCCGCCGCCGCCTCCGACGATGACGCGGACGACCGCGGAGGCGAAGCCGCCGTCAGCGGTGGTGGCGTTGACGGTGATGGCATAGGTTCCGGCGGTAAGGCCGGTCGGGTCGAATGTCGCCAGCGTCGCGGGCGGGTTGCCGGTCCCCGACGCGAGGGTCACGACGCTACCGCCGCTGACGTTCTGGTACAGAACGTTCCAGGAACTGATGGGCGACGATGGCGGCGCCCTAATCGTGGCCGTGATCGGTACCGGCTGACTCACCGCACTCCCGTCGGTGGGCGCCGTGACCACCACGGACGGCGGCGCCAGGCCGGTCGTGCTTCCCGTCGGTCCTCCCGGCGCTGGAATCGTCCATTGAATCGGCACGGAATTCGAGACGGCCTGCAGCCCACTGATAAACGCGGTGGCGGTGACCGTGTCGGTCCCGGCATTTACCCCGGTGTACGCGAAGGTCGCCGTGCCGCTGGCATCAGTGGTTCCCGAGGGTTGCTGGGGATTGGCACCGAACACGCCAAGCTGCACGGCCACGTTCGGCACGGTATGACCGGCACCGTCCATGGCCGCGACCGTGAAGGCCTGCGACTGGCCGACGACGTGGCCGCTCGACGGCGCCGCCTGTAAGGCAAGCGTCATCGCCGGAGGTAATGGTATGTTGACCGGTCCGCCTTTGCCTCCGATTTGCTGCCAGGCCCGCGACTCGTTGTTGCCCGTGCACTCGCCGTCGCTGCCGCCGCCGGTCAGCGCCAGCCCGCTGTCGTTGTAGTCGAAGGTGAATCCGTTGATCGCAACGTGGACCACGGGCACAGTTGGGCTGGTAAGGCAGATCGACGGAACAAACGGGCACGAGCCGTCGGCCGAGGTGACCTTTTCCACGCTGTCGGTTTGCGTCGCGTAAAGACAGTGATCGGGGCCGACCGTGACGAAGTCACCGCGCGAGCCACCCGTCACGATGTTGTGGAAGGTTGGGTTGGCGGTCAGGGGATTGTCGATCTCGACAATGAACCCGAAGTTCGAGTTCACGACGATCGATTCGCCAACAGCACCTGGCGGTGGTGGCAGCAAGGCTATGCCGTCATTGCCCGAGAGCGCGGAGTTCGAGATGTAGCCCAGGATGGTCCCCGGCACGCTCGAGTTGGTGGCAGAAATGATGATGACCGCCGAACAGCAGATGGAGGCGTAGAGCGTGCCATCGGGCCCGAACGCGATTCCGTCCGACTTGCTGCCGGGATGAGCGTAGGGGCCCACCGTCGGGTTTGCACTCGTTGGGTTTGACACCCGAATAATGTCGTCATGCCCAAAGCTGGGCTCGGTGACGAAGAGGTCGCCGCTGATCGGGTCGGTCGCAATCCCAGTCGCATAGGGGATCCCGCTCGCCACGGTCCGGATAACGACGCCCGTTGTTTGGTCCACCTCGAGGACCTGGCCGCTGCATTGCTGCGCGAGATAAAGGTGCTTCCCATCTTTGCTGAAGGCCAGCCCTGAACTAGCGGACGTAGATGTTGGGCAGCCAAAGATCCCATTGGCACTCACTTGTGTGGCAGGGCCCGCCACGCCGCCGCCCGGCCCGAATTTGTACAGGATGCCGGTCTGGTAGTTCATCACGAAGAGGCTGCCGGCGTTGTCAAAGGCGACGCCGATTGGCCCGATGCTGGTACCCATCGTGTTAAAGCCTGTGGCGAACGGCGTCGCGACGAATCCGCCCGATCCACCTCCCGAGCCCCCGCTCGTCGCGGTTCCGCCGGCTTCCGAGGTATCGAATGCCGACCCCGTTGGATTCGCGAGGATCAACGTCCCATTTGCTGGAATCGTCTGGTTTAGATTCCACGGATCGTAGTGGCGTGACCCGATATCCACCGTCACGTGGTTGAGCGTGATCGGCTGGTTGCTGTTGTTGTCGAAGCGCAGGCCGCCCGTGTCATAGGGCGCTCCACTGCCGACGAAATTCGTGTTCGCCGCGCCATTCCACGGGAATGGGAAGCTGCTCGTGCCGGCGGGGCGCACGCTGTCGGCATAACCGGTCGAGAGGTTGTAGGGCGCGCTATTGACGGATGCGACCGTCATGGTCAGCGACATCTGCGCGCCGCAACATTCGAAGTAATCCAACTCGTAGGGGTAGGGGCCGGCCGATGGGAAATGGACCGTTACCGAGTAGGTCGCCGGTCCGCTGCCGCCCGCCTGGTTATAGGCGCCGACGATCGGAAAGCCATTAAAGGGTGTGATGCCCGACGCGGGCGCACCCACCATCGTGCCGGCGATGCGCGACGCACCGCCGCCGACACCCAACATGAACCCGTCATCAGCCATGATGTTGAACGTGACGTCGCCCGGCTGGGCCATGACGAAGTTGGCGGTGAAGACAGCGTCGAAGCTGGTCAGGGGGCCGACCCCGGCCTGTACGCCATGACCCTGCGCCACGATGGTGCCCGCGAAGTTGCCGACGGCGTCAGTGGTGACGTCAGTGAAGGGCACGGTCTGCGGTCCGACTCCGGAGACGTTGTGTGGGACGGTGTTGGCCGGCGGATTGAAGTTGATCGTGGGGAAGGACTGTTGGAACGCGGCCGTGTCGCCTGGTTTGGCAACGAACGTTGCCTGGGTTGAGCTTTCACTGTAGAAGCTGCCCTGGGCCGGCGTGGTCGCAATCGGTTGGATCGGATTGATCCAGGTCACGCTCACCGTGTTCGACGACACGGTCGTGGTGCCGCTGGACGCGGTCGCCTGTACCTGATCAACACCCGGCGTCTTTCCGCCGTAGCTCACGCTCGCCTGGCCATTCGAGTCGGTGACCGCGCCCAGCGTGGTCGGATTGCTGCCGGTGACGTTGACGGTGACCGCCTGGTCGGGAATCGGCGCGCCGGCGCTGTTCAGCAATGTCAGCTGCAGAGTCTGCGAGGCATTGATCGCGTTGAGCCCGGCATCGCCGGCGGCCAGCGCCAATGTCAGCCGTGCGCCTAGCAATGTGTTCTGGATCACTGTCGTGAACGAGCTCGACACGGGTCCGTAGACGTTACCCCTCGCGTCCTGCCATGACACGGACGCGGTGTCCGTCAGGTTGCCCGGTGTTTGCGTTGCGGGCACCACGTAGGTTGCCTGGACCCCGCTGGACGACGACCCGGCCGTGAGGCTTGTGAGCGGTCCCGAAACCGTCCCGGTGTCGCCGCTCGGAACGCTGTCGGTGAGCGCGAATCCGCTCGCCGTCGCCCCACCGGTGTTCTTGAGGGTCAGCGGATAGCTCGCTGAGGTCCCGGCCGCGACGGGTGTCGTCGGGCCGAACTTCGTGATTGAAATGATGGGCAGGTGCTCGGTGGTTGACACCGCCGGAGCTACAGCGCTCACCGCTCCGCCGCTCGAGCCGCCGGACGCCGATGCGCTGGCACTGAGCTTCGATCCTTCGACAGCGGTCAACCGCGCCTGGTAGGCGGCATCGCTCTCGCCCGTCCCCTTGACCGCCGGGACCGGCACCTTGTAGGTTGTCGAATAGGTCGCCGACCCTCCAGGCGCGAGTGAGGCGAGGCCAGCGACGGTCCCCGAGTTGATCGTGACAGCCGCGCCGGTCGGCGGCTGCACCGTCACCGTGATGTTGGTCACGGCCCCCCAGGGGGCCGGGCTGGCGGCGAAGAAGATGTCGCTGAAGTCGACGTTGACGACGCTCGGCTGGGTGGTATTCGGGTTGGTTGGCGCCACCTCGAGATGGAAGCTGTTGCGGATGGCCTTGACCTTCGTTGGGTCGAGGAGCGTCGCGACCTGCGACGGCGTCAGGGGCACGCTCGCCGTGTAGTGCCAGAGCGCCGACGAGCCCGAGGCCATGGTGGTCCCCAGCAGCGGATCGCCGGTCGCCGGGTAGGTAACCCCATTGGCCGCCACCGGCGTCGACGTCAGCGTCATGCCGGACGTGATGGGCGCTGCCACCGCCGCTGTGTTTCCGGATGCAGCCGCCTTCCCCGCCAGTGCTGTCCAGGTCGTCGAGTCCAGGCTGGTCGCGACAGCGTCCCAGTACGACGTGACGGTTGCGCTCGAGGTGCCGCTGGCGCTGGCGATGAAGTCACCGGTCAGCGTCAGGGTCGCCCCGGTATTGGTCACCGTGCCGCTGTAGGTCAGCGTGTCGCCAGGGATGGCGCTGGTGGGATCGACCGCGAATGTCAACCCGAGCGATGGGATCAGCGTCGCACTCAGCACAGTCTTCGCGGTCGCCGTCAGTGGCGCCGTGGCCGTCGCGCTCCACGAGCCGGCGGTGTTGTCGCTGTAATGGAAGCGGAAGTTGACCCTGTCAGCGGTATCGGTCGTGAAGACGGTCGCCTTGAAGGTCGCACCGTTAGCGTCTGACATGACGCCACCCGAGCACAGATCGGGCGCGCTGATACTGCCCTGGTAGACCGCGGCGTTGGACTGATCGCCTGATGGGTACCAACTGGGACTTCCCGCCGGATCGTTGTAGGTCTGAACCGGAAGGGCAAAGGTGATCGCCGGCGGGGTTGCTCCGTTCGAGCAGGTAACGGCCATCGTGATCGAGGCGTTCTCGACCGTTACCTGCGCCGGCGCATGCGCGCCGGGCATCGTAAAGTCGTAGCCAGCCTTGATGGTGTCGCCGGGATGGATCTGGAGGTTACCCTCCATCGCCTGCGGGCCGATCGTGAGTGTGCCGGCACCGGATGGGAGGACGACACCCGCAAGCGCCTGGTCCACCGTCTGCATCACGAGCAAGCCGGTAATCGCCAGCATGCTGGCGATCGTTATGCGACGGCGGCTACGCCCCATGAGACCGGGTTCCCTCCTCACGGGCGGCCTGGTGGAGCAGCGGAAGGGGCAGCTCGGCGCTGACGGCGAGCTTCAGTAGCCTGCTGCGGAACAAGCGACGTCCGCCGGAAACCCCGCTAATATCCCCTCCTCGACGTCGAACCCCTTAGAGTGCACCGGTGTGTATCACACCCTGAGGGGCTTGTCAAATGGCTGAGTTCGCTTTGAACGGCGTTGGGGTGCGCCGACTATCACTGATGTGAGACGGCCGAATGTACGCGTGTTCAGCCCAGGGTTTCGTCCCGCCATTGGCTCGCCGCCGCTAAGCTGAAGGCACCATGCGTGCCGCAGTGATCGAGCGCTACGGCGAGCCACCCGTACTCCGCGAGGTGGCGGAACCGAATGCCGAAGGCTCCACCCTTGTCGAGGTGATCGCGGCGGCGCTGAATCCTGCGGACCTGTCGATCGCCAGCGGAAAGTTTTATACGGGACCGCCGCCACTCCCCTACGTACCGGGCGGGGAGGGTGTCGGACGGCTCCTGCAGAACGGAACGGCGGGTCCACGCGTCTTCTTCCGGGCAGCGATGCCGAATGGCTCGTTAGCCGAGCGCGCCATGGTCAGCGGAGGCCAGACGGTGGCGCTTCCGGACAGCGTTCCCGATGGCATGGCAGCGGCGTTGGGGACGCCGGGCATCGCGGCATATCTCGGCCTGACCCGACGAGCCCAGCTGAAAGCGGGTGAGACGGTCCTCATCCTGGCTGCCAGCGGCGTCCTTGGTGGGATCGCCGTCCAGGTGGCCAGGTTGCTGGGGGCGGGGCGGATCGTTGCCGGCGCGCGCGACGAGCACGCGCTCGCACGGTCGCGAGAACTCGGCGCGGACGCAACGGTCGATCTGAAAAATACCGAGGGGTTGACCGAGCGAATCCGCGACGCAAGCGGCGGCCAGCTCCATGTGGTGATTGACCCAGTCTGGGGGGTGCCGGGCGTCGCCGCACTGGAAGCGATCAGCCCGTTCGGTCGATTCATCCAGCTCGGGCAGGCCGCCGGCCCAGAGGCAGTGGTCAAGTCAGCCATCGTGCGCGGTCGCTACCTATCAGTTCTCGGACACAGCAACTTCGTCCTCCCATGGGAGGATCAGGCTGCGGCCTACCGAGCGCTCATCGACTACGCCGCGGCCGGAAACCTGACGGTCGAGGTGGAAGTCCTGCCGCTCGAAGCCGCACCTGAGGCCTGGAAACGGCAGGCCGGATCCCCGCATCGCAAGCTGGCGCTTTCTCCACAAACCCGCAGTTAGCGGGCCGGCACCGGTGAGCCTTTCGCCGGTCGCGCTCGCGTCGCAACGATAACCTCGCCGACAAGGTAGAGCGAGCCACAGACCAGGACGATTCCGGTGGACGATGCCCGCTGACGAGCGAGATCGAGCGCTTCGCTGGACGACTCGGCAGTTTCGGCCGCCACGCCAAATTGTTTGGCCAGGTCTCGCGGCGCCGCGGCCCGATGCCAATCGATGGCAGTGAAGATAACGGGGGCATCCATCGCGCGCAGTTGCGCCAGCATCGCGGGCAGGTCTTTATCCTTCATTGCCCCGAAAACGATGACGAGCTGGCGCTCTCTGGCGAGTTTCTGCACCGTTGCCAGGGAGCGCTCCAGACCGGCCGGGTTATGCGCGCCGTCGACGAGCACGATCGGATTGCGATCGACAACCTCGAGACGACCGGGCCAGCGCGGGCGGGCCAGTCCGTCGCGCAGTGCGCCGTCGGAGATCTCCCAGCCACGGGACCGCAGGGAGTCGATCGCGGCGACCGCGAGCGCGGCATTGTCCGCCTGGTGGAGGCCGAGCAGCGGGATGCGGAGGTCGCGATAGATCCCGGTGGGCGTTGTGACCGTCGCCTGGACGCCCGCCCATTCCTTGTCGATGGCGGTCAGCTCGATCTCCTGGCCGAGGCGCAGCAGTGGAATTTGCTTTGTTCGGGCAGCGGCTTCGATGACCGCGAGCGCGGGCGGCTGTGCGCCCGTGATCGCGATGCTGTCGGGTTTCAAGATGCCCGCCTTTTCCGCGGCGATCGCCTCGAGCGTCGAGCCGAGATACTGCGTGTGGTCGAGCGCGATGTTGGTGATGACGCTGACCCCGAGATCGAGCACGTTGGTCGAGTCGAGGCGCCCGCCGAGGCCCACCTCGCAAACTAGCAGGTCGATGCCGGCGCGCGCGAAGTAATAGAGGGCGGCGCTGGTGAGGATCTCGAATTCGGTCGGCGGCCCCAGCTCCGCCGCAACCTTATTAATGGTGGGCTGCAGCTCGGTGAGGAGCGCGGCGAAGTCATCCTCCGCGATCGGCCGCTGGTCGACCTGGATGCGCTCGGTATAGGAGATCAGGTGCGGCTTCGGCATCAGGCCGACCCGGTAGCCGGCGGCCTGCAAAATGCTGGCCACCATCGCGCAGACAGAGCCCTTGCCGTTGGTGCCGGCCACGAGGACCCCCTGGAAGAGCTCCTGGGGATCGCCGAGCTCGTGGAGGAGGGCCTCCGTCCGCTCGAGGCCGAGCTTGATGCCGAAGCGGCCAAGCGAGGTCAGGTAGTCGAGCGACTCCTGGTAGGTCATCCCTCGCCGAGGTGCTGTCGGTAGGCGCGGTAGGTGTTGACGAGTAACATCGCGACCGTCATCGGCCCAACTCCACCCGGGACGGGCGTCAGCGCGCCGGCCACCGGATCGACGCTGGCCCGATCGACATCCCCCGTAAGCTTGCCGGTTTGCGGATCCCGGGTGATCCCGACGTCGACGACGACGGCGCCGGGCTTGACGTGCTCGCCCGTGATCAGGCCGCGCTTGCCGGTGGCAGCGATCAGGATATCCGCCGTTCTGGTGATGGCGGGCAGGTCGAGGCTGTGCGAGTGCGTGATCGTGACGGTGGCGTGGTTCTGGAGAAGCAGCAGCGCCACAGGGCGGCCGACCAGGCGCGAGCGCCCCACGACGACGGCGCGCTGGCCGGTGGGGTCGATGTGCTCACGGCGCAACAGCTCGAGCACCCCAAGTGGCGTCGCCGGAATGAAGGTGGGGTTGCCCTGGGCCAGCCGGCCGGCGTTGTAGGGGTGGAGCCCGTCGACATCTTTATGTGGCGGGATCTGCTCGAGCGCCTGATCCGGATCGAGACCATCCGGCAGCGGCAGCTGAAGCAGGATGCCGTCGATGGCTGGATCATTCGCCAGCTTCGCGATCCGCTGGTGCAGCCCGGACTGGGTGATCTCGTGGAAGCGCTCGATCGCCGAGTTAAAGCCAACCTCCTCGGCGGCTCGATGCTTTCCGCCGACGTACGTCGTGGACGCCGGGTCGTCCCCAACCTGGAGGACGGTGATTCCGGGTGGGCGCTGGTTGGGATGGCGCTCGACGGCGAGTTTCAGCTCCTCACGAATGGCACGTGCGTGGGCGCGGCCGTCGATCAGGCGGGCGGGCACCGGCTGAGTCTACTGAGGCAGATCGCCGATCTCGACGGGACGCGTGATCTCGACCGCGAACTCCTCGAGGTTGGGAAGGGGCGGCCGCTTGCTAACCCGGACCGTTACTTGGAGCACGACGGGCTGCTTCAGGATGGCATCGGCGATCCGCTCGGCCACCGTCTCGAGCAGGTTGGCGGGCGCGCCCTCGAGGATCTTGCGGACGGCCTCCTCCAGCCGTGGATAACTCACGGTGTCGTGGATACTGTCGCTGGCCGCCGCCCGCTCGGTGTCGAGCACCACCTCGAGGTCAGCAGTAAAGGTCTGGCCGAGCTTCCGCTCCGCTGGGTTGTTGCCGTGATAGCCGAAGGCGGTCACCCCTGACAGGATGAGGCGGCCGGTCGCCTTAGTCTTTTTTGTAGGCATGCCTTGACAAATATACGGGATGGTGTAATGATGCCGAAATGAACGTTGAAGTTCGGGCGACCGGGCTCCGAGCGATGCGCGAGAAGAAGGGTCTAACGCAACGCGAACTGGCGCACAACCTCGGCATCAGCCAGAACTATATTCCCGCTCTCGAGTCGGGCGCCCGCCGGCCGGGTCCCAAGTTGCGCCAGGCGCTAATCAAATTCTTCAACGTGAATTTCGAGGACCTCTTCGAGGTGGTCATGGTTAACCCGGAGAGTTCCATCGAACAGGTACTAGAGCCGAGACACGAACGTCGAGCGGGTTGACAAACGCGAGGGGGTGATTCGACGAATTAGTTGAGCGACGCAGGCCCAAATCGAGGCTGGCTAGAATAGCCGGTGCGCCTGCATAGCTCAGTTGGTAGAGCAGCTGACTCTTAATCAGTTGGTCCCGGGTTCGAATCCTGGTGCAGG